>WNGA01015425.1_pt1 | contig 18853 bp, 19 predicted proteins | sample 5400061 | NCBI WGS metagenome assembly WNGA01 (sample SAMN13153366, study PRJNA577476) | soil metagenome | isolation source: 100 cm soil or saprolite under grassland replicate 2 | place: USA:California | collected 2016-06-15 | reverse complement strand
TCGGCCTCGACGGAAGCCAGCGCCTCGACCTCCTCGTCTTGTCCGCGGTAGAGGTTCCACCAGCCGCTACGGTCGGAGACGAAGTGGAGTACTCCGTCCGGGCTCCACTGCGGCTGGAAGATCGACTCTTCGGGCCCGCCTGCCACATGCCGGGGATCGCCGAGGCGAAGCTCGGGGAAGACGTCTGCAACCCAGAGATCGGTGCCGACGAACGGCATCAGCGGGTCGTCCCAGCTCGTCCATGCAAGCTTGGTCCCGTCCGGGCTCAGGCAGGGAAAGCTGTAGAAGTCGTGGCCCGAGGCGACCACCCAAGGGTCGCGTGAGCCGTCGGCGAGGAGCGCGACCAGCTCATTCGTCACCGATCCGTTCTCGTGCCGTTCCCGCACGCAGACGATCGTGTTGCCGTCGGGCGTGACGACCGCGTCCGCATACCGAAGCGATCGCTCCGCGGGCGGCTCGGGCGTGATCGGCCGCGGCTCCGACCCGATTCCGGCCTGGCGGTAGAGCCGCTGGTCGTCGAAGTTGGAGAAGTAGAAGATGTCGCCGTGGCGGAAGTAGGCGCTGCCTCCGTACTCGTGCACCATCGTGCGGACGTTGAACCCGGACGGGACGACATCGACGACCTCGCCGCCCCAGGGCTTGAAGACGAGCACGGTCCGGCCCTCTTCCGGCCGCGACTCGAGCCAGTACGCGCCCTCCTCCGCAGGCTCGGGCCGCTCGAACCGGCTCCAGACGTAGCCGGAGCGCGCCACGAGGTCCGAGCTGACCGGCGAGGCCCACGATCCGTAGGGAGCGACCTTCACGGCCGCGGACCATACGCTGTCCCTCGTGAAGAGTTTCTTCCAGTGCGGCGAGGCGTCGATTTGCTACGAGGTGGCGGGGGAGGGATCCGCAGTTGTTCTCGTCCACGAGGGCATCGCCGACCGGAGGATGTGGGAGCCCCAGGTCGAGCCGTTCGTGGCCGCCGGCTACCGCGTCGTCCGCTACGACCTGCGCGGGTACGGGGACTCGACGCTTCCTCCTGGGCCCTTCTCCCATACGGGTGACCTGCGCGCGCTTCTCGAGCACCTCGAGCTCGACCGCGCTCGCATCGTTGGCGTCTCGGTCGGCGGCCGGGTTGCCCTCGAGCTTGCTCTCGCACACCCGGAGCTGGTGGAGTCACTGGTGCTCGTGGGGGCGGGTCTCCGCGAATGGGAGTGGTCGGACGAGATCCGGCGGTTCGGCGAGGAGGAGGACGAGCTGCTCGACAACGGGAAGATCGACGAAGCGGTCGAGCTCAATCTCCGCACCTGGGTGGACGGGCCCTCCCGCGGCCCGGACAAGGTCGACCCCGGTATGCGCGAGCGCGTGGCGGAGATGCAGCGGAGAGCAGTCGAGATTTACTTCGCCGCGCTTGCGTCCGGCCCACCCCCCGGGCCCGAGGATCCCTTCGACCCGCCTGTCAGCGAGAGGCTGGGCGAGATCCGCTGCCCGACGCTGGTCCTTGCCGGCGCACTCGACCAGCCGGACATCCTCGAGATTGCCGATCGCCTGGCCGCCGGCATACCCGAGGCCCGCCAGGAGATCGTCCCCGGAACCGCGCACGTTCCGCCCATGGAGAAGCCCGCCGAATTCAACGAGCTCGTGCTCGGCTTCTATGAGCAGGCGGGCTGAGGCGCCGCGCCCCGCGCGGGCACCCGGGCGAGACCGCGCCACGCGCCCGGACGCGTAGTCGTGAAGTCGTACAGGCTGGCTCCGATGACGCCGCAGGTCCGGGCCGCGCGGACGAAGGCTCGCGCCTGGCCAGGGCCTACCTCGTCCGCCAGTCCGCCGATCGCGTGGACGGGCATCGTGGGGTTTCCGCTTCCCTCTCGGATCAAGGCGACGTTCCTTGTCGTGTAACCGAACGGCCCACCGAGGTCGCGGGGGCGGTAGCTGAAATAGCCCATGGGCAGGAAGACGTCGTAGATGTCTCCGAGGGCCGCGTAGGGAAAGGCCGGCCAGTACCGAGGGAGGAGCTGCATGCCGCGCGGAGAGGGGATGATCGCCCCGAGCGCGTACGAGCTCCCGACGGCGGCCCGGATCCGAGTCGACAGGTCGATCAGCCTCGCCGTACGGAGCGGAACCGATTTGACGACGCTCGCCTCGATGTCGAGCGCGAACGAGTCGAAGCTCTGGCCTGTAGGCGTGCGGAAGCGAATCGCCGCGAGCGAGCGCAGATAGTCGCGACGCGACTTGCCGAACGAGGGCAGATACCAGGCCACCACCTTGATTCCTTGGGCGTGAGCCGCTTCGATGAAGCGCGCGGCGAGAGCCGAGCGAACGATCGCCGTCCGTTGGTGGTAGTTACCGGTCTCGAGGAAGAGCGTTCGGACTCCTCTCGGCCTCATCGCGCTCACCGTCGCCTCGGGGCTCACCCACGCCTTCGGGTCGTAGATGTCGACCCAGGTCGCAAGGCCGCGGTACGAGCCGAGCCGCGCCTTCGCCTTTGCCGAGGAGCCTGCGCCGCCCGCGACGGCGAGCCCGAGAGCGACGGCGAGCGTTGCCGAGATGAGAGCCGGTTTCCTCATGCGGGGGCGGCCTTCGACTCGGCCGCATGCCATCCTCCGAAGATCTGCCGTCGCGCGTGCCAGAACCAGAGCATGCCCAGTCCCAGCAAGACGAGCGTGATCGCCTCCCCCGCCGGAATCCGGTGGACGAGGTTGAACAGCGCGCCCACCGCCGCCGCGGCGGGCATTGTGATCAGCCAGGCGATCCCGATCCTGCCCGCCACGTTCCAATGGGTTTTGCGCCAGCCGGTCTCCGCGTCGGTTCCCAGGATGCTGCCCATGACCACCTGTGTCGTCGAGACCGGATAGCCGTCGCGGGCCGTGACGAACAGGACCGCGGCCGTGGCGAACTGGCTCAGTGTTCCCTTTCTCATCGTCAGGTGGCACATCTTGTTGCCGAGGGTCGCGATGATCCGCCAACCGCCGGAGTAGGTGCCGATCGCCATTGCGGTCGCCGAGGAGAGGATCACCCAGATCGGGACTTCGAAGCTCGAGATATAGCCCGCGGACAGCAGCGAGAGCGTGATGACACCCATCGTCTTCTGCGCGTCGTTCGCCCCGTGGGCGAAGGCGACGAAGGCGCCGGAGAGGAGCTGGAAGGGACGTAAGAGCCGCTGCCTTGCATCCAGCCAGCGGCCGAGGCGGAAGCCGAACAGCACTTTCGCGCGCCGGAGCGTCAAGGAACCTCCGAGACGGGGCACTAGGAGACTCGCTTCCGGTCCTCGAGCACGTAGTCGCGCAGCTCACCGCAGAAGTCCGAGTAGCACACGATCTCGTCGTCCTCGACGTCGACCGTGTTCTCGTACTGCAGCCGGAGCTGGTCGCGGCCGTCCCGGCCGAGGAGCATCACGCCGCTGTAGAAGAAACCCTCGCGGTTGAGGGCCTCGACCACATTGTCCACGTTCTGCACGCGCTCGAGATCGACGTCCGCATAGACCATGTCGCAGTGCTTGGCCAGTAGGTAGTGGAAGGCGCGCGTGCAGGCCGCCTCGTCGCCGTCGCTCCAACGCCCGATCTGGATCGTGCCCACGTTGAGCCCGGCATCGAGCTCCGAGGTGATCGCGCCGTCGGACGAGCCGCCGTTTCGTGGTTCCTCGAGCTCGAGCCCCGCGTAGTCGTAGGTCTTGACTATCTGGTCGCGATAGGCCGCCGGCAAGAAGAGCAGACGGGGCGAACGGTCGAAGCAGAGATGGGCGACGACGACCGCGTGGCGTTTGCCGGTTCGGGTGAGCTCGTTGCTTTCGAGCCGGATCGAGGCGCGGGCCCGCCCGGCAGCGAGCGCAGTCTCGCGATAGCCGTGGGTATGGGCGGCCTTCTGGCTATAGGGATGGATGGTGACCGCCTGGGCATAGACGGCGCTCAGTCCTTCCTGCCGCGCGTCCTCGAGCGTCTGCGCAGCCATGGCGTTGAAGATCCCCAGCCCCTTGCGGTCGGGATGGACGACGGCCGCTCCCGTCTCGGCCAGCGGCCCCTGCTCCTCGCGCAGGAGAGCATGGTGGCCGACGATCTCGCCGTCGAGGAGCGCGACGGTCGAGACGACCTCCCCTGAGAGGTTCCGCTCGAGCAGCTTCTCGGGCAGATAGAAGAAGTCGGCGCCGTAGGTGTTCGAGTAGTTGCGATAGACGAGCCGGCAGATCCCCTCCTCATCGCCCTCCTCGAAGCGGCGGACGACGAGGTCGTCGGCGGTCTTGGTCTGCTCATGGTCGTCGTGCTCGGTCATGAGCGCCGACGCGCTGACTGCCGGGCTGTCGTGCTCGCAGTGCTTGACGATCGTGAAGAGCTTCCCCTCGGGGCCGAGCGCCTGGAAGGCGACCTCGTCCACGAGCCCGCCCAGATCGAGGCCCGGAAGCTCGGCAGCCGTGTGCTTCTCTCCCGAGGCGCGCGCGCGCGCGAGCTCGAGCGGCAGCCCCCAGTCGTGGACGTCGATGCGGATGCCTCCGTCGAAGAGGTGTGCCTCGACGGCGATCTCGCCCTCGGCGCCCTCGGGGTACGCGTGCTCGAGGGCGAACCGCACGAGGCGGTCGGTGGCCTCGCCGAGCGAAACGGCGTCGTCGTGGGCAAGACCGGCGACCGAGGCAACGGAGCCGACGAACCCGACCGCGAGCTCCGGGGCGGAGCCGATGTTCGGGGCTTTCAGCGAGATCGTGTTCTGCATGCCCCTATCATCGCGGGTTCATGGCCAGATTTCGACTTCTCCGCAACAAGCGGGACGAGCCCGGCAAGAAGCGCCGAGGCTCGCGGCCGCGCAAGCACGATCCGCTCGAGGAGAGCCGGCTCGAGCGTGATCGTGGGCTCGCCGAGATCGAAGAGCTGAAGGAGGCGTTGCGGCGTCACGCTTCGGAAGCCGCCAGGCGCACGAATGACCGGGAAGGCATGCGCGAGGTCGAGGAGCTGAAGCAGACGCTGCGCGAGCGGGCCGCGGAGCTGGCCAAGCGCGAGCGAGAGCTCGAGGAATGGCGCCGGGAGCTCGAGGAGCAGGACCGCGCGGGTCGCAAGCGGGCGCCGATGCGCTCTCGCAGCTCCGAGGGCCGGGAGGCGTCGAAGCGCGAGCGCGAGCTGGAGGAACGCGAGCGGAAGCTGGCCGAGCTCGAGGAATCGCTCGCGGAGCGCGAGCGGAAGCTCGCCCGCCGCGAGCGGCCTGCTCGCCCCGCGCCGAAGGACGAGTCCAAGGCCCGCGCCCGCCTTCGCAGGCGCGGCCGTTCCAAATAGTCCTGTCCGGACGTCAGAATTGATCTCCATGCGCAAGCCTGCGGTCGCGCTCCTCCTCGCGGCAACGGCTCTGTTCCTGGCCGGGTCCGGAATCGAGACGGCGCGATCGGCGCCGCCCGTGCTGCAGCTGGCGGTCTCGCCGAGCGCCTTCAGCCCGAACGCAGACTCCGTGAAGGACGCTGTGCACATCAGCGTCCGGGTGGGCCAGCCCGGCACGCTCACCGTCGTCGTCCGAGGCCCGGAGGGTCGCAAGGTGTTCATCCCTGCGTTCCAGAAGCCGGTTGGTCGGGGCCCGGTGCACTTCCTTTGGCACGGGGGAGCCGATGCCGACGGCCGCGGTCCGAGCGTGAGGGACGGCAGCTACCTCGTGCGGGCGGAGACGGTCGACGAGGCCGGTGCGCGTGTCGTCCAGAGCACCAAGGTCCGCCTCGACACGACCCCGCCGCGAATCGCTTGGCGCAAGCGGGTGCCCGCGCGACTCCTGGGCTCGCCGCTCCGTCTCGGCTTCCGGGTTCGCGACGGATCGACGGAGGTGCACGTCGGCTTCTCGCTCGTCGACCAGGCGGGCGCCAGCATCGGGCAGGAAGGGCGCTTCCTCGAGTCGACCGGATCGGGCGCGCTCAGCTGGCCGCGCACGCATCGTCTGCTCTCACCGGGCGCCTACCGCCTGGCGCTGACGGCGACGGACGACGTCGGAAACTCGAGCACCTCCTCCGCAAGGCCCGTGCTGGTCGAGCACGCCGTCCGGGCACACACGTGGGGAAGGTTCAGCGGTGTCGGCCGCCACGTGGCGCTCACGTTCGACGACTGCAATTTCCCAGGCGCGTGGGCCAGCATCCTCAACACTCTCCGTCGCTTAAAGCTGAAGGCCTCGTTCTTTTGCCCCGGGCGACAGGTGCTTGCGGCCCCGGCTCTCGCTCGGCGCACGGTTCGGGACGGGCATACGATCGGAAGCCACGGTTGGGATCACGCGTACTTCCCGGGTCTCTCCTACGGCGGAGCGCTGCAACGCCTCCTCGACGATCGAGACGTCTGGTGGCGGCTCGCCCGCGCGGCTCCGACACCGTATTTCCGCCCTCCCTACGGCGCCTACAACGCCTCGACGGTAGCGGCCGCGGGAAGCGCCGGCTATGCGGCGACTGTCCTTTGGGACGTCGATCCACGCGATTGGTCGCAGCCGGGATCGACCGCGATCGTCCAGCGGGTCGTGAGCGCCACCCAACCTGGAAGCATCGTCCTCATGCACGTCATGTACCAGACCGCCGCGGCGCTTCCAACCATCATTCACGACCTTCAGGCGCGCAAGCTCCAGCCCATAAGCCTCGCCGAGATGGCGCGCATCGGGACGCCTGGCCCCGGCCACTGGCCGTCGTACTAGCGGGCGAGCCCTACGAAACTGCGACGAGCTCGAGCTGCTCGACCGGCGTCAGCATCCGGGCGATGTCGGTGAAGACGTCGCCTCCGTTGAGCGAATACTCGGTGGTGAAGTCGACTGCGCCGTTCAGCTCGAGCACGACCCAGTCGCCCGCGGCGTCGGGAAGCAGGTCGACGCCGACGAGGTCGCACCCGATGGCCGTCGCGGCCTCGATCGCGAGCGCGCACGCATCCGGCGGCGGATCGCTGCGGCGGCGCGAGCCTCCGAGCGCGATGTTCGTCCGCCACTCGTTCACCGCGGCCACACGCTCGATCGCACCGACGACCTGGCCGCCGGCGACGATGATTCGCAGGTCGTAACCGCACGGCGGCACTAGCTCCTGCACGAGCACGCCCTGGCGCTCGAACCAGGCGCGCCCGCGCAAGGAGGCGAGGCAGGCGATCAATTCAGCCTCGTCCGCGCAGACGAAGACATCGCGCCCCCAGCTTCCGAAACGGGGCTTGACGACGACCGGCGGCTCGAGCCGAAGCGGCGTCGAGCTCCCGTCCAGGTGGGCGGTGCGCGGATGCCGTACGCCGGCACCCGCGAGCCGGATTGCCGTCGCGAGCTTGTCGTGCGCGGCCAGGAGCGAGGCGGGCTCGTTGAAGAGCGTCACGCCTCGGTTCTTCAGACGATGGAGCTCCCAGATGCCGGGCTCAACTCCCTCGAGCGTCGGCAAGACGTCGAGACGGCCCAGCACCGTGTCACCCGGCGCCACCTGCTCCCTGAGCTCCGACGGGGTCGTGAGCGCAGCGTCGACGCCCTCGGCGCGGAACGCTGCGAGGAGGGATGCATTCGTCGGAGCCAGGGAGCCGCTGACTAGGTGGAGAGTCATCGCCGAAGCGAAGGATTCCGGAGCGGACTCAGCGGCGGGTCAGTTTTGGCTCAAGATTTCCTGAGCGCTGAGGAGCCCACAACTGCAGGGTTTCCCGCTTTGGCGATACTTTTCACGTGCGCGTTCCAAAAATCCGCTCCGCCCACATCGGGATGCGCCTGTGGGTCGCGCTCACGTTCGCGGTCATCGGGGCCGTTACCGCGCTCGCCGTCACGAGCATCTTTGCCGCCCGCTCCGAGCACGCCCTTCAGGGAAGCGCGGAGGATTTCGCCGTCGGAAACACCCTCAGCGCCGCCGACTCGATCGCAGGCTCGATCGCCCAGGGCACCAAAGCTCGTTCTGCCGCCAATGCGCTTGCAAACCGCCGCCGCTTCGCGATCTGGGTCTTCAACGAGCGCGGCAAGCTGATCTCGGGACGCCATTCGCGCCGCGCTCAGTTCGACCTCGTCCCGGGCCGGAACCAGGCGGTCCACGCCGCGATCGCCGGGTCGCGCTATCTCTCCTCGCTCAACAAGGGCCGTGCAACCGTGGTCGCGGTGCCGGTTCCCCGCGTCGGCGGAGCCGTGGTGACCTATTCGACGCGCCCAGAGCTCGCGGCGCAGCTCGGGATCGTCCACAGCCAGGTGGTGCAGACGGCCCTGTTCGCGTCGCTCACGGGCGCTCTCGCCGGCCTGCTCGTGGCGATGTTGATCGCGGCACGCCTGCGCCGGATCGGTGCCGCCGCCTCGGCGATCGAGGCGGGAAACTTCGAGACCACGCTGCATCCCTGGCTGAAGGACGAGCTGGGGAGCCTCGCCGAGACGATCGATCGCATGCGCGGCCGGCTACGCGAGTCGTTCGCCAGGGTAGAGGCCGAGCGCGACCGGCTCCAGCGTCTCCTCGGGCGACTCCACGACGGAGTGATCGCGGTCGATCCTCGGCTCCGCGTCGAGTTCAGCAACGAGGCGGCGCGGCGGCTGCTTCGAGTCCACCGGTTCGAGGAGGGCGATCTTCTTCCGGACGCCTGGGGGACCGACTTGCTTCGACGCTTCGCCGAGTCCCTGTTCGAGCCGGGCGCGAAGGTCGTTCAGGAGACGTTCTCGCCGACCGACTACCGCTCGTATGCCGTCGTCGGCATTCCACCCAGAGGGCCGTTCGAGACGGCTGTGTTGGTGCTCACCGACGTGTCCGTCCGAGAGCGCCGAGAACGCGCCGAACGCGAGTTCGTCACGAACGCGGCGCACGAGCTGCGGACGCCCCTTGCGACGATCACGGGCTCGATCCAGGTGCTGCAGGCGGGCGCAAAGGACGTCCCGGAACAGCGTGACCGCTTCCTCGAGCACATCGAGCGGGAAGCCGCGCGGCTGAGCCGCCTGACGCGGGCCCTGCTCGTGCTCGCGCGCGCGCAGACGCGGGCGGAGGCGCCGAAGCTCGCGGACGTGGAGCTCGAGCCCTTGCTGGAGGCGATCGCGGCCGGCACCAGCCCTCCGGAAGGTGTGCGGGTGGAGGTCGAGTGCCCCCCCGGGCTCCTGGTCGTGGCCGAGCCAGACCTCGTCGAGCAGGCGATCTCGAACCTGGCTGCGAACGCCGTCGAGAACACGACGGAAGGAAAGATCGTCATTTCGGCGCGGCCACTCGGCGACGGCGGCGTCGCGCTCGAGGTGAGCGATACCGGCACGGGGATTCCCTTGGAGCGCCAGGACCGAATCTTCGACCGCTTCTACCGCGCCGAAGGCCGGAGCCCGGGCAACTTCGGGCTCGGGCTCGCGATCGTCCGCGAAGTCGTGACCGCCCTCGGCGGCCGCATCGACCTCGAATCGACCCCAGGAAGCGGGACGACCGTGCGGATCACCCTTCCCCAGGCGCATACGGTGGCGACCGGCGGCGGCGAGGGACGCGTGTGAGCAGGATCCTCATAGCCGACGATGATCAGGGGATCCTCGACATCGTCACTTATGCGCTCAAGAACGAGGGCTTCGAGGCCGACGCTGTCTCAGACGGCGAGCAGGCCCTCGCTGCGTCCCGGCGCGAGTCGTACGACCTGCTCATCCTCGACCTGATGATGCCCGGGACCTCGGGGCTCGAGGTCTGCCGGAGGCTCCGGAACGAAAGCAAGATCCCGATCCTGATGCTGACGGCGAAGGATGCTGAGCTCGACCGGGTGCTCGGGCTCGAGATCGGGGCGGACGACTACGTCACGAAGCCGTTCTCCGTTCCCGAGCTCGTCAGCCGCGTCCGCGCGATCCTCCGCCGGCGCGACCTCGACCGTGAGGAGGGCGAGGGCGTCGTCCGGCACGTCGGCGGCCTCCGGGTCGATCTCGCCCGGCACCAGGTCACGGTCGACGGTAAGCCTGTGCAGCTGACCCCGTCGGAGTTCAAGCTCTGCGCGCTGCTCGCCCAGGAGCCGGAGCGCGTCCTCAGTCGCCGCCAGATCATGGAGTACCTCTGGGACAGCCCCTACGTCGGCGACCAACACGCCTGCGAGGTGCACATCTCCAACCTGCGCCGGAAGCTCGAGCGCGACCCTGCGAAGCCGGAGCGGATCGTCACCGTGCGCGGCGTCGGCTACAAACTCGTGCCCGTCTAACTCCATCAAGCTTAGGAAGGGGGAGCTCGAGGGGGAAACGGCTTTTCCCCTCGAAGGAGCAGCGGGCCGGCGTGTACGGCCCGCTGCGGTCTCACCGCGGCGGGCGCAAGACCGCGAACGGATCGGTGATCTCGAGCGTCCGCCTGCGGAAGCGGAAGAGCGCCGCGGGGCGGCCGCCCGAGGGGCCCGGCTCGCGGCGTCCGCCTGCCGGGGCGATCACGCCTCGGCGAAGCAGGACGCGCTTCAGGTTCGTCGCCGAGACGTCGTGGCCGAGCGCGGCCGTGTAAAGCTGGGTCAGCTCGGAGATCGTGAACGTCTTCGGCGCGAGCGCGAACCCGGCGTTCGTGTAGGAGAGCTTCCCCTTCAGGCGCTCGCGCGCTGCGAGCACCAGGCCGCCGTGGTCGAAGGCCATGGCGGGGAGCGACTCGACATCGTGCCAGGCGGTGTCATGGGGGAGGGCTGGGTCGAGATCGCTGGGGACGAGGCCGAGGTAGGCGGTCGCGAGCTGCCACTCCCGCGGATTGCGCTCGGGCTCGCTCAGGATCGTCAGCTGCTCGAGGTGGGCGACCTCGCGGACGTCCACCTTCGCCGCCAGGTGACGGCGGATCGACTCCTCCAGCGTTTCCCCGGGCTCGAGGTAGCCGCCGGGGAGGGACCAGGCGCCCTTGTCCGGATCCTTGCCGCGCTCCCAGAGCAGGACCTGCAGCCGCCCGGCGCGCACCTGCAGCACGACGGCGAGCACGATCTGCGTGGGTCGCGGCCGCTTCCGCGTTTTCGCCTCACGGTCGCTAACTGTGGTAGACTTCGCCACGAGTTTTAGACTACCAGTCGTAAACCTCGCATGGAAACCGCTCGCTCGGATCTCGTCATCGTCGGCACCGGAGTTGCCGGCCTCTATGCGGCTCTGTGCGCGGCGGCCGATCGTGATGTCCTGGTGCTCTCGAAGGGCCCGCTCTTCTCTTCGGCGACGTATCTCGCGCAGGGCGGCATCGCCGCGGCGACGGAGCCGGGTGACGATCCCGACCTGCACGCGCAGGACACGCTGACGGCAGGGCGCGGCCTGTGCAGCGCGGAGGCGGTCCACGTGCTGACGCGGGAAGCACCGGCGCGCATTGTCGACCTTGTCGACCTCGGCGTCTCCTTCGAGCCCGAGCCCGGCCTCGAAGGCGGGCACTCGCGCGCGCGTGTGTTCCACTCCGGCGGCGCGGCGACGGGCAAGGAGGTCGCCCGCGTGCTTGCCGAGCGGGTGCTCGCGCATCCCCGCATCGAGGTGGCCGAGGGCGAGCGCGTGCTCGGCGTGTGGCGCGCCGGGGGCCGTTGCGCCGGCGTCGTGACCGACCGCCGGGCAGTCTCGGCCCGAGCGACGCTGCTCGTGACGGGCGGCTACGCGGCGCTCTGGCAGCGGACGACGAACCCGGCCGGAGCCGTCGGCGACGGGATCTCGATGGCCTATCGCGCCGGGGCGGCTGTGGCCGACCTCGAATTCGTGCAGTTCCATCCGACGGCGCTTGCGGACTCGAGCGTGTTGCTGAGCGAAGCGCTGCGGGGAGCCGGTGCGCTGCTGCTCGACGAGGACGGCGAGCGTTTCACCGACGAGCTCGCGCCGCGCGACGTGGTCGCACGTGCGATCGGCGAGCGGGGGACCGCGTTGCTCGACCTGCGGCCCGTCGAGCGCGGCCGCTTTCCAAGCCTCATGAGCCGGATCGAGGAGGCGGGTTACGACCCCTCCGACGAGCCGGTCCCGATCTCACCTGCGGCCCACTACACGATGGGCGGCGTCGTCACCGATCTGCACGGGCGCACCGAGCTTCCGGGTCTCTATGCCGCAGGCGAATGCGCCTGCACCGGTGTGCACGGCGCGAACCGACTCGCCTCGAACTCGATGCTCGAGTGTCTCGTTTTCGGTCGCCGCGCAGCGCTCGCCGCCGTGGACGAGCCTTCTCCGCCTCGCAATGCGCCGTCCCGGCCCAATCCCGAGTCTCCGGTTACCTCTGAGCTTCGGCACGAGCTGTGGGAGGACGCGGGCCTCGTGCGAGACGCTGCTGGGCTCGAGCGGCTGCGGCGCTCGCCTCACCTGCTGACGCGACTCATCGCAGAGAGCGCGCTCGCGCGCGAGGAAAGCCGGGGCGCTCACTTCCGCGTCGATTTTCCCGAGCAGAACCAGGACCTCGCGGCCCACGTCGTCCTGCGACCCGGGCAGAAGCCGGCCCTGGAGCGATGGAGCTGACTAGTAACACAGTGTTACTTGCCGTTCAGGAGTGGCTGAACGAAGACGCCTCGTGGAGCGACATGACGACCAATGCGGTCGTGTCTGAAAAGGACACTTGCGAGGCCGAGCTCCTGCTCAAGGAGCCCGGTGTCTTCTGCGGGCTCGAGCCGGTTGAGGCGGTGTTCGCGGCCCTCGATCCAGACGTTCGCGTCGAGCGACTCGTGGAGGACGGCGACCTCGTCGAGGACACGCCGGCGGTACTTGCCCGCGTCTCGGGCCCTGCGCGACCGATCCTGACCGGCGAGCGCACCGCGCTCAATCTGCTCGGCCGTCTGTCCGGGATCGCGACGCTCACGCGCCGCTTCGTCGATGCGGTCGAAGGTACCGGCGCGGTCATCCTCGACACGCGCAAGACCACCCCGGGACTGCGCGCCCTCGAGAAGGACGCGGTGCGCTGCGGCGGCGGCACGAACCACCGCTTCGATCTCGCCGACGGTGTCCTGATCAAGGACAACCATCTGCGCCTGGCCGGCTCGATCGCGACTGCGGTGGAGCGGGCGGCCACAACGGGGATGCCGGTCGAGGTCGAGTGCGACACGCTCGGCCAGGTTGAAGAAGCGCTTGAGGCCGGCGCAGAGCGGATCCTGCTCGACAACATGACCCCGGCCGAGCTGCGCGAGGCCGTGACGGTCGTCGCCGGCCGGGCCGAGCTCGAAGCCTCGGGCGGCGTTTCCCTCGAGACCGTTCGCGCGATCGCCGAGACCGGGGTCGACTTCGTCTCGGTCGGCGCGCTCACGCACTCCGCCCGCTCCCTCGACGTCTCCCTAGAGGTTCGATGAACGCCACTGCGACAGCCGTAATGCAGGACGAGGTCACGGCGCTGGCCCGCGAGCGGGACGCCGTCATCCTGGCGCACAACTACCAGGTGCCCGAGGTCCAGGACGTGGCCGACTACGTAGGCGACTCACTCGGGCTCTCGCGTGAGGCGGCGGCCACCGACTCTGATGCGATCGTCTTCTGCGGCGTCCATTTCATGGCCGAGACGGCTGTGATCCTCGCGCCGGAGAAGACGGTGCTCATCCCCGATCTCGACGCCGGCTGCTCGCTGGCGGCATCGATCACCGCCGACCAGCTCCGCGAGTGGAAAGCGGAGAACCCGGGCGCCATCGTCGTCTCTTACGTGAACACGACCGCCGAGGTCAAGGCCGAGACCGACTACTGCTGCACGTCCGGCAACGCAAAGGCCGTCATCGAGGCGATCCCCGCCGACAAGGAGATCCTCTTCCTCCCGGACATGTACCTCGGCATCTGGCTCGAGCGGGTGACGGGGCGCAAGCTGAATATCTGGATGGGGGAGTGCCACGTCCACGCCGGCATCCGCCCGGCGGACATCGAGCGCTGGCAGCGCGAGGCGCCGGACGCCGAGCTGCTCGTCCACCCCGAGTGCGGCTGCGCCAGCCAGTGCATGGCCTTCGGCAACGAGCGCACGCACATTCTCTCGACCGAGGGGATGGTCAACTTCGCCAAGAGCTCGGACAAGAACCGCTTCCTCGTAGCGACCGAGACCGGGATTCTCCACCGGCTGAACAAGGAGGCGCCTGGAAAGCGCTTCGAGGCCGTCTCGGAGCGGGCGATCTGCAAGTACATGAAGATGATCACGCTCGAGAAGCTGCGCGACTCGCTCCGCGACTGGAAGCACGTCGTCACCGTTGAGCCCGAGATCGCCGAGCGCGCCCGCGGGGCGATCGAGCGCATGGTCGCGATCAGCTAGATCGTTCCTGGGGGTGCCAGGCGCAGGCGAAGCCGGGCTTTGCCCGGTGATAGCCCGCGCCGATCAGTGACGATCGGTTAGCCGCCGGCGACGGCGGCGACGATCCGAATCTCCTCGTCGCCTTCCAGCGCCGTGTCCAGCCCGTCGCGCTCGCGCATGTCGCGCTTATCGACGTACACGTTGACGAGGCCGCGCAGCGCCCCGGTCTCATCGAAGATCAGGTCGGAGATCGGGAGGGCGCGCAGGACGGCGCCCACGGTCGGAGCGTCGATCTCGAAGCGGTTTTCGCCGCCGGCCTGGGTCGCAAGCAGGCCCGGCAGTAGGACCTTTACTGCCACTCTCCCACTTCGACCGAGAGGACGGCCGGCAGGTGGCGAGCGGCCTCGATCCATTCGTCGCCCGCGTTCCGCGACACGAAGATCGACCCGCTCTTGGTCCCGAAGTAGATTCCCGCCTCGTCCTCCCGGTCAGATGCCATGCCCTCGCGCAGGACCTCGACCCAGGCCCGTTCGGGGAGGCCGTTCGAGGCGAGCTCCCAGCTCTTGCCGCCGTCCTCGGTCCGGTATACGCCGAGCCGGCCCTCGGAGGTGACTCTGTTCTCGCCCCCGACCTTGCCTGCCCGCGCCGAGTCCTCCGGAATGACGAACGCCATGTCGGGCTTCTGGTGATGCAGCGCGAGCGGAAAACCGAAGGCGCTCGGAAGACCGTTGTCCTCGAGCCGCTCCCAGCTGTCGCCGTGGTCGTCCGAGCGGTAGACGCCGCAGTGGTTCTGCTGCCAGAGGCGCCCGTCCTGGGCCGGATGAAGCAGCAGCTTGTGGACGCACTGTCCGATCTCCGGGAAGGGGTCGTCCGGGTAGAAGTCGGCCGCCGTGCCCTTGTTCTTGGGCGTCCAGCTCTCGCCCCCGTCTTCTGAGCGAAGGACGCCGACGGCGGAGATGCCGATGTACATCTGCTTGGGATCAGCCGGGTCGAGCTGGATCGAGTGGGTGCACATCCCTCCGAATCCCGGTTGCCAGCGCTCGCGCGTCGGGTGGTCGAGGAGGCTCTGGACCACCTCCCAGCTCTCGCCCGAGTCGTCTGTGCGGAACATCACCCCGGGCGCCGCGCCCAGCCAGAGCCGGCCGGGCTCCGAGTCGCGACCCGGTTCGACGTGCCAGGTCTTCTCGAGCGTGAGCTCGCCGTCTTCCGGCAGGCCGAGGCCTTCGGAGCGCGTCCACGTTTTGCCGCCGTCGGTCGAGCGCTGCACCGTCGCGCCGTAGACGCCGTGATTCGCAGCGGCGTACAGCGAGCCGTCGCGCGAGTCCTGGACCGCGTGGAAGACCTCCCAGCCTTCCAGCACCGGGTCTTCCACCGTCCAGGTGAGGCGGTCGCCGCTCTTCAGGAAGAAAAGCCCCTTGCGCGTGCCCGCGAGGATGACGGCCGTCATGGTGGAAACCTAACGGCTGTACGCTCAGAGCGTGCGAGTGACGCTCTGCGACGTCGGCCCTCGCGACGGGCTCCAGAACGAGTCCGACGTGCTCGCGCCCAAGGTGCGGGCCGAGCTGGTGAACCGGCTCGCCGCCGCGGGCCTCCCCAGGATCGAGGCGGTTAGCTTCGTGCGCGCCGAGCGCGTCCCGCAGATGGCCGGGGCGGAGGAGGTCGTCGCCGGGATCGAGCGTCGCGAGGGCACGGAGTACGCCGGCCTTGTTCTCAACCTCAAAGGCTATGAGCGGCTGCGGGCCACCGGCCTCGACCGCGTCAACTGCACGCTCGCTGCGACTGAGTCTTTCAACCGGCGGAACGCCAACATGTCTCTGGACGACGCCCTCGAGGAGGTCGAGGGTATCCTCGGCGCCTCGGAGCTACCGACGACTGCGACTCTCAGCGTCGCATTCGGCTGCCCCTTCGAAGGGCGCGTCGATCCCGACCAGGTCGTGCGGCTCTGCGGTCGCCTGGCGGCGGACGAGGTCGTCCTCGCCGACACGATCGGCGTCGCGACGCCGACCCAGGTAAGGCGGCTCGTTGAGCGCGTGGCGGACGAAGGACGCCCGGTCGGCGTCCATCTGCACAACACGCGGAACACCGGGTATGCGAACGCCTACGCGGCGCTCGAGGCGGGCGCGACCGTCTTCGACGCCTCGATAGGAGGGCTCGGCGGCTGTCCATTCGCGCCCAAGGCGACCGGGAACATCGCCACCGAGGATCTGCTCTACCTGCTCGAAGGCGAGGGGGCGGAGACTGGAGTGGACCTCGATGCCCTGATTGGCGTCTCCGAATGGCTCGAAGGGCTGCTGGGCCGGCGGCTCGACGGGCAGGTCTATCGAGCCGGGAGCTTCCCGACGGCGCCGGAGGCGGCGAGCGCCTCGACCTCGTCCGGCGAATAGCCGGCCTCCACGAGGACCTCGGCCGTGTGCTCGCCGAGCAGCGGAGGCGGAGCCCGGTGGCGCAGTCGCTCGCCGTCGGCGGAGAGCGGGAGCGCGACGGTGACGAGGTCGCGCACAGCCGGATGTGAAAGAGGCTGGAGGATCTCGAGCGCGCGCGTCTGCTCGTCGGCCGCCACCTGCGCGACGTCCTGAACCGGCGCGGCGGGCACTCCGGCCGCCTCGAGCGGCCCGAGCCATGAGGCTACGGTCTCCGTGGCCAGGCGGGCCTCGAGCTGCGAGACGAGCTCGTCGCGGTTCTTCACCCGGTCCGGGTTGGTGGCGAAGCGCGGATCGCGAGCAAGCTCCTGCAGCTCCACGGCTTCGCACAGCGCCGCGAACAACCGGTCGTTCGCGGCGGCGATCATGATCTCGCCGTCGCTCGCTGCGAAGGCCTGGTAGGGGACGATCAGCGGGAAGGCCGTGCCATGCCGGCCCGGGACCTCGCCCGAGCCGAGATAGCCGACCAGGTGGTAGCCGAGGGCACTGATGGCGGACTCGTACAGCGAGACGTCCACCACTCGACCCTCGCCGGTTCGCTCCCGCTCCCACAAAGCCGCCAGGATTCCCAGCGCCGCCCACAGCCCCGTCGTCTGGTCGACGACGGAGACGCCGACGCGAACGGCGGAACGATCCGGCTCTCCCGTGACGCTCATGATCCCTCCGGCCGCCTGCATCAGCGGGTCGTAGCCGGGCCGGTCGCGCTTCGGGCCGACGTGACCGAAGGCGCCGATCGAGCAGTAGACGAGGCGCGGGTTCCGCTCGCGCAGGTCGTCAGCGCCGAGCCCCGCGTTCTCCGCGCGCCCGGGACGCAGGCTCTGGATGAGGACGTCCGCCCGGTCGGCGAGGCGCAGCAGCGCCTCATGGCCCGCTTCCGTACGGAAATCGAGGGCAAGCGAGCGCTTCCCGGCGTTTGCGGCGAGGAAGATCGCTCCCTCTCCGTCCACGAAGGGTGGCCCCCACTGGCGCGTCTCGTCTCCGCGGGCCGGATGCTCGACCTTGACCACGTCCGCGCGTCAGGTCGAGGACCCGCGCTCCGTCGAGAGGGTGCATACAGTGACCTTATGAGCCAGACGAGCGAGGAGTATCTGAAAGCAGTCACGATCGGCGAGCGCAAGCCGCTTGACGGTCCGGTCGAGCTGGTCGACTATGACCCCAAATGGCGGGAGCAGTTCCGGCGCGAGGAGGAACGCATACGCGGCGCGCTCGGCGAGCAGGCGCTCCAGGTCGAGCACGCGGGCTCGACGGCGGTGCCCGGCCTGGCCGCGAAGCCCGTCATCGACATCGTCCTTGTCGTTGCCGACACGACCGACGAGCCGGCGTACGTCACCGATCTCGAAGCCGCGGGCTACACGCTTCGCATCCGCGAGCCGGACTGGTTCGAGCACCGCCTGCTCAAGCGAACCGAGCCGAGCGTCAACCTCCATGTGTTCTCGGCTCACAGCGAGGAGATCGACCGGATGCTCGCGTTCCGCGATCACTTGCGCTCGCACAAGTCCGACCGCGAGCTGTACGAGCGGACGAAGCGCGAGCTGGCAGCGCGGAAGTGGGACTACGTCCAGCATTACGCCGACGCCAAGAGCGAGGTCGTCGAGCAGATCCTCGCGCGAGCACGCAGCGGCTGATGGCCGGAATTCCGGTCACGGGCGTGAACGAGCTCGTGCTCGAGGTTCTCGACCTCGAGGAAGCCGAGCGTTTCTATGCCGGTGTGCTCGGATTGCCCGTGGTCGCGCGCTGGCCGGAGCGCGACGCGATGTGGCTCATGGCCGGGGACCGGACCCGGATCGGGCTCTGGAAGCCGCAGGTCGGGATCGCCGGCGGCCGCGGTGGCGTGCACGTCCACTACGCGATGCACCTGGACGAGGCCGACTACGACGCCGCCGTGGCCCGCCTCCGCGAGCACGGATACGAGCCGCACGAGGAGATGTTCGACGGGGATCAGCGCGGCCGCGCCGCCTACGTCACAGACCCGGACGGCAACGTCGTCGAATTCTGGACCTGGGACGTCGCGAACCATCTGAACCGGTGAGCTTGCGGACTCGCGCTGCCCGGGGCGAGGACGCGGGGGCGATTGCGCGCATCTACAACGAGGGGATCGAAGACCGGCTCGCGACCTTCGAGACGGAGCCGCGGACAGAAGGCGACATCGGCGAATGGCTCCAGGACGGTGTCCCGCTCGTCGTGGCGGAGGACGACGACGGTGTCGTCGCCTGGGCGGCCGCACATCCGTACCGGCCCGCGCGCGACGCCTATCGCGGGATCGGCGAGTTCTCGGTCTACGTCGCCCGCGACCGTCGCGGACTGGGAGCCGGCCGCGCCGCTCTCTCCGCGCTGATCGAAGAGGTGGAGTCACGCGGCTACTGGAAGCTCCTGAGCCGGGTCTTCCCGGAGAACGAGGCCAGCCTTGCGCTGGCTCGCTCGC
>WNGA01005804.1_pt1 | contig 18853 bp, 17 predicted proteins | sample 5400061 | NCBI WGS metagenome assembly WNGA01 (sample SAMN13153366, study PRJNA577476) | soil metagenome | isolation source: 100 cm soil or saprolite under grassland replicate 2 | place: USA:California | collected 2016-06-15 | reverse complement strand
CGCAAAGGCAAGAAGCTCGCCGCCCTCCTCTCGCGAGACGCGGACGTCGAGATCAACGCGCCGAACGGCACGCGGCTCGCGTTCCGACTGAAGGGACGGGAAGCCCATCTCGACGATGGGATCGTCGACGCGGCAGATCGGAAGCGGGGAGACTTCATGGTGAACGTGCCGCCCGGCCAAGCGTACGTCGCGCCGGACGAGACGTCCGCCGAAGGCGTGTTCGTGGCGGACTGTCCCGTGCCGTACCTCGGCCAGACGATGCGGGGCGTGCGCATCGCGTTCAAGGACGGGAAGGCGACGTGGTCCGCCGGCGAGAACGAGACTGTGCAGCGGCCTTCCTGGGAGAAGGCGGAGGGACCGAAGGACCGCCTCGCAGCGCTCGGGATCGGGCTGAACCCCGCCATCCGGACGGGATTCCTCCAGGACGATCTGGCGAGCGGCGTCCTCGAGATCGGCATCGGGGACAACACCGAGTTCGGGGGCCGCAACAAGACGAGCTTCTACCTCGGAGGACGGCTCACGACGGCGACGGTCCACATCGACGACAAGATCGTCGTGAAGGGCGGCCGCCTCGCCGCGTGATCGGCGTCATTCTCAGCCGCGCGAGCGGGCACCCTCAGGCTTAAGCCGAACCGCCGACCTGAGCGGCAGCACCATGGTCCCGACATCCGCGGATCCGTCCACACACCATGAGATCGATGACCTCCGGGAGCACGACCGCGAGGTCCTCGAGTTCCTCTCTCAAGATCCATCGTCCCAAGTCGCGTTCCAGGGCTTGCGGCGCCGACTTGGAATCCATCCGGAGCAGCTGTCCCGCGCGCTCCACCGCCTCGCGGACGACGCGCTCGTCGAACGCACCGATGTGGGGTACCGCGTGACACCGAGGGCGCTCCAGGTCTTGAGCCCGGGGAGCCAGCGCTCCGAGGAACCCGGGGTCACGATCCTCCAGACGTATCTGCCGGCGAACCTCGACCTAAGAAGACTCGTCCAAGCGCTCCGCGGGAGCTGGATCGGGCCGTTGAGGTGGTACGGGCTATCCGAGTTCGCCGATGGGATGCGCCTCGCGTGGGCCCTCGAGGACGACACGATCCGACTGGAGACGTTCATCCGCGAGCCATTTGGACGACGCGACGCGCCTCGGACACCTCTTGTTCCAGCACATCGCCCGCGAAGCGTCCCGCGAGCCGTACGCCGGAATTAGCGGCTGACATATGAGTATCCGACCTCTTGCGGCGACATTGCATACATAATGCCACCGTTGGAGCTCGAAATTCCGCCTCGTCATTGAGGACCCGAGCGCCCTTTTCCACGAACCCTTTTAGAGTCGAAGTCGCTTCGTAGTCGGATGCCTGGTCCTAATCCGGCAGAGATTGCGGCAAAGTGTGTTGAGGTCAGCAAGTCTTTGCTTAACACCCAGGTAGGGCTCCATGGTTTCGACCTTGCGACTACTCGACGCGCGGGCGACTTTGCCCGTTTTGCAACGGCAATCCGCCGAGCGCGACTAATCGAATCGCCGGAGCAGCTTGCTGCTGTTTCAAATGCCCTGAAGATTGAGTACCGTCTCCTGGAAACCGATGTCGTACCTACCCTCGAGGAGTTCGATTGGCTGCGGGTCATAAGAGATGGGAAGAAAATCAGGAGAATTGAGGAAAGCATTCCACCGGTCGAAGATGTCCTTTCGACCATTGGCAAGTACTGGGATGGGGAAGAGCCAACTGATGTCGATCGTGCAACCGTCGCGGGCTTGACGGAGCTCTCTCGACGGCCGTACGAGAAATCCGCTCTGATGTCCGAAATCGAAGTGGACCCAGCTGTGTTTGACATCGTTACCGACTATGGCAACCAAGCTCGCTATATCGGTTCATTCCAGTCGCGTGATACGGGGAAAGAGGTCATTTGGTCCCCCTTGTATTGGGCGCGAAACGCTGAACCTGTCCAAAAGTTCCTCGAACGCCAAGAAGAGCCCGCCATGGCCGGACTGGCCAAGCTGACCAGGGATTTTCGACGCTATCCAGGAATGCCGATTGAGAGGGTCTCCGGAACGGAAAGCCCCTTAGTCCGCACCGGCATCCACTTTGGCTACTTTCCAACTCCTCTGGTCAAGGATCGAAAGGGCAATGCGCATGAGTACGTCTTTCCCGCGGCGCCGCAGTTCGACGTTGACGGAAAGCGCGACCTGTTTGAACTGGGAAGGCTAATCGTCGCGTGCATTCGGCATGGTCAACATCACGCTGAAGTCTCTCGAATTCTTTATCCCGGCCTGATATTGCGAGCTCTCCGTACGAACAGCCTAGGGCCGCACTCCTACGCAAAGATACAATACTTTCCCCTCGAGCAATTTGGGGTCGTCCGAATTGTTCCTGCAAAGATCGGAACGACCACGAGGTATCGGGTTGAATGGATTGAAACCCCTGAAAACAATATGGCCGCCGACATTGCCCATGCATTATTGAGAGGCCAGGAGCCACCACCAGGAGCTAGCGAAGAGCTCGAAGCCCGCAAGATTCTCGTCCAGGGAGTATTCAGTTATTCGTCCGAACAGCGTCGTATCAAGACCGCCCAGTCGCTCGTGGCGAAAGACGAATTCGAACGGCTAATGGAGATGACTGCAGGAGTTAGAGTATGATAACTTCGGAACAGGCTGAGAAGGACCTCGATCTAAAACTTCGTTCGATGCGCCTTCTCTGGCATTGGGGTTATGCAGTCCGCCGCAACGTGGACATCGGGCGTTATGTCGAGGGTCGACGCGAGACGCCTTACACGGACATCGACGTGTTGGGCACGAAGATTCATCCTGATCTCACCGTGTCGAGAGTCCTTATCGATTGCACGACAGAGACTGGAGTCGGGACACCTGAGAAACTCTTCTGGCTTTCCGGGCTCATTCGTTTTACAGGGGCTGACTATGCGATATTTCTCAGACGTCAAATGCTCGAGGCCAAGTACATCGACCTCGCCGGTGTGATGGGAGCTCTTCCCCTTTCTGAGCCGCAGCTTGGCTACCTCGAGAAAAGTTACAGGGTACCCGTGGATCGCTTCTTTGGGGCCTTCAGCCGATCAGCCTCAGGGGTCGAAGAAGCATTCACGATCCTGCGTAAGTTCGATCGGGAAATGTATGAGTACATACTCTATCAACACTGGTGGGATCCTCCGCACCAAAGAGTTCTGACGTTAGCCTCGATATGCCGGCGAATCGCCCAGAACAAAGCCGCATTCGGCAAGTGGGTCGACTTCCTATGCTCATACGGGTTGAGTGTATTGAGTCTCGGTGCGCTGGAGTTTGCCCGCCCGATTCTGGCCATTTCGGAAGACAGACGACCTGAGGAAATAGTCGCCGATTTGCTCGGCGGACGGTTGCAAGCCTACGAGCGAAGGAAGCTCATCGCATCTTTCTACGACTTCATGACAGCGGAAATTCGGGAGCGATACAAGCAGAAGTACCCTGTTTCGAGAAAGCAGTTTGTTGAAAGCCTCGCACCGGACTATTCAAAATATTTTGTCGACTTCGTTCTGAGAATCTGTGACGACCCAGGTGCGGCTTCGTTCATGACGAGAGTACTCGACCTTTTTGCCTATGAAGTGGCTTTGGGCCAGGGAAAGTTTGCGATATCCGATATCCTCAGCGAACTCTCGAGCCGATCCGGGAGTGAGATCCTCAAGCCCGCGAAGGATGCTTTCGACTTTGCCTTCCGCTCCGGGCTCGTGACGCAAGAACTCTTCGAAGAATTCAACACAAGCGTGAAGGCGCTTGCGTAATCGGAGATAGCGGACCAGATATGTTCGGCGAACCCACCGCCAGGAGGCACTGTGACGTTCAGCTCTAGCCTTTCAAGGCCGAATTGGCCAATCGAGAGTCGGAAACAGACGGCAGCCGTGGGAGGCGCCGACGTGACGATCGCATCAGATTGTCGCCAGCAGAAGCGTGGGGACAAACGTTATCGTCAAGTCTTAGATCGGCTTGTGTGGCGATCGCCAATCGAACAATCCAGATCCGGCCATCCCTAAGAAAACTTGATTATGGAGGGGCACCCCTCCCCCGCAGAGGGCATGGCCAAGCCGCTTCGGAAGCTGCTCGGCGATTCGTAGCCTCGCGGTGCGTACGATGGCGGTGTTGTCACACGACGAGGCCGAGCATTTGTTCGGACTGAAGAAGACTCCGCTGACAGATTCGATCGAGTGGCAACCGCTCGAGGGCGGGTTTCTGAATCTGCAATTTGCAGTCCGTTGCGAAGATGGTACAGGACTGGATGTGCGGGGCTGGTATAACCCCAAGACCGGCAAGTATGGGTTCGCGCTACTTCATGCGGGAGTATATACGATCCGTCGTTGGGACAAGAAATCGGGCCATCGCGATCCAATCAGTCACATGACTATCCGGGGTCCGCACAAGCACTACCATCACGAGGATTTCGGCGATTCGCCCGCGTCCGAAACGCAGGACGTGGACTCAGCAGATGTAAACCGTGGGTTACGAGACTTTCTGAAGGAGTGCAAAGTGGAACTGGGCAAAACAGTGATTCGTCCACTACTCGGCTCGGAGTGAAATGCATGCCAGAGGAATTCGCGGATCGTTGCGGCAGGCTCCTCGCGGATCTTCAACGAAGTGTGAGGGAGCAGTTTGCCGTGGAGCCGACAGACGATGGGTGTCGAATCATCACTCCTTATCTGTTTCCTGACAACGACCCGATCGAGATTCTCGTTCGGCCAATAGGGGAAGGCGGGCGTGTGAGACTTTCGGACATGGGCGAGACGCTAGGATTGTTGTTTCTCCAGGGGGTCGACCTTAGAGGCAAATCGAAGCAGGAGTGGCATCTCGCCACTGCGCTGAGACGCTTGGACCTGGCAAATGAGGGCCAGGAACTCGTTGTTGAAGCCCCGATTCGGGAGTTGGGCGATGCGCTGACACGAATTGTCGAAGGGGCCAAAGCGCTATCCTACCTCGTGTACACTGCTCGGGCTCGAACCGGACCCGAGTTCCGGCGAGAGGTCGCGAGATGGATGCGGGACGAAGGAATAGAGCACACAAACGATGTGGCGTTTCCCGGTTTCTCCGGTCGAATCTGGACGGTTGACTTTGTAAAGGAAAGGCCAGACGCCACACCGATTCTGTTGCAGGCGCTTCATTCAGAGACCAGAGGGTATGCCTATCGTCTCGCCGAGCACACAGCTTTGATGTGGGTAGAGATCGCGAGGGTGCGAGAGACCGAACGGATCACGCTCTTGGATGATACGGTCGAAGAGCCTGTCTGGGAAGAGCCGCTGCCCTTGCTTCGCCGATATTCTAGCCGTGTCGCCTCGTGGCAGACAAAGGAAGAGCTCCTTGACATTCTAGTTTGACCACCGCGCGAGGAGCCAGTCCGATGATGATCGCGTCGGACTGTCGTTAGTTCGTGAGATTTCGGAACGGTTAGGCTAGTCCCTTGGCCTTGAGGCTGTCATAGTCCGTGATGAACTGACGAAGCACATCTTCCGATGTCACCTTCGTTTTCGGATTTCCCATATCACGCCGGACTGCGACGAGGATGTCGCCAAAATGACCGATGCTCGCCGATCCACTTCGAGCGCCGATTAGCCATTTCTGATACGTTTCTAGGACTTCGTCTGAGGCGTAAATCACCAATTCCTTGTTCACGTCAAACATTCGATCCGTGATGCTGCTTTCGTCGATGGGCTTCTTCGCCTTAACTGATTTCATCACGTCCAGGAAAATGCCAATCAGAGACAGATAGGTCTGGTACTTGCGGTCCGACAATTGCCTTTCGATAGCCTCGCGCCGTTCCTTTTCGTGACGATAGAGCCAGCCCATTCCTGCGAGAAACAAAATTAGGAGGGGGGAAGTCGCCGCTAGGACAGACACGAATGTCTCAAGTCCATCTACCATCTCTGGTTCGCCTCTTTGCAGACACTACCAAGCTACTTGCTGCCCGGAACGCCTCGCGGCAAATAGCCCTTATTGTGGTCTGTTGCTGGACTCGAGTCCATGACGATCGCGCCATTGCGTCGCATCAACGAGCTAAGCATTGGAGCTTCCCGCGGTCGTGATAGGTCCCAAGCCTCGAAGCCACCAGTTCTCAGGAATCGTGCGAACTCTCTGACGTGCGCCAGGTCCTTCGCCGATTACTTCTGCCAGCATCAAATAGATCCTTTCCCGACTGAAGCCAGAATGCGGAGGGCCCTAACAAAGTGACTGTGGGGGCCGCACTAGAACTTGAACTCCCGATCATCCAGACATTGCGAGAGACTAATTCAAATCTGCGGACCTCAGTGGGCCGCCAAGGTGGAGGACCACCATGAATCCGAACTGGGAGAGCATGATCATCGAGGCCATCCGGGCGAAAGAAGTCGTTGTCGTAACATATCGCCATGTTCAGGACGGCCTAGTAACGATTCGAGAGATGGAGCCCTTCGATATCTCCCGAGGCAGGCGAAGCCCTTCTTCACGGAGAAGTTTCTGGGGTTGGTGCTTGTTCCATCGCCGCATGGAGAGAAAGCACCTCTCGGGGATCCTACGTGTAGAGCGAACGGGCAGGGCCTTCGATCCCTCCGTCAGAGAAAGGACCTTCAGGTCGCGGCCGAGGTACGTTGTCTCCCGCGAATGGTAAAGGACCTCTTCTCCAGATGCAATCTCGACAGATGGTCGCAAGATTAATGCTGGGGAAGAGTCAATCCAAAGGAGCAGGGAGTCGTTGTAGGCCTTGGCTTCTGGAGGCGGTCGAGTGCCGCGCAAGGGATATCTGGCCAAGGAAACTATCGGCCTTACCGTCTGGATGGACAATTGAGATGACTGCTTGGTGGGATGCCTACGGATTGCGGTGCGACCCGTTCTTGCTAAACAAACCACTCGGCCCTGTGGAGAACGACCTAATCGTCGAAACGCGTAGCTTCCAAGAGTTAGGCGAGTATTTCCCGCCGACAACGGAGCCGATGAGAGCAAATGTCCTTGTCCATGGGACTTTCGGATCGGGCAAGACGACCCTTTTGAGGCACCTGGAGTCGCGCTGGAGTCATCTAGACGATGTTAAGGTCCATTGGCTCGACGCCAAACTGGCCGCAAGCACTTACGAGCTGTTCGAGGCGCACATTTTGGGAAGTCTTGTTACTTTTGTAACCGGCGTTCATGTGGCTGAAGACCCGAGGGGAATGATTCGTTCTCTGTTGGCAACGAGTCCGTCAGGCCATCATGTGATCCTGGTTGACGAACTCCACAAGGTGGATGAGGCATACGTCCTGAGGTTCCTCCGCGATCATCAGTCGGTTCTTGAAAGCATTCGGGAGTTGCCGATTACCTTGGTTCTCGCGGGTCAAGATGCCCTCTCCAGACAGTTCGAGGGAAAGGGTGGCGTTACCGGCGTTTTTGACCTCGACGTCGCTCTGATGCCGATGACGGATCATGAGTCTCTGGAACTCATCGAGAAGAGACTGTTGCGAGCTGCGAGGCCGGACGTGGAATTTCGGAATCCATTCTCTCGATCGGCCATTTCACGCATCGTCAGTCTCGCTTCGGGCGTTCCACGCTTTATCCTCAAAAGGGCAAGGGATGCGCTCAGGGTGAACTCAGTCCTTCATCAACCGATTGTAATCGATGAGATTGCGATCGCTCGCGCCGAGGAAGGCCTTTCAGGTGAGGTCCTACTAGCAATCCGCAAAATCCTTTCAGTGCCAACCTACGCTTCGACTCGCTCGAAGCTAGAGCGAATCTTCTCGGGGGCGTTCGGATCTGAGAAGAACCACGACTATCTGGCGGTCGTATCCGTGCTCTTTGAAAATTCTCCAAAACTTATGGAGTTTCAGTTGATTGAGGGAAGTGTGAAAGTCTTTGGAGACCTCGAGCGGATTCTTACTGAGTTACACAGAGATCGGATCGTGACCGTAACGGATCGAGTCGAGAAGCGACGACTTGGTAGCGAACATATCCCTCAATACGGTCTTGATGAGAAGGTGAGGGGGTTTTTCAGTTTGGCCGCCGACCGATACAAGGTTTTCCCCGCCGCGTACCTTGAACGACTTTTCTCAGGCTGGGAAGAATCTGGCGCAGTCCACTTGAGCCCTGACGATAAGATGGCTGTAGTGAGCGCGGCCATGGCAGCAACAAAGAATCCTGAAGCGACACGATTTCTCCAGAGGAGCATTGAGCTCTACAGCGGTCTAAGAGACCAAGAATATGCCCCCTTCGCAATCCAGGGCGCACATTTGATGATTGAAGCAGCGCTAAGAGCCTATAACATCGAGACAAGGGGTGAACCCGGCGAAACCTTTGAGGCGAGGCTCAACAACGCGGCTCGCGACTTAGCAGATCTTGGTCTGGCTCCAGATCCCGAAGACCTGAAGGATCCCATCCAAAACCTGGTCGGGCTTAGTCGAAGGATGGTGGAAGAGGCCTCAGAGGTCACGATTACGGACGCACGAAGTCTGATAAGCTCCATCGAAACATCTTTCCTTACGATTCTTGACCTGCATAGTCGGAAAGGGCAGGCTGCGCCGCGAAAGATCGTCTCCGAGGCCCCGACCGTAAGAGCGGACTTGGGGGGCAGGCTGCAGACACTCGAGGATCTTGTGAAAGGCCTTTACGCGAAGCTAGAAGCGATGGAGTTGAGGGCGGCAGAGAATTTTGAAGCGGCCCGACTCCACGCGGAAGAATTCGTCCGTTCTGTATCGTCAAAACATGAGTATCTCATGGCTGCCTCTTGCCCCCTGATTATCGAAGCGTTCGTGGAGGAACTGGCGAACGCGGACGCCGCAATTTCCTCAGTCGCCAAAAGGAAGGACGAGGGGATGATCCAGCGAGCACTGATACGCGCTATCGGGGTCAGGTTGACATCCGTCGCAACTCTGTCTCCGGAACGACAGTTGGAACGGAAGCAAGCAATCACGGCCTTGGTTGCAGCGTTCGAAGAGTTCCTGAGGTATGTGGTTCTCCGACTGCCGCAAGGGGATCTAAGGAGGCGTCTCGAAACCAACGAATCGAGCTTGGGGCACATCCTGGGCCCGATCCTCGGGTCGGATTTCACGTCGAGGATGATGAAATACAACCCTGGCGGATTGGCCGATTCAACAGAGGAAGCCTACGAGAAGTTTGTCGGAATCGTGGAATCCCTGCTCCAAGTTGAAGACGAGAAAGTTGCAGCCCTCGGCCCCGGACCCACCGCGTTGCTACTTCTTACCGTCATTAGGAACTTCGAACAGCACACTCTTCGATCGGTGAACGTCTCCGACGATCGATTCATGACAATCTTTGACCAACTCGTTTTGGGGTTTCTTTGGTTTTTCGAGTACTATGTTGAACGACTAGGGACTTTTCCTCGAATCGTTGTCGCCTGTGAGGGGCCCGCGAAAGAGCTGAAAGTGGCACAACCATCCATCAAAGTGTATTCGGCTCGCGAACATGAGACTCCTTCAGGAGGCTTTCTCGTGGGTGACTTGGTTTACGGCGGGAGGGATTCGGCCCAAATTCTCCTGCAACCGCGTTCCTCATCCATCGATCTCATCGGCCTGCCTTCTGGGACTGACACAAGTTGGCTCCCCTACTACCATGAGGCTTGCACGCGCGGGACAAGGCGTCCACTAGATGAGTTGGACGAAGAGCTGTTCCTTGTTAGACTCTGTTGGTACAAGCCCAAGGCTTACAATAGCGCCGTCCATAACGGGGAGATTGCTTTCTTTGATGAGCACAATGAAGCTGGACGAATTGCCAAGGAAAGATCCGACCTGAATGGCTACTACGCTGCAGTTTTTCAATCGGGCCTGAGCGATAGATTTGCGGTTATCACCCCTGTTCGCTTTTTTACCTGTCTGGAAGACGTGATGGACTTTCTTCGTGTCGTTCAAATCCCATTCGTTAATTTGCCGACGGCTGATCAGGTTCTCATTCGAAAGGCGACAGGCCTGACGAACAATCTGGTTGCGGGAGCTGACACGGCGAGGGGCGGTACATTGGCTCGACTACCCTCGGAGCCGCCAACCCCCGCTCTGCAGCCCTCTTCGGACAATGCTCTGGACATTCTCCAGCAAGCATTTGACGCCTTAGACAACGGCGATGGCATCGTCCACCTTGCCGCCTTGGGAACTGCCATTTACAAGCGTGATTCGACGTTTGACTCGCGGACCTATGGCAAAGCAAAACTCGTCGACCTAATCCAGTCGTTTCCTGATCGATTCGTCATACAACGCCGGTCTGATCGCGGACCCGGTGCGGTTTATGTCAAGCGTGTAGAGAGCTAGTGGAGATCCTTGTGCCACCGCCGGCTACAGAAGGGTCCGCGAGATGATGAGGATAATGGAACTCGGGTCGGCTCGGGGGAAGTCCCTCCCGGATGCCTCTGAACCGATGGTGAGGCTCACGGTTCCGGGACCCACCTGCGTAGCAGTTGCGTCATATCTTCATTCCACGGACTGTATGTGGTCTGCAGAGGGTCTCCAATGCCATCGTTCAGATGTAACTTTTCCGCGAGTCCTGCCACGAGACTTGATCGACCAATGGATCTACGATTTCAGAAGAGCCAACAGACCTCGCCCGTCCGGGTGATGGTCGATTCTCTTGTCGAGCTCGATGGCTCGGGAACGCCGTATCAGACTGGAATCCGTTTGCTAGTGGAGGTCACAGCAGGAAGTCGAGAAGAGGCGCTCCTCGAAGCCGGATCGTTCGCAAATGCAGTCCTTTCAACCCTGGCTTTCGTTTCCGGTGTCGGCGTACCGGTCGCAAGGCCTCAAAGCGTTCTGCAACTCGAGGAGGAACCGTCAGGTTATGCATTCACACAGTTCTTTGACTTGAATGCGCCACAACCGTCCCGAGGTGACGCCTCAAGCGCCGTCGTGATTCGAGCCTTCGATGGCATGCACACGCTAGCGCCCGACAGATTCAGCCGCGTCGGTAGGGCCCTCCAAGAACTTCGAAGTGGCCAAGGTGAGACCGACGTTGTCGATAGGTTCCTACATTACTGGATGGGTCTCGAAGCGCTGAATCCGCTTTTTGCGGCTGACCTGCGAGCAGAGAGCGAAACCACGAGGTGTCGGGCCTGTGGCGCCGAAAACAGAGTTGAATCGTCAAACGGCGTTAGAGCATTCTTCGAGGCACGCGTGACCGACGGTCTAACCATGTATCGTCGGATGCGAAGCATCAGAGTTCTTCTCGCGCACGGTCTCCGAGGAATAGACGATAACATTGTGGCGGAGGCGCGGGAGTTGTCTCCAGTAGCCCGCCAAGCTCTGAGACTGGCGATCGCATCATTCGTATCTCTGCCTGCCGATTCCTTGAAAGAGACCGGGATCCCTATTTCGAACGTAGTTCCTGTTCGCGGGATGATATCCGGGCATCTTCGCGGTGCTGGGCCTGAACAGCTGGGCCCCCACGGCGGGGAACCGCACTTCGATGTCGAAAACAAGGTCTTGACGATTGAAACGAAGCCCGACGGGGGAATAAATGTGACTTTCCAGACCATCCTGGACGCCAGGCTGGGTGAGGACGTTTCAGCCACAATGAATGTCTGGGGAGTCTCTGGAGAAGACATCACAATCACCGGTGGAACCTTCGAAAAGCGTGACTCTCGCTCGCCCCAACCTGGGCCTCCTTAACCGTGATTGCAGGAGAGACATTAGCGCCATAGTGCCGTCACCGAGCCTTTCTCGGGCCGACCCTGTGGGCTTTCCCTCGTGGGATGGGGACCAGGAATCAGGCGACTCGCGTAATTTTGGGCAATCCATCAAAGCCGGAGTCAAAGCTGTACAAATCTTCGATACTACGTCTTTGCATGAGGATGTAGGATGTAACGTCGCAAATCGAGAGTCGCTTTCGAAGGCTCCAGTACTGCCGGAGCAGAGCCTTGGCATCCTCAAGAACCGGCTTGTCGACGAAGAGAATCGTGGTGTTCTCTTCTAGAAGGTCCATCAACTTCTGCGCGGGTTCAGGTCCGTCCTTCTTAAGAACAAAAGTGATCACTTCTGCCAGGACCATGTCGGAGATTACGGCCCTCGCTCGGCGGTCGAGAATCTCTTTGCCTAGCTCCTTTGCACGCATGTGTTGCGCGTCCGGCCGGCGAGCGGCCGCGATCCAAAAGGCCGAGTCGACGAAAACCTCATTTCCCGCCATAGATCTCCTCATCGAGGTCCTGAGCCGCGTCGCTAGGCGGGCCGTCTCTCACCAAACCGATGATGGAGGACAAGTCTAGCGGCGGCGTAAAGGACGCTCGATGTCGGAGGTCAGCGATATACTCAAGGGCGGCCCGGATTTCTGCTTCTGTGAACTGCGGCTTGCTCGCCTGCAGCACTCCGACAATCAAATCGCGTGGCACATTCTGGTCCTGCAGGTACATCAGAGTCGCGACAAGCTCTAGCCGCGTGGGCGAAGATCCGTTGAGCTCTTCGGCAACGGTGGCCATCGAGTCTGCGACCGCGGCGAGGGTGGGGTCCGACGAGAACACGCGGCCGACAAAATCAGAACCTTTTCGTCCAGGCGAGTAGTCGAATCGCCGGTACGGCTCCTCGTCTTCTTCGCCAGGGGTCGCTGTCGTCCGCTCCTCGACATAACCGGCATTCACAGCGGATCGGAGTTCTGATTTGAGATCCTCTGAGTAGGGGCCGTAGTGTCGGTACTCGAATCGCTCTCGCACGGGATAGCCCAAGCTCTTCAGGACGTAGAGGATCTTGTGCATCTTGAGGCGGGAATGGACAGTCCCGCTGCGTTGGACGACTGCCACGAGCTTCGCGTACTTGGCGGCATCCTCCGGGGTCACGGGGCTCACATCCAGGGTTAGCAGGACCCCATTCATAAAGACGATGCCATGGGGTCGGGAACTTTGGCAATGTCGCAGTGGTGTTTTGCCAACCGCAATACTTTCGTACATCCCCCTGAAAGAGCTTAACTGCCTCCTCGTCATTTCGCGTCAAGGGGAGAGATGGAGAGGGACGCTACCCGCGAGGTATCTCTCTACTTCTTCAGCGAGAGCACGCCCTTCCGCCTCGAGCTTCTGCGGAGCAGCCGAGGCTTCGATCGTTTGCTAGAGGGATTCAATCGGATCCGGGCCGTAACGTACGTGGCTGAGGCACAAAGCGTCCTGGACTTATTCGACAAACACAACTACGTGGATGTGGAACTGATCCTCGGCGAGAGCTTCACAGACTTCCAGGGGACACTTAACCCAAACATTCTCATCCGGCTGTGCGACCGTTTGGATGATGGGAGCCTTCGTCTTTACGCGCCACGCAAGACGATCCATAGCAAGCTCTACATCCTCGAGGGCGCGGGACAAGTACGAATCATCCATGGAAGCAGGAACCTGTACCCGACGGGATCGTGGGATTCCGTCGCAGTGTACGACCTCCCGCCTGACCATCCTCTTGTGAAGGAATTCATCGCTCATTATGAGGACCACCGTGAAGGCTGTAGTCGCTACATGGGCGATCTCCTTGATCAGTTGCGGAAAGAGCCGAACCGTAGGGTCGAACTTATCGAGGCATATCTCCAGCGCGGAGCTCCTGTGGGAAGTAGCGGGCTCCAGGTCATCATCCGGGAGGCTACCCTCAAGGCCTTGCGGCAACCGTCGGCGGAACTCCTCACAATCGAAGTCCCATCCGACCCACCTGCACAGAAGGACCTTGAGAACTTCCTCGAGGTCATTCGTCCGACGAAGTCTGCAGAGGGCCTGACGATTCGAACCCACGAATATCTCGGGCTCGTCGAGCGGAAAGTTGGCCTTCCGATCATGGTGGTCGATATAGACGCGCCCCGGGTGACCCTGGTGCTCGGAGGGCAGGTTTTGGACAGAACTAAACCGCTACCCGAGGATCGATCCGAGGTAGCCCGTGCGCTTGAGCACCTCGAACGTTACATTCGGACGGCCGATGCAGAGAAGGCTGCGCCTTCCGATCTTAAAGTCCAGAAGGCCGCGATGTTCGAAGCGATTCTGTACTTCTTGGCATCGCCCTTCTTCCATGAGCATATGAAGGTCCGCCGCGCCAAGGTCGGCCTCGTTGATCGCCGGGGCCCGCTCTTCCTTCTGATCTACGGGCGGTCTTCGAACGGGAAGTCCACATTCCTCCAGTTTGCCCTGAAGCTAATTGCAGGCGCCGCGCTCACGCCACTTCCCTCGAAGGAGTTCAAGGAGACGACCCTCGAGCGAGCACGGGGCGTAGGCACGACATTTCCGCTCGTCTTCGATGACATGGCATCCGTTACGGACCGCAAGTTCGAAGGAATCATCAAGTCCTATTGGGAGAAGCACTGGAACGAATCCGAGCCTGTGCCCACACTCATCTTCTCGACTAATGTGCCGATTTTGAAGGATTGGGCAAGGACACGGATCGACAAAGTCGTCTTCCCTGTGTATTTCCAGCCCGCGCCCGAGAAGAAGGAGGAACTCCACCGACTCCTCCTGGAGGAGAATCATCTGTTCGAATGGTTTTCCTATCTGTACCTTGAGGAACTTCAGGGGGACCTGCCGGTTGCCTCCGATGATCTCGCCGTGGCCCGAAAGGTGATGCGAAGCCTCTACGAGTACTCTGGTCGCCAGGTTCCCCCGTTCTTTCCGGAGCAGGCATTTGAGACCCTCTTCGGTTCAGGACGGCTGGAATGGCGTGACCTGCTCTTCGGGATCAAAAAGGCCAATATGGTGGAGGAAGGGTCGCGACTCCGGATTGACTTCACCAAGGATATGCAGGTGGGGGAGGTTTCGCAGTATGAAAGCCTACTTCCGCTGAGTCTGAACAAGGACCGAAAGGGGAGCACTCTTCTGATCTATTCGCCGGAGGCTTTCCGTAAGTGGCTGGGCGAAGAGTCCGCGGCCAACACGGCTCAACCCGTTGGCACTTCGGAACAGAAGAATCCGGGGTTGCTGCAACGGTTGAGATTGAGATTGCGAAAAGGGCCCTGAACGCCACGAGCTTCCTGCGTGGTCTCTCTGCGACTGCCCCTTGACTTGCGGAGAGATGCTGAGCGGGATGGGCACTTCGTGTCAGAAACCCAAAACGAGGACGCGCAATATCTGCGCGCAGATCGCGAGGCCGAGTCCACCGATTACTCCGGTGACGAGGCGCAACGGATTCGTGCTCTCCCGGCGCTCGGCCAGCTGCGTGAGGCCGTCCACCAACACAGGTGCAACGAGTAAGGAAGCCAGTCCGGTTGCGGCGATGAGCCCAAGGGATTGGGTGGCCGGCACGAGGAACCCCGCCGCGATGCCAATCAGAAGACCCGTACACCGAGCACAGATCGGGAACGCGTGCCCCCGGATCGTGAAGCATCGGTCCGGAATTCCGTGACAGAAGACGTACAGTCGGAGCGCGTGGCGGCCGAAAGGCACCTCGAGATTTGCCCGGAGGATCGACATGAGCACGTCTCTCACGGAACGCGCGGAGGATCGTCCGTCCGGGTTCGTCGGGCTCTGCCAATAATAGGCGTAGAACAGGAACGGGACGGCGAGCACCAACGGCCAGCTGGGGAAGATGCCTCGGATCGCAGCGTTCACGTCCTTCCAGAAGAGCACGGCGACGACCACGACGATGATCAGAATCAGCAAACACGCGGACGCACAACCCCCGCAGAACGAGCCCCGGCGCCCGACGCCGAAGGCGCGTCGCGCCACGAGTCCAGGGACCGCAGCGCGCGGTCGGAACGCGCCCCGGCGACCGAGGCCTGGAGGACTCAGATGCTCACCGCTCGCGGAGGGAGATCGAAGGTATAAGAACGTCCCGCCGTCAGGAGCCTACGCGATGGGACCGGGGACGATTTGGGAAAATTCACTTATACCGAGGCCGGGCGTGTCGGCCCCGTGGGGGTGGGTTCATCGTGAAACCAGTCCTCGTCGCGATGGCTGCGATTGTCGTAGGACTCCTCACCGCCGGGCCGGTCGCTGCTGCTCCGGCCGGGATGACGCTCGTCTTCCAGCGGACTTGGGGCGCGCCGGACGCGAGCGCGGCCGGCCTCGCGATCGGACCGGACGGCAGCGTGTACACCGTCGCACTCCTGATCCGGGGGGAGCCTCCGTATGCCCAGGGCAACGTGTCCCTCCTCCGCTGGAGCGCGGAGGGCGATCTCCTCTGGCAAAAGGAGTGGGGCACGATCGGGGACGAGACCCCGCAGGCCGTCGCGGTCTCGGCGGACGGGGCCGCGTACGTCACGGGCACCTTCGGCGGCTTCAGCGCGTTCCTCGTGAAGTTCGACTCGGACGGCAACCTCGTGTGGCAGCGCACGTGGGGCGGGGAGCGCGAGGAGAGCGGGAACGCGGTCGCGATTGCACCCGACGGGAGCGTCTACGTCGCCGGCGTGACGCAGAGCTTCGGCTCCTTCTTCGGATCGGCCGCCTTCCTCCTGAAGTTCAGGCCGGACGGCGCGCTCGTATGGCAGCGCACGTGGCAGGCACCCGGCGGGACCATCGCGGAGGACGTCGCGGTGTCCGCGGACGGGGCCGTTTACCTAGCTGGCAACCACGGCTTCGACGCGGGCACGCGGCCGTTCCTCGCAAAGTTCACTACGGACGGGGACCTGATCTGGGACCGGACGTTCATTCCGCCGGGCTTCGTGGGGCGCGACACGGCGGTCTTCCGGGGCATCGGCGCGACGCCGGACGGCGGCGTCGTGGCGGTCGGCCGCTGGATGCCGACGTTCGACGAAGAGGTCCTCGTCGTGCGGTATTCTGCGGACGGAGGACTCCTCTGGGCCCGGGACTGGGGCGGGGACTCCCACGAGGAAGGGATCGACGCGACGGTCGCACCGGACGGCACCGCGTACGTCGTCGGGCGGACCGACACGTTCGCGGACGGCCCCTACGAGGACGTCTTCGTACTCAAGGTGCTCGCGGACGGGCGGGCGAGGGATGCCCGGGTCTGGGGCGGCGGGAATCGGGACCTGGGCGAAGGGATCGCCCTCGGGCCGAACGGGGACCTGTACGTCGCGGCGAGTGCAAGCATCCCGCCCTACACGTTCCGGAGCGCGCCTTCTCAGATGTCCCGCGTACGCGGGGCCGCCGCGGACGCCGACGCAGTCGTGGAGACGCCTGCAGGGACCCTTGGGACTCCTGCCGGCACGGTGAGCGCCCTCGACGGGACCGTTGGGACCGATGGGGCGTCCGATGCGGTCCTCCTCCGCGTGCGGCCGGCCTGATGGTTAGCGGCACGTCGTGACCGGCCGGACGAACCGGCGTTTCGCGAAGTCGTCCCGCGGGAGCGCGAGCGTTTCCTACACCTGAGGAGAATCGCATGCTTTAGGTCAAGCTCGGCGGTTTCTGATGTCATGGCCACACCACCGAGGCGAGGGCGACGACGCGAACCTATCGAGGTGCGTTTGAGGTTCATATTCGCTCTCCTCCTCTTGATCGCTGCCCTTGGCACGAGTCCGAACCCTTGGGGGAACGTCAAGGACTTGGGACCGTACAGCCAGGCTCTAGCCATCGTCGGCTTGGTGCAGATGTTCGAGGGCTTCATCGCCTGGGCAAAGGCGAACGAGCGGACCCGCACAACGCCCGCGAGCTCCTGAACCGGGTTGCCGCCGGGCAGCCTGGCCAGGGGGTCCGGCCGCTGTTGACGCCGTGGCGGGCCATTCGTCTCGATTCGTGACCGGACCTGGACCTTTCGAGTCAACATACCCAACCCTCGACATAGAGTGGTTGAGGTTCGACATGACCACAACGGTCGGAATACGAAGCAAGGACGGCGTGGTCCTCGCGGCCGATAAGCGTGCGTCGAAGGGCTTCTTCGTCGGATCCAAGGTGGTCCAGAAGATCTTCTCCCTCGACGGCGCGACCGCGGTGGCGATCGCCGGTGCGATGTCGGACGCAGAGTACCTCGTCAACCTCGCGAAGGCCGAGCGCCGGCTCCTCGCGCTGCGCCGAGGCTACCCGCTGTCCGTCAAGGAGAGTGCGAAGCTAATCTCGAACATCGTCTACTCGTCGATGAAGAGCTACAACCCGTTCTACGTGGAGCTCGTCGTCGCCGGCGTGGACCGGGAAGGCGCGCACGTGTACACGAGCGACATGAGCGGCGCGATCACCTCGGAGGACTTCATGTCCTCGGGCAGCGGCTCGCCGATCGCGTACGGCGTCCTGGAGCAGGGATTCCGCAAGGAGGCGTCCCTCGACGACACGAAGAAACTCGCCGAGGCCGCGGTCCGGGCGGCGATGGAACGCGATCCAGGGAGCGGGAACGGCGTCGACGTGCTCGCGATCCCGAACGGGCATGCATGGGGGGCGAACTGAGATGGCGGCGGAAATGGGACGGATGCCGTTCTTCTACAACCAGGAAGGCCGGCTCGTCCAAGTGGACTACGCCCTCCAGGCGGTGAATCGTGGCTCGACGACGCTCGGTCTGAAGACGAAGGACTTCGCGCTCCTGACGAGCCAAGTGAAGCCAACCCGGCCCCTGATGGAACCGGCGGAGAAGGTCTTCATCGTGGACGACCACATCGGGGCGACGGGAAGCGGATACATCGGCGACGTCACGACGCTCCTCGATCAACTCCGCGTCGCGGCCCAGCGGCACCGACTCGTCTACGACGAGCCGATCGACGTCGGCACGCTCTCGCGGAACCTGTCGGAATACCTGCACGAGTTCACGATGTACGCGGTGCGCCCGTTCGGCGCTTCGATCATCGTGGCGGGCGTCGACGACCTGGGCGTGCAGCTGATCCAGGTCGACCCGAGCGGGACGACCTTCAAAGGCTCGGCCTTCGCGATCGGCCAATCCTCGGACGAGGCGCTCGAGACGATCGTGAAGGGCTACCGGCCCGACCTGAATGTCGAGGAAGTGGTCGCGCTCGCGACGCAGGCGATCGAGGGCGTGAACGGCGGCGCGACGCAGATCGAGCACGGAGTCGTCACGGCAGGGACGAAGCGGTTCGAACATCGCCACAACGGGAACGCCGGGTAGACCCCGG
>WNGA01005206.1_pt1 | contig 18856 bp, 22 predicted proteins | sample 5400061 | NCBI WGS metagenome assembly WNGA01 (sample SAMN13153366, study PRJNA577476) | soil metagenome | isolation source: 100 cm soil or saprolite under grassland replicate 2 | place: USA:California | collected 2016-06-15 | reverse complement strand
GGGGACTTATCTGTCTGCAAGTGGGCCTTGGCGCTGCGACCATCTGGAGCAACAAAGCCGCGGACATGGCCACGGCGCATGTCCTATGCGGGGCCTTAATCTTGCTGGCAGGCACCATCTTCACTGTGGGTTTGATAATAATCCAAAGACAATCCTGGCTGTCGCTGGCGCAGACGTCAGGCGCAGCGGACCATGTGGATGGCAAACTACTCGGTGGAGTGGTGCAGGCGCCAGGAGGTCCACTTGACGCCCTTGGAGTGGGAGCGATTCCCGAGCTGATATCCAGGTGACGTGCGTTCGACGCATTGTCGAACAGGCGACACGATCAGTGCAGATGAAACATTGGTTGCTGCCTATGCTGATGCTCCCAGTACCCTCCAACCTCTTGGCACAGTGAGGATTGGCCGATGGCGGAGATAGCTCATCTTGGTTTGGCATGAACACTGCAATGCTCAGCATGAAGCAGAGCGGTCCAAACCAATTTGAATGCAAATGACAAACAAACACCCACAGCCCCGCTGAAGATTTGCATCGCCATTGATAGGACAACGAGCGTTCGCAGCGCCGAGATACTCAAACAACAATTCCTATGGAAGGGCTAATGATTCTTTTCGCCGCCGCGCTGTATTTTGGCTGGCTGTGGAACAATCAGGGCGCAAGCGAGTGCCGACAACTGCTGGCTTCAATTCCTTTCCGGGAAACGGCGCAACATCGAAAAGCACTGAAACGTCGTGTCATGAAAAAATTGGGCCGCAGATCGAAAATCTCCCCGCACTTCAATCCGAACTACTCGGTGGAACAAGAGTTAAAGACAGCCCATTGAACACTGCCTCCAAAAAAGTTCGCGTGCCCGATCTTGCGCTGATGAAGGAGTGCGGCGAGCGGATTGTCATGTTGACAGCGTACGACGCGACAATGGCCAAGCTGCTCGATCGAGCCGGTATAGACCTGTTGCTCGTGGGCGACTCTCTTGGGCAAGTGATCTTGGGATTGGACACGACAATCCCGGTGACGCTGGACGAAATGATTCACCACGCGCGCGCGGTGACGCGGGCCACGAGTCGCGCGCTGGTCGTAGCGGATAGCGGGCATCTATTTCTCCGTGCTTCGACGGGACCGAGGATCGGTGTTGTTGAGGACAAAGGAGGCGATTGAATATGGCTATAATCACGGAGATTGCCGGAGGTTGGGAATTGGCGGAAATGCACCCTGCTGCGGACACGAGTGGCTGTCCCATCCAACGCATCCCTGACCTCATCCGCAAACGTGCTTACCAGCTCTTCGAAGCCAGGGGACGGCGGCAGGGTCATGAACTGGATGACTGGCTGCAAGCTGAGCGTGAAATCAAACATCACCTTGGGTCTCCAGACGGTGACAAGTAATTTATGAGACGGGACTTTCTTTATGAAAATGAAACTGCACGAAACGAAGAATGACCTTCGCGCGAAGACTCGCCGCGCGATGATTGATTTGTTGAATCAGGAACTCGCCGATGTGCTGGACCTGGGACTACAAGCGAAGCAAGCCCATTGGAATGTCAAAGGTCCGCACTTCATCGGCCTGCACGAACTGTTCGACAAAGTCGCCGAGGAGTTGGAACACTCCCTCGCAAGGATGTGGATTACTTTTCAGCTTGGGTGACGTATCGTTTTTGAACACCACAAAAGGTGACTCTGAAGATCAAACTCAGTCATCTGGGATGACGGATGTCAGCCATGCTGGATCAAGTGGCATTTTTGCGGCTCCAAAAGTGCCAGTGAAAGTGCCAGTGAACGGGTAGTGACTGAGTAATTGATGCGTACTTGGTTTGTGTTACACCCGTAATGCCGAGTGATTGACACACACTCCAACGGGATCAAAGCTCGGAAGGACGCCGGTTCACGTGAATCGAAGGAGCCGGGGAATCACGCCTGTTAGCAACGAGAGAACAGGATTTATTGCTACACTGGCGCTACACTAATTCGCAAGTCATTTATAATCAATTGAGCGGGTGAAGGGAATCGAACCCTCGTTTCGGACATAGTGGTGAAGAGTGGTGCAAAATGTTGCATTTCAGGCCATTTTTTGATTGAATTTCCAATAGTTACTTGCACTACTTGCACTGGCTATGGCCTATCTTTATCGCAAGATACGCTCTCCAAATTGGTATGTGGTCTTCTTTGATGCTGACCACGTAGAACGTCATCGCTCGACTGGCCTCCGCGCCGACGATCCCAACGACACCGCGAAGGCAAAAGCACTCCGGGCCGAACTCGAAGCTAAAGAGCATCACCGAGCGCCTTCGGTCAATGGCGACGCTTGGGATTCTTGGGTGCCCAAGTTTCTTGATCGTCATTGCCAGACGGAGAAGACACTTGAGCGTTACCAGGACGCTTGGAAGTGGCTTGCGCTTTGGATGCAACACAAGCGCATTCATTCGCCGCGACAGCTCACATATCGGCTTGGGGTCGAATACATCGACTGGAGAACCACGTTCAGGAAGCGGACTGGTAAAGTGGTTGGCCGAAACACCGCGATATTCGAGTTAAAGACCCTCGCGCTTGTCCTGGGCGAAGCGGTGCGTCTTGGTCACGCGGATGCGAATCCGCTCGTGAGCTTGAAAATTCGAAAGGACAAACCAGCGAAAAAGCCGGAGCTCACGGATGAGGAACTCATTGAGATCAAAGGGGCGTTGAAGGATGAGCCTGAGTGGATGCAGGCGGCGTTTGAGATCGGCCTCCATACTGGTTGCCGTCTCCGAGAGACACGAATCCCGCTGGCCTGCGTGGACCTCGTAGAGAACAAGATCACCTTTCCCTCTCCAAAGGGAGGAGAGGAACGGGCGTTCTCAATCCCGATGCCTTCGGCTATCCGTCCTTTGTTCGAGAAACTGAAAGACGGCAAGCGAAAGTTCACTGTGGATTTTCCTTTTCAGCCGTCCAGGCGTTGGCAGCAGTTCTTCATCAAGATTGAAAAGCCTCACCTTTGCTTCCACTGCCTTCGTGTCACCTACGTCAATCGACTCCGGCGTGCCGGCGTGCCGCGCGAGGTTGCGATGCGCCTTGTGAATCATGCTTCAGAGTTGATTCATCAGATTTACCAACGCGAGAAAGTCGAAGATGTGGCGAAGTGGCGGGACGCGGTGAGTTTCCCAAACTGATCGAATCACCCGGCGGAGGTCGGAATCGCACTGCATCACTACTTCGTTCCAATCCTCACAACCTCCATGCAAATCAATCAACTACGCTCGTTCCCCAGTGAAATCAGGGTTCCAGAGATTTTTGTGAAATGCAAGCAATATCCTGCCATTAGCTGTTCAAAATTTCTCCACTATCCTTCCAGTATCATTTTACTGGAGCTTTTACTGGAGGTCTCTCTGGTTTCGTCGAAATTTCTCCGCATCAGAGGCATTATCCCTATCCCGAAAGATGCAGTCCTTTGACAACCCTCATAGTCCTTGTCCAACGCCGAACCAGAAAACCTCGATTTCTGGACGCAAATTAGCCGAATTTGCGTGCCAGGCAATGACTGTCCCCACTATCCCACCACTATCGTTCAACTATCTCTTCGCCCTATATTGTTAGCCATTTTGTTAGCCATCATTGGAATGGACTTGTTAATGTGCCATTACAGCGTTGGCTCGATGAACGATGGACTTGATGAAGCCGTTCCTGGCCGTGGCCCAGAGCGTGTTGCTGGCGTAAATTTCCCCGATTTGCATCGAGTTGTAGTGGGCGGGGAAGGCCCAGCCTTGTTCCACCAGGCAATGGTTCAAGTTCAGAATGCCGCCAATTAGTTTGCTGCTGTGTTGTTTGACTACGGCACCCAGCCGACCGACGCGTCATTGGGACAGATTCCGACATGGAACCTTCCTAAAAAGCACCTCAGTCCCGCTGCCCACGTCACGTTTGCGCTGAGCACGTGGACAACTAACGCCGCACGCCCGCGTCAACCTCTGCTTTTCGGCAAGATCCTAGGGCGCCCACGTACCAGGTTCGAAAACCTCGTCGCCTGGACTGATATCACGGCATTTAACCTTTTGGGGTTGGACCCTGCGGATCCGTGACGCGCGGACGCGTTCCACATAGGAACATGGTTTCTGTTTTTCATAGGCCTACACCTTTCGTCGACTCCAAAACAAATCGTTCGGCTCAACTAATTGAGGAACGACAGACAAAGCTGATTCTTCGGTCTCGCTTGGGCCCACTCTTGACACGCACAAGCCCAGCCCCTGTTTGCGGAACGGTTTCTCCCCGCCGAAAGGGCGCCAATGGCCGCTCCCCGACGTTTCTCGCCTATGGCAGATTGACAGGAATGGGGTCTATGTGGGGCGTCACTGAACCCAACTTCGGTCGCAGTTCCTTGACTAAAAAAGCCTCAACGCCATCGCGGAACCTTTCGAGCACTGAGGTCCAGGTCACAAACAACGAGAGCGCCTTAAACGCCTGCACTTCGGCATCCGTTTGATGAAATTGCAGCTTCTCCCGGATTTTTCCCTGGCCTACGCGGACGTAAGCCCCGGTTTCAACACCGTGCCATATGACGTAGACACCTTCCAAATTGTCAAATTGAGGGGCGCGCAAGTTCAGATCATTCAATTGACTCCAACCGCCGGCACGATATTTCATCCAAGTCAGCTTCATATACTTTCGTTGAGTTGACACCAGTCGCAGGCGGCTTCCAGGAGCCGCGCAGCACAAAAGCTCAGCGATGCTGGGCCAAGGGCGTCCTCATCCGAACGAGAGCGCTCAACCGGCATTGGCTGCAATAATGAGGTCGGCGGCATAGTCTTTATGGTTCGAGTCTCTCTCCGGCCAACTGACTCAAATGATCTCTTAACGCAACTGCGGCGGGATTCGTTTCAGCGCCGGAGCGCTGATACCAGCGGCGGAGCCCCGGACGCAACCCTGGCACGAGGAGATGCTCAATCGTCTCATGGACTCTTGAAGAGTGAGGCCCTTCGAGCATCTGAAACAAATCGTGTGCACCTATCAAAGCACGGACCTGACGCAGTTCGGCGGAAAGATCGGTAACCGCCGCAAAGTTGCGCTCATAACAATCCTGTAGCTGTGAGTCGGTGAAATTCACAACGCGTCCTCGAGGCAATGGAAAAGTGTCGGCGACGCCGGGCCAAAGGGAACCGGAATTTCGACCAGGACGCTGAACAGTCCTGTGCCCTGTGTGACCTGTGAATCCTTGAAAGGATTTAAACAACCTCTTTCTCCTTCTCCGGAACTTCGGTGATGAGGCATTCGGTAGTCAGCAACAATCCGGCGATGGAGGAAGCGTTCTGCAGGGCCGCGCGAGTAACCTTCTTGGGGTCCACTACGCCGGCCTTGATCAAATCTTCATATTCGTTGGTCGCCACGTTGTAACCTTCGTTACCCTTGCGGCGCTTCACTTCCTGCACCACAACGGAGCCTTCCATGCCGGCGTTTTCAGCCAACACGCGAGTCGGCTCTTCGATGGCGCGCTTGACGATGTTGACACCAATTTGCTCGTCTTCGTCTTTTAGCTTCAAGCCTTCGAGCACTGACAAGCAGCGGATCAACGCCACGCCGCCGCCAGGGACAATTCCTTCTTCCACCGCAGCGCGGGTGGCATGCAACGCGTCTTCGACGCGAGCTTTCTTTTCCTTCATCTCGGTCTCGGTCGCGGCGCCGACATTGATGATGGCCACTCCACCGGCGAGTTTCGCCAGGCGTTCCTGCAATTTTTCCTTGTCGTAGTCCGAGGTGGTTTCCTCGATCTGACGGCGGATTTGATTGACGCGGCCCTGGATTTCACCGGGCTTGCCGCCGCCTGCCACCAGGGTGGTGCTTTCCTGGTCCACGACGATGGATTTGGCGCGGCCGAGGTCTTCAAGACCAATCGATTCGAGCTTGATGCCGAGGTCTTCGCTGATGAACTTGCCACCGGTGAGGATCGCAAGGTCTTCCATCATCGCTTTGCGGCGATCGCCGAAGCCGGGTGCCTTGACAGCGCAGACCTTGATGGTGCCGCGCAGCTTGTTCACGACCAGCGTCGCCAGGGCTTCGCCTTCGACATCTTCAGCGATGACCAGAAGGGGTTTGCCGGATTGGGCCACCTTTTCGAGGATGGGGAACAACTCTTTGAGACTGCTGATCTTTCTCTCGTAATTGAGGACGTAAGCATCTTCGAGCTTGGTTTCCATCGCCTCCGCGTTGGTGATGAAGTAGGGCGAAAGATAGCCTTTGTCGAATTGCATGCCTTCGACAACTTCCAGGGTGGTCTCGATCGACTTGGCTTCTTCCACGGTAATCGTACCGTCCTTGCCTACCTTCTCCATAGCTTCAGCGATGATTTCGCCGATGGTCGTGTCCCAGTTGGCCGAGACGGTGGCGACTTGCTTGATCTCTTCCTTGTCCTTGACCTTCCTGGTGATCCTGGCGAGCTGCACCACGGAAGCCTCGACGGCCTTTTGAATGCCGCGCTGAATGCCAATCGGGTTCGCGCCCGCAGTGACAAATTTCAAACCTTCCCGGTAAATCGCTTCGGCGAGCAATGTGGCCGTGGTGGTGCCGTCGCCTGCGTCATCGCTGGTTTTGCTGGCGACTTCGCGGACCATCTGCGCACCCATGTTTTCGCAGGCATCCTCCAGTTCGATTTCCTTGGCGACCGTCACGCCGTCCTTGGTCACCGTTGGGCTTCCGAATTTTTTGTCGATCACTACGTTGCGGCCCTTGGGGCCGAGCGTGGCCTTCACTGCGCGACTCAATTGTTCCACTCCCAGGAGAAGGGACTGGCGCGCCGCTTCGTCAAAGATCAATTGTTTTGCTGCCATAAATTAGCTGATAGTTGATTGTTGATATAAGGTTGATAGTTTCAAAAGTTGCCGGTTATTCGATGACGGCGAGGATGTCATCACCGTTGAGGATCTTGTAATCCTTGCCGTCCAATTTGATTTCAGTGCCGCCGTATTTGCTGACGAGCACACGGTCACCCTTCTTGACTTCGAAGGGAACCTTCCTGCCATTGTCGTCGGTCTTACCAGTGCCGAGCGCCACGACCACGCTTTCCATCGGTTTTTCTTTGGCGGTATCGGGGATGATAATCTCGCCCTTCTTGCCTTTGTTCTCTTTCTCTTCGACCGATTCCACGAGGATCCGATCGCCCACCGGTCTAACGTTTGGTGACATAATTGGTTTCCCTTTGTTGTTTTGATTTAAACGTTAGCTGGCGCTGTGCCAGTGCGCATGCAACGATTCGTGTGCTGAGCGGCAACGCGTTGGGACTGGGCCATCAGAGATCCTTCGCTGGCAAGTGCGGCGTGGGAAGCCACCTGTGAGCAGTGGTAAGCCACGTTCATCGAACTTCGCCGGCGCGGCTTTTCGCTCGGCGTGTGAATTTCTGGAGCAATCCGGTTGAGTGATGGCATCGTGCGGAAACAAATTGACCAGACACAGAACAAGTCGAGAGAACTCATGGACCTCAGTTCTGTTCTCAGTGACATGCGGCCGATCCAAGCGGTGGCTCGACAGCAACTCGCGCTTTATTTCGAGCCATCGCTGGGTTCGCTTTGGACGGTTAAAAGGCGGGGTGGCTGGCGAACCAGGGGATGGTCTGTCGGCCGGGTGTTGACGATTTCGAACATGTGTCCGGCGCGCACGACATCGAACAGTTGCTGCACAACGGGGGTGGGATTCACCGAGGCGCATAACGCCATTTCGACCGCGGGCGAAATTGCGTAAAGCTATCAACGCGCCCAAGCCGCTGCAGTCCATGAACGTCGTTTGGGAGAGGTCAACCTCAATGACCTTGTGCCCATTCACGGCGGCATGAACTTCCTTCCGAAACATGTCTGCATTGGCGGCGGTCAACTCTTTAAATGCTCCAAACGTTAAGACCTCTTCGAGGTTCCCGACTTTCATTCGTGGTTTCCTTTCACTATTGTCGCGTGCAAAGATCCGAAACAACTCGCGGCTTGACGGTCATTGCAGACTGTTCATCTCATCGTCAAACTTGTGTCCTGGCTGGCGAGGATCCGCATCAGCAAGAGCGACTCGATTCTTGCCGCTGCGCCGGCCCGGCTGGCGCCTGAACTCGTGGTCGTTTTGGCGACTGCACGTACTTCCATTTGTATGGTTCTCTCGTTCATGTCATCCGATGTCGCGTGGTCATTCGTTGATACCCCATTGCATCGCCGGCGTGATTTGGGCCAAGTCTCCTCCTGTAGGCACCGGGAAGAAGGCCGCGGCGCCGCTGATGGCGTCGTCAGCCGCAAGCAGAACCTCTCTAACCGTTTCCAAGAACTGTCCCCTGGAGAAGGGCTTTTCCAGCGTAGCGGCAAGCTGGAGCCAAGGGTTTCGTTCCAACTCCTCCGTGGGGATGGCGCTCGATGCCAACACCACTGGCAGTGTCATGCCCACGGAACGCAGCTTTTTGACCAGCTCAACACCCGAAAGTTTCGGCATCTTGTTGTCGGTGATCAGGAGGTCGTAACTGTTGGCTTGAAGAGCCTTCCAGGCGGCTGCACCGTCTTCGGCGAGGTCCACCCGGTAGCCGAAGCGGACCAACGCTCCGGCGCTGAGTTGGCGAATGTCACCGTCGTCATCAACCACTAGTATGTGACTGGACGGATTCGTTTGGCTTCGCGTTGGTGAGTGGACCGCTCGAGCGCACGGAGCCTCAAGGAGAGTGTTCATATCTTCGGTTTGTGCTTGGGGCCTGGCTGATTGCCAAGGACCCCTTTAGCTAGCGCGGTGCCAGCTCGCCTCCAACGCTCTCGGTGCGGAGCGGCAACGAGTTGGCGAAAGCGTTCGGGTCACTGCCTGCTTCGGTTCAAGAAATCACGAAGCGCCGTTCGCCTCGAAATACAACCACGTGTGCATTGACGGCGAACCGTACAATGGCTCTGGCCCTGCGCTGACTGCAAGCGGTGTAAACGGACGCGATGAGATCGCCGAATGTCAGGCGCTTCTTCTGATTGGCTTTCATGACGGATGTTTTTAAGCTGGCGCTGTGCCAGTGCGCCTCCAACGCCTGCTTGTGCTGATCGGCAACGAGTTGGGACTTCGGTATCCCAGATTCTTCCCAGGCAAGTGGCGAGTGGAAAGCCACCTTCATCGAACTTCGCTGACGCTTTCTTGCCTTGAGGCGCGTGTAGGAAAGATAGGAAAGATCGGGGACCCTCTCGCTGTTGTGTCCGGCGGCAAAGAGCAGTTCTTCGTGTGGTCACGCTTCGCTTACTCTGAGAGTGCGCGTTCCTATCTCTTTTCCATGGAGAGCCTGAATGGCCGCTCGGGCACCTTCCGGTGTAACCATGGTGATAAAGCCGAAACCGCGCGGCCGGCCATTGGCGCGATCAACCGGGAGATTAACCTCGACCACATTGCCATGGGCGGAAAACAGATCCATAAGATCCTTGTACGTAGCGGTAGCAGCCAGATTGTCCACGTATAACCTGGTGTTCATGATTGTTTATTTTCTTAGAAGAATTTTTGTTCGTTCCCGAACATGGGGTCAAAATCACTTCCCAAGATACTTCGACGGGTTGCGTATCCGGTCGAGCCGTTCGGCTTCAAGTTCGTTCACAACGGTCCGCCGCCGCCTTTGCTTGGCGGCAATCGCGGCAGATTGGGGCAGCGACCATGCCTGTTTGATCAGTTGGATGATTGTCAGGCAAATGAGCTTCAGTGTGTTCATAGGCGGATGCAACAGTTCTCTCTCAACTCTCCACAAATCGCAGCAATCTAGTGAAAATCCGGACAGGCCATGGTTTCGCCATTCGCGAATCCTGCTTTGGAGTCAAGAGACTCGAGTTCCGGTTATGCCTTAATTCTTCGTGGCAACAAGGACACGCATCCGCGTACACGAAGTTGCCAAGTTTGAAGCCACAGTGAGTACATTTCCTTTTGAACATACATTGCCTTCGTATTTTCCATTTTTGTTTGCGGTTTGGCTTTTAATCCCGGCGCAAGGCCCGGGCGAAGCCGCCCGGCCCTGCACTTCGCCCGTCAGGAGACGTTGATCTCGACTTGCTGGGGTTTGGCTTTGGCGTCCTTGGCCAAGTGTACTGTGAGCAGGCCGTCTTTGAACTCGGCGCGAACTTTCCCTGGGCTGGCATCATCCGGAAACGAGAAGCTGCGCCCGAAACTGCCGTAGGCGCGTTCGACGCGGTGATACTTTCTGCCTTTCTCCTCCTTCTCGAATCTGCGTTCGCCCATGATGGTCAGCGTGCCTTCCTGCGCAGTGACCTTCACATCCTCTTTCCTCACTTCAGGCAACTCAGCCTTGATCAAATACTCCTTGTCATCTTCGCTGATGTCCACCAGCGGGGACCATTCGGCTACTGCCAGGGGTTCCTCCTGGCCCTCGGGCCACTGAGCCGGGGAGCGGCTGAATAGGCTGCCCAGCCCCTGTTGCAGGGCTTCCAGTTGTTTTAACTGATTTAACTGATTCCAACGTGTCAATGCACTCATGATTTCATCCCTTGTTGGCGAGTGTGGTTTCGGGCCGTCGCGCCCGGGCGCCAACGGTTCGGGCGGCGACGGTCATGTTTCTTTCTTTTTCTTTTTTTTGTTCGCGAATGGACGTCGGCCATTCTTCTAAAGCAGGCAGGTTCTTAATGAACGACCCGCTCGGCACGGCGCCCAATTTGCCGAACCGGGAACGGTGACATGCCCGGCAGGAAATCCGTTTGAGCGAGAATTGAGTTAGGACGTGGTTTAAGTTTTGCCGTTCTCGATTCTTACGGCCGCTCGCGATTGCATCCGGGTATTTCTCTAGCTCGCGCTATGCCAGAGCGCGTCCGATCCTCGGTGTGCTAGGCGGCAACGAGTTGGGACCGGGGCATCCGGGATTCTTTGCTGCCAAGTGGCGCTTGGGAAGCCACCTACGGTCAGTGGCGAGCCACCCCAATTGAACTTCGGTTTGGTCATTCATCGCTTCTTGCTTGAGGTCAGGCGGCGCGGGCACATCCCCAACACCCCTATGGATTCACCGAAACCATGGGTGGTTCGCTTTTGCATCAAGATCCGTTTACACGGAAGCGCGTCGTTTCTTGCAGTGCTTTTGTAGAAAGCGCGGTACCAGTGCGTTTCCAACGCTCCCTGCGCTGAGTACCAACGAGTTGGGACTACGGCGCCCACGAGTCTTCGCCGCCAGGCGGCATGCGGGAGGCCACCTACGGTCAGTGGCAAGCCACAGTGGTGGTGCTGACGTCTTGCCACTTTGGAGTAGCTTAACCGCAGCGCGAATGGCACCTTCGCACCCCTGGAAACTTCGCTTCCAGACTTGTCACAGTGTAGGCTGATGAATTGGACTTCCTCGAATCTCACCGTCCGGGTCGGCTGCCGGATCGCCTACGAAACTTCCGTGCCCACGCCCGCCCTTTTGGTACTACGACCTCGGCTCGATGGAGAACAGTTGGTGCGCGCGGAATCGTTCTCGTTTGGCGCCGGTCTCCCGTCGTATGAATTCACCGATGCCCACGGCAATATCACCTGCCGCGTGATGCTCATGCCGGGTCGCAACGAAATTCTTCACGACGCCCTGGTCGCCGTTTCTCCCTTGCCCGATAATCACGGCCGGTGGGACGAGCCCGTGCCTGTGGATCAACTACCGCCGACGTTGCTGCGTTACACGTTGCCCAGTCGCTATTGCGATTCCGATAAATTACTGGATTTCGCCTGGCAGCATTTCGGTCATATCAACAATGGCCTCGACCGGGTGCAGGCCATCTGCGATTGGACCCACCACAACATCGAATACCGCTTCCTGTCCGGCCGGCCCGATCTCTCTGCATCCGAGGTCATCGGACGGCGCTATGGGGTCTGTCGCGACATCGCCCACGTCGCCATCGCGCTGTGCCGCGCCTTCAATCTGCCCGTGCGTTATGTGACGGGACACCTGCCGGACATCGGTTACCTGGACCCTGGCACACCGATGGATTTTCACGCCTACTGCGAAGTCTATCTGGGTCGGAACTGGTATACCTTCGACGCCCGCTACAACGTCCCGCGCATCGGCCGCGTCAAGCTCGCACACGGTTTGGATGCCGTGGACGGCGCTTTCGCCACGATCTATGGCGAGGCCCGGCTCGCCTATTTCGAGGTCTGGGCCTATCAAGTCGATCCGCGGCAAGTTTCTCTCGGCGATCCCATTGATTTGAACAAACGCCTCGATGGCACCACGACCGTCCGGTCTAGCAGCAATGATGTCTGAAAGCGTCGAATCGGGCTGAGCAGGAATGACGGACAATCTGCGATCACCTGCCCCTCCAGTCCGCGCAAAGTTTCACGAAGGAGCAGCTGAATACTTTTCTTCAAGAAATCACAAAGCGCCGTTGTCCTCGAAACACTACCACCTGCGCATTGACAGCGAACCGCACAATGGCTCTTGCCCGGCGATGACTGCAAGCGCTGTAAACGGACTTAATCAGTTCACCAAACGTCAGGGTCTTCTTGTGATTGGTTTTCATGATGCCCCTTCTTTCTTTTGGAGATGAGTCGAATGATGTCCTCATTCAGGCCCGGTGGTGCGGATTCACTCTCGATGTCCGTGACGAATCCATACTTGTATTCTGTGTTGACAAAGTCTTCGATGATTTGAGGGGCGGTGGTCATGGCGCGCGTGGGCTCATCCGTCCTTCGATGCGGGAAACGGGTAGGGAGTGGCGTGGCGTTTGAGCAGCATTTCGCGAAATTGATCGTTGTCGCAGGGCACGTATCGAAAACGGGAGACGCGGTTGCTGGCGCGCCGGGCGCGGCTCTCCATCGGCTCGGTCAGCAACTCGCAAATCGTTTGCAGCAGTAACGGCACATCGAGCGGTTTCTCCATCAGAGCATCCGCACCCGCGGTTTCTGCCTGAGCGCGCTGATCTGAACGACCGGTTATGATGACGACGGGCAACAGCGGATTGACCCCGACCAGTCTTTCCAAAGTGGCCCAGGCGTTCCTGACTCCTGAGGCGTCGGGATTGAGGTCCAAAATCAAGAGGTCGATGTGCTCGGCGCCCTGTTTCTCGATGGCGTGCTGGCCGTTCTCGCCCAGCACGACCTCGTAGTTCTCCGCTCGCAGGATTTTGCTGAGCGACTCGCGGATGGAGCGGTCATCGTCCACCAGAAGGATTCTCTTAGTCATAGGTTTTCCATCCCGAGATGACTGAATTCAAAATCATTTGCGTCTTCATCGATTTGTCGGTTGTATGTTCCATGACATCCGGATGATGGATCTGGCCAGATTTCTATTTAGCTGGCCTTGTGCCAGCGGGTGCTTGATGCTCCGCATGGTTAACGGCAACTGGTTATGAGTTCTACCTTTCTCTGCCGGCGCCTTAGAGTGGTGAGCGGGAAGCCACCCGAGGTCACCCGCCAGTCACCCAATGAATGTTAAACTGCGATTATACGGCTTCGCCCCGGCGATTGTTCTGCTGGCGGGTCTGGTTGGATGGGCAGGACATTCCGCCTGGCGACAACTCAAGCAGTTGCGGAAAAACTTCGGCGCGGTCCAGAGCGAGAGTTTTCATCTCGCAGAACATGTGGAGGCGAGCATCCTGACCTTAAGCGAGACGGTGCTGCGCTTCGACCTGCGCAAAGATCCGGTGGACAAGGACCATTTCCACAAAGAAAACGAGGAACTGAAGCGATGGATTCGTAAATCCTCGGTCACCACCCCGCGTGAACTCGAGCTGCTCGATCAAATCGAAGTCGCATTGGAGGCTTACTCAACGAGGACCACCAAACTCCTGGAGGAACGGGCGCAGGCCGGGTCCGTCCCCTCGCCCAAGGAGGTTTTGGAAAGGGTTGAGAACAAAGCGCAAGTCCTGGACCTATGCGCGAAATTAAAGGCTGTAGAACGGGCGGCGTTAAACCAATTTGTGGAGGATTCACATGAGGCGTTGGGAGGCTTGCAACGACTTCTGATGACCTTGGTGGCCCTGGTACTCATTTTGGGGTTCACAGCCACGAGCTTGATTTACCGCGTGAAAATTGCGCCGCTCCGCGCGCAGCTCGTCGAAAGCCGCGCCATTATCGAGCGACAGGAAAAGCTGGCCTCGCTTGGGACGCTTGCCGCCGGTGTGGCACATGAAATCCGAAATCCGCTCACTGCCATCAACGTTCGCCTGCACAGTCTGAAACGGACTCTCGTCCCAGGCTCCTCCGAACACGAAGATGCCACAGTCATTGACCAGGAGATCCAACGCCTGGACCGGATCGTCAGGGATGTTCTGCATTTTGCACGGCCTGCGGAGCCGCGACCTGTTACCATCACGGCTGGAAGTTTGTTCAGCCGCGTGCGGGGTCTTTTAGACTCGCAGTTGGAGAAGGCTTCCATCCGATTAAATCTTGCCTCGTCACCGCCACTGAGGATTCGAGTTGACCCGCAACAAATCGAACAAGTGTTGATTAACCTCATTCAGAACGCGGCGGAAAGCATTGGACGGGACGGCACAATCACACTGCGTGCGCGAAGCACCCTGATGCCCTTGGCGGGTCACGCCACTCCCGTAGTCATTTTGGAGGTGATCGACACCGGCAAGGGTATTCCCTTGAAAGTCCAGGAGCGTCTCTTCGACCCGTTCTTTACCACCAAGGAGGCCGGCACCGGGTTGGGTCTATCGATCGCGGCGCGCATTGTTGAAAAACATGGCGGCGCAATTCAGTATCAAACCGAGGTCGATCGCGGTACGACCTTTGGCATTGTCCTGCCGCGCGTGGAGAAAAATGAAGATGAAGTCTCGACCGAAAATTTTACTCGTTGAGGACGATGCCAGCATTGTCGGTGGCTTGAAGAAAGAATTGCAGGCCGAGGGCTATGAAGTCGCCGTGGCGACGAGAGGTGATAACGGACTGGCCCAGGCCAAAGAGCAGCCTTTCGATGTGGTGATCACCGACTTGAAGATGCCGGGATTATCCGGGCTGGAATTGGTCGAGCAACTCCACGCCACCAAGCCCAAGCTGCCCATCATTTTGGTGACTGCCTTCGGCACCACGGAAACCGCGATCGAAGCGACCAAACTGGGCGCTTACGACTATTTGCTCAAACCCTTCGATATGGCTGAATTGCTCGATTTGGTGGCCAAATCCGTGGCCTGCAATCGACTCATGTCCGAGCCGGTCGAAATGGGCAAAGCTCGGTCCAATCAATCTGCCATCATCGGCGACGGCCGCGCCATGCAGGCGGTCTATAAGGAAATCGGGCGCGTGGCCGCCACTACAGTCACCGTGCTCATTCGCGGCGACACGGGCACCGGCAAGGAACTGGTTGCCCGCGCCATCTACCAGCACAGCAGTCGCGCAGCGCAACCGTTCATCGCAGTCAATTGCGCGGCCATCCCGGAGACGCTATTGGAGAGTGAATTGTTTGGGCATGAGCGCGGCGCGTTCACCGGGGCGCACGCTCGCCGTGTTGGCCGCTTTGAGCAAGCTAATCACGGCACCATCTTCCTCGATGAAATCGGCGACTTGAGCTTGAGCACTCAGGTCAAATTGTTGCGGGTGCTCCAGGAAAAATACATTCAGCGGGTGGGCGGCAATGAAAAGATTCCAGTGGACGTCCGGGTCCTGGCGGCGACGCACCGGGACTTGGAAAGCGCCATGAAGGAAAACCAATTCCGGGAGGATTTGTTCTACCGCTTGAGTGGAGTGACTATCACGCTACCTCCGTTGAGTCAGCGCCCCGAAGACGTACCTGACTTGGTGAAGTATTTCATGCAGCGCTCCGGCGGCGAAGTGGGCGTGGATGCGCCTGCCATCCAGCCCGAAGCCATTGCCTTCTTGCAAGACCAAACCTGGCCCGGCAACGTGCGAGAACTGGAGAACGTCGTTCGTCAGGCCCTACTGCTTGCCCGGAACTACTCAATCAGTTTGGAATACGCGCAAGAAGCCTACGCACGGACGAGAAAATCGGTTCTAGTTCCCGATCAAACCATTGCTGGTTATTTTACCGGACTGCTGGCCAAGGCTGAGCGCGGAGAGGCGGACGGCGTCCACGCCAAAATGATCGAAGAGATGGAGCGAGAGCTGTTTGCCCGGGCCATTCAATTGGCGCAGGGCAATCAAGCAAAGGCCGCCCGCTGGCTCGGGGTGACCCGCACCACCATGCGCGAGAAGCTGATTCATTTCGGTCTGCACCCAACAGGAGAAAAGCCGGACGAATAATCAAAACCGGCAGTTTTTGCTTCGGTCATCCGTGTGACGCTGCATGATGGGGTGCCGGTCCCCAATGTGATCGATTTTGGGAATAGCCAAGCAGACCGGATGAAAGAGTTTTCCCGTCGCAATTCCTCCGGCGTGACCTCGCGCGCTGCCAAACGGCGCATGTCCTCTGCGCGTTGACGACCTTCGATCAGGCGGACGCCAATTGGCTGGCTCACATTCTGCAACCTACTGCCGTTGGCGCTCGCTGCCAAGTCGTTTCAACTTGGCCGTGTTCGTGCGCGTAAGTTTTTCGACCTCCTGTGCCATCTGCTGTATCTGTTTCTCCCTCCGTCCGCTGGTGGAGAAGATGCAGCCGTCTCCATCCGGTCGCAATTCCGCACTGTGTGCCCCTTCGACGACGAGGACGAAACCACAGGGATTGACGACGCCGTAGCTTTCGGCTCGGACAACACTCACCGGCACGCCCGCGATGGCGAGTTGCCGGAACGCTTCCTGGTTGTAGTTAATTACCTGCTCGGCATGAATGATCTTCCCTGCAACCCGTTCTTCGTAGTAGTTTTTGATTTTTGAATTTCGCGTAGATGGCGACTGTTGCCAGAACACTGAGCGTGAGCGCGAATGCCAGGCTGCTCATCCAAGCCGTTTTCCAAATCCGTTCTGGCCAGAGACGGCTGGCTTCGGGGGCGGTTTCTCGAATCTGCGTCAATGTCGGCACGACTTGTTGGGCCAATTCCTTGGAACGGCTGATAAAGGGCGAAATGATTCCCTCGTTAATAAGGTTGCTCGTCAACCTCGAAGTCGGCGTAAATGTCGTCTTCGGAAACAATCGAGGTCAGAAGCGGTGCTCCGGCTGTGTTTCTGGCCTCCGAGGATGCCAAATATATCACCGGGAGACCCCTTTATGTCTCTGGTGGAGCAGGAATTTGACATCAGGCCAGTTTTCGCAGCTTAGGGATCAATGTGAACGGGAGGTTTTATGCAGGGCACGTTTATGAGCCCACAATGCAATTCAACGTGGTCGGACAGAGTCGGCTTGATTCCCTAATCCGCACTCCACGACAGCACCCATTTTGTCGAGCCGTTCAAACGATTTGTTCAACTTGCCGGATGCAGCCGATTGAATGGCTTGCTCCGCAATGCATCGATAGGGAAAAGCGTGCGTGGTTTCGGAAGCTACCGTCTTTAATTCAGAAGCAAATAAAACGCCGATTCCCGATCCCGACTATCCGCTCAGTATTCCACCACTATTCTCTCACTATCCTGTCACTATTTGGAGGCGGAGGTCGGAATCGACCGTGTTTTCCCGCCATTGCGCGTCAAATATGCCTGATTTTATTGGCGATTCAAGCAATACCTGTTTAATCCGGTCCTATCTTTTTTAAGCCGTTTGGTGTCCGTTTTGGTGTCCATTCCCGGCGAGTGCGGCAGAGCGTATCGTTCGCAATGTCAGCGGGCCACTACGAACCGGCCACCACTGGGCAGAACCCGAATCCAACCCACCTGTTCATCAGATACGCAGTCGAGGACGCAACGCTGGCGCGGTGGCTCTCACGGAAGCTGGCGACGCGAGGGCATCCGGTCTGATTCGACCAGATGAAGTTGCTGGGAGGCGAGCCGTGGCCGCAGACGATTGACGACGCCATCAAGCACCGGACGTTTCGGATGCTTGCTTTGATTTCCGAACACTCGTTGCGAAAGCAGACGCCGCCGGGCGAGCGGACGCCTGGCGCAGCGCATCGCCGAGCAGCGGAAGATTTCCGATTTCATGATTCCCCTTGATTCCCCTGAAAGTGAACGGCAGCGAGCTTTACGTGAAAACTTGAGGCTGGTAATAACTGGCGTGCTTCAGAACCTTGCAATCTCGAATCTCGCGGAGCGACACCAAGGCCTGACGCCAGCGATTTCGGACTGCTTTTGCGAAGCCACGCGGGTTTGCCTCGATAGGCATCATCAACCACCGGCGACATTCGCGATTCACGACAATGGCTTTGGAAGCTCGGCGACTGTGGATTGGGTAAGGGCCGACGACAGATGCAGATCTGCATACGCAAATGAAACCGACACTACAGAGTGGGGAGCGTATGCCTGCGCGCTCGCCACTACGGAGTTGATTCGCGGGCTGGTAGCGCTCCGCCGCGCGGAAACTGGAACGGGCGCAGATTACTACCTCGCGCCGCCAGGGACGACTCTCGACGATCTCGAAAACTGTGTGCGGCTCGAGGTTTCCGGGATTGACAAGGGGACGGGGAGCGACGTTGACGTTCGGCTTCTGCAGAAGGTCGCTCAAGCCCGGGCAGGCGCGAGCAACCTGCCAGCCTTGGCGACTGTAGTTGGCTTCAAGGCGCAGAAGGAGAGGCCATTGATGATGTTGTTGGTCCGATGGTCAATCGTCGCGTGACCGTTGACGCGGTGCGGGCGCCGAACGGGAAGCATGTGTTCAAGGACATACAACCGGTCGAATGAAGTTTAGCTTCAGATGAAACCCCTAGCCCGCCGTAAGCAGGATGTCGTCAACAAGACGCGGAGCATTATCTTCGCCTGCGCGCCCACGTTGGCTATTACTCAACCCATCCCTCCGTTGCCAGCCGATCCCAAGCCAGACGAACATGTTCCAGGCGGAACATGTGGCGCTTCCGTTCATTCCATGCTGCGATTCCTTCGACGGCCTCATCCTTGCCTTCTGCCGGCGGACTTGCATGAGCAGCCAGCCAGTGAACGGACGAAAGCAGTTCCAAACCGTAAGGCGTCTCGAA
>WNGA01003391.1_pt2 | contig 18860 bp, 16 predicted proteins | sample 5400061 | NCBI WGS metagenome assembly WNGA01 (sample SAMN13153366, study PRJNA577476) | soil metagenome | isolation source: 100 cm soil or saprolite under grassland replicate 2 | place: USA:California | collected 2016-06-15 | reverse complement strand
AAGATGGGCGAGGACGCGGTGAACCAGGCCGCGCTGGTCGGCGGACTGGACGAACGGCCATGTGGCACCGCCAGCCTGCGCCTGCACGGCTGGCAGCAGACCTCGGGATCCTGGCACCACCTCCAGTTTTTCGGCGCGGACGCGGACGCGATACGGGCATTGGCCGCGGGCCGCCCGGAACTCGCCGTGCCGCTGCATCCCCGGCTTCCGTACACGGGCGCCGAAGTAGTCTGGGCCGCGCGCCATGAGATGGCGCGAACGGTCGAAGACGTTCTGTCGCGCCGCACGCGGATGTTGTTGCTCGACGCGCGGGCGAGCGTCGAAGCCGCGCCGCTCGCCGCCAGCCTGCTTGCGGGCGAATTGGGCCGGGATGAAGAGTGGCGGCGCGCGCAGTTGGAAGCCTATCGCCGGCTCGCGAAGGATTACCTCCTTGGCCCCGCGTGATAGTTTCCTCGTTTCAATCAACGGCCGATTTTGCTACTCTAACACCATGTTCCGAACGCTCATGCTTTGCTTCGTCCTGGTGTTCCTGCTGTCCCTCGGCACCGCGCCCACTGTCGCGCAGACCGACGCCCGCCCGACCGCAAGAGCCGAGGCGCTCATGACCGCCTTCCGCACGAACCAGAACGTCGACGCAAAGCTCCGCGCGCTTCGCTCGCTCGAACGTTTTCGCACGCCGGCGGTGGATGATTTTCTGCTTGCCGAATACTCGAAGCTGGACAACTCCCGGCTGGCGGACGCGCAAGTGATCGGCGGCATTTTGCGTGTATGGGCGGGCCGGCCGAGCCGGTCGGTGCTGCCCTTCCTGATCTACGAGGGCCTGTTTCACGACGATGCGGACGTGGTGCGCTCATGCGCCGCGGCGGTCACGCAACTTCCGGAGGAAGCGCGGGCCGTGATGTCCACCGGGCGCGCGCGGCGTGGCAAAGATCCGGCGGAGTCGCTGGCAGCCGACCTGATCGACCGCATGGGCGAGCGGGCGGAGCTGTTGCCGGCCATCGAGAAGGTCCTCGTGATGTGGAGCGGCAAATCGCGCCCAGGCTTTAAGCCACAGGCGGGCTTGAAGCGCGCGCCGGACGACAAGGAACAAGCGGCGGCGCTGGAGTTTTGGAAGGGCTGGTTCGAGGGGCGCTTCAAGTCCAAGAGTGTTCCGTCGGGCGCGCCGCCCAAGTAGAGGGCGCGAGGAAGGAACGTAATCAGTAATCAGTAATCAGTATTCAGTATTCAGGGTCTGATGAGCGGGCCTGGGAGAACGGAGCTTCTGGATACTGAATACTGATTACTGAGTTCCACCCCCGGCTCAGGGCACTCGCGTTCGGTAAAAACGGTGCGGCTCGATGATCGAGCCGGGGTCGGAGAATTCGGTGACGCCGGACGTGTTGGTCCGCGAGAAGAGAGAAGTCCAGCCCGCCAAGTCGAAGGAGACTTCCACCGTGAAAGCCACCCCGGCGCGGCCGCGGGCGGTCGCGTGAAACTGGCCGTCGGTTCCCCAGCGTGGCGATACCAGCCGTGGCGCGCCGTCGTCGTCGTAAATGACGATGTCCGCCTCGGCATTTGGCCCGGGCGCGGCGCCGGTGAGATTGCTGAGGCTGACGTGGACCGTTTCGTCCGGTTCGGCGACGGCATTGTCGACGAGGTTCACCAGCAGGGTGACGTTGGTCGAGCCGGCGGCGATGGTGCGCCGTCCGGTATCGGGCAAATAATCGCCCGAGCCGCCCGGCGTAGCCGTCCCACCGAGCACGAGGTAATCGAAGCCGACGTCCAACCCGATGGGCTTGCTGAGCCAGACGTTGAGGAAGAGGAATCCTTCGTCCTCGAACACCGTGTAAATCCGGCGGCTGAATCCGATGCGCGGCGGATCATCGTCGAGGATGGTGAGCGTGGCGGTGCCCGGCGCGGCCACGGTGGCGTTGGTGACAGCGATGATGCGGAGCGCGACGGTTTCGCTGAGTTCGTCGAATGTATCGTTCGTGATTGGCACCAGGAAGCTGGCGGAGGTTTCTCCAGACGGGATGACGACCACCGCGTTGGTCACCGTGAAATCGCCGGCGGACGCTGTGCCGTTGGTGGCGAGGACGCCGACGGAGACATCCCTGCCGGAAGCCGTCGTGATCTGGAGCGTGACGACGCCGTTGGAGGCGCTTTCGAGCACCGTGAAGTTGGTGCTCGCAAAGAAGACGGAGGCAGGATCGTCATCGAGAATAGTGATCCCGCCCGACGGGCCGGGGATGCAATTCGTGGGATTGCTGAAGAGGATTTGGATCGTTTCGTTCAGTTCGACCAAAGAATCCTGTGTGATTGGGACGGTGAACGTTTGTTCGATGTTGCCCGCCGGGAAGTCGAGCCGGCCCGAGGCGCCGACGTAATCGGTGCCGGCATTGGCCGTGCCGTTGGCCGTCGCGTAATTGACCGACACGAGTCGGTTGAGGTTCGTGCTGAGCACGACGCGCACGGTGGCCTCGCCGGCGCCTTCGGCGACGCTGATCGCCGCCGCGAAGACAATCGGGAGCGGCGAGGTGTCGAGCAATATGCTGTCCGAAGCGACGGCGGAATGGTTCGTCACTGAATCAGCGAACTGCGCATAGACGGTCCTCGAGCCGACGCCGGCCGCCAGGGTCCAGGATTTGTTGGTGGCGTAGGGTTCCCAACTGGTCCAGTTCGTCGCGTCGTTGCTCAAACGCATGGCAACGACGTTGCCGCTGTTGTCCGTGGCGGAAAGCCTGAGGGTCACGGCGGGATTCGTGGTGAACGGTGAGCCGCCGTTGATCAGGACTGTGCCCGAGGGCGCGGTGACGTCGGTGATGATATTGCTGCTGACCGAAGGGGCGCCGAACGAGCCAGTGACCGTTTCGGTGGCGGTGAATGCGCCGAGGTTCGTGTAGCGGTGTATGGGGCTGCGCTTCGAACTCATCGCGCCATCACCGAAGTTCCAGTTCCAAGCGACACCGCCGATGGACATGTCGATGAAGTGAACGAGCAACGGCGCGTTGGCAAGGTTCGCTGACGCGGCGAAGCGCGCCAGAGGCACGGCCGGCCCCGTGCCCCACCCGGCACCGCTATATCCCCGCGCGTAGCTGGCGGCGGCGGTGGTCCAAACCACGACGGAATTGGAAATCGTGAGATCGGCGGTGTAGCCGGAGTCCAGCTTGCTGCCGGTCATCCACTGGCCGCGGTTGGGATCGTAGACGGCGTAGTAGACGGCGGGATTGACGCTCCAGGCCACGACGCCGTTGTAGCAGCGCAGATCGAACGTCATGCCCGAGGGGTTGCTCCCGGACTGCCAGCCGGACCGCGTCGGATCGTAAACGTTGTAATAGACGGTCGCAGGCGCCGGCGAATTGCGGCTGAAGAGCACGACGCCGTTGGTGTTGATCATGACGCTGGGCGTAATTCCCGTCACGTCTCGCGCTTCCCAGGTGCCTTTCACCGGATCGTACACTCGCGCATGGGCGCTACCGCTCGTGGTCCAGGCTACCGTGCCATCGACCGTGCCGAGGTTCGACGTGGGACCGGTCGCGGCGGTTCCGTTTCGCCACTGTCCGCGGGCGCGGTCAAAGACCCGGTAGTAAACGGTTCCACCGGTCGTGCTCCAGGTGACGATGCCGTTGGTGGTTTGCAGGTTGCTTGCAGGCGGGGCGGGGTTTACCGACTCGCCCTTCCAGGAGCCTGCGACGGCGTCGTAGGTGTAATAATAAACAATGTTTCCGCTGCTCCAGACCACGACGCCATTGACCGCACTCAGATCGAAGGTGGTGCCCGAGGGGACGTTGAGGTTCGCGGGCACCAGCCGTTCCTCGTCGAACACGGACATCGAAACGTTCCCGCCTCCGGCGAACGCGCTGACACCCTGATACTGGGCGGAAAAGTCGAAAATGGCCGCGCGCAGTCCGGGGCCGGCGAGCGACACGGCGAGGAAGATTGCGAGGATTACGCAGCCGCGATAAGACGCAGAATAACTATGCTTGAGACTCTTCACGGGGAAGCGGGCTGGTGACACCCGCCAATTGATAATGCAGAGCACTGGCTGAATCAAGCCGGGGCTTCGGAAAGCCGCGGGTATGGGCGCATCTCATTTTTGCGCTGCTCAGGCCAAACGAACCGCCTGACCCCTTACCCCGGCCCTCTCCCCATCGGATGGGGAGAGGGGGAATCGCCGGCCGTTAGTCCGCGCAGTTGGCGGCGCAAGTCGTCCAACGATCCGGTGCTTGCCATTGCGGAGCCAACGGCGCCACCGGACTCCCTCTCCCCCTCGGAGGGGGAGAGGGCCGGGGTGAGGGGGCAGCCGCGTGACAAGCGAACGGCTGCGACGTCCGCCGCACTGCTCCTCCCCCTAGGAGGAAAAGGGCTGAGGTGAAGGGTTACTGCGCACACGGCTGCACAGATTTCGAGTTGCGCCCCACGGGTATTGACAGGAGCCCGTTTGAACGAGTTCCATCAGCACCAGTCCACCGAGAGCGGCTCACGACGGCCCAGGAACGGTTCGATACCATCCAGCCAGGCACAGACATGAAAAACTTGACGATCAGCCTCGGCACTTTCCTCGCGCTCGCGACCCTGCTGGCGGCCCCTCTGCGGGCCGCCGAGGAAAAAATCTGGCACGTCAAGGCCGTTCACCCCGAAGGCCGGCTGCTGGACGTGAAGGCAATCGACCCGCAAGGAAAGCTTCATGCCGTGAAAGCCTTCGAAGCCGATGGGAACCTTCACCTGCTGGACATCAAGGCGCTGGTGGACGGCAGGCGGCTGCCGGTGAAAATCCTCGTCAGCAACGACAAATACGCGCCCGTAAAAGCCATCGGCGAGGACGGCGCCATCCTCGCCATCAAGGCGCTCACGCCGGAGGGTGAGAAACTCGATGTCAAAGGCGTCAGCCGCTCGGGCAGCATCATTCATATCAAGGCGATTGGGCCGCAAGGGGTGTTCTACGGTGTGAAGGCGATTTCGCCGGAAGGCCGGATGTACGATGTGAAAGGAATCAAAATGTTCAAGGAACGCGTCGAAACCAAAGTCAACGGAGTCGAGGTGGAGGCCCACATCAAGGCCCTCCCGCCCGCGCCGGAATCGCTGAAGTAAACTCCGCCCATGAATCCTTCGTACTACGATTCTTCCGTCCTACGATGACACGAGTCGAAATAGGCGCGACCTTTCCTTGGCGGAGCAAATCTATGAAAACGAACAAACAGAACTTAACAGGAGCAAACAGAGGAAACGGAGAAAGAAATCTCAATCTCCGTTTCCTCTGTTTGCTCCTGTTAAAATTCGCCCGCGATGCAGGGCCGCGTCCAGCGGCCCGGGAGAGTTGGACGCCTTCCAGCATTCGACGGCGACAAGTCGCCTGCCGAAAGCGCGGACAAGTCCGCGCACTCCAAACCGGTTGCGACTTTGCCTCGCCGGGTTTTTACTGTCTGGGGCTTGTCCTGTTGCTCGTGCCGGCATTGGCTGGCAGGGCGGCGGTGAACGAAGTCAATAAGCTTGCCCCCGGCGTCTACTTCCACGAAGGCGACCTCAAGGGCCACGGCCACTGCAACAACGGCTGGATCGTGTTCGAGGACTTCGTGCTCGTGATCGACGCCAACTTTCCGTCCGGCGCAAAGGAAATCCTGCCCAAGATCAAGGCGTCGAGCGAGCGGCCGGTCCGTTTCGCGTTCGACACGCATCACCATGGCGATCACGCTTACGGCAACCTCTTCTGGGTCGAGAACGGCGCCGTGCCGGTCGCGCACACGGGCGTCCTCCAGGAAATGATGAAATACGAGACCGGCTATTACGGGAGCAAGCCGGGCCGCTGGGAAAACGAGGCGAAGAACCGCAAGGACGTGGCCGCCAGCCGGCTCAAGCCGCCCCCGCTGCTGTTCCAGACGGAGATGATCTTCGACGACGGCCGGCGGCGCGTCGAACTGCTGCATTTTGGAGTTGCGCACACACACGGGGACGGCTTCGCGTGGCTGCCGAAGGAGAAAATCCTGTTCACCGGCGACGCCTGCGTCAACGGTCCCTACAACTACACCGGCGACGGCGACACCGAGCAGTGGATTAGCACGCTGGCCGCCGCGGAAAAGCTCGGGGCCAAAACGGTTTGCCCCGGACACGGACCGGTCGCGGGCGGCGAATTGCTCGGTGAGCAAAAAAGTTTCTTCATCGAACTGCGCAAACAGGTGAAGAAACAGTGGCGCTCGAAGCCGTCGGAGATGAAAGCGCGCGTCGAATCGATTCGGGAAATCATCCTCAAGCAACCGCGCATCATGAAGTATGTCGGCGAGTTTTTCCCGGCGCAGGTCGAGAAGGTCTACACCGAGATGGGCGGCAAGGCGTTTCCCGAGGCGAAAACCGCAGCCGATTCGGGCGACCAGCACGCGGGGCGATAACTGGATAGTTCACACCGCAGGGCTTCGGAAGGCGGTTGCGAGGCTGTTCCGGCCCTTTTGTAGCGCAGGCTGACCAGCCTGCTGTATCGCGGGTTGCCAACCCGCGAACGTCCGAATCGAATGGACCGTCGGTTGGCAAGCACGACCGTCGCCGACTGGCAGTCGGCGAAACAGCAGACAGGGCTGTCTGCGCCACCCGACCGGAGGTTACTGCGGCTTGGCTTCTTCCTTCTTCCAATTCCGCCGGGGGGCCTTCGTAACCAATCCCTTCTTGATGGCGCTGGCCGAGACGCGCACGTAACGCACCTGGCCGTTGGGTAAAAGCGCCTTGACCCGCTGCAAATTCGGCAGGAAACGGCGCTTGGTGATGGCGGTCACGTGCGTGCCGATGCCGCCCGCCTTCTTGGCCTTGCCGCTGCGCCAAATGATGCTGCCCTTCATCGGGCGCTTGCCGGTCAGTTCACAAATTCTCGCCATAACGTGCCAAATTTAAGGAACAGCGAAATTAACAGCCGAATCCACACTGGCAAGCACTTAATTGTCATTTTTCAGGCGTCGGGCGTCGTGCCGCGAACGTAGGGCAGGCGTCCCGCCTGCCCTGCCGCGCCGAAAGGCGCGGCTTTCGCACCACCAAGGCCTCGCTTCGCTCGGCCGGGCAGGCGAGACGCCTGCCCTACCTTGGTGGCATTGGCAAGATACGCCCAAGCTCCGGCGAAAGTCGCTTCCCACGGCCGGCCTCTCCGTGTAAATCACCCGCGTCATTTATGCCGCGCAAGCTCAGTTCCATCGCGCCCGACTGGTGGGACTATACAACCCTCGACGATGACGTCCTCCGCGCCGCCGCGCGGCTCACGCCGGAAACGATGCTCCAGCTCTCGCGGCCGGGCTTCAAGGTGCTCTTTTATGACACGCTGGAGGAGTTCTATCTGGCCGAGGCGTTGGAATACATCGGCGCGTGGAAGCAGTCCACCGACGACAATCCTGTCGGCATCTGCGGCCCGATCGGGCCGACGGAGCAATTGCCGCTGGTCGCCCGCCTGGTCAATGAGTTGGGATTGGACGTGCGCTTCGGCCACTTCTGGGGCATGGACGAGTGGTTCGACACGACGACGGGCCGCGAAGTGCCCGTGACGCATCCGCTCTCCTTCGAGCGCTGCGACCGCGAACAATGCTTCAGCCGCATCCGGAAGGAGCTGCGGATGCCTGACACGCACTTGCACTTCCCAAAGGCCAATACGGCCGCTTACCGCAAGTCCTGGGGCGCGGGCGTGCGTTGCGCCGTCATGCAAGGCGGCCAGGGAGACGTGAAGCACTGGGCGTTCAACGATCCCGTGCCCCGGCGCGGCTCTTACAAGCACACTCCGCCGTCGCCCGCCGAATATCGAAAGCTGGCGACCCGCGTGGTGGATTTGCACCCGCTCACCATCGCGCAGAACGCGCGCACCTCGGGCGGTGGCAATATTTCGCTGGTGCCCACCAAGGCGATCAGCGTCGGGCCGATCGAGACCTGGCAGGCCGAAAAGGTTTCCATCTGGCACGCCGGCCTGCACGACAACCCATTCGGCCAGCGGCTCACGACGTTCATGATCTCGCGCCGCCTCGCCGACGCCGCGGTGCCGATGTCGCTCCTCGCGGAGCATCCGAATGTGCAGTTTAACTTCTACCGGCCCGGAATCGGAACGTGCGAGGTGCAAATGCACTGAGCGGACGAATCCGGCCCCAATTCCCGCCGCGTGTTGTTCATCCGCTCGTTGGTTCGATGTGGACTGTCACGTCGTTGATGCGATGTTGCGACGCCAGGAGGCGATCCTTGACGCGATGGGCGATCTCGTGTCCGCGCCGCACCGTGAGGTCGCCGTCCACAACCACGTGAATATCCAGCGCCAGGTGCAGCCCGGCCTTGCGGACGCGGCATTTGTCGATCGCGGCGACGCCCTCGACGGCGGCTGCGAGTTCACGCACTTGCGCGACGACTTCGGGTGAGACGGAGGCATCCATCAGCTCATCCAGCGCGGCGCGCAACAGCCGGAGTCCATTCCAGGTAATCACCCCGCAAGCCAGCAATGCCGCCCAATCATCCGCGCTCTCGTAACCTTTCCCGCCCATCAGCGCGATGCTGATGCCCACAAAGGCCGCCGCCGACGTGAGGGCGTCCGAGCGATGGTGCCACGCGTCGCTCTTGAGAGCCGTGCTTTCCAGCGAGCGCCCGGCCCGGAATGCGGCGCGAAACATCGTCTCCTTCACGAGCACGACGACGACCAGCACCGGCAGAGTATACCAGGCCGGAGGATGGTGCGGTGTGAGAATCTCGTGCACGCTCTGCACCGCGATGAGTAGTCCCGCCGCCAGCAGGATCATCGACACGATGATGCTCGCGACAGGCTCGGCCTTGCCGTGGCCGAACGGATGGTTCTCGTCCGCGGGCAGGACCGAGACGCGCAAGCCGCCCCAAACCACGACCGAACTGAAAATGTCCGCCGTGGATTCAATTCCATCGGCGATGAGAACATAGGAGTTGCCAAGGATTCCGGTCGCAATCTTCCCGATGGCGAGGAGCGCGTTGATGAACAGCGCGAGCTTGGCAATACGCAGACCTGTCTCAACCGTCGCCATGCCGGAGAATCAACCGAGCGGAATCGCCTCGGCAACGAGCAGAATCGGCAGCCCGCCCCGCACGGGATACATCGCCTTGCCATCCTGGCGCAATAACCCGGCCTCGCAGCGCTCGGTGATCGCGCGGCCGGATCGATTGCGAATGTTTCCTTGTAGGATGCGCTCGTTTAGGGACACAAGCAACTCCGCTGGCGCCGCCAGGAGCGGTTGATGTGTCTCCGGGCAACAGAGGATGTTCAGCAGTTCAGGGTTCATCGGCCGGCTCACGCTTTGAGGGCGCGCAACGCCGCCTCGTAAACCTGCTTCACGGGAACACCGGCGCGCTCGGCGAGCGCGCGGCAGGACTCGAATTCCGGCGCGGCCTGGACGATCTGTCCGTCGAGCTTGCCCAGCTTCACCCGCACCTCGCCGAAGCCCGTCGGCGCCGTGGTGAACTCGCGGCGCAGCTTGCGGCGCTCCGCCGTGTGCCGGCGCACGCCGAATGCCGTCGTCTCACGCAATATCAGCGCGGCGAATGTATCCCCGTCCTTTTCGGCGCACAGCACGCTCAGCAGCACGCCTGGCCGGCTTTTCTTCATCTGGATCGGCGTGTGAAACACATCGAGCGCGCCGAGCGCCATCGCCTTCTCGACGAACGCCCCGAGCAATTCGGCGTTCGTATCGTCCAGGTTGGTCTGCAACACACAGACGAAATCGGTCTCCCAATCGTGCGCCGCCGCATCCGTCGAATCGCCCAGCACGGCGCGCAGCACGTTGGGCCGCGTCCGGTTTTCGCGCGTGCCGAGGCCGTAGCCGATTTTTTGCGGAGCCAGCCCGCGCATGGGGCCGAAGCTTTCCGCCAATTCCGCCACGAGCGCCGCCCCGGTCGGCGTTACCAGTTCGTGCCGCTCCTCGCATTGAGAAACGCTCACACCGCGCGCGCTGAGGATCTCCAGCGTCGCCGGCGCGGGAACCGGGAAATTTCCGTGGGCGCACTTCACCCAACCGCTCCCTTCGATGACGGACGACGCCTGCACGCGGGGCTTGCCCAGAAGCTCAAGGGCGATGCAGGCGCCCACGATGTCCACGATCGAATCGACTGCGCCGACTTCGTGAAAATGAACCTCGTCCGCGGGCTTGCCATGAATCTTTCCCTCCGCGCTGGCGATGCGTTGGAACACCGCGATGCTGCGCGTTTTCACCCACTCGGAGAGCTTGCTGCGCGAGATAAGTTCCTTGATGTCTGTGAAATTCCGGCCGTGCTCTTGTCCGTGTTTGTGGCTGTGGCCGGAATCGTGATGGCCGTGGTCGTGGTCGTGATCGCGATCATGGCCGTGCCCGTGCTTCTCATGTGAATGGTCTGCATCGTCGCAGTCGTCTTCGAGATGCACGTCGAACTTTGTCCCGGTGATCGAGCTGCGCTGCTGGCGCGAGGCGTGCAAGTGATACTCTTCCAGGCCGAGCTTTTCCAACTCGTGCTCCAGCGCGTGCAGGTCCACGCCGAGGTCGAGCATCGCGCCCAGGAACATGTCGCCGCTGAGGCCGCTGAACAGGTCGAGGTAGAGGGTTTTCATGGTCGGATGAGCGCAAAAGAACTCAACGCGGCTTGCGCCGCAACCTCGGGGTTTGGACTGCGGCGGGAAGCAAAGCGCCACGCCGCTTTCGGTTGCGGGGTGGCGCGGGAAAAGCGGTGCCGTCGCTGCGCTTTGCCACCGCAGTCCAACTCTTTGTCGCCCGTTCGCGAAGTTGCATGAGTGCAGTGCAGAGAACGCAAAGCTTTACCTCCGCTTCAGCGCGCCATTTCTTTGCGCTCTGTGCGCGCTTTCGCGGCGACGAAGTTCCACTCCACCGGCCAGCGCGTTCATCTGGCTGGCGGCGTAACCCGCGCCGAACCCGTTGTCGATGTTCACCACCGTCAATCCGCTGCTGCAACTGCTGAGCATCCCGAACAACGCCGTCAGCCCGCCGAGATTGGCGCCGTAGCCGACGCTGGTAGGCACCGCGATGACCGGCCGGGCGACCAACCCCGCGACGACTCCAGGAAGGGCGCCTTCCATTCCGGCGACGGCGATCACGACGTTGGCGGACTGGACATCGTCCAGGCGCCGCAGGAGCCGGTGCAGTCCGGCCACGCCGACGTCGAAAATGCGCTCGACCCGGTTGCCCATCACTTCAGCGGTCACCGCGGCTTCCTCAGCCACCGGCAGGTCGCTTGTTCCCGCCGCGAGCACGGCAATGACTCCGGGGCGCTTCGGCAGCGCGGGCTTCTCGAAGGTGACGCAGCGGGGGAGGGGATGGTGAACTGCCCCCTTGAGGCGCCGGCAAAGTGCGCGGGCGGTACTCGCATCGAGCCGCGTGATGAGGAATTGCTTCTCGGTCCGGCTGAGGCGCGCGGCGATCTTCAATACCTGCGCCGGCGTCTTGCCCTGGGCGTAGATGACTTCGGGAAAACCTTTGCGCAGCGCGCGATGGGTGTCGAGCTTCGCGAAACCGAGGTCGGCCACGGGCGCGGCCTGGAAGGCGCGCAGCACCTGCTCGCGGGTCACGCGGCCGGCGAGAAGTTTTTCCAGGAGCGAAGCGGCTTCGATCGAGGTCACGGAGGCAGCGTGGTGCGTCGTGCGTGGTGCGTCAAGCAGCGCGGGAGGTCGAGGGAATACTTGACGCAACACGCAACACGTACCACGTCAGTAGTGCGCCTCCCCGCGCGGCGCTTGACCCGCGGCGTTGAACGCAAACGCAAACTCCCTCACTGGCTCACCGTTGATGAGATGGCTCTGAATAATCCGCTCCAGCACCTCGGCCGAACAGGAGTGATACCAAATCCCGTCCGGATACACGACGGCGATGGGGCCGCGAACGCAGACACGCAGGCAATTCACCTTGCTCCGGTATACCAACGGTTGTGGGCCGACCAGGCCAAGTTCCTTGAGACGGCGCTTGAGAAACTCCCACGCTTCGAGCGTTTGTTCCCTTGGCGCGCAGTGCGGTTCGGTTTGATCGGCGCACAGGAGGATGTGCCGCGCGTACCGTTCCAGGCCGAGTGAATCGACGGCCTGTTGAAGGGCCGGGTCAAGGGCGATGGGCATGGGCTGCATATCGGGGTTCGACTGGATATCAACGCGCTATGGGGCGGCCTTCAAGAAGAAACTGCCCGACAGGAAGAAATTCCCCGCGACAAAGAACTCCGCAGTCGGCCGGGGCGAAGGCGGCAGAATTCTTTTGCTTCGCGCGAGAGGCCGCGTAATTTTGCGCCCACAAACGAAGCCCATGGCACCCGCTCCGGAACTCAAGCTCAAGGCAGGCGACGTGGCGCCCGCGTTCACGGCGCCGGCCAATGGCGGCGGCAAGGTGTCGCTGGCCGACTTCAAGGGGCGGCACGTTGTTCTCTACTTTTACCCGAAGGACGACACGCCCGGCTGCACGAAGGAAGCGTGCGCGTTCAGGGATGAGTACGCCGCCATCCAAGCCAAGGGCGCGGTTGTGGTCGGCGTGAGCACCGATCCGGTGAAGTCTCACGACAAGTTTGTGAAAAAATTCAAGCTGCCTTTCCCGCTGCTGGCGGATGAGGACCGGCGTATCGTCGAAGCCTATGGCGTGTGGGGACAAAAGAGTTTTCTCGGCCGTAAATACATGGGCACGTATCGAGTGACGTTTCTCATTGGGCCGGACGGGCGAATCCAACAAATTTGGCCGTCCGTCAAGCCCGCAGAACACGCAGCCGAAGTGCTGGCGGCGATTTGATGGGTGATGCTCTCCTCCAAGCTCATTCCCGCCCGGGAGAAATCCTCCCGCAGCCTGCTCGTCGCGCTGCACGGGCTGGGGGACAGCGCGGCCGGGTACGAGTCGCTCCCGGTCGTACTCGGGCTACCGTGGTTGAACTGCCTGCTTGTCAACGCACCCGATCCTTACTACGGCGGCCTGGCGTGGTACGATTTAACGGGCGACTCGCGCCCCGGCATCGAGCGCAGCCGGCGGCTGCTCTTCGGGTTGCTCGACGCGCAACGGGCCGCCGGGTTCCCATCCGAGCAGACGACGCTGTTCGGGTTCTCGCAAGGCTGCGTGATAACGATCGACGTGGGCTTTCGCTATCCTCACTTGTTGGCCGGGTTGATCGGCATCAGCGGATACGTCCACGAGCCGGAGGAACTGCTGCGTGAACTGTCTCCTGTCGCCAGGAAGCAGCGAATGCTCTTCACGCACGGCACGCAGGACCCGCTGATCCCCTGCGCCACCGTTCGTGGACAGGTCGAACGACTCAAGTCCGCCGGACTCGACATCACCTGGCGCGAGTTCGCAAAGACGCACACTATCGCGGGCGAGGAGGAGATTGCTCTGGTGCGGGACTTCCTGCGCACTTGCTACGGGCGCGGCGACTCATCCCGGTAGGGACGCGCTGCGGCGCGTCCTGGCCGACCGGCAGGTCGGCCCTACCGGAGCCTCTCACAACAGTTTTACAATCCTTTGACCGGCGGGTGACATCCTCCGGCGCAGAATGGAGTCAAATAGGACCTATGAAAACAAAACTCTGTTCACTCGTTCTCCTGGCCTCTCAACTCACCTTCGCCGCCGCCTCGCGCGGCGCCGAAGGCTTCGTCGCCCATGAATGGGGCACTTTCACTTCCGTGCAAGGCGCCGACGGCATCCAATTGGAATGGAACCCGCTCGTGACGTCCGAACTGCCGCCGTTCGTCTACAATAGTGTTCGCCGCGTGGGCGGCCGCATCGTGTGGGAGGGCAAGGGCGCGTACCAAACCCTCCAGCGCATGGAAACGCCGGTGATATACTTTTATTCGGACACCCAGCAGAAAGTGGGCGTGACCGTCGACTTCCCGCAGGGCATCGTGACCGAGTGGTTTCCGCTCGGCAAACAATCCGCGCCCTCAACCGCGAATCTGCCCCCGCGAACAGGACGGCAAATCATCCGCTGGGAAAACATCGAAATCCTCCCGCTCAGGCAGAACGCGTCACTCGCTGGCGCGCTGCCGTCGGAAAGCTCCGGCAGCCATTATTACGCCGCGCGGGCGACCGACGCCGATTACCTGCGCGTCGACGCGTCAGGCGCGAAGGGCGGCGCCGAGGTTGAAAAGTTTCTGTTCTACCGCGGCGTCGGGAACTTTCGCGCCCCACTCACCGTTTCGCAGCTCACCGACGGCAGTGGGCTGGTGCTCACCAACAGCGCCCCGGAACCGCTGGGAAATCTCTTCGTCTACACTGTGCGCGGGAATGAGGCCAAGTTTGTGTCCGTCGGCACGTTGGCTTCCGGATCCACCCGCAGCGTCGCGCTGCGGCCCGACAAGAATCTCGCGCCACTGTCGGACGTTCGGGCCGACCTCGCGCGGCGGCTGCGTGAGTCGCTCGTTGGCGAGGGCCTTTATGAGCGCGAAGCCGCCGCCATGGTTCAGACCTGGGACGAATCGTGGTTTGGCGAGCAGGGAACGCGGGTGCTCTACACGCTGCCGCGCGCGTGGACGGATCGCACTCTCCCCCTGACAATCGAGCCCCGGCCGCGCGAATTGGCCCGCGTGATGATTGGCCGCGCCGAGTTAATCAGCCCCGAGATGGAATGGAACCTGTTGAAGCAGGTCGTCCGTTTCGCGGACGCCGACGCGGCGACGCGCGCGCGCATCATCGACGAGACACGCAAGCTCGGTTACGGCCGGTTTATGGAGCCAACGACGCGCCGGCTGATGCCGAAAGTGCCCGGACGCGAGTTCAGCAAGCTTTCCTGGGAACTGCTGGAAGCCGCCTCGAAGCCCGCGCCGAAGGAGAAGGTCGTCGCGGCGAAGTAAGCCGCCGGTTGTGTTCGGTTCGCATCAACCGGGAGTGGCGGCGGGGGCGCGGCCTTCCAAGGCCGCGGGTTTCTGGACCAGTGGCAGCATCGCGCGGCCTTGGAAGGCCGCGCCCCCGACCGCAGGTCCATGGGAAGCCTCCACGATTCGAGCATCGCGCATTGGGGCCATGAACGGCGGCTGCCGGCACGGAGTCCCGGCTTTAGCCGGCCGAACGTCCTGCCGCCTGAAGGCGGGACTCCTTGCAAGAGCCGGTTCATGGAGAGGAGCGGCTGGCGTGTTCTCGACTCTGCTTCGGAAATCGGCCACACTCGCCCGAGCCCCATGAGAAAGGTCGCGCTCGTCTTCGTGCTGGCGGTCGTGGCGCCGAGCCTGGCGCTGGCGTGGCTGGCGCTGCGTTCGTTGCGCGACCAGGAGCTGGTCGCCGAGCGCCAACAAACGCTCCTCTATCAGGGCGTGGCGGACAATGTCGCCCGCGCCGTGTCGGAGGCCGTCGCGGAGCAGCAGCAAGCCTTCAACTCGCAGGTCGAGCTCCTCCTCAGCCAAATCAAAACGCAGGAATTGAGCTACCGCTTCCATTCTGCCTTGCGCAAGCAATGGCCGTTGGCGGACGTGGGCTTCATCGTTTCCCTCGACGGCCAGGTGGTCGCGCCCACGCCGTTCGACGGCGCGGAGGCCCGGCAATTCCGCCTGGACAACGATCGCTTCCTCTGCAACCGCGAGTCCGTCGAGGTTTATTGGAGCACGCCCAAGGGTTCGATTCCACAGAGCAAGTTCGACTCGAAGGAGAGCCCCGACACCAAGTCGCCTGAACCGTCCAAGGAATCCGCCACGCTGAAGTCGAAAGGCGTGCGCACCGTGACGCCTGAGAAGGACGGCTCGGCTGAACTTGCGTCGTCGAAGCTCGCGCCCGAAGAGGCGCAGTTCCGCCGCATCGTGGGCGACTCGCGCGAAGGCACGCTGGCGCGCTTCCTTCAAGACAAGCTCAAGCTGCTGTTCTGGTACCGCTCTCAGAGCGACGAGAAGCTGGTGTTCGGAGCGCAGGTGAACTTGAAGCGGCTCGCCGAGCTGCTTGATGACTCGGTGAAGATCGATCCCCAGTTGCACCCAACTGTTTGTGTCGCATTGGTCGATGATTCGGGGCGGCCCGTCGTGTCATCCCAGCCGACGTTCAAACCTGACCGTGCGCAAGCGGGACCCCGCCAGATCGGACCGAACCCCAGGACAGATCGCAACAGCGTCCAAGTCTTCTCGATAACGGGATCCAACCAAAACCGTCCCGAGCCGCTCACGCCAGAAAGCTCCGGATGGAAACACCCCTTCGTTTCCGCCGAGATCGGCGAAGTGCTGCCGCACTGGGAAGCCGCCGTATACTTGCTGAACCCCGGCAAACTTGGTAAGGCCGCTGCCACCGCGCGGCTCACGCTCGGCCTCCTTGTCGGTCTGCTCGTGCTCGCCATTGGCGTCGGGAGCTGGCTCATCGGCGCTGACCTGCGCCGGCAGTTGGCGCTCGCCCGGCAGAAGACCGACTTCGTCAGCAACGTCTCGCACGAACTCAAGACGCCACTCACCTCCATCCGCATGTTCTCCGAGATGCTCGCCGAAGACCGTGTGCAGGACGACGCCAAGCGCCGGCATTTCCTCGGCATCATCACCGCCGAAGCCGCCCGCCTTACCCGGCTTATCAACAACGTGCTCGACTTCGCGCGCCTCGAGCGCGGGGAAAAAAAGTACGACTTCGCCCCGTGCGACTTCGCGGCGATCGCCCGAGAGTCCGTCGAATCCTATCGCCCGCACCTGGAGGCCGCCGGCTTCACGCTCAAATCGATGCTGCCCTCCGTGCCCGTCCCCATCCGCGGAGACCGCGACGCGCTGGCCCAGGTGCTCGTCAACCTGCTCTCCAATGGCGAGAAGTATTCAGGCGAGCGCAAGGAGATCGAAGTCGAACTCGCGACGGATGGCGACGGCGCCGAGTTGCGCGTGCTCGACCGAGGCCTGGGCGTGCCGGCGGGTTGTGAAGAGAAGATTTTCGAGCAGTTTTTCCGCGCCCATGATTCGCTCGGCAGCGGCATCCAGGGTTCGGGGCTGGGCTTGACGCTCGCCCGCCAGATCGCCCGGGCGCATGGCGGCGACGTGGCGTATCGGAAGCGGGAGGGCGGGGGGAGTTGTTTTGCGGTGCGGCTGCCGCTCGAAAGAACGTGACGTGATGCGTGGTGCGTGGTGCGTGATGCGTCAAGCAGTTGGCGGCGCGCGTCCGCGTATGCTTGACGCAACACGCAACACGCAACACGTTCCATTTCGCCCATGAAGTCCAAAATCCTCATCGTCGAAGACGACCCGCACATCCTGCTGGGGCTGGAAGAAATCCTCAAAGGCGAGGGCTACGAAGTGGCTATTTGCCAGCGCGGCGACAAGGCCCTCGAGGCGGCCGCCAGGCACGCGCCGGCGCTCATCGTGCTGGACGTTATGCTGCCGGGCTTGAGCGGCTTCGAGGTCTGCAAACAACTTCGCGCCAAGAAGACCACCGCGCTCATCCTGATGCTTACCGCCAAGAGCCAGGAGATGGACAAGGTCATCGGGCTGGATCTCGGCGCGGACGACTACGTGACCAAGCCCTTCGGCGTGCGCGAACTCGTCGCGCGCATCCACGCCCTGCTGCGCCGGGGCGGGGCCAACGCCCCAGCGATCGCCGAGCAAGGCGAGTTCAAAATCGGCGCCGCCACCATCGACGCGAAGAAGTTCGAGTTGCGCCGGGGCAAGACGACCGAGGAACTTACCGCCCGGGAACTCAAGTTGCTTCAACTCTTCCACGCCCATCCCGGCGAGGTCCTTTCCCGCGAACGCTTGCTCAACGACATCTGGGGCTACAACTACTACGGCACCACCCGCACGCTCGACCAGGTGATCGTGCAGCTCCGCCGCAAGCTCGGCGACAGCGCCGACCACCCCAGGCACCTCCTGACCGTGCACGGCGTGGGGTATAAGCTGGTTCACTAGTCCACCGGCTCATGAACTTCTTGAGCGCCGCCGCGCAATTCGGGCAGGAAACAGGCAATGCCCGCCGCCGGGAGAAACAGGAAACCCGCATAGAGCAGCGTCAAGCGGTAATCCCCGACCTGCGAGAACAGCCCGAAGAAAATCGTGCCCCCTGCGGCGACGATCCGTCCGATGTTGTAGCTGAATCCAGCGCCCGTGGTGCGCAGCAACGTGGGAAAGAGCGGCGGCAAATACATTGTGAACAGCGCGAACAACCCCTGGAAAAACCCCGGCACGGCCAGCCACCAGAAGAGGGTGGCGTGCTCGCGCGGCACGAGGTAGGTGAGGGTCATGGCCGCGAAATAGCCGAGACAGAATAGTGCAATCGTCCTGCGAAAGCCGATGAGCCGGGCAACGTAAGCGGCGGCGAAATTGCCCACGATGGACGACACCATGACGATAAACATCGCCTTGTTTGCCAACGCGGACTTGTCGGCCGGTGTCCACGACAGCACTTCCGGCAGGTTGCGCAAGTGTGCTTGATGCCAGAACATGAATGCCCAGTGGGCGGTGAGCGACACGGCGCAGACCATCATGACCAGCACCGTGGTCCGCTTGACCGGTCCCCGAAACAGGTCGGCAAGCGCCGGTTCGCGGTCGCGGGCTTGCGCCTTGGCGGTGTGCCATTCGTCCGGCTCGGGCACGGCCCGGCGAATCCACAGCACCAGCAGCGCGGGCAGCACCCCCACCATAAAGAGATAACGCGGCGGCTCACTGGCCATGAGCTTGTTTGCAAGCACGGCCATCAGCACACCCACATTCACGCCGGATTGCAGCACGGCCGCGATCCACGGCCGCCAGCGTTTGGGCCACGTCTCGGACAACAGTGAAGCTCCGACGGCCCATTCGCCGCCAATGCCCAGGGCCGAGAGGAAACGAAAGATGAGCAAGTGCCACCACGATTGCGCGAAACAGGATAGTCCCGTGAACAGCGCATAGGTCAAAATCGTGAAGCACAACGCGCGGCTGCGCCCGATGCGGTCGCCGATGCGTCCGAAGAAGCCACCACCGAGCGCCCAACCGAAGAGGAACGCCGCCTGAATGATGGAAGCGTGCCGGCCTACGCTGGGATCGGTGGTCG
>WNGA01005204.1_pt1 | contig 18862 bp, 23 predicted proteins | sample 5400061 | NCBI WGS metagenome assembly WNGA01 (sample SAMN13153366, study PRJNA577476) | soil metagenome | isolation source: 100 cm soil or saprolite under grassland replicate 2 | place: USA:California | collected 2016-06-15 | reverse complement strand
CGCTTGCGGACCACCAGCCGTGAGCCGGGGATGAGCTCGTGGTCGCGCAGCGCGCACGGGAGGAAGTCGTCCCACTCTCCGATCATGACGAGCGCCGGAGCGCTGATCTTGCGCACGCGCTCGGTAAGATCCGGCCGAGAGCTGATCGCCTGGGCGGCGCCGATGTAGCCCTCCGGCGTCATCAGCTTGATGCGCTCGAGGTCCTCCTCGAGGCTGTACGGACTCTCGTCCAGATGCGGGTCGTTCGCCTTCTTCCACTCATGCTCGCGCAGAAGCGTTTCCTTCAGGCCGCGCTCCCGCACGCTATTCGAGAGCAGCGTCATGCCCATGACCAGCCGCTTCTCCCAGTCCGCGGCGGCATCCTCGCCGGCGATCGGGGCGGCGTTGGCCGCGTTGCCGCAGGTCGTATCGCACAGGAGCACGGACTCGCACATGTCGGGATAATCGAAGGCGAACTGGGTGGTGATCATCCCGCCCATCGACACACCGCCGATGTGCGCGCGCTCGATACCGATCGCCCCTAGCAGCGCCGCCAGGTCCGCTGCGAAGACCGGCATCGAGTACTGCGCTGGGTCCGCGGGGACGCTGGTCCGGCCGTGACCGCGCACGTCGTACAGGACAAGCGTGCGCTTCTCTGCCAGCGGCAGGATCTCCGGCTTCCACTGGGTGCTCGGCCCGGCGAAGCCGTGGGTGAGCACGAGAGGCCGGCCCGGGCTGGAGCCCAGTATCTCGTACCAGATGTCGATGCCGTTGGCGCGTACTGAGGACATCAGTTCAGGGACGAACGCCCCAGGCGAAGTAGTAGCCGCCCTTGAAGCCTCGGAACACCCGCTTAACGTGTAGCGGGACGATCTTCTCGAGGTGGGTCCACGGGCGGCCCAGGCCCTCGTAGGTGGTGGCGCCCCGGCGCAGCCTCCACGCATGGACTATGTTGAACGGCAGCGCCCACCAGGGATTCCAGGTCACGCCGACTACAGAAATGCGGCCGCCGGGCTTCACGTGCGCGACGACGTTCTCGACAGCCTGACGCGATCGCATGATGTCGTGAGAGAGGGCAAAGAGCGCCGCGGCCGCGAGGGCCGGAATCGCAGCTTCTTCTACCGGTGACTCGATTAGGGTGATGTTCTGCCAGCCGTCGGCCTCGATCCTCTCTCGCGCCTTCGCCAGCATGTCAGGACTCTGGTCGATGCCGATGATTCGTCCCTCAGGTCCGATGGCCGCTTCGAGTAGGGAAAAGGCGAGGCCGGTACCACAACCGGCGTCGATCACGGAGTCCCCGGGTTCGAGGGCGAGGTGGCGTACGGCGCGGCGGCGAAGTCCGTCGAACGGCCACTTCGCGCCGCCGCGATCGTATCGCGGTGCCATTCTGCGGTACAGTTCAAGGGCCAGCTCACGGTTGGGCATGGCGGGGCGATAACCTACTTCCTCGCCGAGGCGAGCAGCGGGTTGCCCGGAAGCGAGACCTTGCCGTTTGGGTCGCCGCCGCCCGCCGCGGTCGCTACTTCCTCGCCTATCATCTCGCGCACGTGCTGCGGCATCGTCTCCAGGAGGGCGCGCAGCGGGCCCATAATCGCGGTGCAGTAGCGCCAGTACTCGTATCCGCTGTCGAAGACAGCAATCGGCTGCTCGATGCTGTCGACGTGCACATCCTGGAAGCCGGCCTGCTGGAATACGAACTCCAGCTTCTTGCGGTCGGCGAAGGAGAAGACGCCGCCGGGCGCCATCGGGTCCTGTGCCGGCACCTCGACGTGCTTGCGGACGGTGATCATCGGCAGGGTGATGAACGGGTTGCGTTCCGGCGGCCCCCAGACGGAGACGGCGATGCGACCGTCCGGCTTCAGGGCACCGTAGGCATGGTGGAGGAACCTTAGAGGCTCGGGCATGAACATCATCCCCCAACGGCAGGTCACGGCATCGAAAGAGCCCGGCTCGACCTCTATCTCCTCGCCGTCGACGACACGGAACTCGATGTTCGAGACGCCCTGTGCCCGAGCTTTCTCGCGGGCAACCTCCAGCATCTCCGGCGCCATGTCTGTGGCGAGGACGAAGCCCGCGGGGCCGACCATCTTCGCGGCGGGAAGGGCGGGCTCGCCCGTGCCGCAGGCGATATCGAGGACGCGCTTTCCGGGCCCAATCTGTACCAGCTCGAGCAGCATCTGCGTGACGGGGGCGCTGGTACTCATGATGCGCTCGTCGTACTTCTGCCACCCGGCTGCCGCCTCACCCCAGTCCTTCTTCTGCTGCCGCTTAACGGCGCTCGCGTCGATCTGCTGTGTCATGAAGACCTCCCGCTGCTGATGGCTTCATCGAGATAGACGTACGGTATCGCCTTCACGCGGCGGGCGCAATTACGATCGTTGCCGACGAGCGCGTCGCATTCGGCCGCTATGGCGGTCGCTACGATGATTGCGTCCGGGAGCGCGAGATTGGTCTCGGCGCGCACCTCAGCCGCGGACCGTGCTATCTCACGGTTTGTCTCAATCACTCGTATCGAAGAATGCCCAAAGAACGCTGAGAGGCGGTCCAGCTTCTCGTCGAGCCCTTCCCGCAGGGGCCCTACTCTTACCTCGGCTTCGGTGATGACCGAGAATAGGGCCTCCAGTTCGCCGGACTGAACGGAGAGGAACAGTGGATCGAGCCATTCGTAGTAAGGGGAGACTCGGTCGACGAGGTAGATCAGGGCGTTCGTGTCAAAGCACAAGCGTGGAGCCGCGGCAACCAAGCTATTCTTCGTGCTCTATATACGAGTCGCCTTCGGCGATGCGGGCCCGCTTATCCCATCCTTCGCGGACTTCGCGAATATATGCATCCACTTCTTCTTTCGTTTTGCCGTAGACGCCGAGCGGAGGGCCTGTCACGTACTCCAGCCAGCTCCGCGGCCGCGGCGTTAGGGTGATCGCTCCATCGTCCAGACGCGCGACGAGCTTGTCGCCAGCTTCCAGGCCGAGTTCCCGGACCATCGCCGCCGGCAGAGTCACCTGCCGCTTGGATGAAAGCGTGAGATCCGCTCTTTTGGAAAGAGTATTCCGCATGGCTTAACGATACCGTTGGTAAAGCGAGAATGCAAGACGCTTTACCGTTAGGTTCTGCGCTTTACCTTGTGGATGGACTACTGAGGTATCACGATCACGTCGCCCGGCTGAAGGAGGGCTGCTTCATCTTCCGTGAGCCCGTTGACCGCCAGCAGGTCCAGATAGCTGATGCCGTAGGCCGCCGCCACGCCCGATACCGTGTCTCCCTCCTGCATCGTGTATTGGATCGGCGTCGGCGCGGGCGCCGTGGTCGCTTCCGGCGTCACCTCCGTGGCGGGGGTGGACTCCGGCGAGGTCACGGGAGTCGGGGCGGAGGGTGTGACCTCCGTTGGGAGGGCTCCGGGCGGCGACGTGGGTAGCGGCTGTATCGCGCCGGAAGACTCTCCGGGGAGTGATGGCGGCCTGATCAGGAGCCACAGCGCCAGCACGCTTGCGATGAGCAGGCCGAAAAGCGAGGCACGGAAGACCGTGCCGGAGGGCGTGGCGTTTACGGGATCGAGGCAGTCAGCGCAGAGGGCCTGGCCGCCGGGCGCGTCTGGATCGTCACCGTGATCGGGGCAATACGCATCGCCGCAGCGGGAGCAACGTTGGGTCGCCTCCTGATCGCAGGCGTAGCATTCCATAGCAGGCGGGCCGTGCCGTGGGGTTCGTTCGCGGCAGCGGCGGCCCGCCTATTGTAACCGCTATTGCATCTCGGCGGTAGCGCCCGCTTCCTGGAGCTTCTTGACTATGGCTTCCGCGTCCGCTTTGGCGATGCCTTCCTTCACGTTCGTGGGAGCGGCCTCAACTAGGTCCTTCGCTTCCTTCAGGCCCAGCGTTGTCACCTCGCGCACGGCCTTGATGACGTTGATCTTGTTCGCGCCAACGTCCTTGAGGACGATCGTGAACTCAGACTTCTCCTCCTCGACCGCCGCGGGGGCAGCGCCGTCCCCGGCGGGACCGACCGCCGGGGACGGCGCCATCGCGACGGGCGCCGCCGCTGTGATCCCGAACTCGTCCTGAATGCGCTGGTTCAGGTCTCGTAGCTCGAGGATCGTCATCTCCTTGATGATGTCGAGTACCTGATCGACTTTATTCGCTGCTTTTGCCATTTTCGTTACCTCCTTCTTCCCTTGTTTCCTTCTCCGTTTTGGTTCCAGTCACGCCGTGTCCGCCCGACCCCACCCACAAGGGGGAAGGGTGGGGGACACCCCCCACACCCCCGGCCTGGCGGCGCAGTGACCTTCGGCCCGCCTCGACCGCCGCTAGGGCACGGCGCGGGGGACACCTCACAACCCTTGCCTAGCAGCGCAGTTGACGTGACCGCCAGCAGCGCGGCTGCACCGCTACCGTCTGGCACGACCGCGGCGGAAAGAGTGCCGAAGCCACGCAGCCTTTGGCTGCTTGTGCCCCACTGAGGTGGAGCACGCACGCCTTCGGCCCCGGCGGGGCTGGCGCCAGGATACAGGATCACCCTATCCCGCCTCCATCTGCCTCGCCCGGGCTTCGATGAGCCCCGGCAGCTCGCTGAGGAGAGACCGCACGAGCCCCGAAAATTCTCGCAGTGGCGCGTCCATGAGCGCGGCAAATCCCGCCAGCGGAGATTGCATCTGCCCCAGGAACTGCGCGATCAGCACCGGCCTCGGCGGAATCCGGACGAGGTCGCGGATGTCCTGCGCGCTCAACACGTGCCCGTCCATGAACCCTCCGCGCAGAGCGAACCCCTGAGGCGCCCCTTGCGCGTAGCCCGAGACCGCCTTCGCAGCGTCGATGACGTCTCCGTAGCTCACCACCAGCGCGGTCGGACCTTCGACGACGCTGAGCAGGTCCGCCTGCCCCGACTCCTCAGCCGCGAGGCGAAGCAGGCTGTTCTTCACAACTTTTACCTCTATGCCGCTTTCGCGCAGCCGCCGGCGCATCTCCTGCATATCTCTCACGCGCAGGCCGCGATACTCGGCGCTAACCAGCAGCGTGGCGCGTTCAAGGCGGCCCTTGAGCTCCGCTACCGTGTCAATCTTCTTCTGTGTAGGCATAGGCGCTCCCTCAGAAACGAAAAATCCCTTGCCGCGAGGCAAGGGACGAAGCGCACGTGGAGGCCTAAAGGCGCTCCGCTACATTCGGCGCGTTCTCGTCTGCGCTCGCCTCGGCGGGCTGGCGTTTTAACTCGCCTCGCGGCGAGGCCCGCTGTCTATGGCAATCGATCTCTCGCTACTTTCTTCCTTCCTTCTTCCTTCGATTGCGATTATACCGTCGACGCCGTCGTCATGGAAAGCGTCGCCGGGATATCGAGCTTTACGCCGGGGCCCATCGTCGTCGTCAACGTCAGGCTCCGAATGTACTGGCCCTTTGCGCCGGACGGCTTCTCCCGTGAGATGGCGTCGATCAGGGAGCTCAGGTTTTCCATCAGCGCATCCTCAGAGAAGCTCACCTTCCCCAGCGGAACGTGTACCAGGTTAGTGCGGTCCGTGCGGAACTCCACGCGGCCCTGCTTGGAGTCGCGGATCGCTTTCGGCAGGTCTTCCGCCTCGACGACTGTATTCGTGCGCGGATTCGGCATCAGGCCTCGAGGACCGAGAACGCGGCCCAGGCGGCCTACCTTGCCCATCATCTCCTTCACCGCGAGCGCGACTTCGAACTCCAGCCAGCCGCCTTCAACCTTCTTGATCAAATCGTCGGCGCCCACCTCGTCCGCGCCCGCCTGCTCGGCGATTCTTGCCGCCTCGCCCTCCGCGAACACCAGGACACGTTGGCCCTTGCCCAGCCCGTGCGGCAAGACGATTGTCCCGCGAAGCTGCTGGTCCGCGTGGCGCGTGTCCAGGCCCGTCCTCACGTGCAACTCCACCGACTCGTCGAACTTGGCGTACGCCATCTCTTTCACGAGAGCTACCGCCTCCTTAGGTTCGTAGGTGCGAGTTCGATCGATTTTCTCCAGCGCCGCACGGTAGTTCTTACCGCGCAGCGCGTTTTGGAATGGCCCGACGATGGGTACGATCTCCTGCCTCGTCGGGTCAACCATGAGGAGGAACTGCTCCAACGTTACAGCTCCGAGTACGGACGTCGTGCCTTCGGCACCCCAAATACACGTCGTCACTCGCACCCGATCCCCGATACGCATTGGTACGTCACCGACCTCCCACTCCACGATGCTGCCATCTCCGAGCTCGAACGACTCACGACCGGACGGTTCGTGGCCGAGATCACTTAGGACAGACGCTGGCACTCGGCTAAAAATGGCACCCGTGTCCACCAGAGCCTCGACAGCTTGAAACCGCGATGCGTCGCGGGAGCCGACCTCAAGAGTGAATGTGAAGGTACCCACCGATTCTCCCTGTACCTTTCTGGATGCAGGTATAGCCTCTCGAACCATAGTTAGCTTCCCACCTCCACGCCCATGCTGCGGGCCGTCCCTTCCACCATCCGCATCGCCGCGTCGATGTCATTCGCATTAAGGTCCTTCATCTTGGCCTCCGCTATCTGTTTCACCTGTGCCCGGCTCAGCGTCCCGACCTTCTCCCGCTTCTGCGTCGGACTGCCCTTCTCGATGCCGAGAGCCTTGCGGATCAGGTCCGAAGCCGGTGGCGTCTTCAGCACGAAGGTGAATGACCGGTCCTCGAAGACCGTTATCTCGACTGGAATGATGCTGCCGGCATCGCGGGAGGTGCGCTCGTTGTACTCCTTGCAAAACGCCATGATGTTGGCGCCGTGCTGGCCCAGGGCGGGGCCCACAGGAGGCGCCGGCGTCGCTTGCCCCGCTTGCAACTGGAGCTTGATTATCGCGCGTATCTTCTTAGCCATGCGTAGCAACCCCGCCCCGCCCCGGAGGAGAAGAGGTGGGGGACACCCCCACACCCCCGGCCTGGCGGCGCTGACATGTAGCAACTCCGCCCCGCGCTCGAGGAGAAGAGGTGGGGGACACCCAAACACCCGCAGCCAGGCGGTGCTGAAATGAGTTCGTGCCTACGCCATCACGTTCGACTATCTTATTTGACATGTTTCATCGCTATCATCCGCTGAGGTTTGCCGTTTTGCAGGTTTGAAGGTTTGCAGGCTTGCAGGTTTGCCACTCGCCCTACAGCCGCTCCACCTGGAGGAAGTCCAGTTCCACCGGCGTCTCGCGTCCGAAGATAGAGACTGCCACCTTGACCTTACCCTTCTCCGCATTGATTTCTTCCACAGTGCCCACAAAGTCGGCGAAAGGCCCGTCGATCACCCGCACGCTCTGGCCCGGCTGGAAGCCTACCTTTACCCTCGGCTCATCCGCCCGCATCTGCTTGATGATCGAGAGGACCTCCGCCTTGTCGAGCGGCGTGGGCGCCGTGCCGGAGCCGACGAACCCGGTTACGCCGGGGGAGTTCCGCACAACCGTCCAGCCCTTGCTCGACAGTGCCTTGTCCTGCTCAGTCGCTGCGGGGTCCTCCTGCTTCAGGGTGATCATCTGCACCAGGACGTAGCCCGGGAAGATCTTCCGCGGCACCGTGCGGCGCTGGCCGTCCCGGATCTCGATCTCGTCAACCGAGGGAACGATGACCCTGAACACGAGGTCCTCCGCATCCATGGACTTGATCCGCTGCTGCAGGTTCGTTTTCACCTTGTCCTCGTACCCGGAGTACGTGTGAATCACATACCAGGAGCGTCCGGGGGCGAACAGTTGCTCCTCAGGGATCGGGCCCTGACCGTTGGCTTCGCGCTCGGCGGCTGGCTCTCTACTCGGTGCTTCCTCCGACGCTTTCTTCCTCTTCGCCAATCTCAACCCCTAGCTAAGCAGCGTCTTCTCGATCACCCAGCCGAAGCCGATGTCGATAGCGCCCAGTATCGCGCCGAGAATCAGAGTGACGAGGACAACTACAATCGTCAGGTATACGGTGTCCTGACGCGTCGGCCAGACCACCTTGCGCAGCTCGCTGATGATGTCCATGACGAAGCGCGGTCGCCAGCCGAGGACGCCGCCCCGGCCCGAACCACCCCTCGCTGCGCCGCCGGCCGTGCTCACTGCGGCGCGCGGGATAGCGCGAGCAGACCGCGCGCCGGTCCGCTCTTTCGGCTCCTTCAGACGCTGTCTTCGCACGGAGCGGTTCATGCTTCTATCCTAGCGCACTTTCCCTAGCGTACTTCCCGGTGCGGCCGGTGGACGCGGCAGCGGGGACAGTACTTTCGCAACTCGAGCCTGTCGGGATCGTTCCGGCGGTTCTTCTGCGATGTGTAGGTGCGCTGACGGCACTCCGTGCACGCCAGGTCTATCACGACGCGGTCTTCTTTTTTCGCCATCGCTACTCCAGCACCTTCGTCAGGACGCCGGCACCCACCGTCCGGCCGCCTTCACGAATGGCGAACCGCACACCTTCCTCCAGCGCGACCGGAGTCTTCAACTCGGATGTCATCTTGATGTTGTCGCCCGGCATCACCATCTCTACGCCGTCGGGAAGGTTGATCGAGCCCGTCACGTCCGTCGTGCGGATGTAGAACTGGGGCTGGTACCCGCTGAAGAACGGCGTATGCCGGCCGCCCTCTTCCTTGCTCAGGCAATAGACCTCCGCCTCGAACCTCGTGTGAGGCTTGATGGACGCCGGCTTTGCCAGCACCTGCCCTCGCTCCACGTCCTCGCGCTCGATGCCGCGCAAGAGACAGCCGACGTTATCTCCGGCCTCGCCCTCGTCCAGCGTCTTGCGGAACATCTCAACGCCCGTGCATACGGTCTTTCGGGTCTCGCCGAAGCCCACGATCTCCACCTCCTCGCCCGCCTTGACGATGCCGCGTTCGATACGCCCCGTCACGACGGTGCCGCGGCCCTTGATTCCGAAGACATCCTCGATCGGCATCAGGAACGGCTTGTCCTTCGGGCGCGCCGGCTCCGGGATGTAGTCATCAACGGCTTTCATCAGGGCCCAGATCGGCTCGTACTCGGGCGCGTCCGGGTCCTCGGATTTGCTTTCCATCGCCTTTAGGGCGCTGCCGCGGACGATGGGAATGTCGTCGCCAGGAAAGTTGTATTTGGTCAGCAACTCGCGAACCTCAAGCTCCACCAGGTCCAGCAGCTCCGGGTCCTCCATCATGTCAACCTTGTTTAGAAAGACCACCATCGCGGGGACTTCTACCTGGCGCGCCAGGAGCACGTGCTCCCGCGTTTGCGGCATCGGCCCGTCGTTCGCCGCCACAACAAGGATGGCGCCGTCCATCTGTGCGGCGCCTGTGATCATGTTCTTGATGTAGTCCGCGTGGCCGGGACAGTCGATATGCGCGTAGTGGCGCTTGTCCGTCTCATACTCGACGTGCGCGATGGCTATTGTGATGCCGCGCTGTCGCTCCTCCGGAGCCTTGTCGATGCTGAAGAAGTCACGGTACTCGGCCATCTTCTTCAGCGCCAGCACCTTCGTGATGGCGGACGTTAGCGTAGTCTTGCCGTGGTCAATATGGCCGATCGTGCCCACGTTGAGGTGCGGCTTCGTGCGCACAAATTTCTGCTTGGCCATTCCGGTCTTCCCTCCTGTTATCGTTCGCGGGTCAGGAGCCGGGCCAGTCAGCCCGACAGGTCCATGATAACCCGGCTATCTTGAACGGGGAACATCCGCGCAGCGTGCACGGCTGTCCCCATTTCGCCTTTCTCATTTTCTCATTTCCATTTCTTGGAGCCCACGACCGGACTCGAACCGGTGACCCCGTTCTTACCAATGCCGGTGCCTGTAGCGCTGAACGTCACGTTTAACGACCGCCAATTTTCGCGTCGGAGAATGGTGTCAAACGATTGCTTCGGCCCGCTCGGTCAATCGTACCCGAATCTTGGCGCGAGGGTAAAGATCGACGTGGAGGCGACGGCGCGTGGGTCGAGCGCTGACACCCTGATGTAGATCGAGCACTTCATTGATTTCCCCTCCAGTACTCTTCGATCAGCCATAACGGGCGGTCGCCCAGGGTAAGCCGGATAAGCGCAATCACGTGTTCGTAGTCTTCCGATCCGAGCTTGGACCACCGCGTCTTAGCAGCCTGGTTCCATTCCTTCGCGTGCCCGCCAACGTCCAGTCCGGCGAGCGTTTCCAGCAGCACGCTGTCGATTGGCGGGTGAAGCGCACGCACTCGCTCGTGGTCGTGATGCCCGCCACAGACGAAACGGGACTTGAGGTACACGTTGACCAATTTCGCGGCAACGCCGTGCGTGAAGGTCAAGTCACAGGAAGCGGCCGCGCTGATAATGTCTGCGCGCCACTTGCGGTGGGTTTCGTCAACGTCCTGCGGTTCGGGTAATCGCTCGGGGCTGAGACTCGAGTCGAAGCCACACTCCTCAAGGATTGATCGACCGCGAACGACGCTGAACCGACAGTTAACGACCGAGGCCGCGCGTGACGCTGCCCAAGCGGCGAACCTATGCGAGTGGAGGTCGATCCCGTAACGCAGCTCCGAGAAGCCGCCCGTGAACGCCTGCTTGAGCGCCTCTGGCATCGGCTGGTACTTCACGGGTTCGGGTCGCTTGTCTGTCATCATCGTTCTCCATGTTTAATGACGGTCTCATCAGCGCTGGCGTAACCAGCGGACGGCGCTTGCGCGCCGTTTCGACATTCAGTCCTCGCTAGGCGTCTCCTTGCGGAACCAGCGCGTCGGAAGCGTCTCCGGGGCGCGCGGCGCTTCAATGACGCGGAGGCGGCTTCCCTGCGCGACGACCATCACGGTGTACTGACAGCCTATCTCGCACACCGCCGGCTCCATCACTCCGCCAAGGTGGCGGTCGCCCGTTGAGTAAAGACGCATTCGGCTACCGTCGCTACGACACCACACGTTACCTGACCTCCAGCGGCAGCATCGATGCTGGCGACGGCTCGGCTGTCCATGCCGACCCAATGAGCACGTTCGCCTTCGCCTCGGCGGTCGCACTGACAGTCGTCTCGAAGAACCGCGCTCGACCTCTCTATGAAAATAATCACGCCTACGACCGCTGAAGGCACGCAGGGTTACGTGGAAGTTTTGAAGAATGTGTTCTACGCTAATACAAAAGTACGAGTGGAGCCCACGACCGGACTCGAACCGGTGACCCCGTTCTTACCAAGAACGTGCTCTACCAACTGAGCTACGTGGGCCTCATCCCACTCTCAACTCCCAACCACCAACTGTCAACTAATCTGGTGGCGGGGGTAGGATTCGAACCTACGTAGCCCGAAGGCGCCGAGTTTACAGCCCGGTGCAATTGTCCGCTCTGCCACCCCGCCATGCGAGTGCTTAGTGGCTAGTAATCAGTGGACAGGCCACCCACACACGCTGGAGCCTTCGGCCCAGCTCGCGCCCTAATCACTAGCCACTAACCACTATCCACTTCCTGGAGCCGAAGGGGGGAGTCGAACCCCCAACCTAGCGATTACAAATCGCTTGCGCTACCGTTGCGCCACTTCGGCGAACCAAAAAAAGGACGCCCCTCAGGAGCGACCAAACGTAAGTATAGCAGGAAACCCCGCGCCGTCAATGCAATTCCCCCGCCACGAACGGAGACCGCATGCTTCCTGCACAGCGGCCTCCTGCGCACGACGTCGTCAATCCAGCGATATACTTATCGGCGTACCCATACCAGTAATCTGGAACCTTTCGATGCGATTACCCATTCTACTTATAGCTCTCACTTTGTTCGCGGTCCCCATCACCGCCGCCTGCGGGGACGATGAGGAAGCCGTCGATGGCGAGATCGAGTCTGCTGCTCCTCAGACCATCGAGATAGCTGCCAAAGACTTCTCCTTTACGCCCGGCAAGCTGCAAGCGGAAGCCGGACGCAGCTTCGACGTGGCGCTGCGGAACTCCGGCAGCGTCCCACACACCTTCACAATCGACGATTTCAACGTCGATGTCGAGCTGGCCGCCGGCGAAGAGACGTCCGTCACCGTTATCCCATCAGGCGCAGGCGAGGTTACGTACTACTGCCGCTTCCATCGCGCACAGGGGATGCAGGGCCGGATCACGGTCACCGGCGATGGCGGCGATAGCGCCCCTTCACCCGGCAGCCCAACGCCTGCCGCCACTGACGGCGGATATCGCGGCTACTGACGCCCTGTTGGGACCTTCAGCCGATCACGTCACGTCGAGGAGCCCGACCGCCCCCAGCTCCGTGTACGCGAACGAGTGCGTCACAAACGGGTACTTGCCGGCCTCGGGTACCGTGAGCTCGAACGTGCAGCCTTGACCCGGAGCGACCGTGTAGGTGGAAATGCCCTCAAGGACGTTCCTGGGATTGCCGTCAATGTAGACTCTGTCGAATATGGTCCCGATGACGTGGAACGCGGAGAATAGCGTTGGACCGGCATTCATCACGTAGAGGCGAATCGTCTCCCCCACGCTGGCCGGCAGGGGATTGTCCCGGTACTGGAACGCTACGCCGTTGAACGCCAGCAAGTCAGGCCGCGCGGCCAGCATCTTGTCGAAGTCTCCATCCCAGGTGCCGTTTTCGCCTTCGCTGGCATAGAACTCGCTCTGGACGAGCACGTATTCGCGGGCGGGTGCGAGCGGCGGGTCGGGGTCGACCACGACAGCTCCGTACATGCCGTTGCTGATATGGTGCAAGACCGGGGCGGTGCCGCAGTGGTACATGAAAACGCCGGGAAAATCCGCCGTCCAGTCGAAGCTGAGGGACTGGCCGGGAACGATGGTGACATAGTTCTTGTCCCACGGGGTGCGGGCGGAGTGGAAGTCCATAGAGTGCCCGCTTGTCGCATCGTTGACCAGCGTGAACTGCACCCTGTCCCCTTGCTTTATGTGGAGCACAGGCCCCGGGACGGTGCCTTCGTACGTCCAGGAGTTGAACATCACTCCGGCGCCTATCTCCAGAACTGCATCGCGCATGCGATACGTCAGGCTGAGCGGCGACGGCTGCAGGGCCGGCAGCGTGGCATCCCTGGGATTAGCCACCTGCCCCTGAGGTTGCGGCCCAGGCCTGAATCCCGCCGAAGGTGTCGGGCTGCCGGCCTCAGCCGCTGGAGACTTTCCATCCCCGTCCAGCTCTGCGATTAGATATCCAGCCACTCCTCCCGCTGCCACAGCCGCCACCGCGGCGCTGCCGGTCAAGAAGTGCCGCCGCGTAAACTCCTTCTGGTACGGTTCGTACATTCCCATCGCCAGAGAGCCTCCTATAGATACCTGTTTTGAGCTTTGTCAATGCTACGACTGAGCCATTCCCGCGGACAAGGTACGTTAGGACTGAGCGAAACAGGCCGGTCGGCAGGTATGAAGGCGATTGACCGGGTTCGGAGGATCGAATGGGAGCGGCGCTGATTAGCCCCGCCGCCAGCGTGTGCCCTCGGGCCCATCCTCCAGCGTGATCCCCAGCTCTGCCAGCCGCGAGCGAACAGTGTCCGCCAGCTCGAACTGCTTCGCGGCGCGCAGGTCGTTCCGCAGCTCCACCAGCAGGTCTATAAACGGCGCTGCGCCAGTCGCCGCTTCCGGCTCGCGCAGCGTCAGCCCCAGCACCCCCGCCAGCTCGCGCAGCGCCGCCTGGGCCTCTTCGACGCTGCGGCCCTCGTCCCGCGCGCGGTTGATCTCGCGCGCGAGGTCGAACAGCGCCGCCAGCCCGGCCGGTGTGTTCAGGTCATCGTCCATCGCAACTACGAACCTCTCGCGAAAGCCCTCGACCTCGATGTCCGCGGCAGGGCCCTCGCCGCCCGGTAGCGTCGCCGCCAGGCGCAGGCGCTCCGCCGCCCTCTTTCCGGACTCCAGCGCCTCCCCCGAGTACGTCAGCGGCGCCCGGTAGTGCGAGGTCAGCACGAACAAACGAATGCCGTCCGTGCCGTACCTCTCCAGCCCCTCGCGGATCGTGATGATGTTGCCGAGGGACTTGCTCATCTTCTCTTCGCCGAAGGTAAGCCAGCCGTTGTGCAGCCAGTAGCGGACGAACGGCTGCGTGCTGCTGTAAGCCTCGCTCTGGGCGATCTCGTTCTCGTGGTGCGGAAAGATGAGGTCCTGCCCGCCGCCGTGTATGTCCAGCGTCGCACCCAGGTAGCGGTACGACATCGCTGAGCACTCAATATGCCAGCCCGGCCGGCCGGGGCCCCACGGGCTGTCCCATGCCGGCTCGCCCTCCTTCGCCCCCTTCCAAAGCGCGAAGTCCGCAGGGTCCTCCTTCTGCTCACCAGGCTCGACACGCGCCCCGGCACGCAACGAATCGATGTCGCGGCCGGAGAGCTTTCCGTAGTCCGCCTTGCTCCGCACGCGGAAGTACACGTCTCCGTTGGCGCGATAGGCGTGGCCGTTCTCGATCAGCCGCTCCGTCATCTGGATGATCGTCGGTATCTCCTGCGTGGCGCGCGGGAAGATGTGCGCGGGCGTAATGTTCAGCTCCCTCATCTCCTGGTCGAACTCGTCGATGTAGGTCGCGGCTACTTGGTCGAACGGCTGTCCCAGCGAGTTCGCCCGCGCGATGATGCGGTCGTCGATGTCCGTGTAGTTCTGCACGTGCTTCACTCTGTACCCGCGGAACTCCAGGTAGCGGCGAAGCACGTCGAAGATGATGTAGCTCATCGCGTGGCCGAGGTGCGCGTGGTCGTACGGCGTGACGCCGCAGACGTAGATCTTGATTTCGTCGCCGGAGGCGGTGAAATCCTCCAGCCGCCGGCTCATCGTGTTGTACAGCTTCATAATCTAGTCCCGAGTCGAAGCGAGGGCGTCACTTCCCGTTCGTCCTGAGGAGCCCCGGAGTCCTTCCTGGAAGGACGGAGGGGCGTCTCGAAGGAACGAGCGGGGCCGACCACGCGCCTAATCGAGCGTCGCCGGCTCCTTCTCTTCACGTGGCTTCTTCTCCAGCTCCGTGATGCGCGATTCCAGCTCCGCGATTCGCGTCTCGAGGCTCTTGATGATGTCCCACTCCGGGTCGGGCAGGCGCAGCACCGTGTCGTCGCCCGGGTCCGCGAACGCCACGACGTGCCCGGGTACGCCGACAACGGTCGCGTTCGGCGGCACGTTCGTGACAACGACGGAGCCGGCGCCGATCTTGGCGTTCTCGCCGATCGTAACGTCGCCGATAACCTTCGCGCCGGCGCCCACCACGACGTTGCGGTTGAGCGTCGGGTGACGTTTGGCGCGGCGCGTGCTCGTTCCGCCCAGGGTCACACCCTGGAAGAGATGGACGTTGTCCTCGATGATCGCCGTCTCACCGATGACGACCCCCATCCCGTGGTCGATGAAGAATCCCTCGCCGATGCGCGCGCCAGGATGGATCTCGATCCCGGTGACCGCCCGCCCGAAGTGCGAGACGAGCCGCGCGGGCACTCGAAAGCCGCGCCGGTGCAGCGAATGGGCCAGCCGGTGGACCTGGCGCGCGTGGAAGCCCGGATAAGTGAGGACGACCTCGAGGTCGCTTGTCGCGGCGGGGTCGCGCTGCCGCGCCGCCTTTATATCGCGCTTAATGCTCTGTAAGAGTCCCATGGACCGTCTCTCCGTTCATGCCTGCGAATCTTAGCCGCCGAGCTGGCCCCGAGCGAAGCGTCGGGGCCGCGGTACAGGCCTGTCCTGAGCGCCCCGATCGAGGTCGGGGCAGCCGAAGGGCGCAGGCGAGGCCAGGAAGCGGCGCCTTGCGACGTATGAGCGAAGGCGTTAACGAGAGGTCCATATCGGGCTCTATTATAGCGGAAAGCGGCGTTCGGCAATTGGAAATAGGGACGCAGCGACTATAGATCGGCGGAGGCGACGACTAGCCGTTTGCCTATTGCCGCTTGCCTCGCCCATACGCCCCGGTTTCGGTTGGCCGAACCACCGCCACCGCCATGGCCGCAATCCCTTCACCGCGCCCGAGCGCGCCGAGGCCATCGTTGGTCGTCGCCTTGACGTTTACGGCCCGCGTTTCGGTCCCCAGCGCCTCGGCGATACGCGCGCGCATCGCCGGCAGGTGCTGCGCCAGCCGCGGCCTCTCGGCGATTACGGTCGAGTCCACCGACTGCACCTCGAACCCCGCTTCTTGAACGAGCGCGAGCGTCCGCCGGAGCAAGTCGAGGCTGCTCGCGTCCTGCCAAGCGGGATCGTCGGGCGGGAAGTGATGCCCGATGTCGCCGAGCCCCGCCGCGCCGAGGAGCGCGTCGATGATCGCGTGCAACAGCACATCGGCGTCGCTGTACCCGCCGAGCCCAGTCTCGCCTGGGATTTGGACGCCACCTAGGACGAGGCGACGCCCTGCCTCGAAGCGGTGGATATCGTATCCAATACCGGCGCGCATGAGGTGCCTATGCGCCGCCGGTCTCGGCCGGCAACTGAAAGCGCCCATCCTCGCCAGGCACGAGATTCGAGACTGACGTCACCGCATCTAGATTCAGCGCACCGTAAATGTGCGGGAAGAGCTCGCCGCCTAGGACGCCTTCGTAGCGAATCTCCGCTTTCACCTGTCGCGGGTCTATCCGCAGCAGTACCAACCCGTCCCGTCCCCGAAACCACTCGTTAGCCACATCGATTACCTGACTCGGCGTGGAGCAATGAATGAATCCCCCTGAGCCCAGCGTATCCCCTCGGTATACTCCCGCTGACAGCGCCTCCTCCCACTTGGCCAGCGTCGTAATGTGCAGGATGGTCGCGTTCTTAGGCGACGCCTCGCTCTTCGAGCGTAAGGCCTTTACCAGCTCCAAATCCTCCGCTGTCGTCACTTTGATATTTGTCCGTGATCCCTCGAACAGGCGCACCGGCTCGCCCAGGGCCTCTACCATCGCCGCGTCGTCCGTTACCTCCGCCGTCACCTCGCGGTGCGCGCGGAGCAGCAGGTCGTAGCGGAAGACCTGCGGTGTCTGCACCGCCCACAGCCGGCTGCGGTCCAGTGTGCGCATCACGATGCCGTCTGGCCCCGCCTCCTTCACGGTGTCGGCGAGCGGGACCGCCGGCGCGGCCGCGCCCATCTCCCGCGCCGCCTTGAGTCCGCGCTCGATAAGCTCAGGCGATACCAGCGGCCGCGCCCCGTCGTGGACCGCGACGTAATCGCAGGGTCCAAGCGCTGCGAGGCCCGCCCGGACGGAGTCCTGGCGGCGCTCGCCTCCGGCACAGACAGCGCTCACTTTGGCGAATCGATATCGCTGCACAAGCTCCCAGCCGCGCTCGAGGTTCTGCTCGGACAGCACGAGGACGATGCGATCGACAGCGGCGCATTCCTGGAATGCATCGACGGCGTGCGCGAGCAGCGGCCGTCCCGCGACCTTCGTGAAAAGCTTGTCGGCACCGGCCATGCGCGTTCCGCTGCCGGCCGCGACGATCACCGCTCCAATCGCATCGGGCATCGCAGGACGATTCTAACCGACGGGCTACGCAGACCGGCACCGTGCAGAGACGCCCCATCCGACGCGAAGTGTGCTGCCGGAATTCGGTGAGGGTGCCGGGTCGGTGTGACGGCTCTACGTTCGGAGTCCAGCGGGGCGCCTCTACGGACCGTCCGCTAGAGAAGGTGGGCGAACAACCCCACGCCCAGACCGCCGGCCGCTGCCATCCATGTATCTTTGATCACCTTTCCGCCGAGCACGGCTACGAAGAAGCTCTTCAGAGGCATCTGCACGGCGCCCGCCGCCAGCCCGGCCACATCGAAAACGGGATTCGGGATCGTGGACATCAGGAACATCGTCATGAAGCCGCGCTTGTCCATCCAGGCGTGGATGCGGGCGTAGGCAGGCCGCTCCTGAATGATCAGGCGACCGCCATATCCGGCCGCGTAGCCGCTGAACTCGCCGATCGCCTCACCCAGGCCGGCCACCAGCCCTACCCAGATGAACGCCGGTACTCCGAGGAAGTCTTGCAGAAGCGCGCCTCCTCCGATGACGCTTGCGCCCGCAGGCGACGGTAGCAGGATGGAAGCCGCCCCGATAACGTTGATGAGGAACAGCCCCGCGTAGCCGTAGCTCTTAAGGCTCTCTATGTTCGCGCTAAAGTAGAAGAAGGCGATCGCGAAGAAGGTGAGCAGGATGAGGACCGAGATCAGCAGAGTGTACTCGAACCGCCAGACGAAGCCGGGCCTTTCCGCCGCGACGGCCGGCCGCTGCTCTTCTCTCACACGCATGATTCCGATTCGTTCCGCGATAGCCATCTTCGTATACAAATAAGCGGGCGAGAGGCCAGCCTCTCGCCCACCGTTGTGGTCAAACCGGGCCTCTCCTTCGGTCGCCTGCGAGGTTAGCTGCCGGGTTCGGCGGGAAGGAGTCCGCCTGGTCCTCTTGCGAAGGACGTTCACCCCATTAAATCGGTTCCCCCGCTCCCCCGACGCGTCGGGGAATTCGGCGTCTATTCGCTTGCCGCCACCGCCGCCCGCTTTACTATATCAACGCGCCCTCGCTCGATAAAGTTACGAGTGTCACTGGTCTACTGAATAAGAAGCGAATATCGCTTCTGGCGTTACGGCTTGCGGGTCCCGCCTCGCCACGATCGACCGCAACGCGCCAGCGAGGCGACTCGATCGCGCAGACCGACAGACTACACGCGCACCAGCAGCACCCGGCGCAGCAGAAACAGCGCCGTGGTCACCGCGCGGCGCTTGGTGGCCGCGCGGCCCTGGTAGAACGTGTACGATATATGCTCCGCGCCCAGGCCGCCGTGTACGGCGATGTGCATCGTCCCCGGTGGCTTGCCCTCGAGCTCGTCCGGGCCTGCGACGCCGGTCACGGCGAGGCCGTAGTCCGCGTCGAGACTGGCGCGCGCGGCCCGAGCCATGTCGGCTGCGACCTCGTGGCTCACAGTGCCGTGCTTCTCGATCAGCTCAGCGCTCACTCCGAGAGACATCTTCATGCGACCTGTGTAGGCGACGTAGCCGCCCCGGAAGTACGACGAGCTCCCCGGCACATCGGTGATCGTGGAAGCGAGCAGGCCGCCAGTCGCCGATTCCATCGTCGCCAGCGTCAGCCCGCGGTCGCGCAGCATGTCGCCGATGACGCCTTCCA
>WNGA01013540.1_pt1 | contig 18865 bp, 22 predicted proteins | sample 5400061 | NCBI WGS metagenome assembly WNGA01 (sample SAMN13153366, study PRJNA577476) | soil metagenome | isolation source: 100 cm soil or saprolite under grassland replicate 2 | place: USA:California | collected 2016-06-15 | reverse complement strand
AGGAGTGCGAGCAGGATGAGCTGAGAGACGAAATGATGCGACACCATGGCGTTGCCCCCTCCAACATGTCTTGAGATGGGGGCATTGTACCCAGTTTTGGGGCCAATGGAATTAACCGCAGAGTTGGGGTACGCGACCCTATACATGCGTGGCGATGAGATGAGGGGATGTTGGTCCAGCGTTCCTCACCAGGAGCAGGGGCAGCAGAAGTAGTGTCTCATACCTCCTCAGCTTCAGCTCTATGATCGAGAAAAGCCTGTCAAAACGGTACCAGTGCCCTGCCACAACTATCATGTTTTCACGGGCCCTTCGTGCCGGGTACGCTGTGCTGTCCTACGTGTTGCTGGCGCTCGTGCGCGTCGGGGCTGGTGCCTGTGGAGGCACAGCAGAGACGACCCTCAGCGGCTTACCAGCGGGGCTGGCGTGGCTCACGCCGCGGTTCCCGCGGCCGCGCTTCGTTGACTGTGAGCGCGCGGCCGGCGAGGGACGTGCCGTTGAGGGCGTCAATGGCCGTCTGCGCCGCGTGACTGTCCGGCATCTCGACGAAGCCAAAACCCCGTGAACGGCCGGTCTCGCGGTCGGTCATAATTCTGATGGTTTCTACCGTTCCATACGGCTCGAAGAGCTGGCGCAGGTCTTGCTCCGTCGTGGTAAACGCCAGGGTGCCCACAAAAATGTGCACGCATGGTTCTCCCGAGGCCAGGGTGCACACCGGCGCTCCGGCATCCGCACCGTCTCTCGACACCATACGGCGGAGCCACAGCAAGGAGGTTCCAGACAGACGCCGTGAGACACAGTGCCAGAAAAAGTGACGGCGCGCAAGAGCCGTGTGGCTCTGGAAGGCGTAGGGACGACCACCGGGACGTGCCTTGCGATGCAAGCCGTTGAGAGGCCCTGCATGGTCAGCTCTTGTATGACGCCGCGCTGCGATGGATCTGGTCACCCCACGTCCAAGGGGCCCCTGGGTGCACTACCCCGCAAGTAATACCGGCGGGCGTAGTGACACATCTGGTTCTGCATCTCGACCGCGATGATGCCGTGGGCATCGCACGTGTACCGCTCCTCGATCCATGGCACCTCGCGCTCCAGACGGGTGATGGGGATCGCCTGGAGGTTGTCTGTTGCGTGCAGGGGCGGCGCAAATGGGAAATAGACCTCGTCCCACGGGGTGAGATCGCCCGTCGGAGCGCCGGTGTCCGTGAGCTGGCTGCATTCGAGGTAGCGAAAATGTCCGATGGTGTGTGTCGGCTGATACCAGCGTGTGCAGGTGAGGGGTGCCTCATCTGGCGTCGGCAGCAGGCGGTCTTTGGCAAACACCACATCGAAGGCGACCGCCCGGCCGTCCTCCGCTTCCCGCCACACCCCGAAATGGCGCGTGAACCGCTCGCGCAGCTGATAACCCGCCTCCTGGTCGGCGGCGATGGCGAGACCGATCGCCGTGGCCGCGTGTGGATAGGGTGACGTGCGGACCTTGCGCCCATAGCGCTCGCGCAGCAGCCGCCCGACCAGGGGCAGCGCGCTCGCACCGCCGACAACGTCGAGGGCCGCCACCGCCCCCCAGCCGAGCCCCTGCATGGCCTCCTCCAGCGTGGCGAGCGTGCGCTCCACGAGCGGCTGACAGCGCTCGTAGAACGCGCTCGTGCTGACGACGACCGTCCCGGCATCCTCCAGCCCCCGGGCCAGATCAATCGCCAGCCGGCGCGTGTTGGGGTGGAGCCCCTCTTTCTTTTCGCGACACTCCTCCAGCAGCCGCACCCGCTCGGAGGCTGTCCAGTCCTGGACCCCGGCCTGTTCCAAGGCGAGGTCGAGCAGGAGGGTATCCACATCATCCCCGCCGAGCTGCGCGATCCCGGCGCTGCGGACCACCTCGTGGCGACGAGCCGCCATACTGATCACGGACGCATCGAAGGTGCCACCACCGAGATCATACACGACGACCAGTTCGCGCCGGGCGCTGGGAGCCGCACTACGGGCATGATGGGCATATTCGATACCCGCGGCGGACGGCTCATTGAGCAGCCCGCGGACCTGAAAGCCGGCGCGGCGGAAGGCCTCCAGCGTCAGGAACCGCTGGTTGCTGTTGGCATTGGCAGGGACGGCGATCATGGCCTCCAGGGGCTCGTGGGACCTGAGGCGCAAGTTCGAGGAGGCGACGAGGTCGTGCCGCAACTGCGCCAGGAAGGCCGTGAGCAGCTCCAGGGCAGTCACGGCGCCGGTGCCCAGCGCCAGCGGCGTCGTGGGTCCCAGCGTCGCCAACTGCCGCTTGAAGGAGCGCAGGAGTGTCCAGCCGGGGTCGTCTTGGCGGCGCGCCGCGTCCAGCCCACAGAGGCGGGCGTCACCACGCACGGCGATCAGGGATGGATACCAGTCCTGCGTGTCGCCCTCGGCGGTCTGAAAACTGACCACCGGGTAGTTGCCCCGATCAACAGCAGACACGACGGTGCGGGTGTGCCGTAATCAATGCCAAGCAGCATGGTGTCCTCCTTTCCCTGTCATGACCCCAGGCGCATCCGGCCGATCCGGAGCGCCAGGCGTCCCATGTGCCGTCCAGGGACAGCCCAGCGTCTCGGAGGAAAGGTGCGCGCGCGCCGCGCCCATGTCAAGTCTTTCATCAGACAAGGAGTCAGATGGCAACACGGCATGCTCCGACACGCATGCCGTGTGCGTAGGGCGTACCATCAGGGAGACGCAGGTGGAGACGTGCACGAGGACGCAAGAGAGAGGAAGGATGCATGGTTAAAGCGACGTGCTGGGATGGCTTCTTCTTGTGTCCACTCTGTTATAGTTCATCAATTCCTGTAACAATAGGCCTCCCTTTTGCCATACCTCAAGGTCACACAAGAGATGTAGAGGGAGCATGAGCCTCAGCTCTTCCGCAAGGAATTGCGTGGAGTATAGAGCGGCAAACCGTGCTATGGTGGGCATCAATGCCGATATCCATGGATGCTGCGTGCATGCGCTGCGCGCCACTGCGGCGACCAATGTCCTGGCGCACCATGCCGACCTTGCCAAGGTGCAGGAGTGGCTGGGACACGCTACTATTGTCACGACACGGTTCTCAGAGCGCCGGCAGAGCCGACCTGAGGCGAGTCCGACATGGAAGGTGGAGCAGTGAACGGGCTCAAAGGAAAAGAGGGAACCAGCGCCGGTACCATCCGGAGAAGTCGGCGAGCTTTTGTGCGCATCATGGCAGGGGAGTGCAGGAGGACAGAGACATGCAGAGCGTCGTGGGGATGGCCTTACTCGTGGTCGGTGTGGTGCTGATCATGTTCGGGATGCAAGCCTCGGCCTCGGTGGGCTCCCGCTTATCGGAGCTCTTCACCGGCACGCCGAGTGACCGGACCATCTGGCTCGTGGTCGCGGGTGTGGCCGCAGCTATTGTGGGACTCGGGCTGCTGCTCGCAGGACGGCGTCGAACCCTGTAATGGCACGCACACCATGCCGCGCCGGCACGCGTGCACCACGTGCAAGGCATACAACGCAAGAAGTGCGTCGCAGATGTTTTGTTCGGCACACACCAAGGGTTGTGTGTGTCATCCATGCGTGCGACAATCGCCCCATGCACAGAGGCAATCGTTGCGTCTCTACGGATGACCACCATCCAGAAGTGCAGCGTGCCGCCTGAAACAGCGTGGCGGGTCGATGACACTCCGCAGTCCTGTCGGACAGGGGACGACCGTGCCGAGCAGTCTCCCTCACCAGTCGACTGCGGAGCCGAGCCCGTCCCCAGCGATCCTCAGGGGGATGTGTCGCCTTGCATGGTGTGCGCAGAGGGCTGCCCGGCTTGTACTCGTCTTGCAAGGACTTCAGACGTGATGGTGGGTGCACACGCGATGAGCAACACGATGGCAACGATACGCGACAGAGGGGACGGACACATGGCACACAAAGGCCGAGGGATTTTTTTGGTGTACGTCGATATCGACGCCCAGCACGACAAGGAATTCAACGAGTGGTATAACACGGAACATCTGCCGGAATTACTGGCGGTGCCTGGCATTCTCGCGGCGGCCCGGTACGAGGCGGTGAAGGGCGGCCCCAAATACTTGGCATGCTATGAGCTGGAAAACGTGGCGGTGATGCACACCCCGGCCTTTACCAACCGGCCCCGGACGCCGTGGGGGGAGCGGGTCTCGCCGTCCGTGATCGGGACGAACTTGACGCGGATTGTCGGGGAGCAGATCTTCCCCGAGGGGATCGAGATGCCGGAGCGGGGCATGGCACCGGTGTTGCAGATCGGCCGCATGTCCGTGCCCGCTGAGGTCGAGGCGGAGTGGAACGCTTGGTACAACGGGGAATATATTCCGGGCTATCGCAAGGTGCCAGGGGTGATGTACGCCCGCCGCTATCGGGTGCACGAGGGCACTAGCGGGTATACCACCGTCTATGAGTTTGCAAGTACCGCTGTGCCCGAAAGCGCGGAGTGGAAGGAGCAACAGCAGCATTCGTCCCCCAAGTCACCGCGCATGCGGCAGGCGATGACGCATGCCCCGGGGTCTGCCGGGGTGTACACCCGGATTGATCCCTAACAGGCTCCGCGTGGATGCCGGGGGCTGACACACTCCGGAAAGGACGTCAGCCCTTGCCATGCACCAGCGTTTCCCACGGATGTCACCGCAGCCGCGCCCCTCGTGGAAAGCCTGGCAAAACAATCCCTGACGTCACCATGGACCCACGAGGCCTCTGGAATCCACCATAAGCGAAGAGCGTTGGTCTCTTCCCACCGCCTTGTCACGTTTCATGCCCACATCCGGGCCGCGATGCTCTGCTGTTCCTCGCCGACGGCGTTGCAGTAGATCGCCGTGGTTTCCATCTTGGCGTGGCCCATCCACTTTGAGACCAGATTGAGCGGGACGCCTTTGGACAGCGCATGGATGGCGTAGCCGTGCCGCAAGCCCTTCGGACACCGGTGCGGTCCATCCGGAATGCCTGCCGCGATCATGACGGCGCACACCTGCCGCCAGGCCGTGACGCGGGACCAGGGCCATAGTTCTCCATCGAGCAGAGCCTTCTTGTGCCGCCTGCGGGCCTCTCGGAGGCCGTGCACCATATCGAGGGTATCGATCAGCGACTGTGGGACGGGCACAGCTCTGTAGACGCCCTTGCGGCGTTTCTTGAGGGTTTCGAAGATCACGGTCTGGTCGTTGAGATCGACACGACGTCCAGTCAGCGCGAGGGCTTCCGATATGCGGCAGCCGGTATAGCAGAGCACGCTGCACAGGGTGCGGATGGGCCTATCGGCTTGCGTGGCAGCATCGAGGAAGGCGTCACGCTCGGCGGCACTGAGATACAGGCGTCTGCCTTGGGCGTCATACAGCTGGAGAGTGTCGCTCATAGGCCTCTGCGCTCCGGTTCGCCAATGACAGGTGAAAATGCTCGTTTGAAACATATTAGCGCAGTTCTGTTTCGCTGTCCAGCAAAACGCGAAAGACAACCACTGTGAATATCACGCCGGCCCGCTCCGGCCAAGTCCTCGATCAGGACAAATATGCAACAGAATTTCTTGGAGTGTTGCAGCACGGTGAGGGCACAACAGCTACCCGTCCACACCGGCCGTCGTCCTCTCCTCGGCATGTCCTGGGCTGCATAATCTGCTATAGTGCCTCGTGTCGCGACTGGGAGCACAGGGGGCCGTTCTCGGGCGCGGAGCGCACGGAGCATGAGCAGGGGGGCCACACGGCCCGTCCACCCCGGCCAGAGGGCCTTAGGGAACAATGGCACGTGCAGGAAGGACGCGGTACGATCGGTCTGCAGATCTGCGGCGCTGCACGCAGCGGGGGCGACCAGGCGCGCCGAGGCCATGCGGGCTCCTGTGTCTCGTCAGGGAGGGAACCGATGAGGGAGTGGTTCGAGAAAAAGACGCTCGGCACCCTACTGGAGGAGGCCGCCAGGCGCTGGGGTCCGAGGGAAGCCCTGTCCTACGAGGGCAGGCGCTGGAGTTTTGCCCACCTCCAGGCAGAGGTTGACGGCACCGCCAGGGCCATGATCCACCTGGGGATTCTCCCGGGCGACCACGTGGCCCTCTGGATGCCCAACCGACCTGAGTGGCTGGTGACCTTCTTTGCCCTGGCCACCATTGGCGCCGTGGTGGTCCCTATCAACACGCGCTTCCGGACCAGTGACCTGGCGTACGTCCTCCGGCAGTCGGACGCGACGACGCTGATCACCGTCGACCGCTCCGGGCCGGTGGACTATCTAGACATGGTCCACCAGGTCTGCCCGGAGATTGGGGCGCACGAGGCAGACCAGCTGCACCCGGAGTCGTTTCCGGCCTTACGGCGCGTCGTGGTGGTCGGGGAGAGCCCCTATCCAGGCACCGCCCGTTGGGAGGAGGTCCTGGCGGGAGCGGCGGCGGTTGCCCCCGCCGTGTTGGCGCATCGTCACCAGCAGGTCAATCCGGATGCGACCGTGCTCATCCTGTACACCTCGGGCACCACGGGCTTTCCCAAAGGCGTGATGCACAGTCACAATATTCAGCGCACGGTCATCGATGCAGGCAGCCGCATGGGGATCACCCCCAGGGACGTGATTCTGATGTACCTCCCGCTGTTTCACGTCTTCGGGCTGTACGAGGGGCTGCTCATGTCCGTCGCGACCGGGGCCAGGATGGTCCTGACCACGCTCTTTGACCCGGGGGAAGTCTGGCGCCTGATCGCGCAGGAAGGGGCCACGATTCTCAACGGCTTCGATACCCACTTCCATGCTCTGACCACCCATCCTGCCGGTGCGCAGACCGACCGGAGCCGTCTCCGCACCGGCCTCTTTGCCACCGGCATGGCGAGCAGCGAACCGGCCGCCCGCCTGACGCAACGGCTGTTGTGTCCCACGGTCACCGCCTGGGGCATGACCGAGATCGGTTGTGGGGTCACCCGCTCGTTCCTGGACTCCCCCGAGGAGGACCGTTGCCTGGCCTCGGGCTGTGCGCTGCCTGGCTATACGTGCAAGGTGATTGACCCGGCGACCGGCGCGACGGTCCCGTGGGGGACGGTCGGGGAGCTGTGTGTGCGGGGGTATTCCCTGATGCAGGGCTATTATAAGAAACCAGAGGAGACTGCAGCGGTGATGGACGCCGAGGGGTGGCTGCACACCGGCGACGTGGTGACCATGCGGGAGGACGGGACGATCCGCTTCCTGGGGCGGTACAAAGACCTGCTCAAGGTGGGCGGCGAAAACGTGGACCCCATCGAAGTCGAAGGGTTCCTGCTGCGGCATCCGGCGATCGACCAGGTGCAGATTATTGGGGTGCCCGACCCCCGCCTCAGCGAGGTGCCCTGTGCCTGTATTCTCCCCACGCCAGGCGAGGACGTCACCCATGACGCCCTGGTCGCCTTCTGTCGGGGACAGTTAGCGAGCTTTAAGATCCCGCAGTACACGGTCATCATGGAAGGCTTCCCCATGACGTCGAGTGGGAAAGTCCAGAAATTCAAGCTCCGGGAGATGGTGACGGCGTCATTGGGGCTAGGCCAGCCTCCTCCAGCACGCTCCACCTGAGGGCGTCTCGGAGAGGGAGCGGGCAGCATGGGACACGGTGGAGGTAGGTGATGCAGATCGCAGGCGGACGGTTTGTGGTGACGGGAGGCGCCAGCCTCATTGGCTCCCATCTGACGCAGCAGCTGCTCGAGGCCGGGGCTGCAGCGGTCATCCTGTTCGACAACTACGTGCTCGGCTCGCCCGAGGTGGCGGCGAGTCTGGCGCAGGACCGGCGGGTGACGGCCGTCCGCGGCGATATCACCCGGCTCCCCGAGTTGCTGGACGCCCTCGCCCAGGTCGACGGTGTCTTTGCCTTGGCCGGGTTTCTGACCCTGCCTCTGAGCCAGAACCCTGGGCTCGGGCTCGAGGTCAATGTCCTCGGCATGTATAACATCGTCGAAGCCTGCCGCTATCGTGGTGTGAAGAAGGTCGTGTTCGCGTCCTCGGTGGCCACCTATGGTGACCCCGAGGCTGACGCGGTCGACGAAACGACGCCGTTTTCCTGGCAGACCGTGCCGCCCGCGCTCGCGCTCTATGCCGCGAGCAAGATCATCGGTGAGAATCTTTTGCGCCTGTATCAACAGCGGTACGGGCTCGACTATGTGGCGCTGCGCTACGCCACCGTGTATGGCGAGCGGCAGCACCACCGCGGCGTGAACGCGCTCCATATCATCGCTTCGTATGAGCGGATCAAAGCTGGCCAGCCGCCGATCCTGCCGGGCGATGGCAGCGAAGGGCACGATTATATCTATGTCGGCGACGTCGCACGCGCCACGGTCATGGCGATGGCCAGTGAGGTCTCGGGCGAGAGCTTCGTGATCGCCACCGGGGTCGACACCTCGCTCAACGAGATCGCCCAGATCCTGCTGCGGCTGACGGGCTCGTCCCTCCAGCCTGTCTACCAGGACCAGCCGGGCACGGTGGCCGCCACCACCAAAGCCACGCTGGGCTATCGTCCAGCCAAGGCCAAGCAGCTGTTGGGGTGGGAGGCGCAAGTTGGGGTCGAGGAAGGCATCCGGCGGCTGATGGCCTGGGCCGAAGGCCGCGATGCGCCGTAGACGGCCAAGTCACGCCCTCTGCCGGACCTGGCGCCAAGGCCGGCAGGGGTGATCATCCGTCCGCGCCATGTATGGCATCTATGGACCCCAAAGATTGACCATCTGGGGTGTTCCCGGGGAACGTGTATGGGCTCTCGCCTCTTGACTTCTTTCAGCAGGTAAAACTGGACTACCTATGGCTTCACCAATTGATGGGCAAGCTATGAGGTGGTTGTGAGCAAACGGCTACACCCTATGAAGGGACACTATCTTATCCCTCACCCTCTTTCCGAGCAAAAGATCTTCAGGGGTTAAATCAGCGACATAGTCGATGAAAAAAACCAGAAGAAATGGAAACTATTGACCGACAAAACGGGGCGTTTAAGCCGGAGACCCCCTGGGTATGTCCACCAGAAAGAGAGTATCCTGTCACAAAGTATGGGGAACGATCACCGGAGGGCTGCATCGTCCAGCCGTGGGAGCGATCGTCCCAAGACCAAGCCGACCCTACGGGAGGAGGATCGATGCCCGCGCCTGATCTGCACCACACGACCACCAAACTGGCCCAGATGTTAGCCTTCCATTGTGTGCGCAACTCGTATCTGGAGGATCTCCACGCCGGCCTGTCCCCAAGCTCCAAGACGGGCGACTACACCGATGTGAAAGTCATGAGCCCCTATGGCGAGATCGCGTGGAACCGATTGGGCCGCATCAGTGATGAGGAAATGAAGCGGTTGAGCGAAGATATCGTGAACCGGCTTTACACCTTTTTGTTTCATTTATTGATGCATGGCGAGCCGGATCGGAGCATGCCGCTCCCGACACACTGGTCACCACCTCACATCGAGGCCTCCATTGCGGCGATGTGGCCCGAGGGGAGAAGCACTGCAAGCGATGCACAGAATTCCTAACACTCTGATGTTTCGCTGCTTATCTTATTCGCGATGCTTGTTGGCACACGGACTTGTTTGCAAGCCCTTTGCAAAAGAGTGCTGGCCCGTTTGCAATGAGCGTTGGTCCGAGCGGTCGCGTATTCGCACAGAGCGCTGGCCCAACAAAGCCCTTGTTTGCAAGCCCAAGCGTTCCTGTTCGCAAGCCGCTACACCTACCAGTGCCACCTCAGCCTAGGGAAACATCTGACGCTCTTTGTGCTGGAAATGCTGTTCCACCGTGAGGCGCACAGCGAGAGGAGTCGCATTGTCCATGTGAGTATACACCGTGTCGCGCACGTGCTGTGCCACAAAAAGAGAGTCAAAGCATTGTTGCAAGTGGCATGACATACCTGGCGCTCTTGACCTAGCCAGGGACCGCCACTCGGATGGCCATTGGCGCGGAGATTGCCCCAGCCGACCCAGCCCCGATAGGCACAGTCCGGGTTCGGGCAGAAGTGCGTCGAGGTGTCCACCTGGCGGCGGCGCCCCCGCGGGGGCACGATGCGCGGGGGCGGGGTGTGGGGTGCCTCTGGGCGAAGGTCGCTGCCGTGCTCACAGGCATCACAGTGCGGCTTTGTGGTCAGGCCCGTAAAGGGCTTGGGCACACGGTGGCGCTTTGGCACTGGGGGTGTGGGCTCCGGTGTCGTCGAGCACACGGCGGCGGAATCACTCGGCCACGCCTCATGGAGCATAACGCACAGCCACACCAAGGCGATCAGCCCCAACTGGTAGAAAAAGAGAGGAGAGACCATGGCAAAACCCCTCATAGAGGTGCTGAAATGAGGTATTTTACCCGGTTTTCAGGTAGCGGGAGACCTACGGGATCCTGGCGAATTTCCTTATAGTACTAATAATCTTGGTTGTGTTTTTCGCCACAATATGCGGCCGAAAGTGCAGATTGTCACTTACGACCTGCCCAAACATCTCTCGCACGTTTTTGATGCGCAGCAGAGTGGTCTTGCCCTGTTTCCCCCGTTCTCATGGTCGCTTTTATATGGCGAAGCGGCAAGGTTAGGTGGCGAGCCGCTCTCAGGCGCCGTTTCGCGCCATTTTTTGCCACTTCATAGTCAGGCCATATGAGGACGAAAAGGAACAAAAAATCTGTCCTCCAGCACTTGATAACCATCAGCATTCTGCCATTGGCAGGGTTATGTGGCGCAATGGCAATGTTATGCTGCGAAGCACATTAAGAGCCTTTCGCCCTTGTTCGGCGGCTGCCTACAGCCAGCGACGCACAGAAGCCTTGTAGGGCAAGTAGTCCGACGGGAAGCGGGTCTCCAGGTAGTGCTCCTCTCGCGGGATAATCACAAACGACATCAGTGCCACCGCTGGCATGAGGGTGACGAGGAGCCAGAGACTGTTGACCCAGCATGCGACGCCGAGCTGGAGCAGCGAGAAAGACAGATAGATAGGATTGCGGCTGCAGCGATAGGGCCCCGTGCGCACGATCGTGGTGGTGGGACGATTGCCCGGCACAGGCGTGCCAGCGGTCCGAAACGTGCGCACCGCGGCGAGGAACAGCGCGACGGCGACCAGCACTGCAGTGCCCCCGAGTGGCACGCTCACGGCGCGAGACACGAGCCGCACTGGCCACGCAACATGCAGCAACAGGCCCAGGGCGATCGCGCCCAGGTAGACAAAAGGAGGCCGTATGATCCCGCGGTTCGCGGCGTCCGGCACCCTGCCTGTCTCCGCCTTCTCGCTGCGCTCATCGCTTGCCATGGGGTCCCTCGAGGTGTCGCGGCAGCACTGCAGGCTGGCGACTCCATGACGAGAGCCGTTGCAGCCGCCTCCCTCTGTAGGCGACGGTGGATGGCTGTATCGTACTGTTCACAGCCATACTATATTGCCATCCGCCGTGTAGTGTCCATCTCAGACGACGGCTCCCTCAGGACAGTTGAAGGCCGCGGTAGGGATGCCGGTTACCCAGCACCCCCCGCACAGATCCCGGCGTGCGGCACTACCGCACCGAGCTCCTGCCTCGGGTCTGACGCGCAGGCACCCAAAGGTGCCTGCCGTGCGCGGCTGAGCGCATGTGACAGGAGGCCCCGGCCCTGTGTCCGGCTCCTGGTGTACTCCGCCACGTTCCCCTTGGCCCGCTCCCTTCCCTCCACCTTCTCCGCCGGTCCCGTGGGGCGACCTTTGTTCGACGGCTTCTTTGGTACTCTGAAGCGGTCCGACTCCCTGCACCCGTCCATCACGGTCGTGCCCCTCGGGGGCACCGTGCGCACCTGGCAAACATCCGTCAGGCTATAGACCTTAAGAAAAAGATTTTCCGATGATAGATTGATGAGCAGCCACACATCGGGGAAATTCCTCCCAACGAGAGCCCCATCTCACTGTGGAGGAAAGCCCGATGTGCTGCGTACGTTTTACCATCTCTGCCCAAACCGTGCCATGACCTTGTTTACATCCTTGGGGACTTCAGCCGACTGTAGGGGACTGACACCAGTCCCCATATATCAGGTGCGAGCTTGTAACGCACACGTGGCTGCCTTTACGTTTTCACCGCGTGATTCCTCGTTGAGCTGGGGTTTACAGGGTAAAGTCGTGCGAACGCCCCACCAGAGCAAAGGAAGTGGTGGCACGGTTTGCTCTGCCGCCTACCGTAAAGAAGTGGCGGACCACTTGAAGACGGCCCAGCACCTTGGCCGCTTGCGCCGGGTCAAATATCTCCTCGCCATCCTCGCGGTTGTGGACGGCCAGAGCTTTGCACAGGTCGCTTTGGTCTTGCGTGTGCACGCGAAGACCGTCGCGACCTGGTTCCAGGCGTTTTGCTGCTCGGGGCTCCAGGACACGCCACGCACGAAGCCCCCAGGCCGCCCACCCAAACTGACCCCAACGCAAAAAGCCGTCCTCCGTCGCCCGTCCCGCGGCTGTCCCCCCAGGGCCCCCCTGTGGCCCTCCCCCTCCCGCGGCGGCGCCTGTCCAGACTACGCTCCACCGCGCTCCGCCTGGCTGGGGGCGCCGCACGCGTCGCGGGCGCGGGGTGGCCGGCGGGGCGGCGCCAAAAGGCCGTTTGAATTTCCTATCCGCTTCGTCAGCCCGTACGGCGTACCAGCCAGTCAAGGGCAAGTGCCATCGCCGCTATTGGAAGCGGTAGTCCCAACGCCGAGCCAATCAGATGATCGCGAAACCGAACCCCGGTCATCGGCAGCGCATAGTTTAGCGGGGGCGCCGTCTGGAAGATCAATCTCAATATCGCGACTACAAGCACCGGGCGCTGATCGATCTGGCGCAACAGTCGGCGCAGAACGGGACGTTGGACGTATGCCAAGGGCTGCCCCGCGATCGTTCGCACAATAATGAAACTTACCGTGACGGAGACCAGTGCGCCAAACATCGCTGCAACAGTTCCCAGCGCTCTGCCGTAGGCAAGAATAGCTGTGGCAACGAAAACGGGGCCGGGAATACGAAGCAGCTGACCGACCGAGAAGGCTATGACAAACACGGCCACACTCCAGACACCGGCTTCTTCAACGAGCGCGCGGACGGCGGCGCCGTCAAATAGTCGGTGCGCGCCGGTCGCCCACGCCGTAAGCCAGAGCCCGAGAAACATCAGGATCAGCAGCAAGAGCCGATAGCGCTGCAAAGTGGTGGCTCCATTCTTTTGACCATCGAAGTCTCGATCGGAGGCACGAGACGATTTGCCTTTGACGGATCTGTCCAGGAGGTACAGGGTCGCGCCTGAGCCCCAGGCTTGCGGAGCCGATTCGGCTCAAGCAACCCGAAATATCCCGGACCTTCATGAAGAGTTGCCGGCAGGCGAATGGGCTGGCTTGCTGGCTGTTACTACTCTAGGTCCGGGAACGAAGCGACACGATGCCGACCGACGCTGGACGTGGACCATACCCCATTCGCCAAGAATCTCGACGTAGTCTTTGATGTGGAACATGTCGATAAGAAGCAACTGCCCGCCCGGTCTCAGTACACGCACAATCCCCTCCAGGGCCCGGCGCCGGCCAGAACTGTCCAGGATATTGTGTATGACAAGACCGCAAATGACGATGTCGAAGGAATCTGACGCAAACGGCGGATCACGCACATCCCCCGTGACGATCCGAACACGGTCAGGAACACCTTCGGCCCGCGCATTGGCCAGTGTTGTGGCAGGACGGTTTCCGGACTGATCTTGCGAGCGCCAGAGGTCAACGCCTACCGCCAGCCCGCTCGTGAGCCGCCTTGCAGCGGCGTTCAACAGCAGCCCCGTGCCGCAGCCGGCATCGAGAATCCGCTCACTACCCCGCCATGTCAGGCTGTCAAGCAGTTTCTCTCGCTGCTTGAGTCTTCCAACCCTACTGCCGAGGACGACAATTGCGATGCCGGCGAGAAAACACAGAGAAAGAATGATCGTAATACTCAGAATTTCGCGGGCCAGTCGCGGCCAGTCGCGCCCTACGCTCAGTCGCAAGATCAGTCCCGCGCTTGCAATCAGAAACGCGGATATGAGCAGCCCTTGAACCATCGCGGGAGCATTCATCCCATAGTTGGCGCGCTTGCCCATTTGCTAAGACCTCCTGAGGCTTGCGCCGCGCGGCGGTGTTGACATCGGATGCGATCCCTTCGCCCATCAGGTTGGATATCTCGTCCCAGCCGAGCGCAGCGCTAGCATCACCTCGCACCTTTGCGCCCCGCGCTGTTCCCGCCGGCTAAATCCAACGCCGAACCTCCTGCGTAGAGCGCAAATATTCTTCCCCGAACTTCCCTGTCAGATAGCGTTCTTCGCGAGCGATCACACCGCATGAAACGACTGCAAGTGTCGGGACCAGAAGTCCGAGAATCCAAGCGCTGTTCAGCCAGATTCCGAGCCCGAGATGGTGTGGCGTAGGCGCTCGAGGGCGTCGTCAAGCACACTGTTCATCGTACACCTCCTCGCTCGTGTCTCTTGGAGCGTGAGCACTGTCTGTGCTCCGGAGTCATCCATGTCGCATCCGAGATACTCAACGAATTAGATTTCAGTCAACAATGTTGACTCCTCAGCAAAAAAAATTACGCGGCTGGCTCCCCGACCACACCCGCGACGAGGTGCAGGACCAACGTTCCCCAGTGCATCCAGGGCCGCTCCGGACGTACCAAGCGCAAGGCAACCACGCCATGCAGCGCACACCGGAGCGCCTCCTCTGCGACCGACACCTCCAGCTGTGGGGGGACACGACCCGACTCACGTAGGAGACGCGTGAGCAGGTCGTCCAAGCGGCGCCCCTGCACATGTTGCTTCAGCGTGATCGCCTCCCGGGTCAGGGGATGGGGCCGCATCATAAAGATCACCTCATAAGCATGGGGATTGTCGAGCCCAAAGGCGACATAGGCCAAGGCGACGGCGTCTAGGCGCCGGGCTGGGTCAGCCTGTTCTCTGGCAGCACTCTCGAGGTGGTCGACAAGGCGCCCCATATCCGCTTCGATGAGTTCGGAGAGGAGGTCATCTTTGTTCTCAAAATAGAGGTAGAGCGTTTTGGGCGTGTAGCCGACGCTGTGGGCCAGACGGCGCATGGAGAACCCGCGATAGCCTTCGGCGGTCACCAGCACGCGCGCCGCCTCCAGCATGGCCTGCCGCACGTTGGCGCGGGCTTGCTCCCGCAGCAGCTCCTTGGTCGGCATTGGTAGCCCTCATCAGAGTTAACACTGTTATACTAAACAATACAGCGTTGACATAGAGTTGTCAAGCGGGTACTGTTCTCCCGACGCGACGGCCACGCTGCTTGTCGTGGCCGATGCACAGGTGATAGCACCGAGCTGTCCTGCGCACCCGTCATCACCAACGCCATCTGGCACCGCAGGTCTCGCTGCCACCCAGCGCTGCTCCGGAGTGCCTGAAAGGAGTCTGCGTTGTCACCAACGCCGCCGCTGCTCGCGCTGGCGAGCGCTGTGTGCTCTGCGATGGCCACCATGCTGATCCAGCGGGGGTTACGACGCGGCAACTTTTACGCGGGCTTCTGGATCAATATCGCCGTCGGGGTGATGGGCTTATGGTCCCTCGTCCTCCTCCTCGTGCCGAGCGCCGAATACCAGTGGCGCGCCGTGCCCTATTTCGTCTTCTCCGGGGTGGTGGGCACGGCGGCGGGCCGACTGTTCAGGGTCGCCGCTATTGAGAAAGTCGGCGCGCCGGTCGCTGCCGCCATCAACAACTTGAACCCGTTCATTTCTACAGGACTGGCGATGCTCTTCCTGGGCGAGCGGGTGACGCTACCGATCCTTGTGGGCACGCTGGTCATTGTCCTCGGGACGACCCTGCTGTCGCTGAGTGGCAAGTACGTGGGCTTTCCCGTCAGGTATCTGCGGCCTTGATCATGGCGTCGGCCACCCTACACCCTTTGAGCCTATCCCAATACTCGTCGCGGCGGACTGAGGGGAGCAGGGGGGAGGGCGACTGATTCTAGGATCGCGGCAAACATCGACCGAGGTTTCTGCCCGAAAAATCGTTCCGCCGCCGTCGTCCCATCAGGACGCGTGAGCAGGAAGTTGTGGACTGCAGTGAGACATGCCCGTTTCCTAGGATGGTCGAGTCCTCGTAGTTGATGGTTCCGCAACGAGAGATACCCGTTGCGGCCTTCGACATTGGAGCTAGAGCGCTGGAACACCTCTGCAAGCTTCACGGCTGCCTGCTTGAGCCGATCTTGCTCACCCGAACTCAACCCGCTGAAGGCACCCCCAGGTGCAAACAGCGGGGTCCGGAGGCGCTCAGCACGCGCACGCAGTGGTTCACCCTCCTTGATGGGCTTGGTAGAGGCCACGCGTTCGAGGTAATAGGACGGAATCAAATGGGCATGCATGGCGTAGGACACCGGCTGCACCAAGCCCAGTTGACGGATCTGCTGCCGCACATAGCCCGAGACAAACTCGATGGTGGCCTGCATTTTGGGTACCACGCGCTCGGCTTTTTCGAGACGCTCCAGACAGGTCTTGCTAAGGTGTTCTTGCTGGGTAATTGTAGCAGCCCACAAACGTAATCCCTCTGGCCCACAAACAAGCCGCAATTGAGCCCACATTGTCTGCAAAGACGGGCCGCCTCGGACCCACATTGTCTGCAAACAGCCCACAAACATCCTTTTGGGCCCACATTGTCTGCAAACAGAGGGCAGAGCTGTCGAATCAATCGTTTGCCGGACTCCCGATCTCAGGGCTCCTCCCCTCGGTGCGTGCTCCTCGCTTCATATACTCTTTAGATGGGTGATGGGGCGTTCAGAATCTGCTCGTTTTCTCGGCCCAATCCGCGTACAATCCCTGATACCGTTACCATTTTTCTGCCCAATGGGAGCCGTCGGGAGCGGCCCGCGGTGCTGCCACGTGTCCATCACGTGCGCCACTGCTCTGGGCTATCCGGTCGCCACACGTGATGGCTCGTGCAAGTGTCCCATTTACACTTCTGAACGGGACAGTGGGAGCAAGCAGGGTGAGGACTCATAAGGGTGAGAAGCATGTCATGCCTCAACACCCACGCACTCAAAATGGGACAGTCCCCCCGAAACGCCAACCCTACAGGACACGTCGGCCACGGGAATACCTGACCCCCGCTGAGGTCGAACACCTTATGCAGACGGCCCAACGCCGTGGGCGCTATGGGCACCGCGATGCCACGATGATCTTGCTGGCCTACCGCCATGGGTTCCGGGTGGCTGAACTGTGTGCCCTGCGATGGGATCAAGTGGACTTGAAGCAGGGGTTATTGCACGTCCAGCGGCTCAAGCAGGGCCTGCCGAGTGTCCATCCGTTGCGGGGGCCGGAGTTACGGGCGCTGCGTCGCGTGCAACGCGACATGCCGAGTGCCTCCTACGTGTTTACGACCGAACGAGGCAGTCCCATGACGAGTGCGGGATTCCGCAAACTGCTCGCGCGTACCGGTGACGCCTCGACCCTGGCGTTTCCCATCCATCCGCACATGCTGCGCCATGCGTGCGGCTATAAGCTGGCCAATGATGGGCACGACACGCGCGGGTCGTGTACCTTGATCCTGCGGATAATTCGGCGCCTTGAGAATCGGGTAAAATGGCCTCATTTCACCATCTCTGTGAGGGGGCAACACCATGATTGCAGAGCCACTTTTCTACAAGCTGCTGTTGGTTAGCCTAGTGTGGCTGTGTCTGGTGCTCCACTTGGTGTGGTCCGATGACCGTGCTCGAGCTGGCCACTCAACGCCTTTGCCGGCCAAGCCACCGCGTAAGCGCTCCCAAGAGCCCAAACCGTTTGCAGGTCTCACCCAACAGCCCCTCTGTACCCTATGTGAGCAAGAGATAGCCCATCCCACAGCGCCTCCTCCCCTGCGACCCGATCCGATGCCCCCAACCCACCGGCGACCTCGTGAGGTGGATACCTCCATGCACTTTTGCCCCTCTGTCGGCTGTGCCTATCAAGGCTGGTTGGGGTTGGGTAAACCTCCGTGCCAACGGTCATCCCAGTGGGGGCCCCTGGCGTCAGTTCCACTGTACCTCCTGCCAAGGCTACTTTTTGGAGACGCATGGCACGCTCTTTCATGGCAAACGGGTGGCAGTGGAACTGATGGTGCGTGTGCTGGCATGCTTGGCCGAGGGCTTAGGCATTCGTGCCACGGCGCGGGTGTTCGAGGTGGACCCGCACACCGTCCTGGGGTGGTTGGTGGAAGCCGCGGATCAGCTCCAGGCCTTTTCACGCTATGTTCTCTGTGAAGTGCACGTCCGCCAGATCCAAGTGGACGAACTCTACGCCGTGCTCAGTGCTGTGAAGGACGGGGAACTCAGCGAGGACGAGGCGATCAAGCGCCTCTCACGCTCGCCCCAGTGGGTGTGGACGGCCATGGACCCCGAGACGAAGTTACTACTGGTGATCGATGTGGGGACACGGACTCTGGCAATGACCCAACGGGTGCTGCATCAGGTGGCCCAGACCTTAGCCCCGGATTGTGTCCCGCTGTTTCTCAGCGATGGCTTCAAAGACTATCTGTGTGCCATCCTGACCCATTTTGGCTGCTGGGTGCAGCCCGAGCGCCGTCAAGCCAAAGGTGCCGCACCGAAACCGCGTTGGATGCCGCTGCCCGGGCTGCTGTATGCGCAAGTGATCAAAACGACGCGCAGGCGTCGTCTGGTCCGTGTCACGCACCGCGTGGTGTTTGGCACCCTTGACGCCATCGAGCAGGTCTTAGCGGCGTGTGGCTGGCAGATCAACACGGCGTTCATTGAGCGCCTCAACCTCAGTATCCGCCACCATGTCGCGGCGATTGGACGTCGGGTCAACACGGTGTGCAAGGGCGAGGACGGCTTACGGCAGCAGGTGGTGCTGTTCCAGGTCTATTACAACTTTTGCCTCCCTCACACCAGCTTAGTAACTGTCTGGAAATAAGCTTTACAAATGGTTTTCTAGTGTGAAACTAAGCCACATGCGAGCATACAGTGCATTGACGGAAAAGTTCAAGACGCTGAGCCCGGTGCTGAACGAGCCCGCGCGACGGCTCTGGGC
>WNGA01009234.1_pt1 | contig 18865 bp, 16 predicted proteins | sample 5400061 | NCBI WGS metagenome assembly WNGA01 (sample SAMN13153366, study PRJNA577476) | soil metagenome | isolation source: 100 cm soil or saprolite under grassland replicate 2 | place: USA:California | collected 2016-06-15 | reverse complement strand
CCGCCGAGGCTGCGCAACTGTTCGGGGAGCTTGGCGATCTAGCCATGCAAGTGGACTCACGCTGCTATATCGCCGCTTCCCGCATTGCGCTGGGCGATCATTCCGTCGGGATCGGACTCGCGCGTGAGGCGCTCATGGCGAGCCGCGCCATCGAAAACGCGTGGGGCATCGCCCACAGTGCCTTCCACCTGGCCTGGGGTCTGATTGACGCCGGCAGGTACGCGGAGCTCAGGGACGTTGTTGCGCTGGGGATCGAGGCGGCCCGCTCGATTCGCTTCGCGCCCTTGCTGTGCTTGAACCTGGTAGTAGCCGGCGCGGCCAAGCGTGTGATGTTCGATCTGCCTCGCGCTCTGGAGCTCCACAAACAAGCATTGCACCTCGGTCGACAACTAGGCGGACTGTCGCGCGAGCTGGCCGCCGGCGAGCAGTGCGCCGATCTGGTGGAGCTGGGCGATTGGGCGGCGGCTGTCGACGCGGCTCTCGAGGCGCGTACGGCGCGTACGCGGGCTCGGATGTTTACCGACCTCAGCCGTCCGGCGCAGACCGAAGCCCTACTGCGCGGCGGCCATACCGATGAGGCGCCACAGTCGTTGCCGGGCGATCGTTATCGGATTCCGATTCTGCGCACACGCAGCAGGTTGGCGATGGCCAGGGGCGATTCGGGTGGCGCCATCCAGCACCTGGATACAGCCGCCCAGATCGCCGCGCGTCTCGGCCTGCCAGGTGAGGAGTGGATCATCTGTCGCGATCTCGCACGCGCGCATCAGCGTGTCGGTTCGACTAGCGCCGCACGAACTCAGCAGGCGCGCGCGCGAGACATCCTGGGAACGCTCGTGCAGGACCTCCCATCATCGGGTGCGGAGGGTTTGCTGCGCGCCAAGTCGACGTGTTGCGTGAGTGTGAGGCTGCGGAGTAGCACTCGTCACCGGGAGCCTGATTCGGAGTTGCGCCGACAGTCACGCCTGTGGTGATGTCAGCAACGTTTTTAAGGCGCTCCAAAGCGGGGTCTACGGTCGTGTGACCACCCCGCACAGCTCGGCGCGCGCTCGGTGTCCGGAGTCCTGATAATGCGCAAGGCGAGCCCCGAAGGTCGCGGCCTCGATTGACTCGTCGTTCAGGCTACTTAGTGCATCATCTTACAACATGCGTTAGAACGCGTCGCGGAGTGGTATGCGTGCGCGCGTCTCGGTTAGCCGCAACCTCTGCATACAAGAGTGAAGGCCACGGCAGCGCATTGCCAGAGCATGTGACCCCTGACGCGTTGGCACCTGTGATCCACGGAGTTCCGGGACGCGGTCCTGCGGTCTAGCTCTGCCGAGCGGGGCCTTCCCCGATAACGCGCTCGATGGTACTGAGCAGCTCGTTCACGTCGAAGGGCTTCGGCAGCGCTGTGATACCAAAACGGTCGAGCATCGGCTGATGCTCATTCAGCGACTGGATTGCCGCTGAGCAGACGATGACTGGGATCGGCCGCGTCGCGGGATCGAGGGTCAGCAGGTTCAGGATCGTCCAGCCCTTTTCTTCGCCGCCAATGGTGATGTCCTGGATGACCAGGTCGGGTTGGGCACGCTTGACGAATTCGTACGCGCCGTCCCATTCCTTGCAGATGCTGACCTCATACCCCTCATCGGCCACTAGAAGATCACGCATTAAATCGAGAAAGGCAGTGTCGTCGTTGATCAGCGCGATGTGTGCCCGAGCCATAGGTCCAGCGTATGCGACGCTTGGGATGTCCGCCTGGCGGGCGCGCACCCGAGGATCACCGCCTTCAGCGATCGTCGGGCTTGCGCCATGTCACCCGCGCGATCCTGGCGAGCATGCGCGGGCGCATCCTCTCGGCGTCACGAGAGAGTCGACGATGTACCTGGTTAAGTGATTTGTGGCGGCCTGTGCCATCAAGCGTGACGCCGCGGTTGTATGACGAGGCTGCGGTGCTGAAAGCAGAGGCCACCATGGATGGCGCGCGCCACGCAGGTGTCGAGTTGTCTTGGACAACGCGTGGACGGCGCGCGCACAAAGTTGTTGGGCGGCGGCTTTCGATCATCGTCGACGGACAGGTGGTTGGCGGCATCGGACCCAGCAACGGCACCATTGCTTCGCTGTAGGCGCCTTGCCGCATAGCACCAGGTTCGTTCCAGTGATCAATCAGGCAATAGCCGCAATGCGGAAACGTGTCGCGGTCGAAGCATCGCAAAGTGCCGTCGATCGAGCGTCGCAATCTTTGGCTCGCGCAGACGTTCCGTGATCGCAAGCACTGCGGCATCGACAAACCCGATATCTGCATCTGCATATTGGTCGCACAGCTCGCGCACGCGCCGGTAGTCCTCCACGCGGAGATCCTCAACCTGGTACGCCCCCGTATCCACATCGTCCAGCAAAGCGAGCAGAATGCCCGGATGCAAGCGCTGGTGGATCCAGTAGTCCACCTCCACCAGGACCGGTGCTGGGATGATTAGCGGCTCGTCTGCTTCGACGACGAGCTTCTGACAGGAACGGTACGCTGCATCGTCACGGTCGAGCGTAGCGTAGAGCGGGCCCGTATCGAGGATTAGCGCCACGACCGCGGCGCAGCTCGCTCGTCGCCGGCACGCTGGGCAGTGTCGGCATGGCCGGATGCACCCAAACCGAGGCTGCGCGGGCGCGGGCGATCCGAGCGGACTTTTTCCTCGAGCGCCTCGCGAATCAGCTCGGCCATTGACGTGCCGCGCTCGGCGGCCATCTGCCGCAGCCGCTTCAGCAGGTGCTCAGGGGTCACGATGGTGGTGCGGCGCATGACATTATTATGGCACCGGCGCCATAACACCGGCCAACTCTTGTACTTGGCGCCCATGAAGCGATCGCGCCGTCGAACTGCCGGCCACTGACACTTGACCTGAGAACATCTGTTCTGTTAGGTTGCCGTCCACTCGAGGGAACGGCTTACGAGCGAGCGCACTCAGCAACCACTGCCGTTTGCGCATGTACATGCGCCGAAAGCAGCGCTGTACAGACGTATCATGCGCTCTTTCGTCGACGCCAAGCGCCGCTTTCTGGTCCACCTCCGACCAGAGGACATTGCCGACGCGATGCAGGATGGGAGTGCCGAGGGCGCCCTGAATGCCCTTGTCGAGTGGGGTAACCTGCGCGCCGATCCAGACACAAGCCGGGTCACCAGTGTCGAAGAGTTTTACCGCGCCCGCTACCTGTATCAGCTGACGGCCGAAGGCGAGGCCGCTGAATTCGCGCTCGACGCGTATGACCAGGCGCTAGGTCGGCGTGGCGAGCTGCAGTCCGTCGCGCTCGAGGACATCCGCGTGCGTGCCCACAGCCTGCTCGAGCAAGCCCGCCTGGCAGACCCTGATGCGGCCGTCGTGCACAATTTGCTGCGCGAGCTCGCCTCGCTGCTCGAGAATCTGGCGGCCAACGCCAGCGCGTTCATGGGCAGCTTGCAACGCACGATCGAGCTCCAGGACATCGACGAAGAGGCGTTCATCGCCTACAAGGATCGCCTGATTCGGTACCTGGAGCGATTCGTCGGCGACCTGCAGATAAAGTCGGCCGACATCGCCGAGGCACTCCACCAGCTCGACACACTCGACGCTGACCGCTTGCTACAGATCGCCGCCACACGTGAAGCCGCGGACGTCGCGCCAGATGCAGCACACGACAAAGCGCCGGATCCTGATGCGGCGTTCGACACGAAGCTCGCCGAGTGGCGCGGGCGCTGGTCAGGTGTGCGGTCGTGGTTTGTCGGGGAACGTAGCCGTCCTTCTCAGGCGTCGCTGCTGCGTCAGCATGCGCGGGGGTCGATCCCCGCGCTGCTCGAAACGGTGATGCTTTTGCAGGAGCGCCGCTCAGGCCGCAGTGATCGGAGTGCCGACTTTCGCAGCCTCGCGGTGTGGTTCGCCGAAGCACCCGACGACGCTGCCGCACACCGACTGTGGCGCGCGGCATTCGGGTTGACTTCGGCCAGACATTTGACCGCCGACAGCGCCTATCTGGATGCGATCGAAGCGGGTCACGTACCGGCCTCCACAAGCTGGCGCGCTGGACCGGCAGTCCCTATCAGCGCACGCCTGCGCACCACAGGTCGCTACCAGCGGCCCGGACCGATGCCGCCGGTCGGCGACCGCAGCGCTGCCCGACGCCTGCTCGGCGAGCTACTCGAGGCCGAGCATCGGCAAACCGAGGCAGCCCGTCAACGATTGGCGAGCGGCACGCCTACGCGACTGTCAGACCTCAAGACATTGGATCGTGAGGAATTCGCGTTGTTTCTCAATCTGCTGGCAGACGCACTTTCGGCTGGCGCGCTCACGTCGGACGGCGCACGGACCGTGACATCGGATGGCACACTGGAGATCCAGCTGGTCCCGACGTGCGATGGCGCCGTTGCCGAGATTCAAACTCCCGACGGCATCTTTGGTGGCCAGGACCACGTGATTACCATCGTCGACCTCCTCAGACCAGCGCCTGCAACATTCGCCGGCACGGTGGCAGCCGACTAGTGAGCGTTCAGTCGGGCGGCATGATGGACGCGCTGGAACGGCGCGAGCTAGAGGAGCGCCAGACCGCCGTTCGCGCGTTGCTGCGGCACCCGATGCTGACGGCGGGGAGGCCCGATCCGAATGCGTTCAAGCTCGTGCGCCGACACGCGACCTGGCTGCGCGAGTGGTTTGCCGAGGTCGCGGGCTGGTCGCTCCGCGTGGATAACGGGCTGGCTCGACTCCAGAAGCGTGTGCCTGGCTCCACTGACCATACTCGGCCAGCGGTGGCGGACCGCTCGGGCTCGCCGTTCAGTCGCCGCCGATACGCGCTCCTGTGCATTGGTCTGGCTGTCCTGGAGCGGGCTGACGCACAGGTCACGCTGGGTCAGGTGGCTCAACGGGTGATCGCTATCGCAGCGGAGCCCTCGCTTGCCCGAACCGGCCTGCAGTTCGGCATCGCGACACGCGATGAACGCTCAGACCTGGTCACTGTCGTCCGACTTCTACAGAACATGGGTGTGCTGTCCAGAGTTGCCGGTGATGAGCAGGACTTTGTCAACAGCGCACCGAACAGTGACGTGCTGTACGACGTCAATCGACGCGCCATGGCCGGCCTACTCGTCACTCCGTGTGGGCCATCACAGATAGAAGCACCAGATTTTGCAGCACGGCTCGATCGATTAGAGGCGGACACGGTGCCGGATACGGCGGAATCGCGCAGGCAGGCAGTCCGGCACGCGTTGGTGCGACGGCTACTGGACGACCCCGTCGTGTATGTGGAGGACCTCACCCAGGATCAGCAGGCGTATCTCGCCAGCCAGCGTCCGTTCCTGGTGCGGCGCATCTGCGAGGCGACCGGCTGGCTCGCCGAGGTCCGTGCCGAGGGTCTGGTCCTGCTGGACCCGACCGGGGATGCCACCGACCTGAGCATGCCTGAGGAGGGCACCGATGGACATGCGACGCTGCTACTGGCCGAGTATCTCGCCAGGATGCTGAAGGCAGACGGCCTTGTGCCCATACCGGTGTTCGCGCTGCATCGTCAGATGGCGGCGTGGGCGTTGGCGCGCTTCAGCTACCAACCGGCCGTCGTCCAGGAATTGTTGGAGGCTGAGGCGTGACTCGGACTGAGTTGCCCCTGCCCGCGCGTGAACGCTGGCAGCCGCAGCGGCTCGGTCTGGTCGACTTGTTCCTGTATGACCAGGCAGAGTTCTGGTTCCGCGATGGACACCTCCTGCTGCGCGGCAACAATGGCACTGGTAAATCCAAAGTCCTGGCCCTGACGCTGCCGTTCTTGCTTGATGGCGAACTATCCGCTTCGCGCGTCGAACCAGACGGCGATTCCAGCAAACGTATGGAGTGGAACCTCTTGGTCGACGGCCGGTACCCCGAACGGCTCGGCTATTCGTGGCTGGAGTTCGGGCGGTGCGACGACAGCGGTGCACCACTCTTCCTGACCGTTGGTTGTGGCATCAAGGCGGTCGGTGGGCGCGGAATTGTCGACCGCTGGTTCTTCGTAAGCGAAGGTCGGATCGGTCGTGAATTCACCCTTGTGGGACCGGGCGGTAGCGCCCACACACGCGAGCGGCTCGCCGAAGCACTCGAGGGCATTGGCCATGTCTACCGACGCGCCGAAGAGTACCGGCGCGCCATTGATGAACGCCTGTTCCATTTGGGCCCGGACCGTTATGACGCACTCATCAACCTGCTGATCCAGCTTCGGCAGCCGCAACTGTCGCGTCGGCCGGATGAGGACAAGCTTTCGCGGGCGCTGTCCGAATCGTTGAAGCCAGTCGATCAGGCGATTCTGAACGTGGTTGCAGCGGCTTTCCACGATCTGGAACAACAGCGCGAGGACCTGCACGCGCTACGCGAGACCCATACCGAGGTCGATCGATTCCTCGGCGGCTATCGCCGCTACGCATCGGTCGCGGCGCGAAGACTGGCGCGCGACGTCCGCTCCAGTCATTCAACCTTTCAGGCGAGTCAGCGAGAGCTGGCCGAGATCCGTCAGGAGCTCGAGCGTGCGGAGGCCGAGGATCAGTCCGCGACGCAGGCGCGCCGGCAGGTCCAGGAGGAATTGGCGGGCGCTCGCGGCCGCGCCGCGGAGCTGCGCGACAGTCGCGAAGTGCGCGAGCTCGATGCCGCCGAACGTCTGGCGCAAATGGCAGCGCAGCAAGCCCACCACGCCGGCGTGCTCCAGGCGGAAGCAATGCGCGAGCTCGATCGCCAACGCGCAGCCCTGGAGCGGCAGCGCGCTGCCGCCAAGGATGCTGAACGGCAGCTCCAGCCGGTGCTCGCTGAAGTCGACCGGGCAGCAGCGGTTGCCACGTTGCCGCCCGCACCACCGGAACTGGTCACGGGACTGAGCCCCACCGCCGGCGTTTCCGCCGCGGACGCCGGCATAGCCGCCGCGGAGAATCTCGCGGCAGCATCCGCTCGCCGACGATCCGAAGCGACGCGGCACATGCGCATGCTGATCGAGCGCTACGTATCCGCCATGGACCAGGTGGAGATCGCGCGCAAGCGGCTCCACGAGCTGATGGCAGAGCGCGACAGCGCCACCGATCTGCTGAGCTCGGCCCGCCAGGATCTCGAGGTCACGACGTCGCTGTACGTGGATGGCTGGCGGAGTTATCTCCGCTCCCTTTCAGAAGTGCCTCGACTCGCGAGCGACGACGTCCTCGAGCGGATCGCCGTCTGGTCAGAGACGCTTGATGGGCCGGATCCGGGCGCAGCCTTCACCGCCAATGCCGCGGATGGCGCGCGCAACGCGCTCTCCGAATTGCGCGCCGCGGCGCTGGCCCACCAGAACGAAATAACCGAGGTACTGGAACTTCTGCGCAGCGAACGCGAGCGGCTTCTCCAGGGCGAAATCCTGGTGCCACCAACCCCTTATACGCGCGATCCGTCAACGCGGACCGCACGCGCGGGTGCACCGCTGTGGCAGCTCATCGACTTTCGACCCGAGGTGGTGGACGAGCACCGCGCCGGATTCGAGGCGGCGCTGGAATCCGCGGGCATTCTCGACGCCTGGTTGACGCCGGATGGACAACTGCTGGCACACGACACCCACGACGTGATGCTCGTTGCCGGAGCTCCGCTGGAATCCGCGTCCAGCCTGATTGCCGTGCTCGAGCCGGCCATCGACCGGGCGCAACCTGGGGCAGCCGCCGTGAGCGACGAAACGGTTCAACGCCTGCTAAGCAGTATCGGCCGTGGTGAAGGTACGTCTGAGATCTGGGTCGACAAATCCGGCCACTGGCGACTCGGGATCCTCGACGGCAGATGGAACAAGCCAAACGCGACGTTCATCGGTCGAGGTGCGCGCGACGCGGCGCGACGCCACCGCATCGCCGAGCTCGCAAATGAGATCGACCTGGCCGAGCGCGGTGTTGAGGGTGCGCGACTGGAGGTGATGCGGATTGAACAACGCCAGCACACACTTGCCGAAGAGCTCGCGCGCATGCCCAGCGCCGACACGCTGCGCGAGCGCCATCGCGGTGCTAGTGAAGCGCAGCGGCGGCTTGCGGCCAGCGAAGCCCGCACGACGGACCATGAGCGCGTAGTGGCCAACTTCGAGGATCTAGCCCAAGCCGCGTTTATTACGCGCGACGACGCAGCAGCTGATCTGAAACTCCCCACAACCGCGGCGAGCCTGGAGACTGTCAGCCAGGCGATCGGTGACTACGGTGTCGCGACAGCCGGGCTCTGGCCGCGCGTTCGGCATCTAGTCGAACGCCTTAGCCAGATGCATGAGTCCATTCGCGATCTCGAGCAGGCCGAATCCGCGAGGGACGAGCGCACGCGTCGAGCGGACGAGGCGAGCCGCGGAGCCAGGGAAGAGCGTGGTCGATGGGAGGGACTGCGCGCCAGCATCGGTGCCACCGTCGAGCAGATTCAGCACGAAGTCGAGACCATTTCGGCACGCATGCGAGCCCTGGAGCACGAAACCCAGCGCCTCGAGGAGGTTCGTCGGGCCTGCGCCAATCGCCTCGGCCGTGCCCAGGACAGCCAGGTCAGAATCGAGCGGAGCCTGAGTGAGCAGGCCGGGCGCCGCTCGACGGCAATCAGTACGCTCGAACGCTTCGCGGCGAACGGCTTGCTCCTGGCAGCGGTACCTGAGCTGGAGCTGCCGACGGGCGGATGGTCGCCGGATCCAGCGGCTCGGCTCGCCCGTCGCGTTGAGCAGACCCTGGAAAGCGTGGACGACGACGACCAGGCATGGGAGCGACTCCGGCGCGAGATCTCCACGTTATTCAAGAACCTCCAGGACGGCATGACCCGATACGGATACTCAGCCATCCTTGATCCGGTTGATGGTTGGCACGTCGTGACTATCGCCTTCAACGGTCAGCAGCGGTCACCTGCCGAGCTGGTTGCACTCTTGTCCGACGAAATTGAGCACCGCGAGCGATTGCTCAGCGCCCGCGAACGCGAGCTGTTGGAGGAGCACCTGGTGAACGAGATCGCCAGTCATCTTCAGGAGCTCATCCACGATGCCGAGGTCCAGGTGCATCACATGAACCAGGAGCTGTCGCAGCGTCCGACCAGCACCGGCATGCATTTGCGTTTCCGCTGGATGCCGCGAGCAGATGGCCCCGCCGGGTTACCTGAGGCGCGTGCGCGGCTGATGCGCCAGGTCCAGGACGCCTGGTCCGTCGACGACCGCGCGGCGGTGAGCGCGTTCTTGAAGGCGCAGATCGATGCGGTGCGGGCTGCGAACGAGAACGGGACGTGGCTGGACCATCTGACGGAGGCGCTTGACTATCGCCGCTGGCATTGCTTCAGCATTGAGCGGCGGCAGGACGGTCACTGGCGGGCAGCATCGGGCCCCGCCTCGAGCGGAGAAAAGGTGCTCACGGTGACGCTGCCATTGTTTGCTGCCGCGTCGGCCCACTACCGCTCCGCTCATCCGCTGGCCCCCCGACTGGTTCTGATGGACGAAGTTTTCGCCGGCGTGGACGACGACAGTCGTTCAAAGAGCATCGGACTTCTGGACACGTTTGACCTCGACTTCGTCATGACGAGCGAGCGGGAGTGGGGCTGCTACGCCACGTTGCCGGGTCTGGCGATCTATCAGCTCGCACGTCGCGAAGGTATTGACGCCGTGCACGTCACGGAATGGACCTGGGATGGTCGGGTGCGGTCCAGAGTCGACCGCACGCCGGCGTCGGCCTCACCGCAGATGAACGGGGTCGGCACCAACGGGCACGTCCACAATGGCCGCGGCCAATGAGCACTGACGCGGCGCGTCTGCAGCGCCTGCTCGGGCACGACGACCTGCGCTGGCTCGTGCAACGGTCACGCCGTCGCCTGGAGCGCGGCCTGGCACTGCAGGGCCCGATCGTTCTGCAGAATGCGACTCCGGCTCAGCAACGGGCGGTGGAACAACTGCTGGGCCGGCCAGTCGCACCCGGCCAGTCTGTCACAGTGCGGCTTGAATCCTTGCAGGTCAGCCTGCGTCGGGCTGGCGTCGCGCCCGATCTGCGCAGTGCCATCGAAGCACTGACCGGGCCGGTGGAGGACCAATCCGCGGCCAGGCTGGTGAGGGATCGAGCCTGGGCGACGGCGTTCGAGCCGCTAGAGGCACTCTGCGCTGAGCGGCCGGTGCTCGAAGTCTGGCTCGCAAGTGTGCGGTCGACTGGGCTGCTGCGTCGGTTGGCGCGCGCGGAGCCAACGGCCGGCCTCGGTCTGGCGCAATCTACGGCGCGCGTGCTTTCTCAACTGCCCTCTCCAGGGGTCCCGTTGTCCGTACTGGCTAGTGTGGTAACAGGTGACGGTCACAGCCTCGACGCTGGCCGACCGCTATATGCCCTCGTCATTCGGGCCGCGGGACAACTGGGTGGGGTGCCTGACGGCGAGGGCGCGGAGTGGCGGCGGACCGTGTGGGCATCTGTGGGCGTCCTCTATAGCGAACTCACTAGTCCGGTCTTGTGCCTGAACCTTCGGGCGGACCCTGCGACGGTCTCCGGCCGGGGTCTCGCCGTCTGGGCGGAAGTAGGGCAACCCACCTATTTGACCGTGCGCCAGGTCTTGCGCGATCCGCCGGGGTTCCGCTCGCTCAACGGACGGCATGTGTACGTCTGTGAAAATCCAACCGTCGTCGCCGAAACAGCCAACGTCCTCGGCGCTGCCAGCGCTCCACTTGTGTGCGCTAGCGGCCATCCAGCAGGTGCGGCAACGCTGCTGCTGCGTTCACTGGCGGAGTCTGGGGCTCAGCTCCGGTACCACGGCGACTTTGATTGGCCGGGCCTCAGTATCGCCAATGGCATCGTCGCCCGGTTCGGGGCTCGGCCGTGGCGGTTTGATGCGGCCTCCTATCGCGCCGCCGCACCTTCTGGTGGGTCAGCCTTGCGCGGAAATCGCGTCGAGGCCAGCTGGGACCCGGACTTGAGCGACACCATGATGGCTGTGGGTCGGAAAATCGAAGAGGAGCAGGTGCTTGCGGAGCTGCTTGCCGATCTCGCGGTCCAGCCGTGAACCGTGCCCGGACCACGCTGCCCCGGAGCGCGTGGGACAAAAGGCGTGGCAACAGCAGTACATGCTCAGGTCGTTCACGTGACCATGTACATGGTCTGTGCCATAAAAGGTTTTCAGGCGCTGCGTGCGGTGGTTGCTACCTGAACTTTGATCACCGAGCCACATGCATTGGCATGTGTGTTCCAAGATCAAGGTATCGGTGTGCTTGCCGCGATTCTGCGCGCGCACGCAGCGTGACTGTCACCGCTGGCGGCTGGCAGAAGTGTCGGCGGCCGACCCGCAGATAAGCGCAACCGGGCCGGTAGCAGGCCCGTACTTGATGGACCGGGCGTCCAACATGCCATCGCGCAGCCGTGGTCGTTCGCGTTAGCGCCGAACCGCCCGCATGTCCAAGGCACCGCCGGCGAGCGCAACGCGCGGTCTCGCTGCCGGCGTCAGAGTTCAGGCTTCTTCAGGATTGACTCACGAGCACGCCGGCCGCGGCGAGCTGGCGACCGCGAAGCATCAAACTTGATCCATCGCGTGCCGCCTGACCACGCCTAAGCTGGAACGGGCTGCGGCTGGACGACGTCGCTCTTGAGACTCTCCAGGAACCCGATGACCTCCTGACTCTCGCGTTCGGGGACCGCCAGGTGGGCCAGCATGGCCCGGGTGTGCCGCATGAAGATCTCCCACTCACGGTCGGTGATCCCCATTCCAGTGTGGCTGGTCTTCATGTCGCGTCCGCGATAGTAGGCGGGGCCACCGGATGCCTCGACCAGGAAGTCAACGATCAACTGTCGGTCGTTGCGTAGGCTGTCCTGACACTTACCTTTCCAATACACCCCCAGCTCCGGATCGTTGACCAAGCGCCCCAGTAACAGGTCGTCGGTGGCCGCGGCGATGGCGTCGTAGCCGCCCAGGCGCTCGTACAGCGACTTTTCATGGTTCGTCTGCGTCACGGTGGTGTCCCTTCTGTCGACGGATTTCGTCGGCAGTGTGCCCAGGTAACTGGCTGTCTTCCATGAAGGAAGCGCACAGATCACACACAGGACCGGCGTGCTACGCTGGCGCCAACTTTGGGGGAAGAGCCTGCCTTTGGAGCGCTCCTGAAGCGCTATCGGTTGGCTGCGGGGCTGACCCACGAGGCCCTGGCCGAGCGCGCGGCGCTGAGTGCGCGTGCCATCAGCGACTTGGAACGTGGCGTGAGTCGCGCCCCGCGTGCGGAGACGCTGGCGCTCCTGGTCCAAGCGCTGCCGCTGGCACCCCAGCAACGCGCCGCCCTGGCAGCAGCCGGCCGACGGACGGCACTCCAGGATGCGTGGCGCCCGCCGCACAACCTGCCGATCCAGCTCACGAGCTTCATCGGCCGCGAGCGTGAGCTGCGTGTCGCCGCTGACCTGCTGCGAAGGCCGGATGTGCGCCTGCTGACGGTGACCGGGGCAGGTGGCACCGGCAAGACCCGCTTAGCAATCGAGCTGGCGATGGCCGCACTGGGCGCCTTCCCCGCGGGCGTGTGCTTTGTGACACTGGCCCCAGTGAGTGGGGCCGACCTGGTGATTCGCGCGATTGCGCGTGCTCTTGGCGCTGGCGATGCCGAAGGACGGACATCGCCCGCCAACTTGGTCGAGCTGCTCGACGATCGTGGCTGCTTGCTCGTGCTCGACAACTTCGAGCAGCTGCTGGCGGCGGCGCCGATCGTGGTCGACCTGCTGCGCGCCTGCCCGGGTGTCAAGATCCTGGCGACCAGTCGCGCTCCGTTGCGTGTCTCCGGCGAGCACGTTTTCCCAATCCAGCCGCTGCCGCTGCCGGTGCTGACGGATCGTGCGCCAGTGGACGAGCTGGCGCGCAACCCGGCCATCAGGCTGTTTGTGGACCGCGCGACGTCAGTGCGGCCAGACTTCGCGCTGACGCCCGACAACGCGTCAGCCGTGGTCGCGATCTGCGTTCGGCTTGACGGCCTGCCATTGGCGCTCGAGCTTGCGGCAGCGCGCGTGCGGGCGCTGCCTCCGCCAGCACTCGTCGCGCGGCTGGTCGACACGACGGGCAGCACGTCCCTGGACCTGCTAACCGGTGGTGCGCGCGACCTGCCTCGCCGGCAGCAAACACTACGTGACACGATCGCCTGGAGCTACGAACTGCTGCCGCCTGCCGAGCAGCTGCTATTCCGCTCGCTGGCCGTCTTTGCTGGCGGCTGTACGGTCGAGGCGGTCGAGGCGGTGTGCCAGCCAGCGACCAATGAAGAGCAGGCTCCCAAGTTGGTGGTCGGCCTGGCCTCGCTGGTTGACAACAGCCTCCTCCAGCAAGGCGAAGGGCCGGACGGCGAGCCGCGGTTCCTCATGCTCGAGACGATCCGCAGCTTCGCCATGGAACGACTCAGTGCGCACGCAGAGGAGGCGGTGCTTCGGCACGCGCACGCGCGCCACTTTCTTGCATTGCTTGAGGCGACAGGCGCGCTGCTGTTCGCTGGCTCACCCAAGCGGCTGCGCTATGCGGCCGAGCAGGATAACGTCCAGGCGGCGCTGCGCTGGCTGGTGACGCAGGGCTAGGCGAGGTCTCCGACGTCAGCGCCAATCTGCAGCATGAATCCGGTCATATCCATGTGTGCCCAGTGCTCGACGAGCCGGCCATCGACCACGCGATGGACCGCTATCCCTGAGATCTGAACCACGTCGCCCGTCGGCTGGTAGCCCAGGCACTCGCCCAAGAAGGTCGCGCGCGTGGTCAGTCGGGTCATGACCTTGTCACCCTCGGCGATCTGGTCGTGGATGGTGTGTACTGCGTCTGGGAAGGCCGACCGCAGTAGCAGCACCGAGCGTCGGACCCCTTCCCGACCGGCCGGTAGGTCGGGAAGCGGGGGATTGTGGTCGACGTAGTCTTCCGGCAGCAGTTCGTCGATGATGTCCAGATTGCCGCGGTCCGTCTCCTCGAACCAGCGGCGGACGAGCGCTTTGTTCGCCTCGGCTGTCTCGGGGCTCACCGTCAAATTAGATATGGGCACGATGGCACTCCTCCGACAACTCACGAGACCTCGAAGTGCCAGCGTATAGCCACTTCGGGCGCTCGTCCAGGGCTCGACAGCCCACGCGTGTGGGCCCAGACCAGCGAGTGCCGGATACAGTCGGCCGCTGCGCGTTCCATATATGAAACGCCCTTGTTGCCATTGCCGCGAACAAGCGACCGAACGAGACGTGCTGCCTGGCAGCTCTGTTCACTAGGCTTGCTGCTGGGCCACGAAGTCCTTAAGCCCATGAGCGGGTTGGCCTGACTTGTCATCACCGCCACCGCGTACTGCTCTCGTCCCTTGGAAAAATATTCCACCGCTTCCAGTTCCCTCTGGCGTTGCCCGGTCCGCGCTTGAAGCACAATATTCAACGCCCAATGCGGATATAATTGCGGGCCATAACAAGCGCACTAAATACGCAGTTACCTCTGGTTCAGCCCCGCGTTATTGAGGCAATCGGCCTGATAAACTCAGCGCGCTACACGTACCGGGATACATGGCGCAACGTCGTATACAGGATGGGATGACCCTGACCCGAACGGTTCGGCTGAGGTAGTTGCTGCTCAGGTCGGTAGCGAGGCTTGGTCCAGCGTCAGTCCGATGATGTGCCCGACGCGCTGTAGATCCACATCTTGAGCGAGCAGCACGGCCTCATGGCGCCACGCCACGGCGGCGATCATGCAATCGACCATGCCGCGCGGGGTGACACCGGCGGCGCGACAGCGTCGATAGATGCGTGCGGCGGCATCGAAGTCGGAAGAGGCATCGAACCGGAGCAAAGTGAAACGGAGCAAGAGACGCTGCAGATCAATCTCTCGCTGATCGGTGCGCGCACCCGCCAGTACTTCCATAACTACTGGTTCGGTTACCGACAGAGGACCGTCCGATGCGATCAACTCAGCCACGCGCCGATGGACTGCGCTGCCTGTAGCTCGGTCGTACTCGACCCAGGCAGACGTATCAGCCAGGATCATGCTGGCTAACTAGCGGGCGCCGTGTCCGGCGGGATTTCTCCGATGGCATGTGCTCCCTCCATTGCCACCGCCTCCTCACGCGTCATGGGCTGGCCCGCCAGATGCCGCAGGGCGAGATCGACTGCCTCGGTCTTAGTGTGTATGCCGTAGCGATCCATGATGCGACGAACGTAAACCTCGTCGATTTCGATGTTCGTCCGAGTGCGTGCCATACACTAACTATACACGTCGCGTGTACGACAGGTGTACCCTATCCTGGCGCCGACTACGCAGAGCGCAACCACCTCGCGCTTCGTACTCAGGAGTGACCCACGCCTGAGTCGGCTCGGGCTGTGCCCAGCTCAGCTTCGAGCAGCGACGCGAGGTGCTGGGGATCCTCTCGGCGCAGTTGACCCTCGAAATGGACGGGCGACTGCGCATGCTCCTCGAGCTGCGTGTCAAGAAATCTGATATATCTCCACGACCTCCTCAGCGCCTGAGCACAACGAGGTGCGGGTCACACGCGTGCCAACTCGACCAGCATCGTTACCCCAAGATTGGACGGTCGAGGAACGCATGTCCCAGCTGCGCGCTTGACGAACGGCCATCATGTCGTCTCAGACCAAGTTCGCGGAGGTGCTCGCCGTGGCGGGAACGGCCTCGCTGCCGGCCTACGATATCTACGACCTGATCCCGAAGTTCGAGCTGCGGAGGCAGATCTTGTCGGGCATGTTGTTGCCGCCTGTCCCGCTCTCGCCTCGCTCACGCGCACCCAAAGCCATTCGACGCAGGACCGCCGCAACAACATGGCGTCGGTTCGGTGGGCCGATTCCGGGCCCGACGGCGACCATGTTCGGTCGCACCCGAGATGAGCGGCTCGGGGTGCCTTGCCCGAGCGCATGGCGAGAATACGTGACGTGCCTTCAAGAAGCCGAGGGCGCCTTGCTGCGCGGTGACCTTGCTCTCGATGCCGACCCTGCGCGGGACGAGGAAGTGTCGTTCACCAGCCTGCGTCTGCCAGTCGGGCTAGGTTTCACCATCGACGAGGTCGGCTGTGCCGAAGTCAGGTCCGCGGACTTCACGGCTGAGGTAGCCTCCGTCCCGATGTGAATGGACGTACCTTGGGGCGTTCGGGAGTGCATCGTGCCTTACACCGTGGATTTCAACACCGTTTCGACCGTCGGCCTGGAGTCGTCGCCCGTCGCGGCCGCGCTCGCTGGTCTGCGGGCGAACGAGGCCCGCTACTTCAAGAACAAGTACGACCACGATTTCACAGTGGAGCCTGCCAGCAACGCCAAGACGACCATCGATTGGGTGCACCGGATCCTCAAAGAAGAACGGGACATCGTCATCTCGTCTCGCCCGCTCGAGGCTACGGCCTTCCAGGTCGAGAACATCCGAATGGCCTACGTCTTCTACGAGAGTGGGCTGTCGATCAACGTGATGTACACCGTCGACGCCGCCGGGAAGCGGGCGGTCGGGTTCAAGCTCTCCGACGGGATGGACGTCCCCGCGGAGCTCGCCTCGCAGTTCAAGTTCGCGAGGCAGAGGTCGAGGCTGGCCGGAACTATTCGCGGTTCCTTCTTCGTGATCAAGAACGAGTACTGACCCGCTCCGGCATCTGCGAGTCAGTCACCTCTTGCCCGTCGTGTTCCACGCCGCGGCCTCGGGGCAGCGGCTTGTCGGTGAACCGACAGTCTCCGAAATCCCGACCGAGCGTGAGCTTCACATAGCCCCGAACCGCCGTGGGGCCGCCCAGGAGGACACTGCTTCGTACGGCTCAACGCCGTAGACGAGACCGGTTTCTCGCGTTCTGCCCTGCTGGCGCACGAGATCATCGGCAAGACCGCGCTCGGAATCAAATCTCAGCGAACCGCCGCGCTGGGACTAGAGTCCGCGGCGCGTCAACCGTACTCAAGGGCGCGTCGAGTCCGCCCGACGCTGAGAACGAGCGGCGTCTCGAAGCATCCGGCGCATCTTTTATGGTGAAGATAGCGGTGAATAAAAGTGCGGCAGTCGCTCCGGATTGGGGGTATTCAACCGAGTTACCCGCAGTGCGGTTAGCGTCAGTTGCGTGGTAAAATTAGCGGACTACATGCATTGGCATGTGTGCTCGACGATCAAGGTATGATCGCGCTCTGGGCGATTCTACCCCTCTGGACTCCCATTGACTTTTGTCTGTGGTACCTCTCACGGTTAGGGCACGGCACCACTCTCACGTCACATTAGGTGTTCAACTATGCGCTCCGCCGAATCGCGTTGCGAGGCGTGGCGCGAGTTGGGGCGCGTGCGCAGCGCCCTTTACCGGACGCCCATCTCACGTCAATGAGAGGGGCTTAGCACCCCTCGTCGATCAGGGCCGCGCCGACCGGGTTGCGCGTCGGCACTTGTCACGTGCGTGGCTGCGGACGAGGCGGAGCGCAATCCGGGCCGATACGACGTAATGGGCATCCATCGGACGCGCGCCGCCAGCCGCGCCACTTGATAGGGACGCGCCGCCGTTCCCCAGGCGTCACGCACGGCGGGGCCCGGCCCAGCAGGGGACGAGTCATCTGGCGACGAACTGAGATCCGCCAGGCTAGGATCTTCGCGCCCCATCGGGCGCGGGCGGCGAATATCAGCAGGGAGCGTGGAACGTGGCACGGAGGCAAAGAGCGGCCAGGTCAAGTATCACACGAGCAGGCACGCGCGACCCTGAGTTGCCAGGCCTCAGGCCAGAAATACCAGCCTACGTTCTGGACTTCTATGTGGATGCGGATGGGAGGATGCCGGCACTCGAATGGCTCCGCTCCCTCGAGCCGCTGAAGCGCTTCGAAGTGGGCCACGCGATGGACGCCCAGCTACAACAAGATGGCCTGGGGGGTATGCCGCACTCGTTGGGGAACAAACCTGGGCAATGGCCTTGCCGAGTTCCGGGTGGGTGAGGCCGACACCCAGGGCGGAGTCCTGCTGCGTGTCTTCTTCCACGCCTTTGGCGGCCGCCGGATCCTGGTCCTGCACGGGTACGACAAGGGCGAGGATCCGAGCGAGCGACGGCAGCAGCGTGAGATCAGCGATGCCAAAAGAAGAATGAGGGACTTCGAAGCGCGGCTTGGAAGGCAGACGTATCCCCTCCAAGAGCTACCGCCAACAGCAGCCGCCGCAGCCCAGTCAAGGCGGAAGAACCATTGACGATTATGGGTTATATCCCATAGAGTAGGCACCCCAGAGGTAGATCATGGCCAGCAGCTTCACCGACTTCATGCGCGAGATGGCGGACGAGGCACGCCAGTCGGGGCCCGCGGCGGAGGCCGCCTATGTCGAGACGCAGCAGCGGCACTGGATCGCGCGGCTCCTGTTCGACCGTCGACGGGAGCTTGGCTTCACGCAAGCAAAGCTGGCCGCGACTTCGGGTATCGATCAGGCGGACATCAGCAAGATCGAGCACGCTGAAGCCAATCCGACCCTGGAGACGCTTTCGGCGCTCGCAACAGCGTTGCGCTGTACGCTCGCGTTGCAGCCCATCCCCGAGGAAACACTCGCTCTCTCGGCGGGACGACAGGCGCTGGCAGACCGGCGGTGTGTGCCTACTGCACCAGATCGCGCGGTCAGCACCCCAGCTCGGGTCACCACTCGTGCCGTGGCTGCGGCATCCGGTCGCGCAGTAAGGGCGCCGCGAGCGGCATCCGCATCGCCCGCTGCCGCTTCCACCCGCAAGGCACGGCCGCGGGCAACGTCGTAGATCGCCGGGAATTCAAGTTAACCTCACCTCGCGAGTGCGGTGCGGTTGCCGCCCAACCTCAGGGCGGTCGGGAGTCTGCAACGGATTCTGAGGTCGTCCACGACGGCGCAATCGCCCGACCATGGGGCTATCGGCAGGGGCGGCCGCTAGCTGGCCGGGTTCGACATGTCAGACTACTCGGGTCATCGGCTGGCGCTATTTCGGCGGCAATTGCGTAGCGATGATGGCGGCCAGCTCGATGATCTCGTCTTGGCTGAGAACCGAG
>WNGA01020979.1_pt1 | contig 18872 bp, 17 predicted proteins | sample 5400061 | NCBI WGS metagenome assembly WNGA01 (sample SAMN13153366, study PRJNA577476) | soil metagenome | isolation source: 100 cm soil or saprolite under grassland replicate 2 | place: USA:California | collected 2016-06-15 | reverse complement strand
GACCGTGCCGGAGCGGGATTCCTACCGGATCGAGGTGGGGCGGCGTGGCGTCGTCGCGTTCACGAGGTCCGACCTCGATCGCTCGAACTGGAAGGCCGACCTCACGATCGGCGCCTACACGATGTTCGGCGGCATCTAGGGACCGGTGTGGACCTGGACCAGGGGTGGACATGAGGCAGCAGCGCGGTGGCGGGGCGGCCGGGACGGTGGCACGGCCGATAACGGCGGTGCTGGCGGAGCGGTTCCCGCTGCGCCGGGTGGTCCTGGTGGCCTTGACCATTCTGATCGCCTTCAGCGTGGTGACGGGCTCCTGGAAGACGCTGGCCCTGTCGCCCTCGCAGGGAGGGATCAGCGCCGGCGGCTGGCGCGCGTTCATCGTGTTCGGCCTGGCAGAGGGAAGCATCTACGCGCTGATCGCGCTCGGCTACAGCCTGGTCTACGGGATCCTGATGATGATCAACTTCGCGCACGGCGAGGTGTTCATGTCGGGCGCGATCGCCTCCTTCTTCGTCGCCCAGACGCTGGACAGCAACGGGCTGCTGGACCGGAGCCCCGTGCTGAGCATCGGGCTGATGCTGGTGACGTCGATGGCGGTGTCCATGCTCGTGGCCGTGCTGCTGGAGCGGGTCGCCTACCGCCCGCTGCGCAACGCCCCGCGCCTGGTCCCGCTCATCACCGCCATCGGCGCCTCGCTGTTCCTGCAGTACACCTTCGCGGGCTTCTTCGGCACGGACGCCAAGGGCTATCCCGACGTCAAGATCCTCGACGGCACCTGGAACGTCCTCGGCTTCCCGGTCGGCAGGGCCCTGGGGGTGACCATCGTCACGGCCGCGCTGCTGATGATCGCCCTGACGCTCTTCATCGCCAGGACGACGGTGGGCAAAGCCATGCGGGCGGTCGCCGAGGACAAGGAGATCGCCAGCCTGATGGGGATCAACGTCAACCGGGTGATCGTGACGACCTTCGCCATCGGCGGGATCCTGGCGGGTGTGGCCGGGGTGCTCTTCGCGCTCGTGTTCTCCGAGGTGGACCCGTTCATGGGCTTCGTCCCCGGGATCAAGGCCTTCACCGCGGCGGTGCTCGGGGGCATCGGGAGCGTCACCGGGGCGGCCCTCGGCGGGCTGATCCTCGGCCTGGTGGAGTCGGTGGGGCCGGCCCTGCTGCTGACCGGCATCCACGTGCCCGCCCCGAACCAGCTCAGGGACGTGATCGCGTTCACGATCCTCGTGCTGGTCCTGATCTTCCGGCCGGGCGGCATCTTCGGCACCGGCGAGCCGGAGCGGGCATAGGGAGGCCGCCGTGATCGGGACCGAGCTGATGCGCAGGGCGGCCAGGACAGGTCTGGTGGGCGCCGCCGCCGTCGCCTACCTCGCCCTGGTGGGCATGATCGAGAAGTTCGAGGTCCGCCACCTCATCGGCGACACGGTCAACCTGGGAAAGGTCCTGCTGGCACTGCCGCCACTGCTGGCAGGCTACCTCGCCACCCGGCCGCGACTGGTGGGGGGGCGGTCCGAGCAGCCCGCGCCGGCGGCGGCCATGACCGGCGGGCTCGTCAGCGGCGTGGTCACGGGCGGGCTGACCGCGCTCGGCGTCGCCTTGGTCCACGCCTTCCCGGACGGTGCGGTGCGGAGCATTTTCATCGCGGTCTCGCCGGCCCTGCTGTCCATCCTGACGTTCGGCAAGAGCCTGCCCGTGGGCGCGGTCCTGCTGCTGCTCCTCGGCGGCGTGCTCGGCGTGCTCGGAGCCGCCTACCGGGTGCTGCCGCGCCGCTACCAGCGCCCGCTGAGCATCGGGCTCGGGGTGACCTTCCTGTTCGCGCTGTTGCAGCGGATCATCCCGCCGCTGCTGTTCAATCTGGACCTCGACACCTCCTGGCTCTACAGCACGTCCTTCGGCGGCCTCACGGTCCTCGGTACGGTTGTCGTGTTCGCGGTGTCGACCGGGCTGCCCGTGCTCTGGTCGGCAAAGGGCAAGGCCGTGCGCGAGCGGGTCCAGCGGCTGCCGAAGGCGCGTCGCAAGGCGCTCGACCGGACCGGCCTGCTGCTGCTCGCCGTGGTGCTGGCGGTGTTTCCCCGGCTGGTCGGCTCGACCGTCTCCCAGGTGCTGGGCTCGGTCGGCATCTTCCTGCTGATGGGGCTCGGCCTGAACATCGTGGTCGGCTACGCGGGCCTGCTGGACCTCGGCTACGTCGCCTTCTTCGCGGCCGGCGCCTACCTGACCGCCCTGTTCACAGGGTCGCACCTGGTGACCTCCCTTGGCGCGACGGCCTCGCCGGCGTTCGTGGTGAACCTCGACTTCTACGCGGCGCTGCCGCTGGTGATCCTCGTCGCCGCGTTCATCGGGCTGATGATCGGCGCGCCGGTCCTTCGCCTCCGAGGTGACTACCTGGCGATCGTCACCCTCGGCTTCGGCGAGATCGCCAGGGTGCTGCTGACGTCCTCGTGGCTGCAGAAGTTCACCGGCGGGCCGCAGGGGCTCCGGGACATCACCGACGCGCACATCGGCGGCATCGGCTTCCGTGACCCGCAGCCCTTCTACTACCTGGTCCTCGCCTTCTGCGCGCTGGCCGTCTACGTGTCGCAGCGCCTTGCCGGCTCCAGGGTCGGGCGGGCGTGGAGCGCGATGCGCGAGGACGAGCTGGCGGCCGAGGCCATGGGCGTCAGCACGGTCAGGTACAAGCTGCTGGCCTTCGCCATGGGCGCGGCCGTCGGCTGCCTGTCGGGCGCGCTGTTCGCGGTGCAGATCGGCTCGCTCGCGCCGGACAGCTTCGCGATCCTCGTCTCCATCACCGCGCTGGCCGTGGTCATCCTCGGCGGGATGGGCAGCATCCCCGGCGTCGCCGTGGGCGCCATGCTGCTGATCGGCCTGCCTGGGCTGCTCGATGAGTTCGAGGAGTACCGGGTGCTCGTCTACGGTGCGGCCCTGATCATGATCATGATCCTGCGGCCCCAGGGGCTGATCCCCAACGTGCGCCGCATGCGCGAGCTCCAGGAGGAGGAGGTCGCGCAGGACCAGTGGCTGAAGGAGGAGGCGCCCCCGACGGTCACCATCGGCGGCGGGGGAGGTGGCTCGTGAGCGCGCTGCTGGAGATCCGCGGGCTCGTCAAGCGCTTCGGCGGCCTGAACGCGGTCGACGGCGTCGACCTGGCCGTCGAGGACGGCGAGATCCTGAGCGTGATCGGCCCGAACGGAGCCGGCAAGACCACCCTGTTCAACGTGGTCACGGGGTTGTACCCGCCCGACGAGGGGTCCATCGGCTTCGACGGCCACGAGCTGGTCGGCCTCAAGCCCAACCAGATCTGCCTGCTCGGCATCTCCCGGACGTTCCAGACGGTGCGGCTGTTCGCCAACATGACCGTGCTGGAGAACGCGATGGTGGGCCAGCATAGCCGGACCCGGTCCGGGGTGTTGGGGGCCGTGCTGCGACTGCCGGGCACGAGGGCCGAGGAGCGGCGGGTGCGGGAGGAGGCGCGCTCGGCGCTGTCGTTCTTCGGGAGCCGCCTGGCCAGCTACCGCGAGGACCAGCCGGCGTTCGCGCTCTCCTACGCCAACCGGCGCCGGCTGGAGGTCGCCCGGGCCATGGCCACGGACCCCAAGCTCATCCTGCTCGACGAGCCCGCCGCCGGGATGAACCCCAGGGAGACCGAGGAGATCACGCAGCTCATCGGGAAGCTCCGGGACAAGGGCGGCTACACCCTCGTCGTGGTCGAGCACGATATGCACGTGGTCAAGGGGGTGTCGGACCGGGTGGTCGCGCTCGACTACGGACGCAAGATCGCCGAGGGCACCTTCGACGAGGTGTCAAGCGACGAGCGCGTGATCGAGGCGTACCTCGGCAAGGGAGCGGTGGAGGCGGGATGAGGGACGGGCCGATCCTCGAGCTGCGCAACGTCAGCACGCACTACGGGCTCATCGCGGTCCTCCGCGAGGTGAGCCTGGAGATCCGTCCAGGGGAGATCGTCTGCCTGCTCGGCGGCAACGCCAGCGGGAAGTCGACCACGCTGCGGACCATCCTCGGCATGGTGGCGCCGAGTGAGGGCGAGGTGCTGTACCAGGGCAGGCCGATCGGCGGGCTGCCCACCATGGAGATCGTGAGCCAGGGGCTGACCATGGTCCCGGAGAACCGGCGCCTGTTCTCTCGCATGACCGTGCGGGAGAACCTCGAGCTGGGCAGCTATCTGCGAAAGGACAAGCCGAAGGTCAAGGAGGACCTCGACCGCGTGCTGGGGCTGTTCCCCCGGCTGGGGGAGCGGCTGTCGCAGAAGGCGGGGACGCTCTCCGGCGGGGAGCAGCAGATGGTCGCGATGGGACGGGCGCTGATGGCGGACCCGAAGGTCCTGCTGATGGACGAGCCCTCCATGGGCCTTGCCCCGGTCCTGGTGGCGCAGGTGTTCAAGATCATCCAGGAGGTCAACCGACCGGCACGGCCATGAGCGGGGACCGCGCAGCGGTCGGACGGTCGCACGGCCGTCCGGGCCGGCCTGGAGTTGTCGGGGCGGCCCGACCGGTGGGTGAACCGTGCGGCAGGCGGCGGTGGTCGCTCGGCAGTGTGCCGGCGACGCGTTAGAAAGAAAGGCGTGAGCATGGTGGGAAGCAAACACCGGTGGAGCGTGCTGCTGGCGGTCGTGGCCGGCGCGGCGCTGCTGCTGGCGGCCTGCGGCGGGAGCAACAACAAGTCCTCGTCGAGCAGCGCCGGGGGCCTGACCGACCTGGGCAAGCAGCTCCCGTCCTCGGTGCAGCAGGCGAAGGAGATCAAGGTCGGCTCTGACATCGAGTACCCTCCGGTCGAGTTCTTCAAGGAGGGCACCCAGGAGGTTCAGGGGATCGACTGGGACATCGCGCAGGCGCTGGCAAAGAAGCTCGGGGTGAAGTTCACCTTCGTCAACTTCACCGACTTCGCCAACATGATCACGGCGATGCAGGCCAAGCGCTTCGACATCATCATGTCGGCGATGAACGACACCGCCGAGCGCCGGGCCAAGAACGCCGACTTCATCGACTACTTCTCCGCGGGGTCGGCGATCCTGGTCAAGAAGGGCAACCCACAGGGCGTGCAGTCCCTTGACAGCCTGTGCGGCAAGACCATCGCCCTGCAACAGGGCACCGTCCAGGTCGACCAGGCCAAGGCCCAGCAGGCCAAGTGCAAGAGCGCGGGCAGCCCTGAGATCAAGATCCTGACCTTCGAGAAGGACACCGACGCGCTGCTCCAGGTCAAGAACGGCCGCGCGGTCGCGGACATGGAGGACTTCCCGGTGGCCGCCTACAACGCCAAGACGTCGGGCGGCGGCAGCGACTTCGAGGTTGCCGGGCAGCAGTTCGAGGTCGGGAAGTACGGGATCGCGGTCCGCAAGGACGACACCCAGCTCCGGGACGCGCTCCAGGCGGCCCTGAAGGCAGTCATCGCCGACGGGACCTACGACCAGATCCTCTCGAAGTGGGGCGTGCAGCAGGGGGCGCTGAAGACAGCTCCCCTGAACTCCGGCAGCTAGTCGGCGCCACCGTGCCCAGGCCGGGCCGGGTCCCGGCCCGGCCTGGGCAACGGACCGGACCGGCCGTCAGGACACCGCTCGCAGGAGGGCTGACCGGTGAGCCGAGAAGCCAACCAGGCGCCGGCCGGCGCCACCGCGGGGCCACCGCGGGGCTCCACGCCGGCCGGCGAGATCCGCGCCGTCCCCGTCCGCCACTGGGGCCGGTGGGTCAGCGCGGTCGTCGTGCTGCTGGCCGTCGCCTGGCTGGTCCAGGCGGGCCTCGGCGCGCACGCCGTGGACTTCGCGGTCGTGCGCAAGTACCTGACGTCCGAGCAGATCCTGACCGGGCTTCGCAACACGATCGTCATCTCGGTCCTGGCCCAGGTCACGGGGATCGCCCTCGGCGTGGTGTTCGCGGTGATGCGGCTCTCCCGCAACCCGGTGCTGTCGTCGGTGAGCACCTTCTACATCTGGTTCTTCCGCGGCACCCCCGTGCTGGTGCAGCTGCTGTTCTGGTACAGCGCGGTGCCGCTGGTGTTCCAGCACCTGGCGATCGCGGTGCCGTTCACCGGCGTCGTGCTGGTCTCGGTCCCGATGACCTCGTTCATGACGCCCTTCATGGCCGCGTTCCTCGGCCTCGGCCTGAACGAGGGCGCCTACATGGCGGAGATCGTGCGGGCCGGCATCCTGTCGGTCGACGAGGGCCAGATGGAGGCGTCCAGCGCGCTCGGGATGACCTCCGGCCAGACCATGCGCCGCATCGTCCTGCCACAGGCCATGCGGGTGATCATCCCACCCACCGGCAACGAGTTCATCTCCATGCTGAAGACCTCGTCGCTGGCCTCGGTGATCACCTACGAGGAGCTGCTGCGCAAGGCCCAGAACATCTACTCGACCAACCTGGAGGTGCTGCCGCTGCTGGTGGTGGTGAGCATCTGGTACCTGGTGCTCACCAGCATCGCCAGCATTGGGCAGTACTACATCGAGCGCCGCTACGCCCGCGGCAGCGCGCGGGCCCTGGCGGAGACGCTGCCGCAGCGGCTGCGGCGCAACCTCGCGCTGGGCAGGCCGCACGACGGAGGGGTGTGATGCCGCCATGACGACGCTACCGGTGACAACGCCGCCGATGGTCAAGGCGGAGGGCGTGCACAAGCGCTTCGGCCGGCTCGAGGTGCTGTGCGGCGTGGACCTCGAGGTCGGGCGCGGGCAGGTGTTCGTGATCATCGGCCCCTCCGGCAGTGGCAAGTCGACGTTCCTGCGCTGCATCAACCACTTGGAGAAGATCAACGCCGGCCGCCTGTCCGTCGACGGCGAGCTGGTCGGCTACCGGCAGCAGGGCGACCGCGTCTACGAGCTGAAGGAGCGGGAGGTCGCCCGCAAGCGCGCCGAGATCGGCATGGTCTTCCAGCGCTTCAATCTGTTCCCGCACATGACCGCGCTCGGCAACGTGATCGAGGCGCCATGCCGGGTGAGCGGCCTGCCCAGGGCGCAGGCGCTGGAGCGCGCGCGCGACCTGCTCGCCCAGGTGGGCCTGGCGGATAAGGCCGACAGCTACCCGGCACAGCTCTCGGGCGGCCAGCAGCAGCGGGTCGCGATCGCCCGCGCGCTGGCCATGGACCCCAAGCTGATGCTGTTCGACGAGCCCACCAGCGCGCTCGACCCGGAGCTGGTCGGCGAGGTCCTCGAAGCCATGAAGAAGCTGGCCGCCATTGGCATGACCATGATCGTGGTCACCCACGAGATGGGGTTCGCCAGAGAGGTCGGGGACTATCTGGTGTTCATGGACCAAGGGGTCATCGTCGAGGCAGGCAAGCCGACGGAGGTGCTCGCGCGGCCCCAGCACCAGCGCACCAAATCGTTCGTGGCCAGGATCCTGTAGGTCGCTGCCGGGAAAGAAGTCACCAGCGGCGGAAGGAAGCGGTAAGAACAGGAAACGTTCGGGCCAAAGGGGTCCGGGCGGGGGAACCGAAGGACCTTTGGCTCCGTTCGCACCTTCCCCGAGTGCGCTCGTTCTCTACTCGGTCCTTCGGACCCCCGCACCGGACGGACCAGCGGGGCCTATGGAACCCCGAGGGCCGCAAGCTAACAGCCGGTCGTGCCTGGGTCAACTTTCTGGGAACGTTTTGCCACAAGGGATTGAAGTATCAGCGCTGGTGGCACCTGCGGCGATGGAAGTTCGGGATCTTCGGTCCGGGGATGCCTGGTCTCGGTCGGGGAGGCCGTGGTTTCGACCGCCCCCGTGGCAGGGTAGAAAGCCTCCACCGGCTTCTCGCCTTGCTAGTGACTGCCTTGGAACTGACAATTCCTCCTTCGCCGAGGTTCCTGCCTCGCGTGCGGCACTCCGTCGCACGGGTGCTGTGCGGCCTGCCCGAGGAGACCGTGGACGACGTCCTGCTGGCGCTCGACGAGGCGGTCAGCAACGCGATCCGTCACGGCTCCGGCAGCGGCGGGCCGATCGAAGTGAGCGTCGGCGTGGAGGACGGCTGGATCGACGTCCTCGTGCTCGACCGCGGCCCCACGCCCAGGCCCCCCTGCCTGCCCGACGGGCCCCCGCGGACCCTGGCGACCGGCGGCCGCGGTCTGTGGCTGATCGCGCAGCTCGTCGACGAGGTCAGGCTCTGGCGCAGGGGCGACGGCACGCTGGTGTGGCTGCGCCGCCGGGCGCGGCCACGTGTCGGCGTGGCGTGACGGGGCGGCGCCCGCGCGGCCGTTCCCGAACCTGTGTCCACAACCTGCACCGCCCCGGCCTCGCCGTCGGTGCGCGCTGTTAGACTCGCCGATGTGGCGACGACATCTTCTTCCAGAGCGAGCGCGGCCGGCGCGGCGACCAAGGGCGCCGCCGGCGCCGCGGCCGAGCCCGCACGGCCGCTCGTTCTGCTGGACGGGCACAGCCTGGCCTACCGGGCGTTCTTCGCGCTGCCGAGCGACCTGGCGACCACCACGGGCCAGCAGACGAACGCGGTCTACGGCTTCACCTCCATGCTGGTGAAGCTGTTCGGCGAGATCGCGCCGGACCGCATCGCCGTCTGCTTCGACCGGGGCCGACCCGCCTACCGCTACGAGGTGTACGCGGACTACAAGGCGAACCGGCACGCGACCCCCACCGAGTTCAGCACCCAGATGCCGCTCATCCGCGAGGTGCTGGACACGTTGCACGTCCCCGTCGTCGAGATCGCCGGCTACGAGGCGGACGACGTTATTGCGACCCTCGTCGAGCAGGCCATCGAGCGGGAGGTGCCGGTGCTGATCGTCACCGGCGACCGCGACACGCTCCAGCTCGTGGACGACGAGCACGATGTCCGGGTGATGATGACCAGCCGCGGCATCACCGACACCCGGATCTACGACGAGGCCGCGGTGCTGGAGCGCTACGGCGTGCCGCCGGAGCACTACGTCGACATTGCCGCGCTGCGGGGCGACCCCTCCGACAACCTCCCCGGCGTGCCCGGGGTCGGGGACAAGACCGCCACCAAGCTGGTCGTGGCCTACGGGACGGCGGAGGGCGTCGTCGACCACGCCCGGGAGCAGCGTGGCAAGCTGCGCGACAACCTCCTCGCCCACGCCGACGGCGTGCGCCGCAACAAGCAGCTCGCCATCCTGCGCCGCGACGTGCCCCTGCCGGTCGGCGTGGACGAGCTGCGCATCGGCACCTGGGACCGCGGCGAGATCCAGCGGCTGTTCGACACGCTGGAGTTCCAGAGCCTGCGCGAGCGGTTGTTCGCCGCCATCGCCCAGCCGACCGCGTCCGACGTCGGCTTCGAGGTCGACGCCCGCGCGCTGGCCACGGGCGAGCTGGCCGCCTGGCTCAGGGAGGTGCCGGCGGGCACGCCGGTCGCGCTCGCCGCGCGGCTGCTCACCGGCCCCGGCCGCGCCGAGCTGCTCGGCGTGGCGCTGTGGGCCGAGCGCGGGGGCGCCGTCTGGCTCGACCTCGACATGGCCGCCCCGGCGGACCTGGAGGCGCTTGAGGCACTGCTGGCGGACCCGGAGCGGCCCAAGCTCGCGCACGATGCCAAGAACCTCTACCTGGCCGTCTGGCAGCGCGGCGGGCAGCTCGAGGGGCTGGCCATGGACACCGCGGTGGCCGCCTACCTGGCCCTGCCGGCGCAGCGCGGCTACGACCTCTCGGAGCTCGCCCTGCGCTACCTGCGCAAGGAGCTGCGCCCGGAGGGCACCGGCGGCGAGAGCCGGCCCGCGGGGGAGGGCATGCAGCTCGCCTTCGACACCTCGGCCGAGGCCGAGGAGGACTGGCGGGACTGGTGCCTGCGCGCCCAGGCCGTCGGCGAGCTGAGCGCGGCGCTCGCCACCGAGCTGGCCTCGCTCGGGATCGAGCGCCTGGACCGCGAGGTGGAGCTGCCGCTGGTGCCGATCCTGGCGAAGCTCGAGCGGACCGGCATCGCCATCGACCTGCCGGTGCTCGAGGAGATCGGCGACCGGCTCGAGGCACGCATCCTCGACCACGAGGCACGCGTCTACGAGCTGGCGGGCGAGAAGTTCAACATCGGCTCCAACCCGCAGCTCCAGGCGATCCTGTTCGACAAGCTGAGGCTGCCCAAGACCAAGCGGATCAAGACCGGCTACACCACCGACGCGGCCTCGCTGGCGCAGCTCGCCGGCTCGCACCCCATCATCGAGGAGCTGCTCGGCTACCGCGAGGTGGCCAAGCTCAAGAACACCTATGTGGACGCCCTGCCCAAGCTGGTGAACCCCGCCACCGGTCGCATCCACGCGCAGTTCAACCAGCTCATCGCCGCCACCGGGCGGCTCTCCAGCCAGAACCCCAACGTGCAGAACATCCCGATCCGGACCGAGCTCGGCCGCGAGATCCGCCGTGCCTTCGTGACCGGCCCGGGCACCGAGGGGCTGCTGGTCGCCGACTACGCGCAGATCGAGTTCCGCGTGCTCGCCCACCTCGCCGGCGACGACGCGCTGGTGGCGGCGTTCCTGTCCGGCGAGGACGTGCACGCGACCGTGGCGGCGATGGTGTGGGGCCTGCCGCCCGACCAGGTCGACCGGGAGCTGCGCAGCCGCGTGAAGATGGTCACCTACGGGCTCGCCTACGGCCTCTCGGCCTTCGGGCTGGCGCAGGGGCTCGGCATCGCCCCGGACGAGGCCAAGGCGCTGATGGAGGCGTACTTCGCGCGCTTCGGCAAGGTCAAGGCCTACCTCGACGGGGTGGTGGCGCAGGCGCGCCGCGACGGCTACACCCAAACCATCCTCGGCCGGCGCCGCTACCTGCCGGACCTCGCCTCCGACAACTACCAGCGGCGGCAGATGGCCGAGCGGATGGCGCTGAACGCGCCCATCCAGGGGTCCGCGGCCGACATCATCAAGATGGCCATGGTCGCGGTCGACCGGGCACTGGACGCCGGGCGGCTCGCCTCGCGCATGGTCCTGCAGGTCCACGACGAGCTGGTCTTCGAGGTCGCGCCGAGCGAGCGACCGGTCCTCGAGGAGCTGGTCCGCCGAGAGATGACCGGCGTGGCCCAGCTCAGGGTCCCGCTCGAGGTCTCCATGGCCTTCGGCCGCTCTTGGGCCGAAGCGCAGCACTGAGGAGGCCGGCGCGGCCCGCACCGTGGTCCCGGCCGGGACAGGCGGCCCGCGCCGCGCGGGCTCAGCGCGGCGCCGGCGCCGGGGCGGGGTCGATGGCGATGCGCAGGCGCTTGTTGCCCTTGCCCTTGGATTCGTGGCCGCGCACCACCTCGAGGCCGGGCGGCAGCAGGTTGGTCTTGGTGCGGATCAGCTCGGGCTTGGCCGCGAACGCCTCGGGGGACAGGAAGGACACGTGCACCGGGCGGTCGGCCTCGACCTCCTCGAGCAGCGCGGCCTCCACCGACTCGGCGAAGCCCGCGCTCATACTGGGCAGCTCGAAGTCCATGCGCGCCCGCAGGGGCTCCATGTTGCCGCCCGTGACCAGCGCGCCGTGGTCGCGGCCGATCACGCCGGCGAGCACGTGCAGGGCGGTGTGGGTGCGCATCAGCGAGTAGCGCCGCTCCCAGTCGACGCGGCCGTGGACCTTGGCCCCGGGCGCGGGCAGGGGGCCGCCCTCGATGAGCAGCACCGGCTCGCCGTCGCGCCGGGTGCTGCCGGTGACGGTGAGCTCGCTGCCCTCGTGCTCGATCGTGCCGGTGTCGGCGGGCTGGCCCCCGCCGCCGGGGAAGAAGGTGCTGCGGTCCACGACCACCCCGTCGGGGTGTTGTGCCACCACCTCGGCGTCGAAGCTGGCCAGGTAGGCGTCGCGCTGGTAGAGAGGCTCCGTCACGGCTCGGACCTTTCGTTCGAAGCTGGGCTGAACAGGAGGTATCGTGGCACGCCCGGCCCGCGCCCGGCGCCACGTCACGGGTCCTACCCGGAAAACCTCCACAAAGCTGCTGGTCATGCGGGCGCAAAACGTTGACGCGGTGGTTGGACGGCGGCTACCATCTGCCGAACTACGTGTGGGCTTTTCTGCCGGTGTGCTCAGACGCTGATCGCGTCGCCTCAACACAAGGAAATGTCCTCGCGGGAGATCTCTGTCCGACAGTTTAGGAGACGAGCAGTTGACCGAGTCCACCGACCGACCCTCGATCCCATCCGAGCCGCCCCAGGCCGCCATGCCGGGTGTGACGACCCAGGTGACCCAGAACGACATCGGCTCGGCCGAAGAGCTGGCCGCCGCCTACGAAGAGACCCTCAAGGACTTCAACGAGGGTGACATCGTCGACGGCTACGTGGTGAAGGTCGACCACGACGAGGTGCTGCTCGACATCGGCTACAAGTCCGAGGGTGTCATCCCCTCGCGGGAGCTGTCGATCAAGCACGATGTGGACCCGCACGAGGTCGTCGCCCTTGGTGAGCACATCGAAGCGCTGGTCATGCAGAAGGAGGACAAGGACGGCCGCCTGATCCTGTCGAAGAAGCGCGCGCAGTACGAGCGGGCTTGGGGCACGATCGAGAAGAAGAAGGAGAACAACGAGATCGTCGAGGGCACGGTCATCGAGGTCGTCAAGGGCGGCCTGATCCTCGACATCGGCCTCCGCGGCTTCCTTCCCGCCTCGCTGGTCGAGATGCGGCGCGTCCGCGACCTGCACCCCTACGTGGGGCGCACGCTCGAGGCGAAGATCATCGAGCTGGACAAGAACCGCAACAACGTGGTGCTCTCGCGCCGTGCCTGGCTGGAGGAGACCCAGTCGGCGACCCGCCGGGCCTTCCTGCACACGCTGCGCAAGGGCGAGATCCGCAAGGGCGTCGTGTCCAGCATCGTCAACTTCGGAGCATTCGTCGATCTCGGCGGCGTCGACGGCCTCGTGCATGTGTCCGAGCTCTCCTGGAAGCACATCGACCACCCCTCCGAGGTGGTCGAGGTCGGCCAGGAGGTCGAGGTCGAGGTGCTCGACGTCGACCTCGACCGCGAACGGGTGTCGCTGTCGCTCAAGGCCACCCAGGAGGACCCCTGGCGCCAGTTCGCCCGCTCGCACCAGATCGGCGAGCTCATCCCGGGCCGGGTCACCAAGCTGGTGCCGTTCGGCGCCTTCGTCCGGGTCGACGACGGCATCGAGGGCCTCGTGCACATCTCCGAGCTGGCCGAGCGCCACGTCGACATCCCCGAGCAGGTCGTCAGCGTGGGCGAGGAGATCACCGTCAAGGTCATCGACATCGACCTCGACCGGCGCCGGATCTCGCTCTCGCTCAAGCAGGCGCTGCAGGAGCAGCAGCAGATGACCGCGGCCGAGGACGAGCTGGCCCTCGAGGAGGGCGCCTACGAAGGCGCCTACGAAGGCGGCTACGAGGGCGAGTACGCCCAGGGCTACTACGACGACCAGGGCAACCTGATCGGCGTGGTGCCCGGGACCGCCATGGCCGAGGCCTTCCAGGAGGCCGGGTTCTACGACGCCACCTACGGTGGCGAGGAGACCGCCGAGGAGCCGGCGGGCGAGGAGGCCGACCAGAGCGCCGAGTCGCCGGAGCGCGGCCGCCGCGGCAGGGGGGGCCAGGACACTCTCGAGGACATCGTCGAGGACCTGAAGCGCAAGAACTCGAGCGAATGAGCGTCCCCCCGGCCCGCGAGCGTCCCGGGGCCGGGGCCTGCGGACCCTAGCGGCAGCCCCCCGGTCGTCAAGGGCCGGGGGGGTCTGGCCGGGAACAGGGGGCAGCCTTGCTGCTGGTCGGGCTGACCGGAGGGATCGGCTCGGGCAAGAGCACGGTCTCGGCGATGCTGGCCGAGCGCGGCGCCGAGGTCATCGACGCCGACCACATCGCGCGCGAGGTCGTCATGCCGGGCACCCACGCCTGGTGCAAGATCCGCGACCACTTCGGCGCGGAGGTGCTGTTCCCCGACGGGTCCATTGACCGCCGGGCCCTGGCCGACAAGGTCTTCGGCAACCCGTCCAGGCTGGCGCTGCTGAACGAGATCACCCACCCGGCGATCTTCCAGCGCATCGCCGACCGGCTGGAGGCGGCGCAGGACCGGGACGTGATCGTGATCCTGGACGCCGCCCTGCTGATCGAGACCGGGCTCGCCCGGCGGGTCGACGTGCTGGTCGTCACGCACTCGCCCAGGGAGGTCCAGGTCGAGCGCCTGGCCGCCAAGGGCATGGCGGCCGGGCGGGCGGAGGCCCGCATCGTCGCGCAGCTCTCCGCCGACGAGCGGCTCGCCCGCGCGGACCTGGTGATCGACAACTCCGGTTCGCTCGAGGACCTCGGCAGGCAGGTCGACGACGTCTGGAAGCAGCTCGAGCACCGGCTCGCGGAGCAGCGCGGCCCGGCGGGCTGATAGCCTGCGCGCCATGAGCAACCCGACCGCGACGCCCCGACCGCTCGAGTGCGTGTTCCTCGACGCGGGGGACACGCTGCTCGCGCCCTGGCCGAGCTTCCAGGGCCGCTTCGTGGCGGTCGCCCGGGAGCACGGTGTCAGCCTCGAGGAGGCCCAGGCGGACGCCGCCATCGCGGCCACGGCCCGGCAGATGGTCTGGCCGACCGACTGGACCGACCCGGCCACCCAGCGGGAGCTCTGGTGCGGCTTCTACCTCGAGGTGCTGGAGCGCCTCGGGCGCGCCGGCGACCACCCGCGGCTGGCTGGCGCGCTGTACCGGTCGTTCTCGGACCCCGCCGCCTACAAGCTGTTCGACGACGTGCGACCGGCGCTGGCCGCGCTGGCCGCCCGGGGGCTGAAGCTCGGGGTCATCTCCAACTTCGAGCCGTGGCTGGAGGAAGTGCTCCGGCTGGAGGGCGTCTGGCACCTGTTCTCGGTGCTCGCGATCTCAGGGGTGCTGGGCGTGGCCAAGCCGCAGCCGGCGATCTTCCACGCCGCCCTCGACCGGGCCGGGGTCGAGCCGGGCGGCGCCATCCACGTCGGCGACCAGCTCGAGACCGACGTGGCGGCGGCCAGGGCGGTGGGGATCACGCCGGTGCTGATCGACCGGTTCAAGCGGCTGCCCCCAGAGGCGGGGCCACGTATCGGGTCGCTCGCCGAACTGGTCGAGCTCGTCGACGCGGAGGCGTAGCAGAGGTGGACCGGACCTTCTGGCGCGTCATCGCCAATGACGAGAACGCCCTCCCACAGGGCGAGTGGGTCGCCGAGCTCGCGCCGGAGCTGCTGTCCTGGCTCGGCTCGACCGACGCCGAGCTGCGCGACGAGTTCGCCTACCGTATCCTCGCCGCCTGGATCGAGCGCGACCAGTTCCAGCCAGAGCAGCTCCGCGACATGGTCGGCCAGATGCTCGACAACCTGCACGCGGGGCTCGGCGAGCGCGACGGCGGCTCGGTGTTCCTGCGCTCCTACTCGACCCTGGTGCTCATGGAGATCGTGGCCTACGACAACAGCCACCCCTTCCTGCAGCCGGCCGAGGCCGCCCACCTGCTGGACCAGGTGCTCGAGTACCTTCGCAAGGAGCGCGACCTGCGCGCCTGGGTGGAGGGGCCCGGCTGGGCCCACGCGGTCGCCCACACCGCCGACCTGCTGATGATGCTCGCGCGCAACCTCCGGCTCGGCGCTCCCGAGCTGGAGCGGCTGCTGGACGGGATCGCCGAGCGCCTGCTGGAGCCCTCGGGCGTGGTGTTCGTGCAGCACGAGGACGAGCGGCTGGCGTACGCCGCACTGAACGTGCTCCGCCGCGGTCTGGTCGACCGCAGCGGCCTGGAGCACTGGCTGGGGCGCTTCATCCGCCCGCCCGGCCACGAATCGTGGCGTGTCGCCCACACCAGCGAGATCGCCAGCGCCACGCGCGCCAACGTCACCAGCTTCGTGCGCAGCCTCTACTTCCAGCTCCTGCTGACCGAGAACCCGCCGCCCGACGTCGGCGAGCACCTTACCGTCCTGCTCGCGACCCTGCAGAGCATGGACATCGGCTTCTACGCGCTGGCGTAGCGCAGCGGCGCCGGCACAGCGACGGGCACACGCCTGGCGGCGCCTTGACACGCTCGCGGCCGCGCAACAACTATGTCGGAAGTGACATAGTGTCGGCCTCGAGGTGGGAGCATGAAGCGGCACGTCGTGGTCACCGTGGCGGCCCTGGCCGCGTTCGCCCTGGCCGCGGGCGGGTGCTCGAGCCGGTCGCCGGCCAGGTCGTCGACGGGGACCGCGCCGCCCTCCACCCAGGGCTCGCTGGACGGCTGCGTGCAGGCCGGCCAGGCGAGCCTGGTCGACCTCGCCGGCGGCCACCGGGCGGCCGTGCTCGGCAGCGGCCCCACCGGGGTGGTGCTCTCCAACCAGAGCGACCAGAGCCTCTGCGGCTGGCTCGGGTTCGGCAGGAAGCTGGTGGCGCGCGGCTTCCGGGTGCTGCTCTACGACTACGGCGCCGCCGTGGAGACCCGGCCGCCGACGTCGCCCTGGCCGCCGCCGAGCTGCGCTCGCTCGGCGCCACCAGGGTCCTGCTGGTCGGCGCCTCGGAGGGCGCGAAGGCCTCGCTGGTCGCCGCGAGCAGGCTCGAGCCGCCCGCCGCCGGGGTGGTGAGCCTGTCGGCGGAGCGCACCCTGCGGGGGACCGACGTGCTGCCGGCGGCGTCGCGGCTGCGCGTGCCGGTGCTGTTCATCGCCGCCCGCGGCGACGGGTTCGTCGGCGACGCCACCGACCAGCTCTACAAGGCGGCCACCAAGTCGCCGTCGCGGCGGCTGGAGGTCGTGCCCGGCGCCGCCCACGGCACCGACCTCCTCAACGGCGCGGGCGGCGGGCGCGTGCAGCGCACGATCGTCGATTTCCTGTCCCGCCACGGCGGTCAGGCCACCGCGACCACGGCGGCGCCGCGCTCGCCGGTGAGCGCCCGCTGCGGGCCGCCCGACGCGCCCGCGAGCCTTGTCCACTTCCGCGCCGGCGACGGCACCAGGCTCGACGGCGCGCTGGTGGGCTCGGGGCGCGCCGGGGTCGTGCTCATCCACGAGTACCCCAACAACCTGTGCGGCTTCTGGTCGTACGCGGTCTATCTGAGCCACAAGGGCCTGCGGGTGCTCGACATCGACCTGCGCTGCGCCGGGGAGTCCGCCTGCCCGGCGAGCTCCACCGGCGGAGTGGCCGACGACGCCGCCGCGGCCGTGGCCGAGCTGAAGCGCCGGGGAGCCAGCAAGGTCGCGCTGGTCGGCGCGTCAGCGGGCGGGAGCGTGGCACTGCTGGCAGGCTCCAGGCTCGGCTCGAAGGTCGCCGCCGTGGTGAGCCTCTCCGGCGAGCGGGACCTGACCCTGGTGCTGGGGAGCAACGGCCCGTCGGACGCGGTGCAGGCTGTTGCGCGACTGGTCAGCCCGACGCTGTTCGTCGTCGCGACCAACGACCGCTTCGTCACCGTCGACGACACCCGCACGATGTACAAGGCGACGGGCGCCAGGGACAAGCACGTCCAAGTCCTCACCGGGCCGTACGACGGCCAGCACGGCTGGACCCTGCTCACCACCCCCGGCGGAGCCCAGGCCTGGTCCCCCCTGGCCGCACAGGTCGCCACCTTCGTCCTCACCCACGCCCGCGGGTGAGGGCCGCAACCTCACCGTCAGACGCGCTCGATACTCGCCCCAAGCTGCCGCAGCCGCTCGTCGATGCGCTCGTAGCCGCGGTCGATCTGGCCCACGTTGCCGATCACCGACTCCCCGTCCGCCGCCAGCGCCGCCAGCAGCAGCGCCATTCCCGCGCGGATGTCCGGCGACTCCATGCGGTCGCCGTACAGGCGCGAGGGGCCGGACACGACCGCCCGGTGCGGGTCGCAGAGGATGATCCGCGCCCCCATCCCGACCAGCTTGTCCACGAAGAACAGCCGGTTCTCGTACATCTTCTCGAAGATCATGACCGTCCCGCTCGCCTGCGTCGCGATCGCCAGCGCGATCGAGGTGAGGTCGGCCGGGAACGCCGGCCAGGGCCCGTCGTCGATCTTGGGGATGGCCGCGCCGAGGTCGTCGTGGACCGCCAGCTCCTGGTCGCGGGACACGCGCAGGCTGGAGCCCTCGAGCTGCCAGCGGACGCCGAGGCGCGAGAAGCCGACCTCGATCGGTCGCAGGTCGTCGGGGACCACGTCCTGGACCAGCAGTTCGCCGCCGGTCATCACCGCCAGGCCGATGAAGCTGCCCACCTCGATGTGGTCGGGGCCGATGGTGTACTCGCCGCCGCGCAGGCGCTCGACCCCGCTGATGGACAGCAGGTTGGAGCCGACTCCGTTGATGCGGGCGCCCAGCGTGTTGAGGAAGTGGCAGAGGTCCTGCACGTGCGGCTCGCAGGCGGCGTTGCCGATGATCGTGTCGCCGTCGGCCAGCGCGGCGGCGATGACGGTGTTCTCGGTGGCGGTGACCGACGCCTCGTCGAGGAACATCCGGTTGCCGCGCAGCCGCTTGACGTCGAGCTCGAGAGCGCCGCGCCCGAAGCTGGCGCGCACGCCCAGGGCGCTGAAGCCGAGCAGGTGGGTGTCGAGGCGGCGCCGGCCGATGCCGTCGCCGCCGGGCGCCGGCAGCGCGCAGCGGCCGGTGCGCGCCAGCAGCGGGCCCGCCAGCAGCACCGAGCCGCGGATCAGCGAGCACAGGGCCGGGTCGAGGCTGGTGCGGTGCACGTTGCGCGGGTCGATGCGGACCGTGTTGGGCTCGACCTCGGTCACCTCTGCCCCGGTCGAGGCCACGAGCTGGAGCATGGCCTCGACGTCGCGGATGTGGGGGACGTTTCGCAGCAGGACCGGCTCATCGGCGAGCAGCGAGGCGGCAACGATCGGCAGGGCGCCGTTCTTGTTGCCTGCCGGACGGATGGTGCCACACAGCGGCTGTCCACCTTTGATGACGAAACTTTCCATTCCACTCCCAGGGGTCGAACGGTCGCACGGCGGCTCACTTTACCGCCTCTGCCGCGCGGTGGGGGAACCCGGCGGCTGTCGGGGGCGACTCGTAGACTGGACGCGGATAGCTTCTCCGCGGGATCCTGCCACAGTTTGCAAGCACCGGAGCGCGCATGGCCACCTTCCAGCTCAACCCT
>WNGA01007984.1_pt1 | contig 18872 bp, 19 predicted proteins | sample 5400061 | NCBI WGS metagenome assembly WNGA01 (sample SAMN13153366, study PRJNA577476) | soil metagenome | isolation source: 100 cm soil or saprolite under grassland replicate 2 | place: USA:California | collected 2016-06-15 | reverse complement strand
GGCAGCGTGCTCAGGGGCCAGGGGGGCGAGATTCTCACTTGGCGGGAGTGACCGGGAGCGCCTCGCCAAAAGTAAGGCAAACCGCGAATCAGAATGCAAGTCGCGCCGGATGGAGCGCCTAAACTTGAATTCCTTGATAAAGCAGGTAAGGTCATTTACAGTTCGCCTAACAGTTCCAGCGCGACAAAACCGTAATGAGGGTACAAACATGAAACGCGGACTCGTTCTCGGCGCGCTTGTGGCTGTGGGCGCGCTTTTGGCGGCCGGCGGCGCGGCGCAGCAAACACCATCGGCGGCGTCCATTCAGGTCGATAAGGTCAGAGACAACCTGTATGTCCTTCGCGGCGGTGGTGGGAACACTGCGGCGTTCATAACCGCCATGGGCGTCACGCTGGTCGATACAAAGCTGCCCGGCTGGGGCAAACCGATCCTGGAAAAGCTCAAGGAGATCACCGAGAAACCGGTGAGAATGATCATCAACACGCACACGCATTTTGACCACGTCGGCGGCAACGTCGAGTTCCCGGCGACGGTCGACGTGGTCACGCATGAAAACACGGCGAATCTGATGCAGGAAATGCGTCCGGTCACCGGCGGCCCGGAGCAGCCGAACGTCTTCAAAGAGAAAAATGGCCTCGGTCTTCCCAAGCGGACGTTCAAGGATCGGATGACGCTCGGCAACGGCGACGAAAGGATCGAGCTTTATTACTTCGGCCGCGCCCACACCGGCGGCGACGCGTGGGTCGTCTTCCCGGCGCTGCGCGCGATGCACACCGGGGACGCCTTCGCCCTCAAAATCATTCCGCTCATCGACGCCAACAACGGCGGCAGTGGCGTGGAGTACCCACAGACGATTGCGAAAGCCGCAGCCACGCTGAAGAACATCGACACCGTTATTACAGGGCACACCCCGACAACCCTGACGATGGCCGACCTGAAAACCTATGCTGACTTCACCCGCGAGTTCGTGCATACTGTGCAGGCGGCGAAGGAGGCCGGACGGACGGTTGACGATGTCGTTAATTCCTGGAAGACTCCGGAGAGGTTCCAGAAGGAGGGTTATCTGACGCCAGATCAAATTCAACAAATAACGCGGTGGACGTTGGCGGTGCAGACGGCGCGACTGCGGGCAAACGTCGAGGTGGTCTGGAACGAGACGAAGTAGTTCGCACCCAACCCGAAGTCTGCGCATAAATCGGGAAGCGCGCCCTGGGTACGTATCGCTTCCAGCGTGCAGTCTCGGTTAGACGGCCCATTGCTTCCTAATGCGCCTCCTGCCGAGACTGCACGCTGGAAGCGATGCGTACCCAGGTTGGCGCCAATCACAGTGTTAAAGATACAAATTTTATTTCTGGAAATAACGCCGAATATATGGTTGAGCTTATGAAATTTGCAACACGGAATGACATACTGGATCAGGCTGGCCGATTGCGCGCGGAGGGAGAGCCTTTCGTCATCGCCACCGTTGTGGCCTACAAAAGCCCTCAATCGGCCAAAACCGGCTCAAATGCCATCATCAAGCCCGACGGCTCGATCAGCGGCTGGGTAGGGGGCGGCTGCGTTCAACCCATCGTCGTTCGCGAGGCGCAAAATGCGCTGAACACTGGCAAGCCGAAGCTCGTCAGCATCAGCCCGGAAGCGACGGACGGAGATTGGAATGGAGTCGAAGCTTACCTGATGACGTGCCAGGGAGGCGGCTCGATAGAGATTTACCTTGAGCCTGTGCTCCCCAAGCCCGATCTTCTTATAGTAGGCAATTCCCCAGTCGCGCAGATTCTCACCGCACTCGGACGGCTGCTCGATTTCAAGGTTTGCATAGCCGACCCGGAGGCCGAACGGGAACAATTCCCCGAAGCCGACGTAGTGTTGACCGACCTCGAATCGCTGAGGGGTCGCATAAATTCGCGCAGTTATGTCGTGGTAGCGACTATGGGAAACGGCGACGAAGAAGGGCTTGAAGCCGTCGTAGGAACACAGCCACAATACCTCGGCCTGGTCGCGAGCAAGGAAAAAGCGATATCGCTCTTCCAATACATCCGCGACAAAGGAACGCCTGATGAAGACATCGAGCGCGTCAAGTGTCCGGCCGGACTCGAGTTCGGGGCCGAAACGCTGCCCGAAATCGCACTAAGCGTGATGGCCGAAATCACCCGGTTGCGAAGGGTCGTCTCGGAGCAACCCCTTGAGTTGGTTAAAATATCAAAGGGCGCGAGTCTTTCTGTCATGCAGAAAACCGCTGAATCTACCACCGAGAGCGTTGATCCTGTCTGCGGAATGACGGTCGCCACAGCGAACGCGACATATAAAACGGTCTTGGAGGAGAACACTTTTTATTTCTGCAGTCTTCGCTGTAAAGTGGCGTTCGCGCAATCCCCTCAACACTATCAGTACCGCGAGCAGTAGCGAGCGTGGCTCCATCAAAGGCCGATTGAGGAGCCACACTCGCTACCGCTCGCGATACTGATTTCGCTGTAATGGCGTTCGGGCAATCCTCCCAACTTATCTAAATCAGGCCACGCAACATTGGGACACCGATACAGTGCCGCGCGCGAGCGGCTGCGCGGCCGTCCCACCAGTCGGCCGCTTGCTTACGCGCGGTACTGTAACAATCTTGCGTGGTTCGATTTAGAAAAAATGGTCGTTTTAGATTGAGATATGATCATACGCCGTATTTCATATGCCATATGGAATATTTCATATGGCATATGAAATTGCGTTGACTGCTTATGAATAGGAAATTTGTCTCCGGGTTGGTTCTCGGCGCGGGAGCTTCGAGCCGCTTCGGGCAACCCAAACAACTTCTTCCCTTCAGAGGGGGCGCCTTGCTCGGCTGGGTCATCAATCAAGCCGAGCGAGCGACGGGGCTAGACGAAGTGATCGTCGTTCTAGGTCGCGCGGCTGATGAAATCCGCGAGAAGGTCGTGTTCGGAAATGCGAAGGTGGTTAAAAATCCAGTCTTCGGCTCCGGGTGCGCCTCTTCTTACCGCGCGGGCATCGGGGCGCTAGACCCGCGATCCGATGCGATTATGATTCTTCTCGGCGATCAGCCCGGCGTAGATCCCGAAACGATAGATCGCGTGGCTGACGAGTGGAGGCGTGGCGACGGCCAGATTGCGCTCGCTTCTTATCGAGGCCGTGAGGGTCACCCGATGTTGTTCGCAAGGCCGTTGTTCGACAAGCTTGTCGGGCTGCACGGCGACAAGGCGGCGTGGAAGTTGGTCGACGCGAATCCCGGCCTGGTCAGAGTGATTCCCTTCGACCGCCCCTTCCCCGAAGACATCGACACAGTGGAAGACTTCCGGCGAGTCACCAATAACGACGAGAGGCATACGTGAGAGAAGAAGTACGAAATATCCAGGAACTGCTACGAAGGCAAGCCTATGTCTCCGACGTCGCGGTCGCCACGTCGTTGTACCTGGCGATGGCGCTCGGAAAACCTTTGCTGATTGAAGGTCCGGCGGGCGTCGGCAAGACCGAGATCGCCAAGTCGCTCGCCGAATCGCTCGACGCCAGACTGGTGCGACTTCAGTGTTATGAAGGGTTGGACGCCACGACGGCTATTTACGAATGGAATTATCCGAAGCAACTGCTGCGCATCAAGCTGCAGGAGCATGCCACGGCGAGCGCGGCTGAAAAAGAAGCGGAAATCTTCAGCGAGCCTTTCCTTTTGAAGCGCCCGCTACTCGAGGCCATAACCGACCGGACGAGTTCGCCGGTCCTGTTGATCGACGAGATTGATCGAAGCGATGAAGAATTCGAAGCCTTCCTGCTCGAGATACTCTCGGACTTCCAGGTGACCATACCGGAAATCGGACCGATCAAAGCGACCCACCGCCCCTATGTCGTATTGACGTCGAACCGGTCACGGGAGCTTTCTGACGCCCTTCGCAGGCGGTGCCTTTATCTCTGGATCGATTATCCGTCGTTTCAAAAGGAGCTTGATATCGTGCGCGCCAAAGTTCCGGCGATCGGTGAGTCGCTTTCAACCGAGGTCACGCGATTGATCCAAGCGGTCAGAAAACTGAATCTGGCCAAGACTCCCGGCGTCGCCGAGACGCTCGACTGGGCGTCGGCGCTAGTCGTATTGAACGCCTCGCAACTCGATGAGGAAGTGATCCTGGAAACGAAGGGATGTTTCCTGAAGGACGAGGCCGACCTGCGCAAGTTTGAAGCCGAGATGAAGGCCGGTCATATCAGTTGATCTTCCTGCCGCGGAGCGGCTATTGAGCTTAGCCCGGCGTTTCAACGCCGGGAATGGCGTCATCTCGATCCGCCAGTCGCGGAGCTCAATAGCCGCTCCGCGGCAAAGAAAAGGTCGCAGAGAAAGGATGCGCGGCGCCGTATGACTCATCCATCAATTGAAGGAGATCTTCTCAACAAGGTAGTCCTGTTCTGCAGGACGCTCAGAGAACGTGGCCTGCTGGCGACGACTTCCGAGACGATTGATGCGGTCACGACGCTCGGCCTGATCGATCTCGACGACCGGGAGGAGACGTTCTTAAGTTTGAGAAGCGTTCTTACTTCGCGCCAGGAGGACTTCCCTGTTTTTGAGGAACTCTTTGAGGACTTCTGGATCAAGCTGGGCCGGAGTCCGCAGCCCCGTAAGATCGTCGAGCGCGAAGACCTTTCGACGGGCGCCCGGATCTCTTCACGCATCCATGCGCATAGGGGGGGGCATAAGGGACTGGCCTTCTTTCTCGAACACTGGGGCGCGGGCATGTCGCGCGACCCGGAGCCGATTAATTTACCCGGCGCGAGCAATACTGAGTCTGATGCGGAAAAAGATTTCAGTCTGTTCGGCGCCGATGAGCTTGAGGAAATCTCCACTGCTGCGCGGAGGATAGCCAGGCGGCTCGCGCGCATTCCCAGTCGCCGATGGGAGACCGCCAGGCGCGGCCTCAGAGTCGATCTGCGCCGAACCCTTCGCCAGTCTTTGAAGAGCGGAGGAGAGTTTATCAGGCTCTCTCTCAAGCGGCGCAAACAGAAGAAGACCAGGCTGGTCGTATTATGCGATGTTTCTGGGTCTATGGACCTTTATAGTCAAATACTTCTTCAATTCGTATACGGGCTTCAAAACAGTTTCGCGCGAGTTGAAACATTCGTCTTCAGCACAAAGCTGGAGCGAATAACCAAACACCTGAGGAACAACACCTACAGGCATGCCCTGAAGCGACTCGGGACCGATGTGCGCGGGTGGTCAGGAGGAACGCTCATAGGCGTAAGCGTCGCCGCCTTCAATTTCGGTTGGCCAAAGCTCGTTGATAAGCGCGCCGTCGTCATTATACTGAGCGATGGATGGGACACCGGAGAGCCTGAGGACTTGGGCGCGGCGCTCGCCGACCTGAGAAGGCGCGCCGGAAAGCTCATCTGGCTGAACCCGTTGCTTGGTAATTCCTCCTATCAACCGCTCGTACGCGGGATGCAAGTGGCGCTCCCGCACATCGACGTGTTCGCCCCGCTACATAATCTGGCGAGTCTCAGGGCGTTGGAAAAACACCTGATCTTGTAGGGGTTGTTCACGCCGCAATGGGCGACATCCGGAAAGGAATAAAAAGCAACCACTAAGATGAAGAAGATCGAGGATCGAGGATCGAGGATAGAGGATCGAGGATAGAGGATAGAGGATCGAGGATCGAGGATCGAGGATCGAGGATCGAGGATCGAGGATTGAGGATTGAGGATCGAAAATAGAACAACGATATTCGAAGCGACCTTCGATCCTCTATCCTCGATCCTCTATCCTCTATCCTCTATCCTCTATCCTCGCGCTCTTCGTTTCTTCGTGGTTATTTTCCGTAAGGGGACTATGGACGAGGTTTTCGATCAGATCGAGAAACTTGGAAAGGTCGAGAGACGCGTGGCCATGGCCACGCTGGTCGCGACTCGCGGGACGAGTCCGAAAAAAGAAGGCGCGAAGATGTGGGTGAGCGAACAAGGGCGCATACTCGGTTCTGTGACCATCGGCGGATGCGTAGACGCGCAAGTGATCGAGGAATCGGAGAAAGCGCTCGCGTCTTTTGAATCACGACTCCTCTCCGTCACACTTGGTGAAGAGGACGCCTGGGAAGGCGGATTCACCTGCGCCGGAACAATCCAGGTCATGATCGAACCTCTGGACTTGTGCGATCCCGAAGACCGCCTGATTACGTTGTACCGTCTGATTCACGATGAGGTGAAAAATGGCAGGCGCGTCGTCGTGGCCACGCGTCTGGAAAATACTTCGTCGAAACTATTGATCTTCGAAGACGGGCGAGTGTCCGGCGCGTTGGGCGAGGCCGCGCTCGACCGCGAGGCGCGCGAGACAGCGCTCAAACTTGCGGTCCCAGGCGTCGTCACGTTGGACACGGCTTCATCGCCGACCGAAGTTTTCTTCGAGACGCACGGCCCCGCTCCCGCCTTGATCATCTTTGGGGCCGGCCCGGTTGCGATGCATTTGGCGTCTCTGGCCAGGGAGATGGGGCTTAGAAGTGTGGTAATTGACGGCAGACCGCGCTTCGCGACTCGCGAGAGGTTTCCTCATGCCGACGAGTTGCTGATCGGAATTCCTTCCGAAATCGCCGGGACGCTCGAATACAAATCATCAACTTTCGTCGTCCTGACGGCGCACGATTACAAATACGACATCCCCGTGCTCAAAACCGTCCTGAAGACCGAGGCGGCGTACATCGGTTTGTTGGGCAGCAAGAAGAGAGGCCAGGCGATTTTGAAGTTCCTCAAAGAAAGCGGCGTGGACGAACAGGCCCTAGACCGGGTCCGCGTGCCGGCGGGTCTGGACATCGGCGCGCAAACGGCCCCCCAGATAGCCTTGAGCATATTGGCCGAAGCCTTCGCGGTTAAGGCTTCCCGGAGGGGGACGCCGATGCGTGAGAGGTATTGACTAATTACGGCTTACGCGGCGTCGTCGGCCTGCGGCCTGGTGGCGTGGAGGGGGTTGTTGGTAACGACTCCGGCGCTATTTCCTGCAACTTTTGAAACGCATCCTGTCCCTCTTTGGTCTTCGAAAAATCTTTGAAGATCGTCAGGAATTGAGCGATGGCCTCTTCTCTGCGCCCCAAGTCCAGCAAGACCATTCCGCGCTTATACAAAGCAAGCGCCGTCTTGTCTCCGCTTGGGCTGATCACTCTGACCTTCTCGAACGCGGCCGAGGCTTCCGGCAGTTTCTTCTGCGCGAGCAGGATCTCGCCGATCCAGTATTGAGCGTTGTCAGCCATCTCGGAACTGGGATAGGTCTCCACATACTGGTTGAACTCAGACATCGCCAGGTCGTAATTGCCACGAAAGTAATCGCTGTAGGCGGCGGCGAAGAGTTGGTCGGCGTTGCCCGGAGTTATGTCCCTCATCACCGGCCCCTTCTGAAAATCCTCAATGAACTTCCTCAACTGCGCGAATTGCTCGGAGAGGCGCTCCATCCGCTCGTTGGTGGCGGTGAGGCGCTCGCCCATCGAGTTGACTTGCGAAACGACGTCGCCGCCTCTGGTGGAGACCGACTCCGTCGCGCGCCGGATGGTGGAGATGTTGTCGCTCATCTGGACGATCAGCGTGTTCAACTCGCCCATGGTCTTGTTGAACGTGTCCTGCATCGTCTGGGTCTGGCGTTGCAGCAGGACCAACTCGGTCTTCAGATCCTCGATCTGCGTCGCCATCCGGTCGATCTTCTCGCGCTGCTCCTTGCTCTGCGCGGCCGCTGTCAAAGGAAGAAAGATGACGGCGAGCAACATCAGCAATATGTAAACACGAATGTTTTTCATAATTCTCTCTGCTTTCTCAATTCGCCAAGCAGTCGAAAAATTCCGCGGCGTATTCAACCGCCCGTATGCCATATTTCATACGAAATATGGCATACGGCGTATGAATCATTCAACTCAGGGCGCCTCACGGCCTGTCGCCGCCGCGCAGGTAGACGAAATCGCCGCGGCGATCGTAAGCCCACGAGGGCGGGGTCGAGGAGGAGCCTTCATCAGTTCCCTGCGCCTTTTCCGACCCGTAGCTCATCGGCTCCATGCGGCTCGGATCGACGCCGAGGCTGACCAGGAAATCCCGGATCGCGCGCGCGCGTCGGTCGCCGAGGCCGAGATTGTACTCCGCCGTGCCGCGCGGGTCACAGTTGCCTTCGATGCGGAAGGCGATCGAGCGGTTGCGCTCGAGATTGAGCCAATCGGCCAGGGTTCGCAACTTGTCCTGCTCCGGCTGAAGCAGGTCGGATTTGTCGTAGTCGAAAAAGATCGACCTGGCTCTTTCCTTGAACTGCTCGGCGGCCGGCGGTTCCCTAGGCGGCGGAGGCGGGGGGGTGACCGGCGGCGGAGGCGGCGGCGGTTCGGTGACCGTGACGCGCGCGCTGGCGGAGGCGGTACCGCCGTCGCCCAGAGCCGTCGCGGTGTAAGTGGTCGAGGCGCGCGGGCTGATTTCCCGCTCGCCGGAACCCGGCACTTCGCCCAAGCCGGTGATGGTCAAAATCTTGGCGTTCTCCGTGGACCAGCGCAGCTTGGTGCTCTGGCCAAGTTCGAGCGCCGATTGATCGGCCGTCAAGTTGACCTTCGGCTCCGGCGCCTTGACTATGGTGACCGTGACCGTGGCGCTGTCGCGGGCCGTCTTCTTGCCGCGCTTGGCCACGATCTCGAATTTAGTCGTGTCGGTCGGACTCACGCTCTTGCCGCCGATCTTGTCGACCTTCTGGCCGTTGAGCGCGATATCCTTGGCGTTCTTGGTCTCCCATTTAACGGTGACGGCTTCGCCGGGAGTAATGTCGTTTCGAGAAACAGTGAGTTTGGCCGTCGGCGACGCGCAGGCGCCGAACAAGACAGCCATCAAGACCATAACAAGGCCTGAGATTGAGTGCTTCATTTTACGGGTCATATATCCGCCTTTCTTGATTGGTTGTGAGGTATTTCAACGGGTGTCAGGTTTCAGGTGTCAGGTGTCAGGTTCCTCTTACAACCTGACACCTGACGCCTAACACCTGAAACCTAGTTACCGGGACCACGACGGGGCGCGCCCGCCGCCGCGCGTCAACTGGCGCGGTTCGCTGCCGTCAACGTGCATCGCCCAAATCTCCCAGCGGCCGCTGCGGTTCGATTGAAACGCGATGTGACGGCTGTCTGGCGACCAGGTGGGATTTTCGTTCCGGCCTTCGCGCGTCAGTTTCAGGATTTGCTGGGAGGCCACGTCGGCGACGTAGACGTTAAAAGTCCCGTCGGCGTCGCAGACGAACGCCAGGAAGCGGCCGTCGGGCGACCACGAGGGCGAATCCATATGCCCGCCCATGCTCAGCAGCGAACGTTCGTTGGACCCGTCCGAGCCGATCACGTAAATCCGGGGCGAGCCGCCGCGGTCTGAAATGAACGCGATCTCGCGCCCGGTCTTCGGATTCCATCTCGGTGAGATGTTCACCGCGTTGCGCGTGCTCGTCAATTTCTTCGCGTTCGACCCGTCGCCGTTCGCGACGTAAATCTCCATCGAGCCGCCGTCCTTGCTCGAAGCGAAAGCGATCCGCCCGTCGGGGCCGATCGCGGGCGAAGTCGTCGTGCCTTTGAACCGCGTAGAGCCAATGATCAAGCCGTCCTCGCTGCGAATGACAACGTTCGGATAGCCGTCACGGTAAGAGACGTAGGCCAGCCGCTTGCCGTCGGGAGAGAGCGACGGGAAGAGCGCGATCGAACCGTCGCGCGTGAAGGCCCTCGCGCCGTAGCCGTCGTAATCCATCTTGTGGATTTCGCGGTTGGCGACGTAGGCGATCTTCGATTGAGCGATGCCTTCCTGCCCGGTCAAAAGCCTGACGATCTGGTCGGCCAACTGGTGGGCCATCTCGCGCGGCTCGCCGCTCATCGAGGCGGAGAGCAGTTGCTGCCGCGTCTTAACGTCATAAAGGAAGCCCTGCGCGGTGTTCGCGCCGGTCAAATTGCCGAAGGCCACGTAATCGCTCTTGACCGGGTCGTTCGCCCAATCTTCATATCGCAGCGCGGCGGGGTCGGCGAGCAGCGTCTTAGGATAAAGGCTCTTGCCGACCAGGTTGGCGACGCTCGCGAATTTCAGGTCGCTCCAGAGCGTGTCGTTGAAAGTCCCGAGCGCGGCGTCGAGACCGCCCGAGCGCGGTTGAAAATCGGACACCGCCAGCGCCGGGCCGCTGCCCGGCGTGACAATGATCTGGCCGATCTGCTTGCTCAGGTCCTCCTTGGATTCCTGTGGGCGCCGCGCGCGCGCTTCGGGCAAGATAGTCATCGCCGCGCTGAAGACTGTGATTACAGATGCAATCAGAATAGCTCTTCTCATGCGTTCTCCATAGGGGCGGGTGTGATTTTACGGGGGGATCTCATATTTCATAAACTACTTTGGGTATCTGAACCAGACCTCGGCGACGGCCTCTTGCGCGCCCATCAAAAATCCGTTCGGGAACGGCGGCAACCCATCATTGCTGGCGGCGAGCACGGCGCGCACAACTGCGTTGTTTACCAAGCCGTTCGAGCTGCGTCTTTTATAATAATTCGGGGGGATCTGCCCGTTCACCAGCGAGAGAATCCTCCCGTCGCGCGCAATGCGAAGCTGAACGATGACGAATTGGGCTTCGCCCGCGTCATTCGTCGGGGGCGGATTGTAGTTGCGGCCCAGAATCATCTGAAGGCGCCGCCCATATTCCGAACCGCCCGGCACTCCGCTCGTCCCCCCCGGCAGATTGGCCGCGGAATTGACGCCGACTCCCAGGGCCATTGACGGGACAGGCGTGCCGATGGTGCGCCCGATCTCGACGCTGGTGTTCGTCGGACTCCCGCGCAGCGGCGTCGGCGACACGAGTTGCGCAGTCTGTTTGGCGGTCGGACGGTCGGTGGTCAATTTTTCTTTCGGGGTCGGGGTTGATTCTGTAGAGGGCAAGACCTCCGCGTTCGGGTCAGGCTTCGGGGCCTCGGTCGAGACTAATTGATTGTTGGGCGTGTTCACATCATCGCCGACGTACGAGACGTTGCGATACGGCGTGAACCCCAGCGTCTTCCCGTCGACGGTCCCGACTTCGATCACGCTCTCGCCGCCCCCCTGCCCTTCGCCTGCCGCGAGGATGTCAGTCGTGAGCGGATGTTGAAAGTACCATGCGCACACGCCCAGCAGCGCGGCGTGCATCACGACGGAAAGCATCGCTTCAACACGGAACCAGGATTTTCCAGTTTCATTCGTCAAACAGTCAGTTCGTGGCGGACGTCGGGACAGACTTTAGTCTGTCCGTGGCGGAATTGGGACGGACGGACTATTGTCTGTCCCACTCTACTTCTTCTGCGGCTGCTCGGTCACGAGGCTCACTTGAGCCTGCGCGCGCTTGGCCTGGTCCAGCACGTAGGCGACGATGCGGTAAGGCGTGTCGCCGTCGCCGCGCAGGTAGACGCGACGTTCTTTCAACTGCCCCAGCCGTTCGTTGAGCAGGTTAGAGAGATCCTCGACTTTGATCGGCTGCCGCTCGTTCTTACCGCTCAGATAGACCGAGCCTTCTTTGTCCACCGAGATGATCAGCGCCTGCGGCGTGGCCTCATTAGTCCGCGCCTCGCGCGTCTTGGGCAGATTGACCTGGATGCCGGTCTGCAGGATCGGCGCGGTGATCATAAAGATCACCAGCAACACCAGCATCACGTCTACGAGCGGCGTGACGTTGATTTCAGCCAACGCGGTCTGCGTGCGCCCGCTGCGTCCGTTGTTGTTGTTGAACGCCATAACTTTCAATCGCCTCGCGCTCGATGAAGTTGAGCAATCGGAGCGTAAAGCTGTCCATCTCAGCCGCCAGAACTTTGATGCGGTTGAGGTAGCGGTTGTAACCGATGACTGCGGGCACCGCCGCCGCGATGCCGGCCGCCGTCGCGACCAGCGCCTCGGCGATGCCCGGCGCCACGGCCTGGATCGAGGCCGTCGTCGCCTGAGTCAGCCCGTTGAACGCGATGATGATGCCCACGACCGTGCCGAACAGCCCGATGAACGGAGACGCGCTGGCGGTCGAGGCGAGATATCCAAGGCTCCTCTCCAGCCTGGTCGTCTCGCTGATGGCGGCGCTCTGCATCGCCCGATGAACCGCGTCCAGATTGAGCCTCGACTGCTTCTGCAACTCGCCGTTGGCGGCCAGGAAAATGGCCGTCAGCGGGCTCGCGGCGAAGGCGGCGACGTTCGCGTACAACTCGGCCCAGCGTGAACTCCTCTCGAAGGCGCGCAGAAACTCCTCGCTCTGCCGCGCGGCCCGCTTGGTCGCGCGGGCCTTAATAAAAATGATTGCCCAGGAGGCGATGGAAAATAAGAGGAGAATCAGCAGCACCGCTTTCGCAATGGGGCTGGCGCGAAGAACCAGGTCAAGAAGAGTGCTACGCGAATTATCGGTTTGAGCCGTCTGCTCCTGCAAAAACCAGAAGGCGGGCAGAAATGAACATAACAACTCCGAAACGTTCAATAGCTTCTATCTCCTTAAGATTGTTCGAGCCAGTCTACGCTGAAGCCTCCTCAAAATTGCGCTCAGACTGGCGCAGGCAGAACCTCGCCTAGTGTATACGCTCGATGACGGGGGTACGGGAAATAACCTTTGCTAAGCGCGGGGCTATGCTATCATGTGCCCTACACGTGTTCAAGAAAGCCTTTAGAATAAAGTGGGCTTTCAAGCGCGTCCCTCGGCAAACGAACTAGGGCAGTCGCCCCGAAGAGACATAAACCTGTTCCGAATCAGTACCGCGAGCCGTACCGAGCTTGGCTTCATCAATGACCGATTAGATAACGCCACTCTCGCTACCGCCCGAGGTTCTGATCCTCGCAAAGGAGAGTCGACTATGAACCGATTGTTGCAAATTGCGATCGCTCTCGGCGTGGTCAGCGGCTTTGCTCTCTGCGCGCAGAGCGTAATTTCGGCGGGCGTGGGTTATATGACGCAGGCCAAGGTGATGAGTCAATACAAGGGCGTCAAACTCGGCATGGACCGCGACGCCGTTAAAGCCGCCCTGGGTAACCCGGCTAGCTCCTCCGACACGAGCGACGATTTCAATCTCACCGGCGATGACAAAATGACGGTGCATTACGAAAACGGAGAGGTGAAGGCGATTCAACTGGCCTTCTCCGATCCCAAGAACGCTCCTCCCTGGAAAGAGGTCGTCGGCGACGCCGAGGTGAGCGAAACTTCGACCGGCGCCAAGACCGCGCGCAAGATAATGGAGGCCGAGAAATTCTGGGTTTCGATCTATCAGACCAAGGACGGCGCGACCACGCGGATTACGATTAGCAGATAGGAAGGAGCGAGAGAGGGAGCGAGGGGGGGAGCGGGAGAAGGAAACGATGATATTTTTTTCTCCCGCTCACCCGCTCTCCCGCTCTCCCTCTCTCCCGCTCACCCTCTTCCCAACTGGATGCGGATCATCGCGCGCTGGAGCTTCAATTCGGCGCGGTTGAAATCGACGTCTTCGCCCCTCGACGCCAGGCGTCTCTCTGCGCGCTCTTTCGCGCGCTCGGCGCGATCGACGTCTATTTCTTCCGGCTTTTCGGCCACGTCCGACAGGACCGAGACCCGATCCGAGGCCACTTCGACGAAACCGCCGCTGACATGCATTCGCCTGTTTTCATTGCCCTGCCGGTAGGAGAGGACGCCGGTCTTCAACTGCGAGATAAGCGGAGTGTGGTCGGGCAAAATTCCCAACTCCCCGCCGAGGCCGGGCGCAACGACTTCATCAACCTGCTCGCGCAAGACCAGCCTTTCGGGCGTGATTACTTCGAGATTGAGCTTGTCTGCCATAGTTTAGTGGGCAGTGGGTAGTGGGTAGTGGGTAGTGGGTAGTTGATTAAGCTGCCCACTGCCCACTACCCACTACCCACTAATTTCTACATCTTCTTAGCCGCTTCGACCACTTCGTCAATCGACCCCTTGAGGAAGAAAGCCTGTTCGGGGATGTCGTCGTGCTTGCCGTCCACGATCTCACGGAAGCCGCGGATCGTCTCTTCGAGGGGAACCAGCTTGCCTTCCAAGCCGGTGAATTGCGCCGCCACGAAGAACGGCTGTGACAGGAAGCGCTGGATCTTGCGCGCGCGCGCGACAGTCAGCTTGTCCTCTTCGGACAATTCGTCAACGCCCAGGATGGCGATGATGTCTTGCAAGTCTTTGTAGCGTTGCAGGATTCGTTTCACATCCTGCGCCGTGTTGTAGTGATCGTCGCCGACGATGCGCGGGTCGAGGATGCGCGAGGTCGAATCCAGTGGGTCAACCGCAGGATAGATTCCCAACTCGGCGATCTGGCGCGACAAGACCGTCGTGGCGTCGAGGTGCGCGAAGGTGGTGGCCGGCGCCGGGTCGGTCAGGTCATCCGCCGGGACGTAGATCGCCTGCACCGACGTGATCGAACCGCGCTTGGTAGAAGTGATGCGCTCCTGCAACTCTCCCATCTCGGTGGCCAGGTTCGGCTGATAACCCACAGCCGAAGGCATTCGACCGAGCAGCGCCGACACTTCGGAACCCGCCTGCGTGAAGCGGAAGATGTTGTCAATGAAGAGCAGCACGTCCTGGCCCTGGTCGCGGAAGTATTCGGCGACGGTCAGTCCCGACAACGCCACACGCAGCCGCGCTCCGGGCGGCTCGGTCATCTGGCCGTAGACCAGCGCCACTTTCGACTTCGACATGTCTTCGTCGTTGATAACGCCTGACTCGCGCATCTCCACCCACAAGTCGTTGCCTTCGCGGGTGCGCTCGCCGACGCCCGCAAAGACCGAGAATCCGCCGTGCGCCTTGGCGATGTTGTTGATTAACTCCTGGATGCAAACCGTTTTGCCGACTCCCGCGCCGCCGAAGAGTCCGATCTTTCCGCCTTTCATAAACGGCTGGATCAGGTCGATAACCTTGATGCCAGTGACGAGCATCTCCTTCTCGGTGGATTGATCTTCGAAGGCTGGCGCGTGGCGGTGAATCGGATATCGCGCGGCGGCTTCGACAGGCCCTCGCTCGTCCACCGGTTCGCCGATGACGTTGATAATGCGGCCCAGCGTGCCGTTGCCCACGGGCACGGTGATCGGGCCTCCAGTGTCAACCACCCGCATCCCGCGGATCATGCCGTCGGTCGGGAGCATTGACACGGTTCGCACGCGGCCTTCGCCCAGGTGCTGTTGGACTTCGCAAATGACGTCGATCGGGCGCGGCACTTCGAAACCTTCGCTGGTGATGCGCAAAGCCTGGTAGATCGGAGGCAGGTTGGAATCCGAAAACTCTACGTCCACGACCGGCCCGATGATCTGCACCACCTTGCCGACATTGCCCGCGCCTGCGGCGCCGTTCGTAGTAGCCATAAAATCTATTTTTCTCCTTTGTCGCCCTTGTCGCTCTTGCCGGCGAGTTGTGTGGCGACTGCGCAGGACTGTTTTCGCGGGATGTTGGCTTCGGATTTGAGATGATTATTGCCTGTATGAAGCTTCGATCCCGGCGCCGGGGCCCCGCACAGTGTCGCGGATGATTTTGTTAACGCTCAATTAGCCAACCATCATTTCATAACGTTCGGTAAGCGTCAACCGGAGCCGCCGAGCTATGGCTCGCGCGATTGAACTTGAATTGCCGGGTCGAAAAGGCAGGCCGAGAAAGAATAAAAATAGAGCCAAACCTCAGGTTTGACCATTGAAATAATCTTTCTATCTATGCTTACGCTTTTTCGTTAACTACCGGGGTGGCCTTCGCATCATGAAAATCGCCACTTTGCCGTAAAGGTCTCCTTCAAGACCATTCAGCGAATCATGTTGGATGTCTTCGCCTTTTCTCAGTTTGCAGGTCCAATTTCCACCCGGCAATTGCCTGGCGATGTGCTGCGGGACGTTGTTATCATCGAACTCGCTACGGCATATCGTGGCGCGCTGCGCGCGCGGACTCGATTCGGATGTTAGAACGCACTCGATGCCCGAGCCGCGCGCGCAGCGCCTGCTAGTGCGAAGTACGCCCACACCGCCAAAGCGCTGACGATGACGAGTGCGGCCAAGTTGCCCCAGAACACCGCGTCCGGCCCAGTCTCCCAAATCAGAGGTCTGGGCGCCGTCGATAGCTGCCACTCCGACCGTCCGCGCGTAAAGAGGTCAAAGGCGCTGAACATGTTGCCGCCAGCATGCAGAACCATGCTCGGCAATGTGGAATCTGTGAAGTACGCAAGCGCGCCGTACACCGCGGCTACCGCGATATAGAACGGCAGCAGCACGAGGCCAACCTCCGGGTGCGCAAAATGCCCAAACCCGAACAGAGTTCCGGTAACCAGTATCGCGAGCACTGGCCCGTGCCGACGCTCGAGTGGCCTCTGCAGGTAACCACGGAAAGCCGTCTCCTCCACCACACCGGCGACGAGCGCACTCATCAGGACTGACAGAAACACCGTGACAAGCGGGTAGTGGGACGGATCGATATCTCGCTGCTGGGGGAGCGCGACAAGTCGACTTAACACCCCCTGAAGCAGCAGTACGCTTACGAGGCCGAGCACCCCAGCCAGCAGGGCCGCTCCCCAGATTTCGCCCGGTAGGCGGTTGGCGCGGGAATTAATACGTCGCGTCTCGGATGTCGAGCGGGGCCATCCCCATCCGCGCACAAAGTAGCGCCAATACAACCACAGATACACGGCCATGATCGGCACGGCCCATGGCAGGGCTGATTCGTGTCTGATGTTCGCCGATATCAACCCAGCCCATGGCAGGGTCCCCGCGGCAGCCACGGCGATGCCCGCGAGAACTGCCCGAACGAAAATGGGCAGGGAAAGCCATAGCCTCATAATGATCATCGTGTCGCCTTTGTCCTGCAGTTGTTCGTGCCGTCTAACAACGGTAGTGTCCGTTCGGTAACTGGGCTTGAAAATTCCGTTTAGCCTCTCCCTGTGCTCACAGATATGCAGCCAATAAGCCTCTTTAACTCAGGGTCCGTAAATATAAAGAATTCTTCCGTGAGGTTTCGATAAATCGGCTTGATCGTGAACTTTCGGTGAGCCGGTACACTTGCTTAATCAGCTCACCGAAAGCTCACGATCCAACTATTCAATTCGTATTCCTTGAGCAAGCCCCAGTCACGATCAATGTGATCCGCCAGGTCGTTCAGCCTGCGGCTCGAAAACTCAGCATCCATCGCGGCGCCTCCGTTACAACATGGCTTTGTCACGATACTTCCGCAAAGTTCCGCCCAATAGATTCAAGTGTTATTCAATTTTCAATACGATCTTGCCGAACTGTTCGCTCTCGTTCATTCGCCGGTGCGCGGCGGCGGCCTCGGCCAGCGTGAAAACCCGGTCGACCACCGGACGCAGCTTCGCTTCGTCGTAGAGTTTGAGGAAGGCCGCGAACTCTCGCGGGCTGCCCATCAGCAAACCGAGCAGCGACAATTGCTTGAAGAAGCAGCGATGGAGATCGATCTTCGCCAGGCCGCTGGTCGCGCCGTAAAAGGCTATGCGGCCCGCCGGCTTGATGATCTTGACCGCGGTTTCGAGCGATTCCCCTCCCGCGCTGTCGATCACCACGTTCGGTCCGCCACCGGTCATCTCGGTAATCATCTTGCCCCAATCAGGGTTCTTGTAATTCGCGCCGCCTTCGACGCCGAGTTCACGGGCGCGAGCCAGTTTGTCGTCGCTGCCCGAAGTGACGAAGACGCGCGCGCCGAGTTGTTTGGCGATCTGCGCGGCGAACATCGACACGCCGCCACCGATGCCGGTCACGAGCACGGTCTCGCCGGCTTTGACTTTCGCGCGCGTGGCGACGGCGCGATACGCCGTCAGACCGGCGAGCGGCAATGCGGCGGCTTCTTCAAACGTCAGGTATGCCGGCTTCGGATGGAGATTCTCCGCCGGGATTTTGATCATCTCGGCGTAAGTCCCATCTTCCGGCATCCCCAGAATGCGGTAATTCTTGCCCTGGGCTTCATCGCTCGGCCCCCAGTCAATCCCCGGCTCGATGACCACTTCTTGTCCGATCAAGGATCGGTCAACGCCTTCCCCGACGGCGGCGACCACGCCCGCGCCGTCGCTGCCCAGAATGGCCGGCAACTTGATGTTCGGATAAAGTCGTTGCCAGATGAAGACGTCGCGGTGATTGAGCGCGGCGGCTTTCAGCCTGACCACGGCCTCGCCCGCGCCGGGCTGCGGATCGGGCGCGTCTTCGAGTTTCAAATTTTCCGCCGCGCCTAGCTCGCGTAAAACGATTGCTTTCATTCGTTCTCCTTAGCAAAGCAGTTCGTAGTCCCGCCTTTAGGCGGAAGCGTTTGGCGTCACGGAATAGATCTGTAACCGACTCTTCCGCCTAAAGGCGGGACTACGAACTGGAAAATTTAAGATAACGCTTTGCGCATCCTGTCGGGTATCGGCTCGGGTTTGCCGTCTTTGACCAGGACGACAGTCATTGATCCTTCCAGCGCAAGTTGCGCGCAGGCTTCGTCCGCGAAGATGTGGTAGTCGTACCGGATCGAGGTATTGCCGAGCTTGCCCACCGTCACGCGCATCACGAACGGAGCGTCGAGCGGCAATACGCGATGAAAAGTCGCCTCGACATGCTTGCGCGGGAAGTCATACCCGCCTCTATCAAACATCGTTATTCCGACCGAGCGCAACAATTCGCCCTCGCCCTCCTCGAAATATTCGAAGATCCGCGGAAAATGCAATCGCACGGCGGCGTCGGCGTCGGCCCAGCGAATTCTCCTTCTAAGCTCAATTGAAGCCATTCCATCTGCTACCTTTCTCGCGGAAAAACGTGGAAAGTTCCTGCTTCACAGTCCGCAACTTACGTTGATGCTAGAGACGCAAGGTCTTTGCCTCTCTTCAACGCAGTGGCCGCAAACTCCACAGGCGTTTCGCCGATGTAGCCACTTCCGGCGAGAAGGCTCACGCCTTCCATTTCTATATTGATCGCTCCGTTTTCGTCTCGATCATGTTCGGCCCCACAGT
>WNGA01005198.1_pt1 | contig 18874 bp, 15 predicted proteins | sample 5400061 | NCBI WGS metagenome assembly WNGA01 (sample SAMN13153366, study PRJNA577476) | soil metagenome | isolation source: 100 cm soil or saprolite under grassland replicate 2 | place: USA:California | collected 2016-06-15 | reverse complement strand
TGAGCTCTCATCTCGACGAGCGCACTCGGATCGTCTGGATCGAGACACCGTCGAATCCAATGCTGAACATCGTCGACATCAAGAAAGCGGCGGACGCAGCGCACGCGGCGGGCGCGATCCTCGTCGTGGACAACACCTTTGCGACGCCCTATCTGCAGCGGCCTCTGGAGCTCGGCGCGGACATCGTGGTGCACTCGACGACGAAGTACCTCGGTGGACATTCGGACGTCGTCGGCGGTTTCGCTGCGACGAACGATCCGACGATCGCGGAACGGCTTCTGTTCCTGCAGAAGTCCCTGGGGGCCGTCCCGGGCCCTTTGGACTGCTGGCTCGTGCTGCGGGGGATCAAGACGCTCGCTGTGCGCATGCGCCAGCACTGCCACAACGCCCACGCACTCTCCGGCTTTCTCGAACGGCATCCGCGCGTCGAGCAGACCTTCTATCCGGGGCTCCCGAGGCATCCCGGTCACGCGATCGCCGCGAAGCAGATGCAGGACTTCGGCGGCATGATCTCGTTCCTGGCCGAGTCGGAGGAGGAAGCCACTGCATTCGTCGCGAGCACGAGGGTCTTCAAGCTCGCCGAATCGCTCGGTGGCGTCGAGAGCCTCATCGAGTTGCCCGCGCGCATGACTCATGCGTCGACTGCAGATGCGCCGTTTGCGGCGCCGCGGAACCTGATCCGGCTCTCGGTCGGCCTGGAGTCCGCAGACGACCTCCTCGAGGATCTCGAGGCGGCGTTCGCCAAAGTCGCCGGCGGAACGCACTCCGCCCGGTCGGTGTAGCAGCTTCAAACCGACCAAGGAGCGACCCATGAGACGTTCAATGCTGCTCGCGGCGGCGCTCACCGCGCTGCTGCTGTTTCCGGCCACCGCGACCGCGAAAGGGCCGTCGGCCGCGACCATCTCCGGCCCCGGCCTGGCGCACGCGCTCACCATCGACGGATATGGGGAGGGCGCGAACACGTCGCCCCTGGGAATCCTCGTCAGCGAGACAGGCTTCTTTGCGCAGGCCTTCCAGCAGACTCCCGTCGCAACGACTCGAGCGCGTCCGGCGGACCGACTCGGCCCGCGTTACGACGTGGAGTACAAGGTCCCCGGCCCGAACGGCGACTCCACGCTTCGCCAGGCGCTCTATCCGTACGCCGTCAACGGGCCCGCGAGCTACATGGCTCCCGGCCAGAAGCTCTGGGGCACACAGTCGGTCCCGGGCGGCTGGTATCGAGGCAGCGCCGCCCTGAAGGGCATGCTCGTGAAGGAAGGGCTACCCGCCAAGGCACCAGCACCCACGAAGCGAACCTCGAGTGGTCGCGTTGTCGCGGTTGCTGCTGGTGCCGGCGTCGCACTCGCAGCAGGCGCTCTGGGTCTCCTGTACCGGCGACGGCGCTCCACGCCGCGCTGAAGTCATGGGAGGATCCGGGCTCAAGTGAGCTCGGATCCTCTCGATCTTCACCATCAGGGCGCGGAGCGCGTCATCGGCTCCTATCTCGTCGAGACCGACGACGGACCGGCGCTCTTCGACTGCGGCCCCTCGTCGTGCCTCGAGCGCCTGCGCACGGTTCTGCGCCAGCGCGGGCTCGAGCTCCAGGATCTTCGCCACCTGCTCCTCTCCCACATTCATCTCGACCATGCCGGCGCCACCGGCGTCCTCGTACGCGAGCACCCCAGCCTGCAGGTACACGTCTCGGAGATAGGCGCGCCCCATCTGGCCGATCCCAGTCGGCTCGAAGCAAGCGCGAGGCGTCTCTACGGCGACACATTCGACACGCTGTGGGGAGAGCTCGCGCCCGTCCCGCAGCAGAACATCCGCGTCGTGGGCACGGACGTGCTCGGCCTCGAGTGCTTCCCATCACCCGGGCACGCAAGCCACCACGTCTGTTACCTCTCGGGCGACGGCACGCTGTATGCGGGGGACGCGGCCGGTGTCCGGCTCCAGCCCGATCGCACCGTCCTGCCGCCAACGCCTCCACCGGATTTCGACCTCGAAGCGTGGAACCGGACGATCGACGAGATCGAGAAACGGAAGCCGAGCAGGCTGGCGCTCGTCCACTTCGGCGTCGCCGACGATCCCGAGCCGCATCTCGCCGAGCTCCGTCAGCGGCTCGAAGCCTGGGCTGCTCGGGTCGGCGAGGGTGTAACGGAAGAGGAGTTCAGCGAGTCGGCTCGCAGTGATGTGACCACAACCGGAGGCGACGTGGAAACGTATGAGCGCGCAATGCCGTTCTGGCAGTCCTACGCGGGACTGAAACGCTACTGGGAGCAGCGTTCTGCCGCCTGAGCTCGGCCCTCTGCGCGAGCGCAACTTCCGCCTGCTCGCCGGTGCGCGAACGATCTCGTTCTTCGGCACGAATCTCGCGCCAATCGCCGTCGCGTTCGCCGTCCTCGATCTGACTGGATCGGCCACCGACGTCGGGATCGCCTTCGCCTGCTGGACACTGGCCCAGATCTCCACGCTGTTGATCGGCGGCGTCGTCGCCGATCGTCTCCCCCGTCGCCTCGTGATGCTTTCATCCGATTCGGCGAACTTCGCGATTCGCGCCGCCATGGGCGCCCTGCTCGTCAGCGGCCACGCCCGCATCTGGGAGATCTTCGTCCTGCAGGCACTCGGCGGCGCAGCGACCGCGTTCTACTCTCCGGCCTCGACCGGCCTCGTGCCCGAGACGGTTCGACCGGCCCTTCTGCAAAAGGCCAACGCCTTCATGAGCATCTCCCGCTACCTGGCCTTTCCGGTCGGCGCGGCAGCGGGCGGCACGATCGTGGCGACGGTCGGGAGCGGCTACGCACTCCTCGTCGACGCAGCGACGTATGCGACGAGCGCGCTCCTATTGAGCCGTATCCGTTTGCCTGGCCGAGCGCGGACGGCGGCTGCTCCGAACTTCGTGCGCGAACTGCGCGAAGGGTGGCAGGCGTTCACCGAACACACCTGGGTCTGGCTGCTCACGGGCTGGATCTCCCTCTACTTCCTCGTGACCTACGCCCCGTTCTTCGTGCTCGGGCCGTACATCGCGAAGAACTCGCTGGGCGGCGCCACGGCCTGGGCGATCATCGTCACCGGCGAGGCGATCGGAGCACTGGCGGGTGGGCTCCTCGGGCTCCGCCTGCGGCCGCGCCGCGCCATGACCTCGATCGGCGCCCTCTTCATCACGACAGCACTGCAGTGCGCGCTCCTGGCGATCCACGCGCCGGCGCTCGCGATCGGCGCGGCGGCTGTTCTTGCAGGCTTCGCCTTCTCTTATGGAACCGTGATCTGGGACACGGCCCTGCAGCAGACGATCGCGCCCGAGAAGCTGGCCCGCGTCAGCGCCTACAACTGGATGGGCGCGATGGCCTTCTTGCCCGCCGGGTACGCGATCGCGGGGCCCGTTGCGAACGTCATCGGCATGTCGACCTCCCTCTGGATCGGTGTCATCTGGGTCGTCGTGACGACCTTGATCGTGATCTCGGTGCGCGACGTGCGCGAGTTCCGGCTCGAGCCGATTGATCCGGCCGAAGCAGAGCTCGCGCCGGCGATCGCGGCGTCGTAGGCTCCTCCCGTGCCGGCCGTCCCAGTTCCACCCGACGTCGACGAGTTCCTCTCACGCCCGAATCCCGCGGTCTTTGCGACACTACGACCGGACGGCTCACCGCACACGGTTCCCACCTGGTACGACTGGGAAGACGGTCGCGTGCTGCTCAACATGGACGAGAGTCGTCTTCGCCTGCGTTTCTTACGCCGAGATCCCCGAGCTGCGCTGACGGTCCTCGATGAACGGAGCTGGTACAGCCATATCAGCTTGATCGGCCGGGTGGTCTCGATTGAGGACGACCCCGACCTCATCGACATCGACCGGCTCGCCGTTCGCTACACCGGGCAGCCGTTTCGCCGGCGGGACGCCAAGCGTGTCAGCGCGTGGCTCGAGCCCGAACGCTGGCACGGCTGGTCGGGCGCCGGGCCTTGGGGCTAGTGCCCGCCATGGATCAGCCCGCTGCGCGTCGGCGATTCGTTTGGGTTCGCGCGGCGGCAGGTTCGGCTCGACGTTTAGCGAGTTGGGCTGCGTCCCGTTCGGCGCGCTCGACGATCTTGAGGTTGGCCTCGGTGTGGAGGACGGCGGCTCGGATCAGGAGCGAGACGAGCGGCTCGTCGCGATGCTGGGAGCTGAGTTGCGCAAGCGCCGAGAGCTCCGCCACGTAGGCCTCGCGCTGGGTTCGGAGGACGCGCTTCAGTGTTGTCCGGCCAAGACGTGACGCTGCCGCAAGCTTGAGGAAGAAGTCGTCCCGGTAGCCCCCCTGCCGTAGAGACGGTTGCGCGAGCCAGTCCTGGAGCTCCTCGCGGCCGGCGGCGGTGATGCGGTAGACGTACTTGTCGGGGCGGTTGTCCTGTTCGACCTCGCGCTTGGTCACGAGGCGGTCGCGGACGAGCCGGTCGAGCACCTGGTAGAGGTGGCCGATGTTGAGGTCGCCCCACTGCGGCCCGACGGCCTCGCGAAACTGCGCTCTCAGCTCGTAGCCGTGGGACTCACGACCTTCGAGCAGCGCCAGCACCGCATGCTGGATCGGCATTCGCCCGCCTCGCCTCCTTGACGACTAGATTGTCGCAATATACTTTCGCTCCCGTCAAGCCCATGCCCATGAGTCGCATCGATCGCAAATCCGGAGCCTCCGTTGAGACACGCGGGGTCGCCAAACGCTACGTCACGGGCGAGACGACCGTCACCGCGCTGGATGACGTGACGCTGACGGTCGAGCCGGGGACGCTCGTCGCCGTGATGGGGCCGTCGGGCTCGGGCAAGTCGACGCTGCTGCACCTGGTCGGGGCGATGGACTCCGCCGACGAGGGGGAGATTACCGTTGGCGGTCTGACGGTCACGTCGCTGTCGCGAGGCGAGCAGGTCGCCTACCGGCGGCGGATCGGCTTCGTCTTCCAGCGCTTCCACCTGCTGCCGGCGCTGACGGCCCTCGACAACGTCGCCGCGCCGCTGCTGCCCTACAAGACGGGGTTCGACAAGCACGAGCGCGCGGGCGAGCTGCTGAGCGCCGTCGGCCTCGGCGATCGCGGCGACTCGCTGCCCTCTGAGCTCTCCGGGGGCGAGCAGCAGCGGGTCGCGATCGCACGCGCGCTCGTCAACCAGCCGATGCTCGTCCTCGCCGACGAGCCCACCGGCAACCTCGACTCCGAGACCGGCGCCGAGATCATCGAGTTGCTGCTCGAACTTCGCGAGGCTCATGGGCTGACCGTGATGATCGCCACGCATGACGCGCTAGTAGCCAGCCGTTGCGATCGGATCGTGCGCCTGCTCGACGGTCGCGTTCTCGACGAGCTCGACGTCCCCACCTCGGTCAACCCGGAAGTGCTCCTCGACCGGATCAGCCGTATGGAGCCATAACCGGCAGCAGGCACTTGACAGGCTGCTTGCCTGGCGGCAACATAGATGGTCACTGAGTAGATCGAGACAGTCTAGGCTGCGGCAGAGGGGTTGGAGATGGAGCTGCTGCTGTTGGGCGCGAGACTCTTCCTCGGAGTCGTCTTCCTCTCGGCGAGCATCCCCAAATTCTTCGCCCCGCGCGAGTTTCGGCGCGCGCTGACCAACTATCAGCTGCTGCCAGTGTGGCTCGTCGCGCCTGTGGTGACGTGGTTGCCGCGCTTCGAGCTCCTCATCGCCGCCGCCTTGCTTGCCGGTGTCGCGATCACGATCACGGCCACGATCGCCGGTCTCGCGCTGCTCGCGTTCAGCGTCGCCGTCGGTGTCAACCTGGCGCGCGGGCGCAGCATCGAGTGCGGCTGCTTCGGCGGTGCCTCGCCGCGTCGGATCACATGGCGGCTGGCGCTTCGAGACGTTGTGCTCGCAGCCGCGGCGCTTGCCGTCGCAGCGCATCCACCTGCGGTCTGGGCTGCTGTCGGCTGGCCGGTCACGACGTCCGGTTCGGCGTCGGCAACTGATGCACTGGCGGTCCTCCTCGTCTCGGCATCCGTGGTTGCCGTTGAGCAGGTCGTCGCGGAGTGGGTGCGGCTGCGCGCGATCATCTCGGCAGCGAACTCCGACTTTGCGGGGTCCCGATGAGCACGCCGTGGACGGTCGCCTTCGTGCTGCTCTGGCTGCTGGTGATCCTGGTCTGCCTGGTCGTGGTTGGGACTCTTCGCCGCATCAGCAGCGTGCTGGAGCGCGCAGAGGCGCGATCGCGGGACGTTCCGCTTAGCGCGGGACCCGGGGGACTTGAGCCGGGCATGCCCCTCCCGGAATTTCGGGCGCAGCGGCTGCAGGGAGGATGGGTGACCGACGAAGACGTGCGCGGATCGCCCGCCCTGATCCTCTTCCTGAGCGTGAACTGCCCACCCTGCAAGCTTCTCGCCCGCGAACTGCGACGCCCTCACGAACTCGGAGTTCCACTCTACGTTGCACTCAACGACCCCCGCGACGCGAAAGCGCTGGGGCTCGAGAATCTCGACGATGCGCTAACCCAAGCGCATGGAGATCTGGCGCAGGCGTTCAAAACGAACACGACGCCGCACGCCTTTGCGATCGACGGTAGCGGCACGGTTGTGGCGACCGGGACCCCCAACACCGTCAAAGGGCTCGTCGAACTGGCAGCAGCGGCGAAGGGTGGTGATGCGTCTGGAGCAAGAGCGCTCGAAACCGTGGAAATCTGAACTACGCTTCGCGAAGGGAGAAGAGATCATGGAGGAAGTCGAGCCGAGAAATACCAGGCCACGGTTTCTGCGCCAACTTGTGCGGCGTTGGCGGCAGGACTCGGCGTTGTGCTCTTGCCCGGAAGGTCCGGGGCGAGCATCGATGCTTTCCAGTGTTGCGAGAATCACACGTTCTGTTCGGGACTCAACTGTGGGGCTCAAAGGCCGTTCTACTGTGACTGCGGTGGGCCAAACTCATACTGTGCGTGCTTCAGCCCACAGCCATGCTTCCCGGCTCCGTGCTAGTCGAAGGCTGATTGGTGGTGGCGGCCAGGTTCCTCTGGAGCCAGTTTCGCTTCCGACGACGCCGTGCCGCCGCGCTCGGTTGTGCCATCCTGGTCGCCGCCACCAGCTTCGTCTTGCTTACCTCGGCCGCTCAGACGAGTTCGTTGCATATACGCGGGTCGGTGGGGGGCGCCTTTCGCCCTGCCTATGACATTCTCGTCCGTCCCCGAGGATCTACTTCTGCGCTCGAACGGGGGAGCGGGCTCGTTCGAGCGAATTACCTGAGCGGAATCTTTGGTGGAATAACGCTCGGTCAGTACGGCCAGATCAAGCACCTTCACGACGTTGACGTCGCCGCTCCGATCGCGAACATCGGGTACCTCTTGCCGTCCGTGTACGTCCCGGTTGATCTCGGCCCAGTAGTCAACAACGACCCTTTCCAGCTTTACCGAATTAGGTACAGCTATATCGCCGATCGCGGGAGCTCGTGGTACCCATCACACACGGCGTATGTCTACTTCACACCCCGCGATCGCTTTCTGTGGGACAACACTCACGGGTGGAGGGAGATCTTTCGCGGCCGAGTGGTCGACCACAGAAGCATCGAGCTGCGAGGCGCGCCGCCTGTAACCGGTCCGTTCGCGCCCTTTGCGTACCTGGAAGTCTTCTCCGCGCGCTCGCCCGGTTCCGGCAGCGACGAGTCGGCTCCCTACGGCGGTTACCAGGTCGGCAAGATCAGGTCAGTTTCGAGCATCTCTTTCCCACTCCTCGTCGCTGCGATCGACCCCGTCCAGGAGACGCGATTGCTCGGACTCGAGCGCACTCTCGTGGCGGGCCGGTACTTGCGCGAGGGCGAACGACCTCGCATAAGGGGTCATGACCGTTTGACGCCCGTGATTGCGAGCACGCGAGTCTATTCCGATGAAGCCCTGCAAGCGACAGTCGAGCGGCTGTCTATACCACGCGGTGTGGCGGTGCCAACGATGCTCGACAATCAGAGCGCATACGGTTTTCTGTCACGACTGCCGGGTGAGACGGTCAAGTCGGCCGTCGTTTCACCAACAAGCGTGTACGAGCAGCTCCTCCGAAACCATCTCACGAGTTTTTCCTATTGGACGTCTGCGAGCGTCCACTACCGATTCGTGCGAAAGGACCAAATCACTCCGTCGGCGGCGACGAACCCGATCTCGACGTGGGAGGCCGCCGGCCAGGCGAGTGGGTATTGGCTTGCCCCGGGCTCGAACCGCGACGTGCAGTTTCGACGACTGAAACCGCATGTGGGGGACAACCACTTCAGTGGGGGCTCGGCCATGATCTTCAACACACCTGCACTTGAAGTAGTCGGTCGCTATGACCCGGCCAGGCTGCCGGGCTTCTCTCCGCTGTCGCAGGTTCCGCTTGAGACGTATCACCCGCCCATCCTAGAACCTGCCGATGCAGCCACTCGTCGGGTTCTTCAGGACAAACCGCTTCTCCCGACGCAGAACCTCGGCGATTACATCCAACAGCCGCCGCTGCTGTTGACGACGCTGGAGGGCGCGCGGCCTTTTTTCAATCCGCGCTTCTTTTCAAACGTGCATGGCAAGACTGCGGCGCCGATCAGTGTCATCCGCGTACGCGTGAAGGGCGTGAATGGGCCGGATCCTTTGAGTTTGGAGCGGATCAAGGTAGTCGCGCAGAAGATCCATGACGAGACAGGATTGGACGTCGATATCACCGCCGGCTCATCGCCGCACCCGTTGCTCGTCTCGCTGCCGGCGGGAAACTACGGCCGGCCGCCGCTACTTCTGCGTGAGGGATGGAGTAAGAAGGGTGTCTCGGTCAGCTTTCTGCGGGCTTTGGATCGCAAGGACGCACTTTTGTTCGCCTTGATTCTCGTCATTTGCGGCTTCTTCCTCGCGAATGGGGCGCTCGCTGCCGTGCGCGCTCGAAGGGGAGAGATCGGTGTGCTGCGCACGATCGGCTGGCGCGCCCGCTCGATCTTTGCCGCTGTACTCGCGGAGCTCGCCCTGGTCGGACTTCTGGCTGGTCTGCTGGCGACGGCGCTCGCATTGATCCTCGTCTGGGCTCTCGACCTGCACCTAGCACTCTGGCGCGCACTACTCGTACTGCCGCTCTCGATCGCTCTTGCACTCGTCGCCGGTCTGCTACCGGCATTGCTTGCTTCGCGTGGGCAGCCGCTCGATGCGTTGCGCCCGCCGGTCGCGATCCGGAGTCGGCTTGGGCATGTGGGGAGTTTGCTGGCGCTCGCGTTCGTCAACTTGCGTCGGCTGCCGGCACGGACGATGCTCGGGGCGGCTGGTTTGTTCGTGGGAGTGGCGGCCTTGACCGTGCTGGTGGGGATCGAGCGTGGCTTCCACGGCACGCTGGTTGGGACCGTGCTCGGGAACGCGATCAGCGTGCAGGTACGCAGTGCCGACTTCGTCGCAGTTGCGCTGACGATCGTGCTCGCCGGTCTCTCGGTCGCCGATGTGCTCTATCTGAATCTGCGTGAGCGTTCAGCGGAGTTGGCGACTTTGCGGGCGGTGGGTTGGAGCGACCGGCAGATCGCAACGGTGATCGTGCTCGAAGGATTGGGCCTCGGACTGCTCGGCAGCGTTGCCGGCGGCATCGCCGGCTTCGCTTTGGGTTGGGCGCTCCTCGATGTGCCACCGCTGCCGCTGCTCGTTGCCGCTGCGATCGCCACCGCGGGTGGGATCGTCATTGCCGTCCTCGGCTCGCTCATCCCGCTTTATCAAGTCGGGCGGCTGCGCCCGCACGCACTTCTTGCCGCCGAGTAGAGCCGCAGAGAGCGCACGGGCTTAGCCGATCGCCTTCTCATAAGCGTCGATGTAATCGCGCACCATGCGTTCCGGCGAGAACTCCTCCTCGACATAGCGGCGTAGCTCGAAGGGGTCGAGGTCGTCCGCCGCTGGGAGCGCGTCGGCCATCTGCTTGTAGTGGTCGACGATGATGCCGCTGCGGCCGTCCTCGATCACCTCGGGGACTGCGCCCCACCGCGTCGCGATCACCGGCGTTCCGCAGGCCATCGACTCGATCATGACGAGGCCGAAGGGCTCCTCCCACTCGATCGGAAAGAGCGTCGCGCGCGCGTTCTGCAACAGCTCCACCTTCTCGCCGTGCGTCACCTCACCGAGGTATTCGATTCCGTCGACGAGGTGCGGCTCGACGAGCTCGTGGAAGTACTCGCGCTCCTTCGGCTCCTGCATCTTGCCCGCGAGCTTGAGCGGCAGGCCCGTCTCCATCGCGACCGCGACCGCGCGGTGGGCTCCCTTGTCCGGGCTCATCCGGCCGAGGAAGAGCAGGTACTCGCCTCGATGCGGCTTGACGGGATAGACCGAGAAGTCGAGCGCGTTCGGGCAGTTGGCGATCCAGTTCAGATCCGGCTTCGGCTCGCGCTGGTTCATCGAGATCGAGATCAGTCCGACCTTCGGCGCGACGCGGGAGATCAACTCGTAGATCTCACCGGGCTCTCCGTTGAGCGGCCCGTGCACGGTGTGGACGACCGGCGTGGACGTCGTTGCACCGAGCGTCATGCCGAGCATTCCCGTGTGGTCGTTGATGACGTCGAACTCGTCGGCTCTCGCGAAGCAAGAGAGCGCATGCTTCAGCTCCCAGAAGGTCCGCCCGATCTGCCTGTTCGGCGCTTCCGGGAAAACTGCGGCGAGCTTCGCCTTCGTGCGCGAGTCGCCTGAAGCGAACAGCGTGACGTCGTGGCCGGCGTCGGCGAGCCCGTCGGCGAGCAGCCACACAATCCATTCGATGCCCCCGTAGCCGACCGGCGGCACGGCGAACCAGACCGGTGCGAGAACCGCGATTTTCAGTGGCTCGGTCGGTCTCATTGCCGAGTCTCCAGGTCGCGAGCACCAAGCCAGAGGCCGCACTCGCTCGCAGCCAAGGCTGGCAGCCTTGGTAAGAGCGAGGGTGGACTCTGGCGCCGCGTGATCGCGGGCTGGAGGCCGGCGAATGGGGCCGATCGAGCCACCTGTAGGGACTAGGCCTCCTCGACGCGCACGCGACCGTCGTCGAGACGAGCGTCCCACAGCTTGTCGAAGGCGCGGACGCCGGTAAACCGGATCGTCCCGGCCCACGACGGGAGATCGAGCGGCGCAACTGTCTCAAGGGCATGGCGCCGCCGGTCCGGCTGCAGTCCGAGCAGCAGCTGAAGCAACAGCACCGGCGTCCCCGCAGCCCAGGCCTGGGGCCGCGCCGCCGTTGGGTACGCGATCGGGAACGGCGTCTCGGAACGACGCATGCCGGCGAAGACCTCCGGGAGCTGGTAACTGAAGAGCTGCGCAGCCGTCAGCATTCGCTGCGTGATGCGCTGAGCCTCCGCCCAGCGCTCGTAGCGCGCCAACCCTGCGGCGACCAGAGAATTGTCGTGTGGCCAGACCGTGCCATTGTGGTACGAGAGCGGGTTGTAGCCCGCGTCCCCGGTCGACATCGTGCGCACTCCCCAACCCGACCAGAGCTCGTCTCCCATCAGCTGGTCGACGATTGCATCGACACGGTGCGGCGGGACGATGCCGCTCCACAGGAGGTGGCCGATGTTGGAGCAAAGGGAGTCGACCTTGCGTTTCTCGCCGTCGAGTGCGAGGGCGTAGTACCCGCCGCGCTCTTCGACCCAGAACGCATCGTCGAAGCGCCGCTTCAGCTCCTCCGCTTCCCGTTCCAGCCGGGTCGCGAGGTCGCGTTCACGCCAGACCTCGCGCGCAAGCTCCGCAACGCGCCGCTTCGCGTCGTAGACGTAGCCCTGCACCTCACACGGAGCAATCGGCGCCTTCGCCAAGGTGCCGTCGTGAAAGCGCTGTGAATCCCAGGAGTCCTTCCAGGACTGGTTCTCGAGCCCGCGCTCGGTCCGACGCTCGTATTCGACGAGACCATCCCCGTCCCGATCGCCGTACTTGTCGATCCATTCGAGTGCCAGCATCGCGGGCGCCTTGAGATCTCGTACGAGCGCGGCGTCGTCGGTCCAGCGCCACACCTCGGAAAGCAGAATGAGGTAGAGCGGTGTCGCGTCGGCGGTGCCGTAGTACCGCTCGTGCCATGTGCGCGCGGCCTTTCCGTGCCGCACTTCGTGCACGATCTTGCCGGGCTCGGCGTCAATCGTCGGATCGTCCTCTTTGGCCTGCAACTCGGCGAGCACCTCGAGTGCGGTGCGGGCAAGCTCCGGGCCGAAGACGAGCGTCTGCAGGCAGGTGATGATCGTGTCGCGGCCGAAGACAGTCATGAACCACGGCACGCCCGCCCCGGGAAGCTTCCCGATCCCGGAGCCGTCGGACTGCATCCTCAGGGAAGCGAGGTCGTTGACCGACTGGCCGAAGGAGTGCCCGAGTGCATCCCAGGTCGTCCGCAGCTGCGGCACACGCAACTGCCAGGCGGCGAGCGAGTCGCGGACCCGACCCACCTCTTCGCCGAAGCGGCGCTGCGCGAAGCGCGGTGCCACGAGCTCCCCGTCCGGTAGCGGAATGACTTCCACGTCCAGGTTCCAACCCTCTCGAGGCTGAAGCGCGAGGCGGAACTTCACCTTGGACCCGTTCACGTCGCCGCGCTGGGAAAAGATCACTTGTGTCTTCAGCGGCAGATCGCCGTTGTCCGAGATGAGGAACTGGTTTCGCTCCTCGTCGTACTCGTTCGGCCTCGGCGGCGGCAACGGTTTTGCCCTGAGCGGGTCACCGAGCGCGAAGTCGTAGTCCTTCACCGCAAAGATGTCCGCGAAGTCCGTGGCGACCTCGAGCTCGAAATCGAACTCGACCGGTTCCATGCCCTGGTTCTGGACCGCGAACGAATCCTGCATCCCTTCACCGACGAAGCGCTCGCGGCGGATCGAGAGCACGTCTTGCTCGAGACCGCCTGCGAGCGGGTTGCGCATGAAGAACGCGGCGGAGAAGTATTCGATCTTGCCCGACGAGAGCAGCAGCGGGCGCTTGCCGTTGATGGTGAGCCTGAAGCGCGAGAGGAACCGTGTGTCCTCGGAGAACAGGCCCTCGCCTTCGTGGTGGAGGTCACCGACCTCGTCGCAGATACAGAACGTCGCGCCTTCGAGGATTCGCAGCTGTCCGGCCATCAGGTCTCGCTACGAACTATGCGACCACCGGAGGACTGCGCGAGGGCCTTGACCACGAGCTCGTCCACGTTCAGGTGCGGCGGGCGAGTCACCGCGAACAGAATGCAGTCCGCGATGTCTTCCGCCTTCGGCGCGTCCAGGCCTTCGTAGACCTTGCGGGCCGTCTGCTCGTCACCGCGGAAGCGGACGCGCGAGAAGTTCGTGTCGACGAGACCGGCGTCGACCGTCGTGACGTGGATCGGGCGACCGAGGAGGTCTTCGCGCAAGGCGTATGTGAAGCCGCGGACGGCGAACTTCGAGGCCACGTAGACCGCGGCCTTCTCATACGCCTGCCTGCCCGCGATCGAGCCGATGTTCACGATGTACCCGCCGTCGCGGATGTGCGGCAGGAAGAGGCGGGTCATGCGGATCAGACCGTTTACGTTGGTCTCCAGCACCGTGTGCTCGTCCTCCTCTGTGCTCTCGTCGAAGAGATCCCGCCCGAGCGCGAGTCCGGCAGCGTTGACGAGGATGTCGATGCCGGTCAGCTCTTCGATGGCGGCCTTGACGAAGCGCTCGCAGCTGGCCGGATTAGTCACGTCGAGCTCCAGAGGGGTCACGGGCGGCTGGATCCGGTCGCTGCGGCGCGCACCGCCGACGACGCGCGCTCCTTCCCGGGCCAGGGCGAGCGCGGTGGCAGCGCCGATGCCGCTGGACGCGCCGGTGACGACGGCCGACTTTCCCTCCAGGCTGGGCACCGCGAGAGCCTAACGGCCGAGCGGGCCGTGGCGCGCAACGGCTTCGCCCAGCTCAACCGTCGTGCTGGCGGGCTCGGCGTGCTCGACCTGGAGCGTCGTGTGGGTCAGGCCGAACCGCTCCGACAGGATCAGCTCGAGCCGGCGGCGCGCTGCGTGGCAGTCGGCGCTGGGCGTCACCAGGACATGTGCTGAGAGCGCGGGGAAGCCGCTGGTCACCGTCCACACGTGCAGGTCGTGGACCTCGACGACGTCCTGCTCGGAGACGAGGGCGCGCCCGATCGCCTCGGGGTCGGCATCTCCCGGCGCCCGCTCGAGAAAGATGAGCGTCGACTCACGCAGGAGCTGGACGCTCGACCAGAGCATGAGCGCCGCGACCGCGAGGCTCGCGATCGGGTCGAAGCGATCCCAGCTGGTCGCGAGGATCAGGCCGCCGGCGAGGGCCGCCGCGGCGAACGCGGCGACGTCCGTCAGGACGTGGAGGAAGGCTCCGCGCACGTTGAGGCTCTCGCGACTGGCGCGCGCGAGCACCGCGCTCGCAGCGACGCTCATCGCGACGCCTCCGAGGGCCACCGCCAGAACGAGCCCGCCGCGGACGTCTTGCGGGTCGACGAGGCGGTGCACCGCGGACCAGACGACCCAGAGCGCGATCAGGCCGAGCGTGATCCCATTGGCCTGAGCGGCGAGGATCTCGAGACGCGAGTAGCCGAAGGTCCAGCGGCCGGTCGCGGGTCGTGCGGCCATCGTCGACGCGACCAGCGCGAACGCGAGCGCCGCCGCGTCGCTGAGCAGATGGCCGGCGTCTGCGAGCAGTGCGAGTGAGTGGCCGATTATTCCGGCAACGATCTCCGCGGCCATCAGGAGCACGACGAGCAGGAGCGCGGTCCTCAGCGCCCTGCGGTCTGTCACCAGCCGGTGTTCGTGTTCGTGGGCCGTGCGAGCAGGTTAGTCGCCGCGAAGGCTGAGCACGTTTTCGGCGACCTGCTGGAGCGTGTGGGCCTGCTTGACCTGGATGCCCGCTGTGAACCGGCTCCGAGTCGGCTCGCGTCCGGACACCATGGCGTAGAACACGCAAGCAGCCAGATAGGAACCGAGCCGGCCGGGATGCTTGCCGTCACCGGCCCAGAGATCGAGGCTCGGCTCGCGGCGTAGCGCCTCCGCCCACGCGAGCCCGGCGGGGGCCACCTGTGCCCCCAGTTCCGCGCCGAGCTTCGAGTACCCGCTGTCGAGCCGCCCCTGCATCGCCGCGTACGTGTCATGCCGTTCGTGCCAGCGGTCGCCTCGCACGTAGCCCCAGGTCATGAACAGAACAGTGCGCGCTCCGACGGCGGAGATCTTCTCGTGCAGGTCGCGCGCGGCCGGATATGTCTCGCGACGCCACTGGTCCTCTGGCAACGAGAGCACCCAGCTCTTCTCCTGGAGCACCACGACATCCCAGTGAACCTCTTGCAGAAGCTTGTCCAACCCGTCGTCCTTGTTGGCCTGGTGGAGGCTCCATCCCCCCGCGGCGTACTCGACGGAAAAGATCGGCGTCGCTCCTGGGTCCCCGGCCGCGAGATCGCGCACGAGCGCCGGCAATGAGTTCTTGAACGTGAAGCTGTTGCCGACGAACAGCACCCGCATCCCGGGTCGATCGCTTCGGGCGAGCGCGATGTCTCCCCGCAGAGTGGGAGCAAACAGAGAGCGAGCAAGGCCGATGTGGACGAGCCCGGCGTAGAGCGTGAGCCCGAGGACGATCCCTGCAACCGTGAGGACGGACAGTCGGAGCAGCCGGCGCATTCGCCTTGCATCGGCAGTCCTCGGCTGGAACCTGAAGACCTACCTAGCGTCGCCGCAGGAACGAGCCCAAACGCGCAACCAGTAGGCCAACGATGAAGAAAGGCAGTGCAGACAGAACGTGCACCCACCGTGGAGCTGCACCACCGGACTGCGAGGTCACCACAACCAAGAGCCCGAAAACGACTAGCGCTGCGGCGATCAGGAAGAGGGCGAAGCCGACGAACCGCACGGGCCACCTTTCCACGGCCCAATCAGCATTCCCTCTAAGGGCTGGGCTGGCAGTCCTCAGCGCTGAATTTCAGCACCGGGTGGAGCTCGATGTTGTTCGGGGCGACCCCGACCTGAGGCGTCCCGTGCGGCAGGTCGAAGAATCCGACGCCCTCGAGCGACGCCGTCCCCGTCAGATCCCGTGGGTTGGCCCTCGTGGTCCGGGTCCTCCAGGTGGGCACGCCACAGAGCGTCCCGAAGTCGTCCCTAGCCTCCTTCATCTCATCCTTGTGATCGGAATTCCGCGCGCCTTTGCAGACCGTGTTGGGGAACTCGACGATCATCTTGCGGTCGAACTTGTCGCTGATCACGAGATGGATGTCGCCGTCTTCCTCGATCCGTGCGTTCACGACCTGGACACCTATGAGCCGATAGACGGTCAGCTCGACATGCTTCCCGTCGGGATCGCGAGGCGTGTGGGTACCCACATGGGGATCGTCGCGGTTGATCATGTACTCGATGCGATGCCTCTTCGGCGTGTCGTAACGGACGAGATCTGCGTCGGTGTCGCTCAGCGTCTTGACGTCCCACCGATGGTCTCCGCCGCAGAGGAGCGCCCGGGCCGGAGCCGCAGGCGAGCGTGCGGTGACCACGGCCGAAGAGGCTGCGATGACGATCACCGCGACGGCGACGGCGAACCGCGCGCTTCGTTTCATTGCGCGGAGTCAAACACTCGGCGCTTGACGTGTCCAGAGGCGTGGGCCGTCAGCATTTCGGAGCTGCTAGACACGGCAGGCAGCGAGCGCCGCAACCTTCATGAAACTCGCCTCGGCGTCATCGCCAACGGCGGGAGCTTCGCCGGGGCCTAAGTTCCCGTGAGGCGAGCGCGAAGCATGTCGTGCCTCTTCTGCTCTTAGTGTCGAGCACCTTTCCCTTGACGCACTGGCCGACGAGATGATCGAACGAGTCCGGTGCGTCGTTCGAGAGGAAAGGAAGTTCCGAAGCTGCGCCGGAGTAGCGCAGCAGCAGTCCGAAGGTTTCCTCAACACTGAATCCGCGGCGCTCTATCTAGGCCGCCGTACTTGCGTCCTCTAGTCGAGTTCTTCTCTCTCTGGGGGTTCTAGGCTGACAGCGCCACCAGAGGTGGACGGAACCGGACGGCGGGGTTCTCGCACACCGATGTCCGGCGGCTGCTTCCGCAGACCGAGGAGCTGCAGCACACGAGCGACGACGCCTGGTTTGCGGTCAGGTCCCATGCGACCACTCTACGCATAACCCACGACCGCGAGGCCCGACTCTCGGCCCGCTACCTCGTCCCCCGTTTAGCCGGCGGGCTCGTCCGCCCTGGAGTCAAGGAGATCGAGAAGGTGAGCCACGGCTGACGCCTCTGCCGTGAGGCGTTCTTGTTCTCCTGGCGCCACGATCGCGCCCGACTCGATCCTCCCTAACACCTCCTCGTACCACGCGAGGAACTCGCGGAGTTGTGGGCGGATCTCGGGTCTCACGTTTCCAGGCATCCGCTTATTCAGCGACTAGCTCCGACCGCGGACCCGGCTCAATCTCGCCCACAGCGTCCGATCCATACTTGCTTGGACTCGATCGTCCGAATCGCTCGTCGCTGGCCGCTTCTGCTCCTGCGGTGTCTTCGCGTTCCACAAATCGACATGCAGACGCTCGATCTCTTCGATCAGCAACAGAATCGCTTTTCCGGTTGCGCGAAGATCGTGATTGCCATCGGCATGAAGACCTGCGCCCCACGCGCGAAGCTGCTCGATCTTGCCCTCGTCCAGCCGATCTCTCAAGGCCGGTCGATCCGGCAAGGGCTGGCCCCGCAGTCAAACTCCGTCGCCTTAGGCTCCTCGCCTCGCGCGCATTGCGCGTTGGTGGTTTGCGGGCTTTGGGCCGGGACTCGATGCAGGGCCAGTTCAGACATCTTACGCCGTTCGGGACGTGAGAACGGTTAAGTCTTCTTCCCCATCCTCAACCACTTGCGGAGCTTCTCCATGAGTTTCGCCATAAGGCCGAGTCTACGCCGTTTCGCCAGCCGTTTCCTCAAACCCCCTAGCGGTTAGTGGGCGTCATCTAGCCGAGGATCGAGCGCGCCGATTGCCTCCTTCTGCGCGCGCGCTCATGAAGCGCGGCGTCTCTCGTAACGGCGTGCAGGCGGGTGGAGAGAGCGTCTCCGTGTTTGCGTCTTCTTGACCGGATACTCTCTTCCGTCCTTCGTAGTTCACACGAACGCGGGGGACTCGAGGTAGTTGGAGCCCGAGCCAGCCGTCCTCTCCCCGGGAGAGCCGTCAGCCCCTCCCAGCACAAGCAGGCCGGGGCTCCATCAACTTAGACGCCAATCTTGCGATTTCGGAAGGTGCCCAGGGGCGGCGTCTATGGCTCACGCCGCAGCTCAGCCGACCGGGGAGAGGCTGGGCCGACCGAGGTACCCCTGGGCAAGTGTGCAGTTCGCCACAAGTCTACGGCTGCCTCTACTCGCGTCTAACAACAAATAACCGCAGAAGCGAGGTACCACCATGACTGACGACAGAATCGTGCAACGTCTCGAGGAACAGCTCAGTGACACGCATGCAACGAACGCCGACCTACGCGAGCGTCTGGTGACGTCGAGCACGCGAGCGTGCAGCTGACGCCAACGTCACCTCCCAATCGGGATGGCCGGTGCGTCGCAAACCCGCATGGTTCCTGATGGGCGGTGACGGGATCGAACCGCCGACCTCCTGCTTGTAAGGCAGGCGCTCTCCCAGCTGAGCTAACCGCCCGAGCGTGCTCAGCGTAGCTTTCGGCGCCGTCGCCTGAGGGACGCCACGAGAGCGTCTGTCATCTGCTCGCGCGAGCACGGCGGGTTCCTCAACGCGAAGCGGCCGGATCCCGTCCGATGAATGCCCCCAGCGGGATTCGAACCCGCGCTACCACCTTGAAAGGGTGGCGACCTAGGCCGCTAGTCGATGGGGGCGGCCGGCCCAGAATAGCCGCGAACCGGGATAGGAGATAGGAGCCGAAAAAAGGTGCCCCAACCCGGACACGATTTCGAAGTCCGTGCCGGTGCAATGCTCAAGAAGTCACATCTGCTTCGTGGATCTTGTCGCACGTGACCGCCTAAGCGCGCCGGGTTGTGGGAAAGCGCCGGGGCGTGCGGCTCACCGCCCGACCCCTGCGCTTTTGCTAGACAGGCCGGTCATGGCTAGCGTTA
>WNGA01009616.1_pt1 | contig 18884 bp, 19 predicted proteins | sample 5400061 | NCBI WGS metagenome assembly WNGA01 (sample SAMN13153366, study PRJNA577476) | soil metagenome | isolation source: 100 cm soil or saprolite under grassland replicate 2 | place: USA:California | collected 2016-06-15 | reverse complement strand
CGATTTGATCGAGCACGTCATCGAGTGTTTGCCCATCGTGCATCTCGCCCTCCAGACCGCATGAGAGCAGGCAGCTCACACAAAGCCCGCGTTTGAGACGCCATGCCGTTCCACATCGCGGGCAGGCGAGGGACTCATGCCGAGAGATCGAAACCGGACTGACACTCATTGGAACGTTAAAAGCAAAGAGTTAACAAAATTACAACTGCGACGCCGCACCGTGGGTGAGCGCGGTCGTGTTCTCCTATGTTTCTCCGGGAATTGGAGGGCGAAGTTCTCGAAAATGTTGCCCTTAGCTTGCTGATCGCGCCATATCTACAACGAGATTTTCGGATTCTTATTTCACTTCAATTGGCGTGAGCTGCGGGGCACCCGAGAAGGTTTGTTTCGGATTTCGAATTTTAGCTATTCCGCGGCACTCAACGCCGCGCATAAATAACGGAGTTCATCGTCGATCTCATCGGATTTCTCGACAGTCAGACCGACTTCTTCTCGAAGCAGCGCGCGGTAACGAACGCGCAACTGATGGACGAGACGCTTCACTGAGGCTTCGGGAATGCCGAGCGTTTTTGAGAATTTGGAATAAGAAACATTGTTCCGCTCTGCCGCCAGACACGGACTTAGCATATCGAAGACGCGCCGGCGCCCGCGCTTCTCGCATTCCTCGCCCAGTCGGCTTAAGGCGCGCTCGACTACCGTGGCCGCCCAGCGCATATCGAAAATCCGCTCCGCTGACCATCTATCCGATTCCTGCTGAGAAATCGAGAAATGCGATGGCGCCTCGGACATCCAATCGTCCCAGGAAACAAACTGCACGTCCCCACCGCGTTTCCGCGCGCAACGCTTCGCTTTGGCGTCGCGCAAAAAGTCCTCCAGCGCTTTGAGCACCAGCGAACGGAAGCGCCCGCGAGCTGGATTGGCGCGGTGCAGAAGCTGACCGTTAAGCACCGTGACGAAAAAATCTTGTGTCAGGTCTTGGGCATCCGGAGGCGAATGTCCCATGCGGCGAATGAACGCGAAGACCGGTCGCCAGTATATTTTGCAAAGTTCCGCCAGCGCCGTATGCATCTTCTGCGTCCCGCCATCCGCGTCGACGCAGGAAAGCACAACGCTCCAGCGTGTCGTATTGAAACGACCGTGTGAGGGCAGACGGGCAGCAGGTTGATCCGAATTCACAGGCGCTAATCATCTTGTTTACGTAATTTTTCGCAAGCGGTAATTCAGTAGCTCAATTTCTTTCCAAGTAACCCGCTTGAACTGCCAGCGCCCATCGCCTTTGCCACACACTGCAGCGTGGCGGGCGCGGGCACAGCAGCTTCCCTCTTACCAGCTCTCTCTACGAAATTTGCGCGCTCGTCGCCTTACCTTTGCAACCGTGATTATGCGGCAGACGCGCGTTCGTGCGGCCAGATAAGTTACCGCAACGCCGCAGCTTCTTTTTCGCGGCCTTGCAGCTCGAGCTGCTTAGCATCCGACGCAAACTTGTTTCAGATTCGGTTTTGTCTGTCCGCTTAAATCCGCGTAGTCTGCGATTCACCTATGGTCGCTGAATTCGAAAACCAGATCTCTCAAATTCTGGAAGAAATTAGATCGCAAGGTCTTTTCAAAAGCGAATGGGTCATTACGAGATTACTCAATTGAGCAAGCTATCCGACGCGCGGGCATCTTTGTCAGTGCTTATCCCAGTCAAGAATGAAGCGGCGAACGTGCGCGACTGTATTTCCGGCGTTTCATTCGCCGAGGAAATTGTAGTAGTCGATTCCGCGAGCACCGATGGCACACAAGCAATCGCGGAAGGAGCAGGAGCGCGAGTGGTGCAGTTCATTTGGAACGGGAACCTTCCACGAAAGAAGAACTGGGCACTGGAAAATATTCCCTGGCAACATGAATGGGTGCTGATCGTGGATGCCGACGAACGTATCACGCCCGAACTGGAACGAGAAATCCGCGTGGCGATTCGCCGCACCGACGTGGACGGGTTTTATTTGAATCGCCGCTTCTGGTTCCTCGGCGGCTGGATCAACCACTGCGGTTATTTTCCCAGTTGGAATTTGCGACTGTTTCGGCATCGGCTCGGCCGATACGAACAGATCGAAATCAAGAACAGCGCTCAGTCTGGAGATAACGAAGTGCACGAGCACGTCTTGCTCGATGGCCGTCCGAAATATCTATCCGCCCCGATGGAACATTACGCTTTTCCAGATATCGCCACCTTCATCGAGAAACATAATCGCTATTCCACTTGGGAAGCCGAAGCGCGCGAACAACTAAACCGGGGTACAACCGGCAAAACATTACGAGCGACGGCGTTTGGAACGGTGACTGAGCGTAAGCGATTGCTTAAGAAGCTTTCTATGTCGCTACCATGTCGCCCGGCGCTTCGTTTTCTCTTTCATTACATCTGGAAACAAGGCTTCCGCGACGGTTACCGCGGTTGGGTGCTCTGCCGGCTACTCGCCTGGTACGAATGGCTGATTGTCTTGAAAGAACGTGAGATAAGAGGGCACGCAAGAGGTAAAACGCAGCGATGAGCCCGGTGGTCGTGCAATTAACGCGCATTGGCGTCAGTTGAGTGTATCATGGATTGGCGATCTAATTTTAACTGTGGACCCACGAAGGCGCCGCATACGGGGCGCTATCTGTGGGGACACATCATTAGCCTGTGCGAGGCGTTGCGCGCGCGTCGAATCGTCGATATTGGCTGCGGTAATGGTGCGTTATGCCGCGAGCTTGCGAGCCGCGGATACGAAGTCGTCGGTTGCGAACCGAGCGCCGAGAGCCTTCACTTCGCTCAGCTTGGAGCACCAGGATTACTATTTCATCGGCTGGGAGTGGATGACGATCCGTCTGTGATTGGCAACGAGAGCTTTGACGTGGCGATCGCAACCGAGGTAATCGAGCACGTGGTGAAACCTTTCAATCTGCCTCATTTCGCGAAGCAACTGCTTCGGCCCGGAGGCCACCTGATCATCAGCACCCCCTATCACGGCTACTTGAAGAATCTTATTCTTGCACTCACCAACAAGTGGGATGCGCATCTCAGCCCATTCTGGGATGGTGGCCACATCAAGTTCTGGTCGTACAAGACACTCTCCCAATTGTTGAACGAAAGCGGTTTCCGTATCGTTCGGTTCATCGGAGCGGGTCGATTACCTTTTCTTTGGAAGAGCATGATTGTGGTCGCACAGAAATCGGAAGCGTCTGAGTCTGAGCAACTCATCAATGGCGATTCGTTTGGTTAGTTCCTTCGGAGTCGTAGCCCGCCGCGTTCATGTTGCACGTAAAATGAACGTGTCTGACTTCGCTAAATCTACGGAGCGACGGACGCGAAAGCTTTCGGATCTGGAGGTAAGGGGATTCGAACCCCTGGCCTTCTCATTGCGAACGAGACGCTCTACCAACTGAGCTATACCCCCGTCGTTGGCACACCGAGATTAGCACGCCCGGCCCGATTTTTCATCAAATCAAAACAAGCTCCGTATCTTCGGTCGGAGCACTGTAGCCCGTGGCGCTGTGCGCCGTCCTGCTTTGCTTCTTAAAGTGAAACGCTCCACACGGGCGTGGCTACAGCAGTATTAGACGGCGCATAATACGAGCCTGCGAAAGAACGATTGCAGCGGGCGCGTTCGTGCTTAAGGTGCGCTCTCCAATTCTCGATATGCTCTGCATGATTTTCGCTCAGGCTCAAACGGGATCGCCTGCACCTATGCCCGGCGGCGGCATTGGCTCGTTTTTCGTCCCGCTTATTTTCATTTTCATCATCATGTATTTTGTGATGATTCGACCGCAGAAAAAGCGGCAGGAACAGCAACAGAAGTTGATCGGAAGTCTAAAAACCGGTGACCGCGTGGTGACCAGCGCCGGCATTCACGGTCTCATTTCGAACGTGAAAGAGACCACCGTCCTGGTGAAAGTGGCTGACAACGTAAAAATCGAGATCGACAAATCGGCGATTACCAACGTCCTGAAAGAGGCGTAAGGTAAAACGCTGCTGTTACTAAGCCGGACCGAACCAGCAACGCCGATGAGTAAATCGAAGATTCTATGACCCCGGTGCTCACTTTTTTTATCGGCCTCGCCATACTGGTGCTGTTCGGCTGGTATTTCGCGAGCGAAAGCGATCGGTTACGCCGCATTTTAGGGACTGTGCTGACAATCGTGGTCACGGCGTTTTGCCTTTGGTCGACCTATCCGCCTTTTGACGAAAAGCGACCGGATGGGACAGTGATTCGTCGGGGGAAAATCCATCTCGGCCTCGATCTTCAAGGCGGCACTTCGTTTCTGATTCGGCTCGAGCCGCCAGCAAGCGCGGATGGTGGAAAGCGGCCAATTACAAAAGCGATGGTAGATCAGGCCATCGAAGCCATCCGCAAGCGTGTCGACCGCTTTGGGGTAAGCGAGCCGATTATCACGCCACAAGGCAATGATCGTATTCTGGTGCAAATCCCGGGTCTCGACGCTGCCAACATCCAGGAGGCGCGCGACCAACTTTCACGCGTAGCCAAGCTAGAATTCCGGCTCGTATATCCGGACAATGGTCAACGCTTGAAAGCGATTGATGAAGGAAAGGAAGTGATTCCGCCAGAATACCGGATCGAAACTTACAAACAGCAGGTTGAGGGCGAAAAGCCGATCGAAGAGCGTTTGCTCGTCAAAAAGAAAGCAGATCTCGGCGGCAACCATGTTTCGCAAGCGGCTGCCGGATACGGTCAGGAAGGATGGGAAGTGACACTCAGGTTCGACACTGAAGGCGCCAAAACCTTCGGTCAAATTACTGAAGCAAATGTGAACCATCGCTTCGCGATTGTTCTCGATGGCGTGATTCAATCCGCGCCCGTCATTAGGACGGCCATTTACGGCGGCAACGCGGTCATCAGCGGCGGACGCATGAACGAGCCCGAGGCGCGTAATCTTGCCAGTGTGTTGGAAAATCCGCTGCAAACCCCGGTGAAGATTGAAGAGGAGCGCCAGGTCTCAGCCAGCCTCGGCAGCGACTCGATCAAGAGCGGCATCTATTCAGGAATTGCGGGCTTTATCCTGGTGGTCGTGTTCATGATCATTTACTACCGATTGGTCGGCCTTATCGCCGACGTCGCTTTGCTGATCAACTGCTTCATGGTGGTTGGCGTGCTGGGCATGTTTAACAGCGTACTGACACTTCCCGGCATTGCGGGCCTCATTCTCAGCTTGGGAATCGCGGTGGACGCCAATGTTCTAATCTACGAGCGGCTTCGGGATGAAATTAAACAGGGAAAATCGCTTCGTGTGGCCATCGATACCTCTTACCGAAAAGCGTTCAGCGCCATCTTCGACGCGCACGTCACCCAGTTTCTTACAGCGGCGATTCTTTTCTGGCTGGCGAGTGGACCGGTTAAGGGTTTCGCACTGACGTTGACCATCGGCATCGTGGCGTCAATGTTTTCGTCGCTACTGGTTACCTACACCTGTTTTTCCTGGGCATTCGCGCTCGGCTGGCTGAAACGCGTGTCCATGCTTCACCTCATTCGTTCAAAAGGATTCGACTTCCTTGGAAACGCGCCCAAGTTCGTATCGATATCGGTCGTGGCCACGCTTCTGTGCCTTGGCGTTTTACTCATGAAGGGTGAGCGCAATCTCGGTGCCGATTTCAGAGGGGGCGATTTGCTTGTTATCTCTGCGGCGCACAAGCTGACACCCGATGAAGTACGCAGCGCGCTGGCCCATACCGGGTTTCAAAACAGCGTTATTCAATCGGAAAAGGTGGCCAACCGGGATCTCATCAGCATTCGAGCTGATTCAGGCGCCGCCGATAAGATTAAGGCGCGGCTAAGCGAAGCCTTGCCGACAGCCGGTCTGAAGTTCGAACAGACCGACCACGTCGGCGCGCTGGTTGGAAAAGAACTGGCGACAAAGAGCGCGCTGGCTCTCGCGCTTGGGCTGCTGGGAATTTTCGTTTACGTGAGCGTCCGGTTTGCAACCTCATTTGCGGTCGGTTCGCTGGCGGCTTTGGCACACGACCTTATTATCACTATCGGCATCTTCTGCCTGAGCGGTCGCGAGCTGTCGTTGATTATGGTGGCGGCGGTCCTAACGATCGCCGGTTACTCGATCAATGATAAGATTGTCGTTTTCGACCGCATTCGTAGTGGCTTGCGCGATCGATTGTCGGGATCGGTGGCGGAAGTTATGAATACGTCAATTAACGAAACGCTCTCGCGAACGATTCTAACCGGAGGCACAGTTTTGCTGACGGTACTGGCGCTTTATTTCTTTGGCGGCCCGGTTCTCAACGACTTCGCGTTTTCCTTTCTTATCGGCGTCATCGTCGGAACGTATTCGTCCATCTTCATCGCCTCGCCCATTGTCCTATGGTGGACGCGCGCGAGGGGCCGCGATACAGGTGCGCTTCGGCGCGAAGTGATTCAACAAACCACCACTGCCGGCCGGCTTGCGCCCCGATCATAACTGCGCAAATCAGCCGCCATCAGGCCGCCTTGATGAGTTTTCTCATCCGTTCGTCCCGCGACAGGGGCTTCGCATTCGCTCTTGCCCCTTGGGCCTTCAATCTTCTGGCCTCCGATCTTAAACAAAATTATCAGCCGATTCGTTCTACCGACACGCCGGTGTTGATTTGGGACATCGACCTGAAGCTGGCCAGCGATCCGCCTCGGAATTGGCGTACTACTGATGACTCCCTTGCGCCGGGCACAAGCGACGCTCCTTCTGCGATACTCGGGTTGCGTGATCTGCGGGCATCGGGCAGCGGCGAATTTACCCTTGAGGGTCTGAAACTTGTCCTGGCGCGAACGCGTGGACCTGTAACCGTTTTTGATTTGAGGCAGGAAACGCACATATTCGTAAACGATCTGCCTATCAGCTGGTATGCATCACGCGATTGGGCAAACGTCGGTCGAACTCAGAGCGACATTGAAGCCGATGAAACTGCGCGGGTGGGGTCGCTTAAGCTCGGGAGCAAAATTGATGTTTGCCCGGGCCACGCGGTGAAACACGGCAATCCCAATACCGTTCAACCTCAACAGGTGACTGTCGAGCGCGCGAGCATTGAGCGCGACGTTGTCCAACCTGCTGGCGCGAGTTATGTCCGCATCACCGTCACCGACCACACGCGTCCGCTCGACGATGAAGTGGACCGATTTATTCTCGCGGTCCGCACGCTTGCCGAAAATGCTTGGGCGCATTTTCACTGCGAAGCCGGGCTGGGACGAACAACCACCTTCATGGTGTTGTACGACATGCTGCGAAACGCGAGCCGCGTATCGCTGGAGGACATCGTTCGCCGCCAAAAAATCCTGAGTCACGGCTACGACGTGCTTCAGCCTGATGAACCCGGGAATTGGAAAGCTCCTTACGCGGCAGAGCGTGCGAAGTTCATCCACGCTTTTTATGATTATGCGCGCGCGAATCCAAATGGCCGACCACGCGTTTGGAGCGAATGGTTGAAGTCCAAAGCACCGTGACGGAGCGCGATTTCATACCGCTTCAAATCAGGGAATATTGGCGATAATCTTCTCCATCTCGGCGCTCGTAAAAGCACGTAGCGTCTGAATCCGGATACTGCCCAGGATGTCCGCGGACAGCAACGCGCTAGCAGCCGTCTCGCCGTTTGGTGCCTCGGAGACGCACACCTGGTCATAGTGACCGAGAGTCCAATACATCTGTTTGATGCTAATCGCTGAGGCGTCTCCTTGGCAGCGTCAAACCCCCTTATCAGTGAATTGCACCAAGCTAATGTATATCGCGGTGGTGTTAATCATTAACTAATTGCAGTTGTTCCACTGCCAAGTGCGACATGATGCCAGCCAGGTGTGGAAGCGACAAAACCGTTACCCGAGAATTTAGCGCTGCCTGCACTCGGGAATTGGAATGAGAAATGGAGGCGAGGGGAGTTGAACCCCTGTCCTCGTCGCTATCCGCGCAAACATCTACATGTTTATCCGGCGACAAGTTCTGAGGAGCCAAGCCATGCGCCGGTGCATTGCCGGCTCCCGAGCGTCCACGAAATCGATTCACGAACCGGCGCGGTCGCTCCGCCGATTCGCCAGCCTGCTGTCCACGTTTTCGCCGCTAGCAGGCGTCACTGCGAAAACGTCGCGGTCAATTAAGCCGCGAGAGCGAGACCTTCGTTGTCTGCGTTTATTTTGTTTGGTCCGGTTTTTAACGAGGCCAACGAACCATCCTCGACATGCCGTCTGCGCTTCCAACGATGAGTCGAAGCCAGTACGCCCCCAAAATAATTTCTGCTTGAACAGGTACCTCTGTTTGCAGTGTTATGCAAGCAGTCCGAGGGTCTCCCGAGAATGGCGATCGAAATCACATCTGAATCTTTGGCCGATGCACAGCCGGAACCGACGGCCGATTACAAGGAACGCCCGCTGGCGACGGTGTCAGAGTTTCCAAGTAGCAGCCAGCGCAGTTGGCAGTGGCGATTTCGCCTAACAAATTCGACGTGGACCCGACGCAATTTTAGCAGTCGCGCGCGGGAACTCTCAGGCGGTGACGCCATCGTTCTCTCCATCCCGAAGAGTGGCCGAACATGGCTTCGGGCATTTCTTTGCGCTTACTTCTGCAGACGCTTCGGCCTTGAGTTCACGTTGCGCCCGGGACGTTACGCTTTGCCCGGTTTTCCGCGCATTGTCTTTTCTCATGATCGGTTTGAGCATCGCACCAAAGGCGATCGGTGGGACAGAATTCGCGGCAAATATCTCGTCCCGCGACGCGAGCTTAACCGGGCAAAGATCATCCTGCTCGCCCGAGATCCGCGTGATTGTTTCGTTTCTCTCTACTTGCAGCTGACACGGCGCGATCCGAACGCACCGGTTAAGCTCAAGCAAAAGATGGTGAGCGAAATGTTGCGTGACGAAAAGTTTGGCATGCGCGCCATTATTAATGCTATGAACAATTGGCTTAACGAGTTCTCTCAGCGCGACAATTTTACCCTCGTCCGATACGAAGCACTGCGCGCCTCGCCGGCCCAACATTTCCGCGACCTGCTTGCGGTGCTTGGTGAACTGTCGCCCGACGCGAATATTTTCCAGGAGGCGCTTGAGTTTTCCCGGTTCGAGAACATGCAAAAGCTCGAGGCCGCGGGAGCTTTTGATTCAAACATTCTACATCCGGGCGATGTTCGCGATCCAGAATCGTTCAAGGTGCGCCGCGGAAAAGTTGGAGGGTATCGCGAATATCTGTCGGCGGAAGACCAACAATTTGCTGAAGACGCAATGACAGAGCTCGATCGCCGATTCGGCTATTCGGGCTAAACGCGCCTGGCTTCCATTCATTTCGAGCGTCAGTGTTACACTGTATCCGCGGGGAAGATCTCAAACCGATGGCCAATCTATATTTATACTCGAGCGGATTCGTTAGGCTAATCCTGAATTCGGCACGATGTCGAAGGGTTTGTAACCGCGTGGCGACTATTGAAAACCACCTATGAAAACAAAGATCACCGCAATAATTGGATTGTTTCTGCTCTCGCCCTTTGCGGGTGCACAAGAAAAGACGACGATTCGATTCGGGCATTTTCCAAACATCACTCATGCGCAGGGCGTAATCGCGCACGCGCTTTCGCGGCAAGGCAAAGGCTGGTTTGAAGAGCGCCTGGGGCCAAACGTCCAGATTCAGTGGTTTACTTACAACGCGGGCCCTTCAGCAATGGAGGCGATCTTTGCCAGATCGCTTGATGTGACGTACGTCGGGCCAAGTCCTGCGCTTAACGCGCACTTCAAATCGAACGGCGAGGAGATTCGTGTCATTTCTGGTGCCGCCAACGCTGGCGCGGCTCTGTTAGTGAAGGCGGATTCGCCGATCAAGGCCCCCAGCGATTTTCGCGGAAAAAAGATCGCCACACCTCAACTCGGCAACACTCAGGATATTTCGTGTCGAGCATGGTTGAAAGCGCAAGGATTCCGCGTCACCCTCACCGGTGGCGACGTGACAGTCATTCCAACTGCGAATCCGGATCAACTCGGATTGTTTCAAACTAGCGGCGTTGATGCGGTATGGACAGTCGAGCCGTGGGTAACCCGGCTCGAGCGTGATGCGAAAGCGCGGGTATTTCTCGAGGACAAGGATACGATCACGACCTGGCTTGTATCCAGTGTGAAGTTCCTGCATGACCGACGCGACGTTGCTAAGAAAATCGCAGACGCGAATGTCGAACTGACGAAATGGATGCAACAAAATCAAGCAGAAGCGCAGAAGTTATTGATCGCAGAACTCAAAGCTGAAACACGCGCTGATTTTGCGCCAGATGCTGTGGCTCAGGCGTGGAATAGGATTCAATTCACAAGCGAAGTATCCCGTGATCTGATTGCCAAATCTGTGCAGGATGGAAAAGATGCGGGTTTTTTGAAAGGTCCTACAGACACTTCCAAGCTGGTCGAAACTCCGTAATGCAACGACGCCCCCGCCAACGTTCCTCAGCCGCCGAGGAGCTCGAGGTCATCGCCCCCTCGAAGCTCGCGATCGAGGACGTTTCGAAAAGCTTCAAAGGTGCATCCGGAGCAGTCCTCGCGCTCGAGCGTGTGAGCCTGAATGTTGCTGAAGGTGAATTCGTGTGCCTCGTTGGCGCCAGCGGCTGTGGCAAAACGACATTGCTCAATATCATTGCCGGCCTCGAAAAACCGGATAGCGGTACGGTGCAGGCTGATGGCAAACCAATAACCGGCCCCGGCCGCGAGCGGCTCGTCATGTTTCAGGAACCGGCTCTGTTCCCATGGCTGAACGTGTTTGGGAATGTTCTATTTGGACTCAAGCTCAAGCCGAACCTGACAAACAAAGATCGGCACGACGTTGCCAAGTACTACCTCGAACTGGTCGGTCTCAGCCGGTTTGAGCGCGGCAACATTCACGAGCTGTCTGGTGGAATGAAGCAGCGCGTCTCGCTTGCCCGTGCGCTGGCGCCTAATCCGCGCGTGCTACTGATGGACGAGCCATTTGCTGCTCTCGATGCGCTGACTCGTGAGCAACTCTATGGCGATCTTCAGCGAATCTGGAAAGCGCGGAACAAAACAATTGTGTTTGTTACGCACAACGTTCGCGAGGCAGCTTGTTTGGGCGACCGGGTGATAGTTTTTTCACCCCGGCCCGGTCGCATTCGCGATGAATTTGCTGTGGACCTGCCTCGGCCGCGCGACATCAACAGTGTCGATCTTGCGGTTCACGCCACGGAAATTACGAAAGCGCTGAAGAGTTATAGCCAACCGGAGGTCGCAATCGCAGAATGAAACGCTTTTTGTTGGCGGCACTCTTTTTTGCTGTTCTCCTGCTGATTTGGGAGGCCCTGTTTCGTGCAACGATTTGGTCGCCTGTCCTCCTGCCCTCGCCCCGGCAAGTGGGAGTCTACTTAGAAGGCGCTGCCGTGGATGGAACTTTGGTGAAGGCCACGATTGTCACGATGCGTCGATTGCTCATAGGCTACATCATTGGACTTGTTGTAGGGCTGCCGTTGGGATTGCTGACTGCGCGTTGGAAGTTGTGGCAGGACACCATTGGAACGCTAGCCCTCGGACTCCAGACATTGCCGAGCGTGTGCTGGGTCCCGCTTGCGTTGTTGTGGTTCGGGCAGACGGAAGCCGCTATGCTTTTTGTGGTGATAATGGGCACGCTGTGGTCGGTAGTGATCGCAACGGAAACTGGCGTGCGCAACGTGCCGCCAATCTATAGTCGTGCTGCTTTGACCATGGGCTCCAAGCGTCTGCACATGTGGTTCAAGGTTATTCTGCCGGCGGCGCTTCCGTTTATCGTTAGCGGGATGAAACAAGGTTGGGCGTTTGCCTGGCGTTCACTTATGGCTGCCGAGATTTTCGTGACGATTCTAACCGGTTTTGGACTCGGACAGCTTCTACACTACGGCCGTGAATTGAGCGCCATGGAGCAGGTCATCGGCATCATGATTATCATTGTCGTCATCGGTTTACTGGCCGACAAAATTTTCTTCTCGCCGATTGAAAAATTCCTGCATCGGCGTTGGGGTACCAGTCAGGCATGATCTTCAGGCAAAAAGGAGCGCCGGTGTCCGCGCGGCGTGAGGTGCGCATTAGCAACAAGCTGGGATTGCACGCGCGCCCTGCCGCTCACTTTGTAAAACACGTCAGGATTTTTCGATCGGAAATCTGGCTCGTCACCAGTGGCGGGCGGTATTCGGCTTCAAGCTTGATCGATGTTCTCCGCGCCAATCTCGATTGCGGAGCTACGGCAACACTCGAAGCGCACGGTACCGATGCTGAGGAGGCAGTGGAACGACTACAAAAGTTGCTCGGCGAATTGCACAGGTTCGACGAATCCTAACGCAGTGGCCGCGCGACGAGGATTCCGCTGTTGGAGCCGTAGCGATACAGGTATTTCGAGAGCTGGTCGTCCACGACAACTTTGCCGTAATTGCTGGGGGACGATGCGTGCATGAAATGCAAAACGCCGTCACTCGTGCGCAATGCCAGCCCCACATGCGCAGTCGAATGGAGTCCGTTTCGCTCGCGTGAAATCACACCAATGATGTCGCCGCTCTGTAATTTCGGCTCGATCTTCGCCACCTGGCTTTTTGGAATTTCATAGAGTGGCCGCGACGACACATTCGCTTCCATGCGCGCAAGCGGCCCGAGCAACGACTTATTTGCAGCAAGGTAACGGTAGTGCCGCCAGCCAACGCTCATCTCGCGAGCAGAATGCGGGACGCTGCGCCCGCCAAGCTGACGCGTCATGTCGTTAACCAAGCCGCGGCGATCGTTATCGTAAAGCCAGTCTTCCAGGTAATGTAGCCGGGACAGATAATCGCCCGTGCATTGGCAACATTCGCGCAAAGCCAAGTGCCGTTTCGAAAAACGTCCAGCAGTCCATCCCGTAGAAATTCACCGAAGGCGATTCGATCCGGTTATCTATCTCGAGAGTGAAATGTTTGTAGCGGATACCGACCAGCGCTTTTCCAATCGCCGTAGTCCGATCACCGATCGGTAGTGATTGCCAATTCTCTGCTTTCGCCTTGGCAACCAGCCGGTTGAATTGGTCCTGTCCCTTGAACACAGTGCCGAACGGCAAGCGCGATTCGGAGGCTATCCCGGCTGAACAAATCAAAAACAGTGTGACGCAAACCCTCCAGCTCTGCATGTGAAGAGAAACTGAACGCCGGTTGTAGAAAGTTACAAGGTCAAAAAGGTTAGATGCTTAGACATCAAGCGGACGGTGAATCGCCACGTCTGAAGTTTGTAACGTTTTAACGCTTTCCACTTTGTAACTGTCTCATATCCTTCTAAGACCGTGCCAATCCGCTTTCCGAAAAAGAAACGGCGAAATATTGTTCGCCAGGCGCCGAACGACGGTACTCCTCCACGGGGGCGGCATTCCACCCGCGTCCGGCTGCGTCCGCGGTCCGATTGGCACAAACGCAACTTCCTGACGAGCGTTTTGATTCCATCGCTGTTCGTGAAGCGATCCGGCCAATACGTGCCGCCGCAATTTCCGAAGATTCGCGAAGGTGAGATCTGCATTACCTGGATCGGTCACGCGTCATTTCTCATCCAAACCCACGAGGTGAACATCCTGATCGATCCGATTTGGTCGAAATGGCTCAAGGTCATCAAACGATTGAAACGGCCTGGCTTCGAAATCCATCATTTGCCTTCCATTGACTTCGTACTCGTGACCCATGCGCATTTTGATCACCTCGACCGGCGAACGCTGCGGCGCGTAGCTGCAAACCAACCTATCGTCGTTCCAACGGGCGTGGGAAACTTGGTTCACGATCTCGGGTTTCACATCGTGCACGAACTCGATTACTGGCAGACTGTCGAACTCGGGCCGCTCAAGATTTCGCTCACGCCATGTCATCACTGGGGAGCGCGGTTTCTTGCGGATTTGCACCGCGATTTCGGTGGGTTTGTGATCGCATCGAACGGCCGCACGATTTTTCATTGTGGCGACACAGCTTATTTCCCGGGCTTCAAAGAAATTGGCGACCGCTTCAGTGTCGACCTGGCGCTGCTTCCCATTGGCGCCTATGAGGCGCCTACAGGCCGCGAAGTTCACATGAACCCCGAAGAGGCGGTCAGAGCTTTTCTGGAATTGCGCGCCAAGACGCTAATCCCGATGCATTACGGGACGTTCCCTCTCGGTTTCGAGCCGCTCCACGAACCGCCGCAGCGATTGCTTGCAGCGGCACGCGCGCACGGAATCGAGCAAAACGTGCTCGTGATGACCGAAGGCAAGCCAGTCGTTTTGTAGGGCGTTTCTGTGAAACGCCGCACCGGCGCAATTGCAAATAGTCGGCGTCTGGCACAGACGCCCTACAATTTATTTGGCGCGCTTTCAGCCGGATTATTCGTCGTTGTCTTCTGCCTAATCCTGCTCTGGCACAATCCTCTGGTTTTTTGGAATGACGATTATGAATTGTCGGTGCTGCCTGTCTTCGCCGACATGGCGCGCAGTTGGTCCGAAGGTCATTGGCCGATCCTGAGTCCGTATTCCTGGGTCTGCGGCAATCTCGCGGGCGAATTTCAGTACGGCACGTTTTCGCTGTTTGTGAATGCGGCCGTCGTTTTGGTCTGGAAATTTCCGCTCGCCTTTCCACAACAGGCAGCCGCGCTTTCGATAGCGCACCTCTTTGTACTCGCGATTGGCGCATTTTTGCTCGCACGGGATCGAAGGTTTTCAGTCAGCTTATCCATCTTTGTCGCGCTGATTGCCTCGTTAAACGGCTGGATCATTTGCTGGGGGGCGACCGATTGGTTCGGTGCGCTCGGCGCGTTCACCTGGTTGCCATGGGCGTGGTGGGGCGCGGAACGCGCTCTGGATTCGCGGCGAACGAAATGGCGATGCCTTTGGCCGGCGCCGTTCGTTTATCTGCTCGTCACGGGCGGATTTCCGTACACCGTCTTAATGCTGCTGCTCCTCATTGCGTGGTTGTCGATCAAGTCACTGGTCCAAACTCGCAACATTTTTTCGATTGTGCCGCAGCTCGTCGGTGTAGCGCTCGGTTTTGGGCTTTCCGCACCCGCGTGGCTGGCGCTGCTTGACCTGATCCAGGGTTCAGCGCGGGAATTACAGGCAGCGGCGGCACATTGGCAGTGGCGCGTGCCGCCAGCGGCGATGCCGGGACTGATTTCGCCATGGTGGATGGTGAACTGGATTGACTTTTCCTCCCGCAGTCTGCCCCATACGGCAACCGAACTCGCTTGTGGCTTAGTCGCTCCCGCCGCGCTCGTTGCCGCATTGATCTGGCGTCCGCGGCTGGTCCTTAGGCACATCAAATGGGAGCTCGTATTGCTGTTGCTCGTGCTTTTACTCTGCATGACTCCGACCGCCGGCCTGTTCCGTTGGAGTTTTCGTTGGCTCCCATTTTTCCATCTCGTGCTGGCGATTTGCGCAGCGGAAGCCTTGCGTCTAAAGCCGGGGTCACCGACCCCGGCTGCAGCGGCGCTTGGACTTGTCGTCTTGATAAGCGTCGCAGCGTTGATCTTTCACACGACCGGCTCTTACGCTTTGCCGCTCAGTTGGATTCTGTTTGGACTGGCTGTGGTTTGGTGGTGCTTCGAGTTCCTGCTGCGCGGTTCCGAATTTCGCTGTTGGGCACCGGTCGCGATCACCTTTTGCGCGTTGCTCGCCACGTATCTCTGCATCCCGACAAACTGCGGAGTTCCCAGATACAATTTTTCTCAAGAGCTGCTCAAACCTGCGCCGCTCGATCCGCAGCGGCTTTATCTCAGCGTGTATCCATGGGCGGAGCTCACCTATGCTACGATAAACAAGCCGCAACCGGTCGGCCAAACGCTACGGCCGGGAAGCACGTCGATGTGGGCCGGATTGCGATTTATCAATGGCTACAGCCCGATCCGCGCCGCAGGTGTGGCACGCGAATTTGCAACCAGCATTCATGGTGAAATTAATCCCGACGTGGGAAGCCATTTACTCAATCATCAAGCCGGCAAAGATGGCCAGCTGGCTTTGATGGGCGTGGACGGCATCGTCATTGCGCGAGAAGTGAGTATCACGCCCCAGCCGAGTTCTGAATGGGAACTAGTCGTTTCAACCGAAGAAGGAGACGTGTTTCATCGGCGCAACGCGCCGTTTGCGCGCGTACGCTCAGTCACCTCAATCGATTCGCGGCCTAACGAGCAGTTTGTGTTGGCGACGATCTCAGAGATTAGTGACTCCCGAAATTTCGTGGACGCGGACATTGATGTGCCGGCTGGTGATCGGCCCGCGCTTTTGACTTTTTCGCGCCCATATTTCCGCGGATATACGGCGCGCATCGGGGATCAGAAACTCGCCATCACATCTTATCGCGGATTATTTCCAATTTTGGAAGTTCCAGCAGGTACGAATGGGCGGCTTACGGTTGCGTATAGACCAGCTTGGTTGTTGGGGGGAGGGGGTATGGCTGCCGTCTGCGGATTGATCGTCCTGCTCGGTGTTATCGCGGCGTGTCGTTACTCTTCTTCGAGTAGGGCGGAATCGTGCCCCTGATTTCTATTTTTGCCCCTGTCGTTTTGACCGCCGCTGGATGCCATCGACTCCAGGATGATTCCGAGACAACGGTATATCAGCTCAGACTCAGTCATATCGGGATATCTGGCGTTCGCCTTGCGCGGCATGAAATGCGTACCGTAAATCCGATCCACGTCCGCATCGCTGCAATACGTATTCAAGAGCCACCGGTTTTCGTCTCGGAAACATTCTTCGATCCTGGCCTCTTGCTCTGCTGAAAGCATTTCAATGTTGGTTGATCGAAACTCCTTCGGGAGCGCGCGCGTCAAGGCCAGCATCAGCCGGTTGTCGTGAACGTCAGAGAAAAGATGCGGATTTTTCGATAGTACGTGGAGGACCGAGACGTCGAGACTGGGATTTCGGGCTTCGCTTTCAAACCGATAGCCTTTCTCTGCGAGGCCGAGCAGATTGAAAAAATCCTGAGCAGGATTGCCGCCGGCCAGCAATTCCGGGATAAAAAACCGGACGTGGATGTTCGCCGCCGGAAGCGTGGATTTCCAACTTTCGATATCCCGCTTAAAAGCTGGGGTGCGGGTATCGACGCACTGAGCAACAAAATCGCTGAGTGACGCTCCCATTTTCAGGCCCCATTGCTTCCACGCCGATGGTATCCATTGAAGTTGAGGCCGGAGATAAAAAATTACCGACACGTCACATTGGCTGTCGAGTCCTGCCAATAGATCGGCCATTCCGGGATTAGCCAGGTTTTCCGCGCTCAGGATCGCAAGATGATCTCCTTTTCGCTTCAGCAGCGGTGCAATTTCCGCACTGAGCCTTCGCGTGAGGTTTTCGGAATGTTTCCTCGCCTGCTCAAGAGACCAAATCGGTGTGCCGATCAGATCGGCAGCCGCTCTCGCAATCCTCAAATTTTTATCAAAAACGAAGACATTATCCTTCTGTAGCTTGCGAAAATGCTGGAAAAGCGCAGTGCGAATGCTCGCGCTTCCGCACTTCGCAAATCCCGCATGAATAAGAAGGCGCGATCTCACGTGGCGGCATTAAGGCAGCGCGTTAATAACACGCGCGGCGCTCACAGTTCTTTCGGATTTTCGAGCAGTTCAATCACACGCTTGAGCAAACGACTGGCGCCGCCGCCGTCGATGCTGCGATGATCGAAGCTTAAAGTGATTTGCGCTTCGGTTTTGGGTACGAACTCGTTTTTTGTTTCGTCCCACGACGGAACTTTTTTGCCCATGCCGAGGCCGAGCAGCAACGTTTGATCGGGCAGGGGAATGGGCGTGCCCCATCCCATTCCGAAAATCCCGAAGTTGGAAACGGTGGCGATGCCGCCCGCCTGCATGTCGGGCGAAATGCGCCGTTGCCGCGCGAGATCCACGAGTTCTTTGTATTTTGTCGTGAGATCGGCAAGCGAAGTTTTGTCTGCGCCGCGAATGACCGGCACCATGATTCCGTCCTCGGCTTCCACAGCGATTCCGACGTCGATCGAGTTTGATTGCACCACGCGGTTTCCAATGAATTTCGCCGCTGCGGCTGGATTTTCCGCAAGGGCAAGCGCAAGCGCGCGCAGCGCGTAAAGGCCGAGGCCGGGTTTCGGATCGCGGGATTGGCGATCTTGTAGCGCCGGATCGAGATTCACTGACGAACCGATCGTTGAAAGAGGGCGTGTCCAACTCCGACGCATCGCATCGGCCACGCCGGCGCGAATCTTTGAAGCTTCATGCGCCGTCTGGTTCTCGATCTTGTGCAGAAAGCTTTCGAGGTCTTTGATCGTTACGCGATTGCCTGCGCCGGTTCCCATGATCCCTGCGAGATCAGCGGTTGTCAGCTGCAATTCAGCCATCCGCGCGCGCACGCGCGGGGACATGAAGGTTGCGCCTTTCGTGATCGCTGGAACGGGCAGACCGCCAGCCCGATCGCCATCGCCATCGCGCGAAACGATCTTTTTCTCCCGCGCAGGAGCGACTTCCTGATCGGCGCGCGCAGGAATTTCTTCCGCGACTTCCTTTTGCGGCGGAGGCGGCGACGCATGTTTGGCGAAGCGCGCAGCGTCTTGTTCGCTTGCTTCCACGTAGCCGAGCACTGCGCCTACGGGATACGTCTCCTTTAATTGCACTGTGATCTTTTCGATCTTGCCTTTGCACGGCGTAGTCACGCCCATAACCGCTTTGTTCGTCTCAACGTCGATGATTTCCTGATCGTCCACAACTTCATCGCCAGGTTTGACCTTGATATCGACGATGGTGGCTTCGGCGATTGATTCGCCAAGCTGCGGCATGATGATCGGGACTTGCGGCATGGATTCTATTCTCGGAGCAACGCGCGCGCTCTTGCGACAATGTGTTTCGCGTTCGGCCGGTGCGCGCTCCAGAGATGTGGATGATACGGAATCGGTGTGTCTTTCGCGTTAAGACGTTGGGGCGCGGCATCGAGCACATGAAAACCCTGGC
>WNGA01008080.1_pt1 | contig 18887 bp, 15 predicted proteins | sample 5400061 | NCBI WGS metagenome assembly WNGA01 (sample SAMN13153366, study PRJNA577476) | soil metagenome | isolation source: 100 cm soil or saprolite under grassland replicate 2 | place: USA:California | collected 2016-06-15 | reverse complement strand
CCGGGGCCGTCGCTCCACCTGTGGCGGCGACGCGAAAGAGCGCGCCCTCACGATCGGGAGCGAACACGATGATGCCGTCGCCATTCCACGTGCCCCCTCGCGCGTGGGGGGCGTCACACACGGCGCGCGGGCTTCCACCGTCAATCGCAATCGTCCAGAGCTTGCCATTCGCAAAGAATCCCAGAGCATCGCTTGCCGGCGACCAGAAAGGGAATGCCGCGTTCTCAGTGTCCGGCAGCGATCGGGCTGCTGCATCGTCGACCGGCCTCACCCACAGAAGCGTTGTGCCACCCGAGCCCGATCGCGGCGCGGCCGTGAACGCCAGCTGACGGCCATCCGGTGAGAGGCTCACCGTACCAAAACTCGTCTCCTCGGGAGGCAGCACGGACAAGCGGAATTCCCGGTCGTTCTGCGGGGTCGTTCGCAAATAGAGAAAGACGATAAACGCAGCCAACGCCAACGTGGTGACGAAAAAGGTGAGAGCCAGCACCCGAGCGAGCGCTGCACGCCGGTCGCTCTGCAGTCGTCGCGCGCTTTCGGCAACAGGTGGCAAGCCTTGCGGCTCATGGTCCGGCATACCTCGGGGCGCAGTGTCGACGGCGCCATTCTGGGCGAGGTGGTTCGATCGGTCCTGCCACCACGCATCGACTTCGGCGATATACGCATACACCGAATCTCGTCGCTCGTGCTGGTGGCGGTGGACGGGCAAGCCTTCGCGCTTTTCCCACCGCCGGACAGTGGTGACGTCACGCTTCAGATACGCGGCAATTTCCTTCCACGAATCGAGGCGTGCGTTCGCGGCCACCGAGCCATCGGGCTGATTTGCCACGCCGACTGCATCCTCTGCCACATCCGCCTTCCGTCGTTGGCTGGGAAACGGCCCGCCGATTGGAGGATCCGCAGTCTAGCGCGATTTGCGGCGGAGCCAATGCGATTCGTCACCTGGCGGGCATTAGCGGGCGATTGAGAGTGCGCGCTCTTGCCCGTTGCGCATCGGACCCACGGGAACCACACTGTCGCGCCTGTGACGATTCGCTAACACGGAGGAGACATGTATGGACCGCACGCAGAACATCCGCCCGCTTTCCTTCTGGTGTCGCATCTCCGCATGCGTCCTGGTGTGCCTCTTGGCGCTCCTTGCCCCTGCAGCACAGGCGACAGACAATCTCTGCGGAGCAACCATCCTGTCGAATCTACGACTCGATCACGACCTGAGCTGCGCCGGCAACGGCCTTGTCGTGGGCGCCGACGGAATCCGAATCAGCCTGAATGGTTACACGATCGCGGGGTCCGGCACGGCGGCGGGTGGCTTGGGCATCAGCGTCATCGGACGAACTCACGTGTCGATCGTCGGAGGCATCGTCAAGAACTTTCAGACCGCAGTGCGCGTGATGAATTCGAGCGACGTCGTCATCAAAGACAACGAACTCAGCGGGAACGGGGAAGGGATCGACCTTCAAGCCGGCAGCATCGGCAACACGATCAAGGAGAACACGTTCCTGGACAGCACGATCAGGGCAGTCATGCTGCGAGGCGGCGTCACGGACAACGTCATCAAGGAAAACTCGTTCGGGCGTAATCGAGTAGGCATCCTGATCTTCGCCGGCGTCGACAATACCATCAAAGAGAACATTATTTCGGACAGCACTCTCGCGGGCATTCGGGTCAACGTCTTTGCGACGGGCAATCTGATTGCTGAGAACACGATCACCTACAATCCTGCCGGCGTCGAGTTTCTCGTCACCGCCACAGGTTCGGCAATCGGCAACTCGTTGGTGGAGAACCGTATCGGCATGAATGCCTGCGGCATCAAGGGGCCATTCGACGGCAACAGTTTCAATGAGAATGTCTTTCAGTCCAACGGCGTCGACATCTGTCCGTAATGACCACAGTCGCGCGCGTGCAATCCTCGAGAGGAGACGCTGGTATGGACCGCACCAGAAACTGGGTGGCATTGTCGTTGGTCATCTGCTCCGCCTTGAACGGGGCGGGCTGCGACTCGCCCACCAAACCCTCGCCGTCAACCGGGATGCAGACGCCGGTCCCCACGCCGGCACCCACACGCCCGCCGGCCAACCTCGTACCGATCGGGATCGGAGACGTCGTCCGTTTTCAGTTCACGCTGCCGGATTCGACCTGCGTCTCGAGCGGGGGTCGCTGCCGGTCCTACCTCGTCACCGCGCCGTCGGCCGGAACGCTGGAGGCCGTGCTCACACCTGAATCGGGCGACGCGCGTTTGATGGCCTCGGCAGAGATGTACATCGTGCCGGGCGCAGACTTCTGGGACGTTGGACCAGGCCCGCAGATCAGCTGCGTCATTCCGTCACCGCCGGCGGGATCTACGAGATACGACTGTTCCTGGGGACCGTAGCCGACGAGTATTTCGTGTTGCGGACAGTGTTCCGCGGCACACCGTAATCGCCGCACGCAAGGCGCGCAGCCGCGGATCGTCCGCAGATAAGCCACAGATAGAAATTTCTATCTGTGACTATCTGCGTTTATCTGCGGCCCTCTGCGGCTGTCTGCGGCCATCTGTGGCTATCTGCGGTCCATCTGTGGCTATCTGTGGCCATCTGCGGCTATCTGCGCCCATCTGCGGCTATCGGCGGCCATCTGTGGCTATCTGCGGCCCCTCGGCGTACATCTGCGACTAATCCGCGTCCGCATTCGTCAGAGAAACGCCGACGATGCGCTCGCCGCCGGCGTTGATAAAATCCTGGCGGGCGGCCTGATGGCCTGCCTTCGCGCGGGCCATTGCTGCCTCGAACTCGGGATGACCGCGTAGATCGTTGAGCCAGGGATCGCTGGAAAACGTCGGATAGCAAAAGCAACCACGATCGACCGACTTGACCATCGCCGGCACTGCACTATCGAGTTCCCCAAGCTTCGCGAGGCTTCGCGCGAGATAGTAAAGACCCTCCGGATCGTTGAATTGACCGACAAGCGAACGCAGGCTTGACAGATCATCGGGCCGCCGATCTTCGATCAGGTATTGGGCGGCTTGCACGAACACACGCAGCACAGGCGGCACTTTCGCCATCACCCTGCGCAGCAGTGCCAATGCCTCTTCAGTGCGGCCGAGCGCGTGCAACGCGAGCGCGCCGTTATACGGTATGCCTTCCAGGTTGCATTCTGCGACGCGTTCGTATTGGCCAAGTAGAAACCACGTCTGAACCACGCTCGTGTTGATGTTCGGATCGAGCCGGGTCGCGAGCTCGTGGGCCGCGACCGAGGCGTCGAGCAGCCCGCAATACCGGCAGACGTGACAGAGGCCGGCAAAGAGCTCCGGATCTCCCGGTGCCTGCGCAGCCTGCCGCAGCAGGCGGATCAGGGCTTCGCGCGCGCGGCCGGTGTCGACCTCCATCTGGGCGAGGACGTTGTGAGCGAGCGACAGATCGGGGTTGATCGCCAGCGCGCGATCGAGCGCATGCTGCGCGCGCGAGAGATTGGTCGCGCTGTGCTCGGTCCGGTACTTGCCCATCAGCCGATAAATGCGTCCAAGCCGCGCCCACGCGGGTGCGTAGTGCGGATCCTGATCGAGACACTGCGTGTAAAGATCGACAGCCGCATCCCAGCCCGACGCATCCTTGGCCAATTCGTTGGCACGCAGATAAAACTCGTACGCCTTGGCACTCGCGGGCACGTCGCGTCCGATCAGGCGGTGCTCGCGCGCCGTCAGCGGAATCGAGAGCGCCTCGACGAGCTTGTGTACGAGGGTGTCGTGCAATTGAAAGATGTCGCCGAACGGCACCTGCATCACGTGCGACCAGAGAATCGCGCCGCCCGGCGCTTCAGCGAGCTGCGCCGAAAGGCGCACTTGATCTCCGGCGCGCAGCAGCGTTCCACTCAGCACGACGTCGACGTCGGCTTCGCGCGAGATTTTCTGCAGATCCACGGCATCGGCGCCGAACTTGGAGGCGGTAAGGCTGGAGCGCACGATCAGCGATCCGAGGCCGGAGAGCGACGTCGTCACCGCGTCAGCGAGGCTGAAGGCAAGGAAGTCCACCTCGGCGTCAGGCCGCAGCATCCGGAACGGCAACACGATGAGACGCGTCATCTGCCGCGCGCGGACGGCATCCATGGAGCCGGAGTCGCTCGATGCGTTGCGCAGGTCCTCGGCGAATTTCTCCGCCGACTCGTAACGGCTCGCGGGATTTTTGGCGAGCGCCCTGTGCACGGTGCGATCGACGGCCACAATCAGCGGCGATCCGGTGAGCACCGGAGGTTGTTCATACAGGATTGAGTGCAACACCTGCACCGCGGTGTCGCCGTTGAACGCGGCGCGGCCGGCAAGCATCTCGTACAGAATTGCGCCAACGGCGAAAATGTCCGATCGTGCGTCGATCGAATCGCCGGCCGCATATTCGGGCGCGATGTACCGCGGCGTCCCGAGTATCGTTCCCGCTGCCGTCAAAGACATCATCGTCTGCTGCGTATCGTCGCCTGCGCGGGCGATGCCAAAGTCCAGCAGCTTCGCGCCGTGCTCGGTGAGAAAGACGTTCGATGGCTTGAGGTCGCGGTGGAGCACTCCTCGTCGATGAAGGGCGGCGAGCGCCGCGAGCACCTCCTGCGTGATCTTCACCGACTCGCGAACGGGCAGCGGCCCCTCCGCAATGCGCGTCGACAGCGGCTCGCCCTCCAGCAACTCCATCGCGATGAAGAGCTCACCATCCACTTCGCCGATTTCGAACAGCTGGCAGATGTTTGGATGACTGATCGTTGCGGCGAGCCGCGCTTCTCGGCGCAGCCGCTCGCGCGAGGCGTGGCTGGCAAGCTCTGCGCGCACGGTCTTCAGCGCGACGGAGCGCCCGAGCCGTTCGTCTTCGGCAACATACACGACGCCCATGCCGCCTTCGCCGAGTGTTCTCAGAATGCGATAAGGACCGAATCTTTCGCGCACGAGATTCTATCTGCTGACCTGCCGATTATTCAGCCGCGATCGCGGTTTTGCCAAACTGGTGAATCCTTTCCGGTGCATCGACGGGGAGCAACATTATGGCCGATCGGAGTGCCTGGAGCACCTGGAGTGCCTGAAGTGCCTGGAGTGCCTGGAGTGCCTGGAGTGCCTGAATCTACGGGCCCAACTCGCGCAAGCGCTTGAGAAGAAACTGGCGTTCCGGATCCTGGCGCGAGAGGCTCAACGCGCGCTCGTACGACGCGCGTGCTTCCGCAATTCGTCCGAGGCGCCGACAGAGATCCGCGCGCGCCGAATGCGCGAGGTGATAGTCCGCGAGATCACCACGCGACAAGATCTGATCGATGAGCCGAAGCCCCTCGACCGGTCCGCGCCCCATGGCCACGGCGACCGCGCGATTGAGCTCCACCACCGGTGACGGGTCGGCGCGGACGAGCAGGTCATAGAGGCCGATGATCTGCGCCCAGTCGGTGCCGCCTGAGTCTTGTGCGTCGGCATGGACGGCCGCAATTGCGGCCTGCAATGTGTAGGGCCCGAAACGCCGCGATTGAATCGCCCGCTCGGCGCGAGCAGACCAATCGCCTCGGGCTCGGGAAGCAACTCGACCAGCAGTCGGCACAACCGAATCGCCTCTCCAGAAAGATCGTGGCGGGTGAGCGACGCGCCTGAGGATGCCGAGTAGCCTTCATTGAACACGAGATAGATCACGTGGAGCACTGCATCCATTCGCGCCGGCAGATCGGCGAGCTGGGGCACTTCATATGGGATTCGAGCGACTCGAATCTTCGTCTTTGCGCGGACGATGCGCTGCGCAACCGTTGGCGGCGTCGTGAGGAAGGCGCGAGCGATTTCTTCCGTGGTCAGACCGCAAACTTCGCGGAGCGTCAACGCGATCTGCGCGTCGGGAGGAAGCGCCGGATGGCAGCACGTGAATATCAGCCGCAGCCGGTCATCGTCCAATGCGGCCGCGTCCTGGTCGCGCTCGAGGGATTCATCAAGACGCCGGGAGAGCTCGGTCAGCGAAGCGTCGAATCGCGTGCGCCGGCGGATCGTATCGATGGCTTTGAAGCGACCCGTCGAAACGAGCCATGCGCGCGGATTGTCCGGTACGCCGTCGCGCGGCCAGCGCTCGACGGCTGCTGTGAACGCATCGTGCAGCGCTTCTTCGGCGAGATCGAAGTCGCCGAGGACGTGAATGAGCGTCGCGAGAACACGCCGAGAGTCGGATTGGTAGATGGCATCTACCGTTTCACGAATCTCAATCGCCGTGTTCTCGCTCGTCATCCGCGCCTACTGTTGTTGCCGACTGAAGTCCACGACCGGCCGAATCTCGATCGTACCGATGCGTGCGGAGGGAATTCTCGAGGCGACCTGGACGGCGTCGTTCAGGTCTTTGGCGTTGATGAGGTAGAACCCGCCCAACTGCTCTTTTGTTTCCGCAAATGGTCCGTCCGTCGTCGACACCTTCCCATTCCTCACGCGGACCGTCGTGGCCGTTTCCACCGGCTGCAGCGCTTCGCCCCCGACATAGTGGCCGCTCTTGCGGATGCCTTCGGTAAATGCGAAGTATTCGCCCATGAACGCGTCCGATTCCGTCTTCGGCATGCTGCGGAGCTTCTGCTCCTCGTCGTAAATCAAGCACAAGTACTTCATCTCAACCTCCAACTCGCGTAAAAGTGTCTAACCCGCGGTTCTACGAGATAGTCGTTGGACGGGCGGGGATTTCGACAGGGTCGGTCCGGTGACGCCAATTTTTGTGGACGTCAGCGGATGCCCGTGTCGAACTGGAGGATCACCTCGGTCAGACCAACGGCGTCTCCGACGGTGACGTTTTTTACCTGGGCCGTCGGCATGATGATCGGCGCGTCCGCGTCGGGAATTACTCGGTAGGTTCCTGGCGCGAGCAGGACCTTGAACCGCCCGTCAGTGTCCGACCGGAACGCCGCGACCCGCACGCTGTTTTGCTGGACGGAGAATCCGGCGCTGAACGGCGCGTCGCAAGGGACGTCGACGCGGCAGACCGGCGTTACAGGGCCGCGAAGCACGATACCGGTCAGACCGGTCGTCGGACTGGGCGACGTCGACGTCTTGCACGCGACCGCCAGACCCAGGACGAGGGCCGGGAGGAACCACACGGCACCGCATCTGCGATCCACGTTACGATCTCCGACGTCCCACTCTTTTATATTGTCGCAACCTTAACATGCTGTCTCTCGTCAGAAATCTAGGTACTCGTTAACCGGTCACGCCGTCGCGAACGCCGGCCACGCATATGCATAATCTCAAACTCGCGTTCCGCACCCTGTTCAAGTCGCCGTTCCTCACCGGCGTCGCGATCGTTTCGCTGGCGCTCGGCATTGGCGCAAACGCGGCCATCTTTTCGCTGTTCAACCAGATACTGCTTCAGTCGCTGCCGGTGCCCGAGCCCGATCGCCTGGTCAATCTCGGCGCCCCCGGCCCGAAGCCCGGGTCCAACTCCTGCAACAACGCGGGCGACTGCGACCAGGTGTTCAGCTATCCGATGTTCCGCGATCTCGAGCGCGTCCAGCAGGTGTTCACCGGCATTGCCGCTCACGTCATCTTCAGCGCGAACCTTTCGTACAAGGGGCAGACGCAGAACGGCGACGGAATGTTGGTGTCCGGCAGCTATTTCAACGTGCTCGGACTCACACCTGCGCTCGGCCGGCTGCTCTCGCCGGAAGACGACAAGAACATCGGTAGTCATTTCGTGGCCGTCCTGAGCCATCGCTACTGGACCACGAAATTCAATCAGAATCCCGCCGTCCTCAACGAACCGATTGTCGTCAACGGTCAGAGCCTCACGATTGTCGGCGTCGCTCCTCCCCGCTTCGATGGCACAACGCTCGGCACGCGACCGCAAGTGTTCGTGCCGCTCACCATGGGTGGACTCATGGTGCCCGGCTTCGGCATCCCGGTGGGCGGCAGCGTTGGCGCGTGGGAGAACCGCCGGAACTATTGGGCGTATCTGTTCGCGCGGCTGAAGCCCGGCGTCTCGCTCGCGCAAGCGACTGCAGCGTTGAACGCGCAGTACCACGCAATCATCAACGACGTCGAAGCGCCGCTGCAGAAGGGAATGAGCCAGCAGACACTCACGCGCTTCAAGGCAAGGACAATCACGGTCGAGCCCGGATATCGCGGCCAGAGCTCGGTGCATGAAGAGGCGGCAACGCCTCTCTCGATGCTGCTCGGCGTCACGGCTTTCGTGCTGCTGATTGCGTGCGCCAACATCGCCAATCTGCTGCTCGCGCGCGGCGCCAACCGGGCGGCAGAAATGGCCGTGCGCCTCTCGATTGGCGCGAATCGTCGTCAGCTCGTGGCGCAGCTGCTCACCGAATCGCTGCTGCTCGCCGGGTGTGGCGCGATCGCGGGTCTGCTCGTCGCGCGATGGACACTCGCTGGTATCGGATCGCTTCTGCCCGCTGAAGCCGTGCAGACGATCGACATGTCAGTCTCGTGGGCAGCCGTGCTGTTTTCGGGAGCGCTGGCACTTGGAACCGGGCTGCTGTTTGGGTTCTTCCCGGCGGTTTACAGCACGCGCCCGGATCTCGTCTCGACGTTGAAGAATCAAGCCGGTCAGCCGTCAGGTGCGCGCGCGGCGAAGCGGTTTCGCGCATCGCTCGCAACCGTGCAGATCGCGCTCTCGATGATGCTGCTCGTGTCGGCAGGTCTCTTCATCAAGAGCCTGTACAACGTGAGCCGCGTCGATCTCGGGCTGAAGCTCGATAACGTAATCACGTTTGGGATTTCACCCGATCTCAATGGCTACACGACGCCGCAGTCGGTCGCCTTTTTCGAGCGCGTTGAGGACGCGTTAGCCGCGCTGCCCGGCGTGACGGGCGTCACCGCCGGCGCCGTCCCTTTGTTGAGCGGCAGCAACTGGGGCAACAGCGTGCGCGTGCAAGGGTTCGAGGCCGGTCCGGATACCGATACCGGCTCGCGCTTCAATCAGATCGGTCCCGATTATTTTCGAACCCTCGGAGTGCCGCTCATTTCCGGCCGCGAGTTCACACGATCCGACGCGAGCTCGACGCCAAAGATCGCGATTGTCAACGAGGCGTTTGCAAAGAAGTTCAATCTTGGCCGCGACGCCGTGGGCAAGCGCATAGGCCAGGATCGCAGCAGCAAGGCCGAGCTCGACATCGAAATCGTCGGCTTGATACAGAACGCGAAGTACAGCGAAGTCAAACAGACGATTCCGCCGCAGTTCTTCGTTCCGTACCGGCAGGCCGAGCGGATCGGCAGCATCACCTACTACGTGCGCACGGCGCTCGATCCGGAGCAGCTCCTCTCGACCATCCAACCGATGATCGCGAAGCTGGATCCGAATCTGCCGATCGAGGATTTGCGGACGATGCCGCAGCAGATCAACGAAAACGTGTTTCTCGATCGAATGATGAGCACGCTGTCGGCAGCCTTCGCCGCGTTGGCCACGCTACTCGCGGCTGTCGGACTTTACGGCGTGCTAGCCTACACCATTGCGCAGCGGACGAGAGAAATCGGCCTTCGGATGGCTCTTGGCGCGGATCGCAGTCGCGTTCGCGGCATGGTGCTGAAGCAGGTCGCGTGGATGACGGTCATTGGCGGCGTCGTGGGTCTCGCGGGCGCGGTGGGACTTGGCCGGGCGGCCAGGTCGCTGCTGTTTGAGCTCGAGGGCTACGATCCGGCGGTCCTTGCCGCGTCGGCGATTCTTCTGACCGTCGTCGCGCTCGGTGCGGGATTCGTTCCGGCCCACAAGGCGTCGCGCATCGATCCGATGCGGGCGTTGAGATACGAGTAGGCGCGAGTTTCAGCTGATCCTCTCCGGTTCCAACACCTTCTCGACAATTTTGCCGTTGACGAGGCTCACGTAGTACACCTTCGCGTCGGCGCGCGTGTGGACCACGCGCTTCACCTCGTTGTCTTCAAAATAGATTCCGGCATCGTTGTCGCACGCGTAGCCCGGTTTCATCTGACCTGCGGCGATCAGTTTGTGGTAGAGCGGCCGGCGATCCTTTTCCCGGTCGTAATGCGGTGAGTGGCTGCCCTTGAGAAACCCGAGACACTGCACCGTCGACAGCTCTTTCGGCCTCGAGTCGGTCGTCCCTTCTTCAAACCAGCAGAGCGAGCCCGCGCTGGCTCCGCCAAGGACAATGCCACGATCCCATGCCTGCCTCAGCACCAGATCAATCCCTTGCGCCTTCCAGATGGCCTGCTGATTCAGCGTGTTGCCGCCGGAGGCAACGATGCCGTCCATCGAGAGCAGCACCTCGTCCCATCCCTGTTTCTGTCTGCTGCTGGCGATAAAGCTTTCCTGCACGCAGGCCTCGACGTTGAGCGGCGCGCACGCGCGAAACCAGTTGATGGTTCCCGATGCCGAATCCGCAGCGGCCGTCGGCAGATAGCAGAGGCGCGGCCGCGGTTGCCCGGTGAGCGATGCCATGTACCGTATGAAGGCGGTCTCGAAACCGCCGCCGGCAATGAGAATTTTTCTCGTCCCTCGCGGTGCCTGAGCGCCGGGCGGCGCGGACTGCGAAGAACCCTGCCCGCGGGCTTTCGCCACATCGCTGCTGCCGATTGCAACCGTGCCCAGAACGGAGGTGACGAGGAATTCTCTTCTCTTCATGATCGGCCTCTCCTGATTGACCAAATGTCAACGCGCCGCGCACACACTTAGCACGACCGCGCGAATCGACAAAGCGCAATTTGTGAATACTCGAATCGGCGTTGGGTCACAGTACGATGTCACGAGCGACAAGGACAAGCCGATGGTCTGAACACTCATCCGATGCGGCGGCACGCCGTCGGGTCTTGAGCCGCTTGCGAGCAAAAGCGCACATTGAACAGTAAGTGCCAAGTGCCAAGTGCCAAGTGCCGAGTGCCGAGTGCCGAGTGTCCGATGAGCGCCAAGTGGAGTGTCGTAGGTTTCGTGGTGTTCTTGTTTGTCGTTCCGCTCCACGCGGCGGAGCTGAAGCCGGCAACCGTTGCGGCGTTCGAGCGCTACGTGCGGAACACTGAAGCACGGATGGGCCCTGAGCTTGCGGGACGAAGCGCGTTCTTATGGGCAGACGCGCTCCCGGAGTCGCGACGCCAAACGACTCTTGCGCAAGTGCGCCAGGGCTCGCTCGTCATCGAGCGCCTGACGACGACAGAGGGAGGAAGACGGATCGACGTTCCCGATGGCCTCATTCATCACTGGGTGGGACTGGTCTTTGTTCCCCGGGTGAACGTGGATCAGGCTGTGGCGTTGCTACAGGACTACGACCGGCACGCTGAGATCTACCGGCCTGCCGTCGCACGGTCGAAGCTCCTGGCGAAAAACGATGACGTGTTTCGCGTGTACCTCAGGTTCTTCATGAAAAAGGGAATCGCGGTTGTCGTCAACAGCGAGCACGAGGCGCGATTCACGCGTCCAGCGCCCGACCGCGCGTACAGCCGCATCTACAGCACGCGCATCGCGGAAGTCGAAAACGCCGACACCGCCGCAGAGCGCGAGAAGCCCGTCGGAAACGACGGCGGGTATCTCTGGCGCTTGTATTCGTACTGGCGATTTCTCGAGCGCGACGGGGGAACCTACGTGCAGTGCGAATCGATCTCGCTCACGCGCGGCATTCCCACGGGCCTTGGCTGGTTGATTGGGCCGTTCGTGACGAGCATTCCGCGCGAGTCGCTCACGTTCACGCTGGAGGCCACGCGAAAGGCGCTCGGTGGTCGATAGGACGTGTCGGCTGCGCCGACTCGCCGGACTCAGCTTCGCTTCGCAGAACTCGCTAACGCTCCCGGGACACTAGGCTAGCACTCCGTGATCAGAGACCTGGCGGCTTGGGAGCCGCGTCCGGCGAATGCACCGGGTGCTCGGCGCCGCGATGACACGTGAAGCACGTGACCTGCATGCCTTTGGCGGGCGCCTCCGGCATCGCTCTTGTCAGCGTCGCGTTGATCTCCGCTGCCATGCGCATCATGGTCCTCGCGACGTTTTTGTTCGGGTTCGTGTCCGACACGAAATCGAATTCGGCGAGCGGCATGCCTTCCTTGCCGACATGACAGAAGGGGCACCGCACGCCGAGATCGCGCGTGAAGTTCTTCATCGCCTGAATCAACACGTCAGGCTTCGTGTCTTGCGGAAATACCTGCAGGTTGACGAACTTGTCGGGTGGGAATTTCTGCGCCGGCGCATCCTGCGCGCGCACGAGCAAGGGCAGAGCGAGGACCACACAAACGCAGAAGGTGGTGCATCCCGTTTTCGTCATCGCGTACCTCTGACGGTAAAAGTACAAGTTCGACGGGCAAAGTTCAAAACGATGAGTTGGTAAGCGGACACATCTGGAATTTTTGGTTATCTCGCTGCTGCTCGGCGCGAAGCGTCAGCGTCCCTTGGGTTCCATGGACAGAATTCACTGCGACTCGTCAGGGTGCCGCACGGCCGTGTTGGGTTGCGCACGCCGCCTCAGCTGATGGCACCCCTCCCTTGGCACGGCGATTGAACCTTGGGCATTCGACATGATGGGAGGCGAAAGCGCAGATGCGATCGCGGAGACGATCATCGGGCTTCCCCGTGTCTCGCCGCCTCGATGGCCCGTACGTCGTGTGACTTCGTCGGCTATTTGAACTTTCCAGGAGGTTCGCCGTGGCTCGTCCGATCTGGCGCGGAAGCTTGTCGTTCGGTCTCGTTGCCATTCCCGTGCAGATGCACACGGCGGTGCGCGAGCATCGTCCGAAGTTTCGCTTGCTGCACGCGAAAGACAAATCGCCGATCAAATACGAGCGTGTGTGTCAGCGTGACGGAAAGCCGGTCGCGTGGGAGGATCTCGTCAAAGGCTACGAGTACGAGCGCGGCCGCTACGTCGTGCTCACCAAGGACGACTTCAAAGCGGCCGCACTGGAAAAAGACCGCCGCGTGCAGGTCAGCGATTTCGTTCCGACCGAGGCCGTCGACGATCGGTTCTTCGATCAGCCGTACTATCTGCTGCCCGACAAGGGCGGCGAGCACGCGTACGCCGTGTTCCAGCAGGCGCTCGCCGAGGCCGGCCGCATCGGCATCGGCAAGGTCGTCGTGCGTGAGAAACAGCATCTGGTCGCCATCGAAAGCATCGAGGGGCGCCTCGTCCTGACCATGATGCGCTACGCGGACGAAGTCGTCGACGTGCCTGAGGTCGAAGGGCTCGATCGCGTCAAGGTGCCGCCGAAAGAATTGAAGCTTGCCACCGATCTCATCGGGGCGTTGGCCTCGGAGTGGGAGCCCGAGCGATACGCCGACGATTACCAGAAGAATTTGCAGGAAGTCATTCAAGGAAAACTGAAAGGCGAGACCATTGTGATCGAGGGCGATGAGGAGCCGATGCGCGCGGAAGTGATCGACCTGGCAGAACGGCTGCGTCAGAGCCTCAAGGCCGCGGGCGGAAAGTCGCGCGCGGCGAAGACGCTTGCCTCGCCGAAGCTTGCCGTGAAGACAGCAAGCCAGAGCAAGCCGAAAGCGAAGCGCGCATCGAGCGCGGTGAAAACACGAAGGAAGCGTGCGGCATAACGAGAACGAGCTTGACGATCTGGCGATCGAATCTCCAATCGCGCAGTCTCATATGAACCCTCCGGTCGCGGATCGCGAGCTCGAAGAGGCGGCTTCAGCCGTCGAGAGCAGCGCTCGTCCGGCGCCGCCGGCGGCGACCGAACCCATCAAAGCGCGGATCGTCGGACTGCAAGGCTACGGTTTCGTCTCGCTGGCCCTCGTCAGCGTGATCGCCGCGCTGAGTCTTGCCCAGGGATTCTTCATTCCGGTTGTGGTGTCCGTTGTCATTGCTCTCGCGCTTTCTCGAGTCGTGCGCCGCCTATCGCGCTGGATGCCGCGCTGGATTGCCTCCGGACTTGTTGTGGGATTTCTGCTCGGCGGCCTCGGCACGCTCGGCTACGGCTTGAGCGATGAGGGCACGCGCGCGATTGCGGGACTTCCGTCCGCGACGAAAAGCCTGCGGCAGGCCTTCCGGGTCATGACGAATCGCCAGCAGGGACCCCTCAGCCAGGTGCAGCGCGCGATCGACGAGCTCGAACGGACGGCTTCCGAGTCGACGAACCGGCCCGCCACGCCGAGCGGCGTGACGCCCGTGCAGGTCATCGAGCCGCCGATTGATGTCAGCAATGTCGTCTGGCTGGGATCGCAGGGCATGCTCGGGGTTGTCGCGCAGCTCACGCTCGTGGTGTTTCTCGTCTACTTTCTCCTCACGTACGGGGAGTTGTTCAAGCGCAAGATTGTCCGCTTGAGCGGCGCGAGCCTGGCCCGTCGCAAGGTGACGGTGCAATTGATCGACGAGATCGGAGAGAACGTCGCGAAATCCATCTCGCATCTCGTGCTCGTCAGCGTCGTCGTGGGCGTGGCGACCAGCGGCAGCCTCATGCTGCTGGACGTGAGGTACGCAGGGCTTTGGGGTTTGGCGGCCGGTGATCACGTCGGTCGAAGGCTTCCTGTTCACGCCGATTGTCTTTGGGCGCACGGCGCGGGTGAACCCCGTCGCCGTGTTTGTCGGCTTCATGTTCTGGGGATGGTTGTGGGGACTCTGGGGGCTGCTGCTGGCGATGCCGCTTCTGCTGATCATCCGAAGCATTGCGGACAAGGTTGACGAGCTGACACCACTCGCCGAGTTGCTGTCAGATTGATCGCGGGGTCTCAAGCGAATTATTCGTCCGCTGTCGCTCTGCGTGCATTGGAACGCGCGGACAAACCCGCGTCGCGGCCAGGAAAAATGCGGCGTTCGCTCAGGCGTGTATCAAACGAGAGACGTACGGCGCGTATCGCGAGGGACTTTCCCCGGATCATTCACGTCGCGGCCGTCGATGCCTGCATCGACAGGCCCGTTTGTGAGTTATTCGCGTAGAGCTCTGCGATGGGTACGTGAGGACACGCCCGCCCGACGTTACGAATCGCGCGCCGTTAGAGCCACGCCGCCGCGGCGGCGGCGGGAACTCCGGTGACGCCCGGGCCAGGACTGCACGCTCACGCCCGCCCGCGATATGTTAATGGCCGCCAACAGGAGGTCCCGTGAAGCGCCTGGCGTCGATCGTCTTGTTTCTCTTCGCGCTCTCTGCCGCCGCCTCTGCCCAACAGATCGGGCCAAAGCACGGCTCTCTCGTGATCGTCGGCGGCAACATGCAGGATCCCGCCATCGTCAAGCGCTTCATCGAGCTTGCCGGAGGCGAAGACGCGCCGATTGTGGTCATCCCCACGGCTGGCGAAGACGACTCGTACGACGACTATTGGTCGGGCATCAAGGAATTCCGCGACAACGGCGCGCACCGAATCAGCGTGCTTCACACGCGCGACCGGAAGGCGGCTGACACCGACGCGTTCGTGAAGCCGATCCAAAACGCGCGCGGCGTCTTTTTCACTGGCGGCCGGCAGTGGCGCCTTGCCGATTCGTATCTCAACACTCGAACGCACCGCGAGCTGCAGAACCTGCTCGATCGCGGTGGCGTGATCGGCGGCTCGTCGGCCGGCGCAACGATCATCGGATCGTTTCTGGTTCGAGGCGATACGAAAGGCAACGAGCTGATGATTGGCGATCACGTCGAAGGCATGGGGTTCCTAAAGAACGCCGCCATCGATCAGCATCTCCTGCGCCGCAATCGGCAGTTCGACCTCATCGACGTCGTCGCGAAGCATCCGGAGCTTCTCGGCATCGGACTGGACGAGGACACGGCCATCGTCGTGCGCGGAGACCAGTTCGACGTCATCGGGCGCAGCTATGTCGTCATCTACGACAACAAGGCACTCGTGCCGCCAGCGGGCCGCTTCTACTTTCTCGCGCCGGGAGATCGCTTCGATCTCGCCAAGCGCGTGGCCTCGCGGCGCGCCGAGCAGTTCCGGCCGCTGGGCGTCGCGAAACCGGGTCGGTGGCCCGGCGTCAACTGATGGATCTGCGCACGGGTTGCGCATTCTGGATAGTCAAGAACGGGCTGCTCGCGTCGTATCCGCCGCTCACGAGCGACTCGTCCGCTGATGTTGTCGTGATCGGCGCCGGCATTACCGGCGCGCTCATAGCCGACGAGCTCACCAGGGCCGGCGCGTGCGTCGTCGTGCTCGATCGACGTGATGTCGCCAGCGACAGCACGGCAGCCAGCACCGGCCTTCTTCAACACGAGACTGACGCGTCGCTCGAGCAGCTTGCGAGCATGATTGGACTGGAGGCCGCGGTTCGTGTGTATCGGCTCGGACTTGCCGCGATCGATCGGATCGAGCAGCCGTGCGACGAGATCGAGGACCCATGTGGATTCGCTCGCCGCCCATGCCTCTACGTGGAGCGGCTCAGTTCCTCGGAGCTCAGAAGCCGCTTTGGTCTGTCGTTTCCCGGTGCGCTCTATGCACCCGGAGACGACGAGATCGATCCGTTTCGATTCTCACATCGTCTGCTGCTGAAGGCGTCGCAAGGCGGCAGCGGTGCACGATCGGACAACGGTCACGAGTGTTCGATCCACCCGTGCCGGCGTCGAGCTCGTGACCGCCGAGGGACCGCCCATCGGCCGTCGAAATGATGACGCCGCGCTCTTTTCATTCGAAAAGGAACGCCGCTTGCAGCGGCTCAGCCCGTGACTGTGTTGCCGCCAAAGCTCGGCCGCTATAGGGCAATCGCGGCGCTGCTCCTCAAATACGGTCGAACGCGCATTATCACCGACAACACGGATCTCGCCGCGGTGCTGATGGCCGAGGGCGACGATCAATCCGCGCCGGATCCGCTGCCCGAGGAGCTTGCGGCCGATCTCGAGCGTCTCGGTCCGACCTTCGTCAAGCTTGGACAGCTCCTCTCGACACGCGTCGACTTGCTGCCGCCGAAATATCTGCAGTCCTTGAGTCGCCTGCAGGACAGCGTGCAGCCGGTTCCCTTCGAGGAAATTCAGGCCGCTGTTGAACAGGAGCTAGACGTCAAAGTTTCAAAAGCGTTCTCCGAGTTCAGCGAAAAACCGGAAGCATCCGCCTCGCTGGGACAAGTGCACCGCGCCCGGCTCAGAGATGGACGGCTGGTGGCCGTCAAGGTGCAGCGTCCGCGCATCGTGGAACGCGTCGCCGCTGATCTCCAGGTCCTGAAGGAAGTCGCCGCCTTTCTCGAGAAGCACACCGACGCGGCGCACCGCTACAACATGACGCGAATCGTCGAGGAGTTTCGCGAGGCGTTGGCCGCTGAGCTCGATTACCAGCGCGAGGCCGCGAACCTGCGATTGATCGGAGCAAACCTCCGCGAGTTCGACAGCATCGTCGTCCCAGAGCCAATCGAGGGCTACACAACACAACGCGTGCTGACGATGTCGTACGTCCGCGGCATCAAGGTGACGTCTCTCACGCCGCTCGCGCGCATCGATCTCAACGGTCGTGAGCTCGCGAGGGCGCTGATTCGCGCCTATCTCAAACAGATCATTGTCGACGGCGTGTTTCACGCCGATCCGCATCCCGGCAATGTCTTCCTCACAGAAGACGGCAAGCTGGCGCTCCTCGATCTGGGCATGGTTGGACGAATCAGCCCGACGATGCAGGAGGCGTTGCTGAAGCTGCTGCTCGCGGTAAACGATGGGCGCGGCGAGGAAGCGGCAAACGCGTTGGTCACGCTCGGCGAGAAGCTCGAAGGTTTTGAAGAGCATTCGTTCAAACGCGACCTCGCTGCGATGGTCAATCGGCACGCGCACGACGCGTTGGCCGACGTGCAGATTGGCCGGGTGTTCCTCGAGCTCAATCAGATTGGCGTCCGCCACTCGATACGCGCGCCCGCGGAGTTGACGCTGCTCGGCAAAACGCTCCTGAACCTGGATCTCGTCGGGCGCACGCTCGATCCGACGCACGACGTCAACGCGACGATTCGCGAAAACGCCAGCGATCTCATGGGCCAGCGCCTGCGGAAGAGCGCGGCGTTGGGCGGGATGTTCGCGGCGGTGCTGGACGCCAAGGAATTCGCCGAGCGTTTACCCGCGCGCGTCAATCGCGTCCTCGACGCGCTGGCCACAAGCGAACTCAAGCTCAAAGTCGAGATGATCGACGAGGGCGCCGTGATCGAGGGCCTGCAGAAGGTCGCCAATCGCATCACGCTCGGCCTCATTCTCGCCGCGTTGATCGTCGGTGCGGCGATGATCATGCGCGTGGAGACGAGCTTCCGCCTGTTCGGGTATCCCGGCCTCGCGATGATCTTGTTCCTGGTGGCTGGAAGCGGCGGGCTGTGGCTGGCGTTTCAGATCTTGACGCACGACCGGCCGCCGCGCCACCGGCCGTGAGAGGCCACGGAAACACGGAAGCACAGAAAGTCAGGCCACGGAAACACGGAAGCACGGAAAGGAATCTTGATCGTGGCTCGCCTCGAGACGCCTCAGTACGCCGGGCGTTCAGTTGCTATGAAATCTCATCTCACCGTCGCGTCAACCTTGCACACGGGACAACGACCGTAATGCTCGCTAACTGCCGCCGCACAACTTGATTTGATTCCGTGTTTCGGTGTTTCCGTGGCTTCCGTGCTTCCGTGCTTCCGTGCTTCCGTGCTTCCGTGGCCTCACCCCACCTTGGCTTCCTGCTTCGGCTCCTTCGCCTCGTCTTTCTTGTCGGTCTTCGCCGGCTCTTCTTTCTTTTCCGGTTTCGTTTCCAGCTTTTCTTCCTTCCTTGCTTCCTTCGCGATCACTTTCGGTGTGGCCGAATCGTTCCAATCCGACTCGAACACCTTCAAGATCTGGCGAGTGACGGTGGGATTGCTGATCACCAGTCCGACCTCGCGGCGGCTGTCGAGCTCCTCTTTCCGCAGACTTTGGCTGCCGACGAAGGCCCGCGTACCGTCGCGCACGATTGCGCGCACGTGCAGCCGCAGCATCTTGGGCGGCCGCACTTCGACCAGGCCGTCGGGTCCTTTCAGGTCGCCGATGACACGAACGCGCACACCTTTGGCCGTGCGATCTTTCAGCAGCTTGATCAACGTCGGGTCCTGAATCTTCAGGTCGTAAATAGCCAGCTCGCGGCGGGCGC
>WNGA01008459.1_pt1 | contig 18893 bp, 18 predicted proteins | sample 5400061 | NCBI WGS metagenome assembly WNGA01 (sample SAMN13153366, study PRJNA577476) | soil metagenome | isolation source: 100 cm soil or saprolite under grassland replicate 2 | place: USA:California | collected 2016-06-15 | reverse complement strand
GCCTTCACGCTTGCCGTTCGCGGTCCGGGTGAAGAAGAGGAACTGCTTCGGGTCCTGGCGAGTCAGCAGACCGCGGAGGGTGTCGAGTTGCGCGACCCACACGACCTCCTTCATGCCCTTTCCACCGGCCGGGCCGGTGCCCGTGAGGATCAGCTTGCGGACCAGCTCCGGCTCGTCCCGGGCGATCACCTGGGCGATCATGCCGCCCATGGAGAACCCGTGAAGATCGACCTGGTCGAAACCCAGCGCGCGGATGAACGTGACGGCGTCCTTGGCCATCGCCTGGATGGTGTCTGGCGTCTTGCCAGTGGAGGCACCGACGCCGCGGTTGTCGAAGGTGATGACCCGGCGCTTTGCGGCGAACCCGTCGACCACCCGCGGGTCCCAGTTGTCGAGGTTCCCTGCCAAGTGCACGAGGAAGACGACCGGGACACCGACCTTCGGGCCGAGCTCACGGTAGGCGAAATCCCCACCACCAGCGGAGACGGTGCGCGTTGGTGCGTTCTTGTACGACGTCAGCACGCCGCCTCCCGTTTCTTGTTCCTCATATGTAGTGCTTACGGTCACAGTCTCTCCTTTACCCCGCCTGCGGGACTCCGCACGCGGTCCTTGCTATGGCACGAGCACGAGCTTTCCCGTGGCCGCCGAGCTCTCCAGCAGTTCGTGGGCGCGGCGCACTTCGGTGAGCGGTAGGCGCTCGGCCACGATCGGCTGGAGCTCGCCACGACGAAGCAGCTCGAGTAGCGCGAGGAAGTCCTCCCGGAACCACTCCGGGTGGCGGTTGCGCAGCTTGTCGATCCGGTAGCCGTGGACCCGCCGGCGGGGCGAGAGCAGGCCCCAGAGAAAGACGCTCGCGGTCTGCGCGTTCCACTTGAGCCACGCGCGCCGGCTCCTACGCCCCTGCGTGAGCGCGGAGGAGTAGCCGAACACGACAAGCCTTCCACCGGGCCGGAGCGCGCGAAACGAACGAATCGACATCGCGCCACCGAGCCCGTCGAGCACAACATCCACCCCTCTCCCGGGGAGCCCGCGCACCCGCGCCAGGAAATCCTCGTTGCGGTAGTCGATCGCGACCGCGCCGAGCCGCTCGACCGCGGCGCGGTCGCGAGCTGACGCGGTCCCGTAGAGGCGAAGCCCGGCCAGCGCTCCGAGCTCCAGGACCGCGGTGCCCACCCTGCCGGCCGCGCCGTGCACGAGCACCGTCTCCCCGCTCTTCACCCTCGCCACGCGGTGAAGCAGCTGGTACGCGGTCATGTAGGGGAGGACGAGGCTCACGACCTCCGCCGGGTCGAGGTCCTCGGGCACCTCGACCGCGTACCTCTCCGGCACGCAGACACGCTCCGCGTCGGCGCCCCACACCGTCAGCACGGCGACACGATCTCCCTCCCGCAGCCTCGAGCAGCCCGGGCCAAGCTCCTCGACGACGCCGACAAGCTCGTAGCCGGGCGTGAAGGGCGGCTTCGGGCCGCCGAGATACGTACCGGCGCGCAGTAGGGCATCACTGAACGACACACCGGCGGCGAGAACGCGGACGCGCACCTCCCCCGGACCCGGTCTGGGATCGTCCTCCTCCACCACCTGCAAGACCTCGGGGCCACCGTAGTGACCAACGACGACGCGCTTCATACCTCTGCGCTCCTTCGGAACCACGACGGTTCCTTGAAGGAACCGACCATACCAGTCCGTCAGTTACTTCACAAGACTGACCCGGTATCCTGGAATGCATGCTCAAGCGCACCTACGAAGGCCAGGACTGTTCGATCGCACACGCCCTCGAGGTGGTCGGTGAGCGATGGACGCTGCTGATCATTCGGGACGCTCTGCTGGGACTGCGTCGATTCGACGAGTTCCAGCGAAATCTCGGGATCGCGCGGAAGGTTCTCGCCGACCGTCTTCGCTGGCTGGTCGACGAAGGAATCCTCGAGCGGGTTCCCTATCAAGAACGGCCGGAGCGGTACGAGTACCACCTGACCCGGAAGGGCCGCGACCTTCATGTCGCGCTCGTCGGCCTGCGGCAATGGGGCGACGATTACTGCAGCGAGAAGCCGCCTATGCTCGCGCGCACAAAGAGCGGCAAGAAGCCCGTGATCGCCGCGCTTGTCCCGAAGCGCAGTGACCATCTTCGCCTCGAAGAGGTCGAGTTCGTGCCCGGACCGGGCCGCGGCTCCAGGTAGCCAGGTCCTCTAACCAGCGAGTCGATCGAGGGGCGTTCCTTGCCCGGCGGCTTCGGAAAGAGCCGCCGGATCAGCTCCCCCAGCGCACGATCTGCTTTCTCGCCCAGGCAGCGAATGCGACGACCGACGCGACGAGGCCGATTGCCACCGATAACCAAACAGCCAGCCGTGCAGAGGCCGAGGCCGAGGCCGAGGCCGAGCCCGAGCCCAGCGATTCCGACAGTGGCGCCGGCGACGACGGAGTCGACAACGTCGACAGTCAAGGGGCTGAGTCGACCAACGCTCGGACATGCGTGTCACTACGGTCGACGAAGAGTCCGCAAACTGCAACGCGTCGTACCGAGCTTTGTGCCGACCTTCGAGCTTAGCTTCGTTGTCTGTTTAGCAATCTGACAACGCCTCGCGGGTACCAGAGACGGGTACATCAGGTTGGGCACCTGCGGGCACGCGCGGGCATCAGAGACACACCCTGAGGCCTGAGGCACCGATTTGCAGGAAAAACGTGATTCGCTAGAGAGGGGGTCGAGATTCCTTTGCGCTGTGTGGTCGAGTGTTGGGAAGCGGCGAGATTGCGCGGGGCAATCGCTTGAGTCTCCGGCACAGACGTGGTGGAAATGCATGCGGGAGCGATCCGCAGCGACTTCAGCGCTCATCAGCCCCGTCGCGGCGCCTCAGCAGGTTCCGCTCACGAAGGAACGACTTGGCGATGCGGGAATAGATCTTGAGGACAGGTTTGGGTCATGCAGAGTGCGCAGCGCTACGCCGGCTGCAACTCGGCGAGCCGCTCACGAACCTGGCGCGCCATGGCGACGTTGCGCTTGCGCTCGTAGCGGTCGAGCGCCTCCGTGAGCGGGATGGCGGCTTCGCCGCTCCGCTCGGCGGCGGTAAGGACAGCGGCGAGATCGCAGAGCGCGTCACCCTGGAAATTGAGCCCGTCCGTCCGCTCGATAATCGCGAGGACCTCCCGGGCGAGCGGCTCGGCTTCGGCATGCTGCCCGCGATGGGCGAGCACGCGCGCCTGCACCTGGCGCCACAGCGCCTGAGTCAGCAGGTCCTGCTCGTGGCCGAGCTCGCGGCCCAGTCGGGCCAGCGGTTCTGCTTCGTCGTAGCGGCCGAGGGCGCACAGGGCCCTGCCGAGCATCGGTGCGTAGGTCGAAAGGTTGTTGAGGCGGTGCAGCGCCTCTAGTCGGTCGCACCGTGTGCGGAGGCGGCGGGCTGCCGCCTCGTCGTCGCCAGCGAAGGTAGCGACCTCGGCCACGAAATGCTCGCCGCCGTCGTCGCCGGTGAGCTCACGCAGCCGCTCGCTCGCCTGTAGCGCCAGGGGCCATGCCTCGTCGAAGCGGTCGAGCATGGCCAGCACTCGCGCACGGTTGAGTAGGAGTCCCGGATGCGTCGACTCCCGCAGAAGGCGGTCGAGCTTCTCGAGTAGCTCGTCCGCGGGGTCGAGACCGATGACGTACTGGAACCCTGTGCCCAGGCTTGACCGCTGCACTTGTCGTCCAGCGAGCCGGGCGTGGTGCAGCGCCCGCTCGACGCTCTGGGCCTGCTCGGCCCAGCGGCCGCGGTGGTTTGCAGCGTGGCCTAGAGCGTTGTAGGCGTGCGCTAGACCCGGGTTGTCGCCCGCAGCTTCGAGCAGCGGCAGCGTCGCTTCGATGCGCGCAGTGAGCTCCTCGACGGTGTCTTCGTACTCCAGTCGGTGCTGGGCGGAGACGACGCGAGCGAGTGCCTCGGCTACACGATCGCCCGCAGCCGCGGCCCTCTCCGCCGCCAGGTCCACGATCGTGGCGGCCCGTCGAGGATCGACGCCGACAGCCTGCGCGAGGTCGACCTCGAGGTGGACGTCGACCCGGAGCGGTCGCGTAAGGGCGAGCGAGCGCTCGAGCAGAGAGGCGGCCGCTCGATCGTCTCCGCGTGCGAGTGCGCGACGACCGGCGGTCGCAAGCCGCGCGGCCGCACGCTCTGCAAGGGCGGAAGCCGGCCGCTCGAGCTCAGCCTTATAACGCGCGGCCTGTTCGAGGTGGTGGCCGAGGACCTCGTCCAGCTCGACGAGATCCCCACCCCGCTCCTCGAGCCAGGCGGCGAAGCGTTCGTGCAGGTCGGCGCGGACGGCTTTCGGCAGGGCGTCGTAGGCAGCATCGCGGATCAGCAGATGGCGGAAACGGTAGGCCTCTTCCCCAATGAACTGGGGCGTGTCGGGACGGACGAGTTGCTTCCGCACGAGCGCGACCAACCGCGACGCCTGCGGCTCGCCGTTTGCGAGCGCCTGGACGGCGCTCTCGTGGAAGACGCGGCCCTCGACCGAGCCTCGCTCGAGCACCGCCCGCTCGGCCGGGTCGAGCTGATCGAGGCGCGCGGCGAGGAGAGCGTGGATCGTCGGCGGTACACCGATCTCACCGTCCCCCGAGGCGCGCACGAGCGCGAGCATCTCCTCCAGGAACAGCGGGTTACCCTCGGCGGCAGCTGCGATCCGCTCGCGCAAGGCAGGCTCGACGCCTCCCAGCTCGTCCAGCAGCCGCTCCGTCTCGCCGGCGTCGAGCGGCTCGAGGAGGACGCTCGTCGAGTTCCACTTGCCGCCGCCCCAGGACGGCCGTCGCTCGAGCAGCTCAGGGCGCGCCACGCACAGCAGCTCCTCCGCCCAGTGCAGGTCGTCGAGTACGCAGACGAGCGGGCGCTCCTGCGCCTCCTGCTCGAGAAGCTTTCGGAACGCCCACGCAATTTCGTCGGCTGACGCCACCGCCTCGGACTCGCCGAGCAGCGAGTGAATTGGCACCGCCGCCTCACCTCCAGGCAACGCGTCGAGCTGCTTGACGATCTCGACGATCGGCCAATACGTGATCCCCTCGCCGTAGGAGAGGCAGCGTCCCCGTACGTCCCGCGCCTCGATTCCCGTCAGGAACTCCGAAGCGAGCCGTGACTTGCCCACGCCCGCCGACCCGAGCACGGTAAACAGCTGGCAGGAGCGGTCGTGCGCCGCCTGCGCAAACGCGTCCCGCAGCCGCCTCAGCTCTGTGTCGCGGCCGACCATCGGCGTGGCGAAGCGCCGTGCGAGCTCACCCTGCACCGACAGGAGCCTGAACGCCGAGACGGGATCGCGCTTCCCCTTGAGTGTCAGCGGTTCAACTGGCTCTGCAACAACAGCGTCGCGAATGAGCGCGAGCGTCTTAGCACCGACCAGAACCTCGCCGGGAGACGCCGCCTGCTCCAGGCGGGCAGCGACGTTGACCGCGTCGCCGGTCGCAAGCCTCTCTTCGGTGCCGGTGACGACCTCCCCCGTGGTGACACCGATGCGCCCGTTGATCCCGAGATCGGAGAAGGCGTCGCGCATCTCGACCGCCGCGCGGCACGCACGCAGTGCGTCGTCTTCGTGCAACACGGGCACCCCGAAGACCGCCATCACCGCGTCGCCGATGACTTCTCGACCGTGCCGCCGTGCGACTCGACGATTCCCTTCATCCGCTCGAAGTAGCGCGCCAGCAGCGCACGCAGAGCTTCGGGATCCTTCGACTCGCCGAGTGTCGTCGAGCCGGTCACGTCGCAGAACAGCACTGTCACCGTCTTGCGCTGCTCGCGAGCCGGCGTTGCTGTCGCGAGTGGCGCCCCGCAATGGGGACAGAGGCGGAAGTTGCCTTCGCTCTCCCGGCCGCAGCTCGCGCAGATCTGCACGGCCCGAAACTAGACCATCAGAAAGCGACCCGGAAGCCCTACCACGCAAGCCGACGCTCGTGCGCGACTCATCACCGGGCTCGACAGAGGCGCGTTCGTGGTGCGTCGGGACGATCCGCAGCTGCGCCGGGCTCGGTTCGCGAGTACGCTGCGACGAGCGAACGCGGAGGAGACTCGATGACCTTCACCCGGATAACGGTCCGCCCGGATCAGATGGGCGGCGTGCCGTGCATCCGCGGCCTGCGGATCCCCGTTGCCACCGTGGTCGACATGGTCGCCGACGGGATGGCGAAGGAGGAGATCCTCGCCGCCTACCCCGACCTGGAAGCCGCCGACATCGACGAAGCCCTGCACTATGCCGCCGAGGCGGTCCGCGAGCGCGAGCTCCCCCTCACCGCTGCGGGTTGAGGTTCCTGATCGACAACGCGCTCTCACCGCGCGTCGCCGAGCGCCTTATGGCGGCCGGGCACGAGGCCGCCCATGTTCGCGACTACGGCCTCCAGGCCGCTAGCGACGAGGAGATCGCCGAACGGGCACGCGCCGAGGACCGGGTCGTCGTCTCCGCCGACACCGACTTCGCGACCCTGCTCGCGCTCCGCCGCGACCGCCAGCCCTCGTTCCTGCTCTTCCGGCGCGGCACCGACCGCCGACCCGACCAGCAAGCAGCGCTCCTGCTCGCCAACCTGCCTGCGATCGAGCACGACCTCGCCCGAGGCGCGGTCGTCGTCCTCGAGCCCGGAAGAGTCCGAATTCGCAAGCTCCCCATCGGCGGCGCATAGGCGAGCCCGGCAAGCGAGCCCCTCTCACCGTTGTCCGTTTTGCGAAGATGGTAAGAAGGGGTCGACGGTTCGAGTCCGGAAGAGGGCTTCCGCTTTCTTCCTGCTCAGATGCTGTTTGCGTTGTCGCGCTGGCGACGACTGGCGGTTTCGACTGTCCACGCAGCGGCCACGCCGTGGACGTCGACCGTCGTTGAGTCCGCGGAGGCAGTCGACCGCTTCCGCGAAGCGATAAGCGCGATTGCCTGCAACCCGGCGATCACCGGACCGGTAGGAGCAGGTCGATGACGTCTCGGCGACGGTAGAACTCGATGCTCGGGCGATCCGGGTCAGGATCGGCCTGTTTCACGAGCGCCTCGAACGATGGAGCGATCCGCTCGTAGACGGCGGGCGGTTCTCCCTCGAGACGTAGCCGGAGATATCGGCCATCCGGGAGCGTCCCGACCTTCAGCCCGAGAGCCTCGGGATCGTCGCCGTCGCGCAGTTGGACGCAGACGCGGTACTCGCCGGTCGACGGCTGGAACGTACCGAAGAACTTCCGCCCTCGCAATCCGACCACCGCGTCCAGCTCCGCCCAAGCGCGGCCCATCTCCTCCGGGTTGTCGTCAGTGACCCGGTACATCACCGCGACCTCTTCGCGCTCGACGAGGACCGTGTCCGGAGGATCTGGGCGTTGCGCCGTCACGAGCTCATCGTACGAGGTCGGCTCTTACCGCACGTCCGTTCAGTGAGCGGAAACTTGTTAGTGCGCAAACCAGGCGCCAGTCACTGTTGAGCCGCTCAGGCTCGACTGACGTCACGGTTCCGCCCCAGATTGACGGCGCTTGTGCGTCAATCTTCGCTTGACCCCCTGCGACGCAATCAGCGCCACCCCGCATCCTCGGCAACGCCCGCCGCCTCAAGAGCCTCGCTCCGGCCCCGGTAGTCGTCGATGCGCACGATCCGCCCGTCGCGCAGCGTGAAGACATTGAAGATCTGGCCCCCGAGCGGCTCGCCCGCGACCTCGGTGATGCTCGGGCCGCGGGCGCCGATCACCACCTGATCATCAGCGCGGGTGAACTCGAGCCCATCGATCTCGCGGCGCTGCTCGAGCCCAGAGCGGAAGGTCTCAAGCACCTCGTCGCGCCCATGGCAGACCCACTCGTCGCGCAACCCCTGCCAGGCGACGTCGGGATCGAGCAACGCCGCCGCAGCGTCGAAGTCGCTTCCCCCGGAGGGCGCCGAAGAAGTCGATCATGACCGTCTCAAGGTTCTCTTGGCCGATACTGGCATTGGCTCCTCCTTTAGCCTCCAGACATGGTCGGTGCGAATTAAAGGACGCGCAAGGAGGCGCGCGAGAGCCGCCGCCGAGGCGCTCCGGTGCAACAGCTTGCCGTGACGGCAGCGTCGAAGTCGGCGCGAGGGCCGGGGACTCAAACGCGCTCTAACGTCAACCAGGCACAGCCAAAGTCTACGCCGATGAGACAGTCTGCGGTGCAGCCCGGGACATGGTAAGGAGGGGTCGACGGTTCGAGTCCGTCAGAGGGCTTCGCGAAGTTCCTGCTGTCAGCCTCTTTTGTTTGCAAGTGAGGCGACGGTTTCGCGCCTCGACGTCCACCGAACGTCCACCGACTCCCGCGATCGCGCTCGGCGGGGCTTCGAAACCCTGTTCGTAAGCGGGTTTGCGGCATTGCTCGCGACGTCCACCCAGCGTCCACCGCTCTTTCGATCGTCAGCGGAGGCGAAGAGGCTGAGTTCGAGCCCGATCACGTCGAACGCTGGTTCGGCGGCTGCGCGACTGTAGCGGCACGCGCTGCGGCTTACGTCGGTCGTAGCAGCGGCCGCGGCGATGGAGCCCATCGACAGGGCTCATCAGCCCCGGGTGCGGTAGTGGAGGTAGATCGTGCCGTTGCGGAACCGGCGTTCGTCCAGCAGCTCGAGGTTCACCCGGACATCATTGCTGGGCAGGGAACGCTTGCCGCCTCCCACCACGACGGGGACGAGGAACAGCTGGTACTCGTCGACGAGCCCAGCCTTGATCGCCTGGGCCGCGAGCTCAGGACCGCCCACGCTGAGATCAGCGCCGGCTTTCGTCTTCAGCTGCCGGATCGCCTCGGGGTCGAACTCTCGCTCGATCAGGGTCTTGGCGCTGGTCACCGTCTGCAGCGTCTTGGAGTAGACGATCTTTTCAGCTGCCTGCCAGATTTCGGCGAAGTCCTGCACGACCGACGGCTGGTCGACTAGATCGGGCGGGCGCTCCCAGAAGACCATCGTCTCGTACATCCTCCGCCCGTAGAGATACGTGCCAATCGGCCGCTCCAGGTCGTTCACGAACGCGTGCACCTCCTCGTCCGGTTCAGCCCAATCGAACTTGCCCTCCGCGTCCTCGACGTAGCCGTCGAGCGACGTGATCGCCGCGTAGATCAACCTCGCCATCGCACGCAACTCCGCGTTATCAGCCGCGAGCGATCGACGCCTGTGCGCTCGACTCCTGCACGCCGTCAGGAGTTCCCATCGATCTGACCTCTGAGCCATTGCTCGAACGTAGGGCCGGCGAGGATCGCATCCGGGCCGGGTAGCAGCGCACCCGACTCGTACAGCGCCCCGTCCGGGTCGTCCGGGTTGCTGACGCCGTCGATCCGCACCTGCTCGCCGCGGTGCGCGGCGAGCAGTCGTGCGGCTTCGATGAGGTTCTCCTCGCGCGGGCCGGCGATCTCGAGGATCGTCGTTCCGTTCGCTCCGCGTGCTGCTGCCGGTCCGCGGCCGGTGGCGATGTCGGCGAGCGTCTCTGCGACGGTCCGGGCGGCGACCAGCTGGGTGCGCATCTTCGGCAGGTAGATCGTTCCGTCCTGCCTGCCCCACTCCATCAGCTGCGAGACGAACTCGTGGAACTGCGCGGCGCGCACGATCGTGGCCGGGATCGGCCCGGCCAGCATGGCGTGCTCGTGCGCCTGCTTTGCGGCGCCGTAGCCGGCGGTGAACCGGTCGGTGCCGATGATCGAGACGACGACGATCCGCCGCACCCCCGCCCGCGCGCCGAGCTGCTGCAGGTTCCGCGTCGCCGCGGTGAAGAAGTCGGTCGCGGCCTGCTCCTCGGGTGAGGCGCCGCTGCTCGCGTCGATCAGGCACTCGACGCCGCTCAACGCGTCTGCCAGACCCTCGCCAGTAGCCACGTCGACGCCGGCCGAGCGGGAGATCGCGACGACCTCGTGTCCCTGCTCCTCGAGCACGTCTACGACGTGGCGGCCGACCCTGCCGGTCGCCCCTGCTACTGCGATCTTTCCGCCTGCGTTCATCGAATTCTCCTTCGCTCGGCGGCGCGCTCCTTTCGCGTGCCGTTCTCAGTCCATCGTGCCCGTGCCTACCGGGCGCTCGCGTCGTGGGTACCCCCAAATCCGAACCGAAATGTTTCGGTCGGCGCTAGTTGCGCGGCGAGTCGGCGAGCGCGGCCGCTAGCTGCGAGCGCGAGCTGATCCCGAGCTTGCGGTAGATGCTTGTCAGGTGGACTTCGATCGTTCTCTGAGTGACGAACAGCGCCTGCGCGATCTCTCGGTTCGTGGGCCCCGAGGCGGCGAGCTCGGCGACGCGCCGCTCGCTTGGCGTCAGGGAGTCGGCGCCGCTCAGCGCGATCCGGCGCGGCCGGGCGCCGGTGGCGAGCAGCTCGCGCTCGGCGCGGGCGGCGAGGTGTGTGGCGCCGCAGATCGTGGCGAGCTCGACCGCTTGGCGCAGCTGCTCGCGCGCCTGGGAGCGGCGGTTGGCCCGCCGCAGCCCCGCGCCGAGCTCGGTACGCGCCTTCGCGTGCTCGAGCTTCGCCGGCGAGTCGCCCAACACCTGTACCGCTTCCTCGAGCAGCGCGAGCCCGTGCTCGCCACCCTCGGTCAGACCCGCGGCGCGAAGAGCAGCACCAAGCGCCCGCGGCGCGCCCCAGGCGCGCGCCAGCTCCAGCTCCTCGCCGGCGAGGCGGCGGGCTTCATCCTGTTCGCCGAGCTGGTGCAGGGCGAGGGCAGCCGGCGAGCGCCAGGCGATATAGGCGGGGTTGCGGCTGCCGACTGACTCGAAGCGGCGACCAGCGTCGAGCATCTCCGCCAGCCCGCCGTCCAGATCGCCTCGGAGGAGGCGCAGGCGCGCGCTGCTGTCGCGGAGGTAGAGAAGGCGGGCGCTGTCGGGAAGGGCGCCGCCGAAGTCAGCGCGAGCGAGCGCGGCCTCGGCCTCGTCCAGCTTCCCCTGCTCCATCAGGGCATCGGCAAGGAAGGCGGCACCGTGCCCCGAGAACCGGGCAGACGCCCCCCACGCGGCGGCGGCTGCCAGCGCCTCGCGGGCGTCGGTCTCTGCCCCCGCCAAGTCGCCGCGCCACACAAGCGCCTGCGACCGAAACACCTTCACGGCGGCGAAGGCGAAGACCGAACCGCGCCGATGCGCCTCGGCGAGCAGGTCGTCGTAGACATTCAGCACTTCGTTCAGATCCGCCATCGCCAGCACGGTGCAGATCGGGAAGAGCGCGCCCGAGACATTCCCCCGCACGAGCTTCCCGTCCGCAAGCACGCGGCGGACGAGTGGCACGACCTCGTCGGCCGGCGCGCCGGCCCGCGCATCGTGGTAGGCGAGCAGGGAGAGCAACAGCTTCTCGCCGATCGACTCCGCCGCGGGACGCCTGCGGACGCGCTCGAGCCGCTCGAGCGCGGAGCGGTGGAGGGACGGCGAGAACAGGTCGTTCGTGATCAGGCCCGCCTCGAGCAGACGCTCGAGCTCTGCGTCAGCGCCGCTGAGCTCGTCCAGCGCCTCGATAAAGACCGCGTCCGCCTCGTCACCACGGAGGAGGAAGAGCTGGCGGCCGAGCAGAAGCGCAACTCGGGCCCTCTCTACCGGACTCGCGCTCAGCTCGTGTGCTTCCTGCAGGTGCTGGATTGCCGCCTCGCCGTCGACCTGCGTCTCCTCCGAGCCGAGCTCGAGCAGCAACTCGGCACGCTCGTCCGGGGTCGGCGGCTCGGCGAGCGCGCGCCGTAGGTAGGCGACGGCGCTCTCGGACGCACCGCGAGAACCCGCCCGGCGGGCAGCGTCCCCCAACGTCGCCACGACCTGTGAGTCGCCAGCGGGAGGAGTCCGCAGCAGGTGTGCGGCGACACGTTCCGGCTCCGCGCCGGCCTCGGAAAGCAGTCGCGCAGCGCCCGCGTGGCCGGCGTCACGGTCGAGCGCGGTGAGCGTCTCGTAAACCGCCGTCCCGATCAGCGGGTGAACGAAGCCGAGGGGCGCCTGCGCGCGCAGGATGTCGACTCGCGCGAGCGCGGCGGTCGCCTCGGCGGCGGTCGGCTCGTCCAGATCGGCCAGCGCGGCCGCTTGGTGCGGGTCGGCGTCGTCGCCCAGAACCGCGACAGCGCGCGCGAGCGCCGTCGCCGCGGACGGCAGCCGCGACAGGCGCAGCGAGACGGCGCGCGAGCCGGCCCGCGCCGCGAGCGCGTGGAGACGGGGCACGTTGGCCTCGATCGGGACGAGGCCTTCGTCGGCGATCGCGCGCACGAGCTCGCGCAGGAGCAGCGGATTGCCGCCCGTCTCCGCGTGGCAGGCGGCGCAGAAGGTCTCGTCGGCGCTGGCCGAGAGGCGCTCGCCCAGAAATACGGTGACCGCCTCGACACTCAGCGGCGCGGGCCGAATCACGACGGCCATCGAGTCGGAGACGATCTGGGCGAGCAGCGTCCCATCCTCGCCGCGCTCCTCCGGCCGCAGGCCTCCGACCACCAAGACGGGCAGCCCCTCCATCCGCGGCAGCAGGTAGGCGAGCCAGCGCAACGACGGCAAATCGGACCAGTGCAGGTCGTCGAGCACGAGCACGAGCGGCCGGCGCGTGGCGAGGTTCGCGGTCAGCCAATAGAGACCATGCAGCGTCGCCAGCGACGAGTCACCGTCAGGGTCGCCGGCGAGCCCCGCGGGCTCGAAGAGCGGCGCCGCCAGTGCGGCAGCGCCGGCGAGCAGCTCCGCCCGTTCCTCTACGGGCACGGAGACGAGCAGCGGCTCGAACAGCTGCCGCACCACCCCATAGGAGAACGAGCGCTCGAACTCAGAGCCGCGCGCACCCAGCACCTGCAAACCGGCCTCCTGACCGAGGCCCTTCGCCTCCGCCAGCAGCGCGGTCTTGCCAATTCCCGGAGGCCCCTCGATCGCGAGCAGTTGGCCACCGTCGCCGATCCCGCCAATCAGATCGACAACAGTTGCCAGCTCAGCGTCGCGCTCGAGCAGATCGAGGTGACCCATCGGCGACTGCTCGCGCTCCTGGGCGGATCGGTAACCGGTCGTCAGTGGATTGGGCTCCACGGCCGAGTCTAGGCGCACCCCAAGAGCAACGCACCGGCTGTCGCCGTTATGCCGCCGTCTCTAGTGGTGCACCGCTCCAAACACTGTGGTGCGAATCTGGGTGCGCCTACGACGCGAACCCCACGCTCACCTCAGCACCATCGACTGCATGCCACGAAGTCGATTTGAGAAAGCGAGGCCCGCCAAATGAGCGCAGAGCCCCAGTCCGTAGTTGTGTCAACCGATCAGGCGCCCGATGCGTCGTCGCTGTCGTCGAGACGCGGCGTCGCGATCCTGCTTCTGCTCAGCCTCGTCCAGTTCATGGACGTGCTCGACGCCTCGATCCTGAACATCGCCTTGCCGTCGATCAAGAGCGATCTCGGCTTCAGCCAGCAGAGCCTGCAATGGGTGATCAACGGCTACATCCTCACCTACGGCGGTTTCCTGCTCCTCGGCGGCCGGATGGCCGATCTGCTGGGGCGCCGGCGGGTGCTGGTCACGGGCCTGATCGTGTTCGCCGGCTCGTCGCTGGTCGGCGGCCTGGCCCACACCGAGTCGCTCCTGATCGGCGCGCGTTTTGCACAGGGCCTCGGCGCCGCCATGCTCTCACCGGCCGCGCTGTCGACGCTGACGAGCACCTTCCGTTCCGCCCGCGACCGCAACACCGCCCTTGGCGTCTGGGCTGCGGTCTCCGGGATCGGCGGCGCCGCCGGCGTCCTCTTCGGCGGCCTGCTCACAGAGGGACCGGGCTGGCGCTGGGTCCTATTCGTCAACGTCCCCTTCAGCGCCATTGGTCTCGTCGGTGCCTTCGCCCTGCTGAAGGGCGACCGCATCCGCGCGCGGCTCGCGAACTTCGACGCCCTCGGAGCCTTCCTCGTCACCGGCGGCATGCTGCTCCTCGTCTACGCGCTCGTCAAGGCGCCGGACGTGGGTTGGGGCGCAACGCGCACGATCGCCGAGCTCGCCGGCTCCGTGGTGATCCTGGCGGCATTTGTCGCCAACGAGCTGCGGGTCGTCAACCCGCTCGTGCCGATGTCGATCCTGCGCGTCAAGGGAGTCGCCGCCGCCGACGCCACGCAGATGGTGGCCCTGGCCGGCTTCCTGCCGATGTTCTTCTTCCTCACGCTGTACATGCAGACGGTGCTCCACTACTCGCCGATCCAGACCGGGATCGCCTACCTCCCCCTGACCGGTGGGTTCATCATCGCGGCCAGCATCTCCTCGCAGCTGTTCACGCGCATCGGCACCAAGCCGGTCGTGCTCGCCGGCATCCTGACCGCCGCCGGCGGCCTCTTCTGGCTGTCGCGGATCCCGGTCGACGGCTCCTACGTCTCCGACATCCTGCCCGGCCTCCTGGTCGTCTCCCTCGGCATGGGCGGCGTCTTCACCGGTCTGACCACGGCGGCCAACGCCGGCATCGAGCAGGAGAAGGCGGGTCTCGCCGCCGGTCTCCTGAACACGGGCCAGCAGCTCGGCACCGCGCTCGGGCTGGCGATCCTCTCGGCGCTGGCCACGGCACGTACCACGTCGCTGCTCCACGGTGGCCACGACAGCGTCGCCCAGGCGGCAACCGGCGGCTACCAACACGCACTCATGATCGGCGCCTTCCTCGTGCTCGCGGCCGGAGCCGTCGCGCTCCTGGCGCGCAACACCCGCCAGACGACGCCGGTCGTCGATGACGAGCGCGCGCCGGAACCGGCGCTCGACCTCGCCGCCTAGACACGCGGGGGGAGCCGCCCGCGCGGCTCCCCCCGCGACTCCGCTCGACGACCCCCAGAAGGAGCACGCCATGACCACGAAGCGCCCGATGAACCCGTTTGAGCAGAGCGGCGAGCGACGTGAGCTCGTCCGGCTCGTCCGGCGAATCCAAACGCTCGCGCTCGAGGTCCAGGAAGCCCGACGACGCGGAGTGGACACGCCGGCGGTTGATGCCAAGGAACGGATGCTCGAGCAGCTGCGCTGGCGACTCGCGGCCGTCGCCCGCCGCACCGCAACCGATCGCCTGGGCAACGCCGCATGACCACCACCGCGGCAGCCTCGATCGCCGCACGGACGGCCGGCCGGCTCCGCGGCGGGCTGTCCGTGCGGCACTCGCTCCGCACCGAGGCGATCGCGATTCTCGCCCTGTACGGCATCTACGAGCTCGCGCGCGGCCTCATTGTCGGCGACGCCGCCGAGGCAAGCCGTCACGCCCACCGGCTCGTCGCGCTCGAGCGGTCGTTGCATCTCTTCGTCGAAGCAAGCGTGCAGCGAGCCGCCCACGCCCTCCCCGGCCTCACCAGCCTGCTCGGCGTCGCCTACCTGACGCTGCATGTCGCCGTCACCGCCGCCGTCCTGCTCTGGCTTCATCAACGTCGCCCCGCCGCCTTCCCCTTCGTCCGCACGACGCTGCTGTTCGCGAGCGGGCCCACCCCGACGAGAAGCTCGAGGATGGCCAGCTCGGACCGGATGCCCGCTACGAGCAGCGCGAGGGCATCGAGCTTGCCTTCACGGCGGCACTGCAGCACCTGCCTGCGCGTCAGCGGGCTGTACTGATCCTTCGGGACGTGCTCGGCTTTTCCGCGCGCGAGACCGCGGCGGCGCTCGAGACGACGCCGGTCTCGATCGACAGCGCATTGCAGCGCGCCCACAAGTCCATCGACGAGCGGATCCCACACCCCAGCCAGCAGACGACGCTACGCGCTCTCGGTGACGCAGGGTTGCGTGAGGTTGTCGATCGCTTCGTCGCCGCCTGGGAACGCAATGACGTCGACGCGGTGGTCGCGATGCTCGCCGAAGATGCACGGATGACGATGCCGCCGCTGCCGACTTGGTACAGCGGCCGTGAGGCGATCGCCAGTTTCCTGCGGGGCTGGGCACTCTCGGAGGCGAAGCGTTGGCGCCTCCTCCCCGTCAGCGCGAACGCGCAGCTCGCCTTCGGCGGCTACACCTGGGACGAGGAAACCCGAACGTTCACACCACACAGCGTCAAGGTGATCACCCTGCGCGGTGCCGAGATCGAAGAGATCACCGCCTTCCTCAGCGCCGACACCTTCGCGCGCTTCGGGCTGCCCGATCGAATCCCAGCCGGAAAACCCAGACCGGCGCCCCCGGCGGCGCGTGGCTGACGCGCATGACTCACGCGACACGGCACACTCGGAGCCCGTGCGTGCTCGGCGGTTCGCCGTTGCCGAGGCCTCAACAAGAAATCCCCTATTCGAGAGAGGAGACGTCGATGAACGAGCACAACGTTGTGAGCCGCGAAGAGTGGGCTGATGCCCGCGAGGAGCTGCTCGTCCGCGAGAAGGAGTACACCCGCCTGGGCGATGAGCTGGCGCGGCAGCGGCGCGAGCTGCCATGGGTCCGGGTGGAGAAGGAGTACCGGTTCGACGCCGACGAGGGGACGCGGACCCTGGCCGAGCTCTTCGACGGCCGCTCTCAGCTCCTGATCTACCACTTCATGTTCGGACCGAGCTACGAGGCGGGGTGCCCGACCTGCTCGTCGATGGCCGATGGCATGAATGGTCTCCTGCCGCACCTTCACGCCCGCGATCTAACGCTGATGTTCGTGTCGCGGGCGCCGCTGGCGAGGCTTCAGGCGTACAAGCAGAGGATGGGTTGGAGCATTCCCTGGGTATCGTCGGCGAACACCGACTTCAGCTTGGACCTCGGCGCCTCCTACCCCGGGGAGCAGGTGCGCAAGCAAATGCCGCCCGAGGACGAGTTGCCGCCGATCGCGCGTCAAAACGCGACCGCGACCGGGACCGACCTCCCCGCATACGTCTCGGAAATACCCGCGGCCAGCGTCTTCACGCTCCAGCACGGCGCCGTCTACCAGACCTATGCGACCACGTTTCGCGGAGTCGAATTCCTGATGGCCTACTACCCGATCCTCGACTGTGCGCCAAAGGGGCGCGACGAGGGCGATGCGTTTCAGACCTGGATTCGCCGCCACGACGAGTATGAACAACGTTCATGAAAGGCGGTGTGGGCGTGGACACCACCAGCCGAGGCGCAAACACGTAGCCAAGGGTGGCAACGAAGGATGGACCTTTATGGAGCTCCGTGGTTGCACTGGTGGCAATCAGTGGCTCCCACGCGCCGGGCTCCGCGTCGCTAAACCACGCGATCCTCCGCCGGCGCGCAGCGATAAGCAAGGGACGTCGCGCAGGAACAAACTCTCTCTTCCGCACGGTACGCGGGCGAGGCAATCTCTGGGTCTCGACGACAGGAGGCAGACGTGCAGATCACCAGAAACAGCATCGAGACCGCGGCAGGACCGCGTGAGTGGTTCACGGGCGCGGTCTACGTCGATGCGGTCGCGGCGCCGTCGAACGGCTCGAGGATCAGCGCGAGCAGCGTCCACTTCACGCCCGGTGCGCGCACCGCCTGGCACACCCACCCGCACGGGCAGACGATCTGGGTCACCGAGGGCGTCGGTCTCTGCCAGCGGCGCGGCGGCTCCGTCGAGGTGATCCATTCCGGCGACCGCGTCTTCTTCGAGCCAGGCGAGGACCACTGGCACGGCGCCGCGCCGACGCGCTTCATGACGCACCTCGCGATGCAGCAGGCCGACGACCACGGCAGCGTCGTCACCTGGGGCGACCACGTCAACGACGAGGAGTACGCCGCAGCGCCGGAGGTCGCGAGCTGATGCGTGCAACGGTCATGTACGAGGCCGGAGACGTTCGCATCGAGAACGTCCCCGACCCGACAATCGTCGACCCCACGGACGCGGTCGTTCGCGTCACCCGCGCCTGTATCTGCGGCAGCGATCTCTGGCCCTACAAGACGATGGAACACAACGAAACCGGCCGCGTGATGGGCCATGAAGCGATCGGCGTCGTCGACGCCGTCGGCGCGGACGTCCGCAACATCACGCGAGGCGATCTCGTCGTGATGCCGTTCGCCTTCTCCGACGGCACCTGCGTCTTCTGCCACGAGGGACTTCAGACGTCGTGCGTCCACGGCGGCTTCTTCGGAACCGTTGACGTCCCTGGGGCACAAGCCGAAGCGGTGCGCGTACCGCAGGCGGACGGGACGCTCGTCGTTCTTGCGGTCGGCGACGACGACGCGCTGCTGCCGTCGCTGCTCACGCTCTCCGACGTAATGGGGACCGGCCATCACGCGGCCGTTACCGCCAACGTGCGCCCCGGCAAGATCGCAGCGGTCGTCGGTGACGGCGCCGTCGGCCTTTGCGGCGTGATCGCCGCGAAGCGGCTCGGCGCCGACCAGATCATCCTCCTCGGCCGCCATCCCGATCGGGTCGCGCTCGCGCGCGAGTTTGGCGCAACCGACGTCGTCAGCGAACGCGGCGGAGAGGCGGTTGAGCGCGTACGCGAACTCACCGACGGCTACGGTGTGCACGCCGTCCTCGAGTGCGTCGGTCTCGAGCAGTCGGAACTCACGGCAATCCAGATCGCCCGGCCCGGCGGCGCCGTCGGCCGCGTCGGCGTCCCGCAAGACGAGACGATGCCCGCCTCGCAGCCGGCGTTCTACAACAACATCAGCGTCAGCGGCGGCCCCGCCCCCGTGCGCGCCTACATCGAGGAGCTGCTCCCGGACATCCTCGAAGGCAGGATCGAGCCGGGGCGCGTCTTCGACCGCGTGATCGACCTCGACGAGGTGCCCGACGGCTATCGGGGGATGAACGACCGCGAAGCGATTAAGGTGATGGTGACGCCGTGATAGATCGGCTCGACCACTCTCGCCGGCACAGCACTTCTCGCCGCGGCGCGCAACCGCTGCGTTCTGCCCCCGCGGCGTAGTCAACGCAGGCAACAGAAGATGGAGCCTTTACGGAGCCCCGTGGTTGCAACCGGTGGCAATCGGTCGCAAATCGCATCGGCCCGGAAGCCGCGAAATCAAGCCAAAACCGTTGCCGTGGGTCGCGACATGGTAAGGAGGGGGTCGACGGTTCGAGTCCGTCAGAGGGCTTCGAGAAGTTCCTGCTCTTCAGCTCCTTTTGGTAAGCGTTCAGCCGCTGCGCAGGGACCCGCTGTGTTGCGGCGAAGTTGGCGGGGATGGAGCGGGCCGA
>WNGA01011669.1_pt1 | contig 18896 bp, 19 predicted proteins | sample 5400061 | NCBI WGS metagenome assembly WNGA01 (sample SAMN13153366, study PRJNA577476) | soil metagenome | isolation source: 100 cm soil or saprolite under grassland replicate 2 | place: USA:California | collected 2016-06-15 | reverse complement strand
GTCGAGCACGCTGTCGTAGCTCCCGTAGCCGAGCATGGCGGGCGCCGCCGCCTCCTTGCGCGGAGAGGCACGGTCGATCATCGCCGGCTCCACGCAGCTCGGGCCGAAGAACAGCCATTTGAGATAGGGACCGCGGCGCGGATCGCCGACCGGCACGCTGAGCTTCGCGCGCGGAAATTCGTCGGCCAGATAGGCGCAGATGGCAGCCGCCTCGGTGACGATCACGTCGCCATGGCGGAGCGCCGGAACCTTGCCCATCGGATTGACCGCGAGGTAGTCCGGGGCGCGCTGCTCGCCGCGCTTCATGCTCAGCAGGTGGATGTCGTAGGGCTCGCCGACTTCCTCCAGCATCCAGTGCACGATCGACGAGCGCGAGGGCGCGATGTGGTAGAGCGTGAGCTTCGCCATGAAGAGACTCCTCCTGTTCATCAATTGAGGCTCTAGTGCCCCGTTTCCGAAGTTCGTGATACATTGCGGCACTCTCTTACACGAACTTCGGAAACAAAAGGGCACTAGCAAGTATATGATTCTAGTGCCGCTTTTCGATTTGAAGTTCCTAAATGAACTTGCCGTTAGCGCTGTAGGAACTTCAAATCGGCGGCACTAGCGCGAGATCATGTCGGTTCTGCGGAGCTCGCACGCCGGCCCGCGCGACATGGCGGAACTATGAGATCCAGCCTATCCTGGGGGAGCGGCCCGATGTCGACAGCCAGAGCGCGATCGTCAAGCTTTTGCTGGTTCGTTGATGCCGGGTAGCGTTCGTACATGGCCAACCGGCCGAACTTCATCCAGGGCCATCTCGGCGTGCAGCGCAGTATCTCGGCGGGCCAGAACATGGTCACCCCGGATTCGATCACCAGGCGCAGATCGCCGATCTGCGCAAACGGTTCGAGGCCTATACCGGCCGGTGGTCAACACCGGAGGCGTCCGATAAGCGCGCACTCCCGGCAGCCGGTCCGTGCTGTCGTGACAATCTGGCGCCGTCGAGTCCGGCTTCACGCCCGGCTATCGGTCGGGCGCAAATGCCGTCACGCGATTGCTTCTACACGTGTCGACGTCACGTGCCGACCGCGTCATCCACGCATTTCTTCATGTGGCTGGTCTTGGCGGCGCCGGCGAGCTTCTTGTCCTTGGAATCCGCCTCGCATGTTTTCTTCGCGTCGCTCTCGCATTTCTTCATGAAGCTGGTCAGCGCCGCGCCGGCGAGCTTCTTGTCCGCGGCGTCGCTCTTGCACGTCGCATGGGCGCCGGTCGCAAGCACGGTGAACATGGCGGCGAGTACGATTCGTTTCATGGCTTCCTCCTCGAGCGAAGACCGTCAGCTTGACCTCGTCCTGGCAGGGACCGCAAGAGCGGGATAGACAATGGCCGCCCTTCGTGGCGCTGCGATGGCATATTGATACACGGCTTGTCGTGTGCCGGGCAAACGATGCCAAGGCATGCATGAGAAGAAAAATCGTCACCTGACCGTTAAGGAAACCGTTTTGCCCCGTCTCCCCGGCGCTGCTAACGTCCCGGCAAAATCAAGCTTGGTTCGGGGAGGATCCCATGCGCCTGTCGCGGCTGCTCATTGCCACCCTGCTCGCGGCACTGGCCCAGCCGGCCGACGCCCTTGAGTCGGTGAAAATCCGCGCCGGTTGGGTCTCCACGCCGGCGTCCCTCATCCCGCTCATCTTCGCCAAACCCGGCTTGGCCAGGCACAAGGACAAGTCCTACGCCTTCGAGCCGATCTATTATGCCGCCTCGCCGCTGCAGATCACCGCGCTCGCCAACAACGAGCTGGATGTCGCGGCGCTCGGCTATTCGAGCCTTCCCCTCGCGGTGCAGAATGCCGGGCTTTCCGACCTGCGCATCCTCGCCGACGAGATCCAGGACGGCGCTCCCGGTCACTACGCGACGCCGTACTGGGTCAGGAAGGACTCCGGTATCGACCGGATCGAGGATCTCAAGGGCAAGGTCGTCGCGACCAACGGCCTCGGCAGCGGCGTGGACATCATCATGCGCTCGGCGCTGCGCACGCACGGGCTCGAGGACAAGCGCGACTACACCGTGATCGAGGCGCCGTTCCCCACCCAGAAGGCGGTGCTGAAGGACCGCAAGGCCGACCTCATCGTCACCGCGCTGCCGTTCTCCTACGACCCGGAAGTGCTGGACATGGCAAAGACCTTGTTCGACTCGCGCAGCGGCTTCGGCACGGTGGCCTTGTCGTTCTGGGTGGCGCGCAAGGACTTCATCGACAAGAACCGCGCCGCGCTCACCGACCTGCTGGAGGACTACGTCGCCGCGCTGCGCTGGTACCTCGACCCGGCGAACCACAAGGAAGCGACGCAGATCACCGCCAATTTCCTCAAGCGCCCGCCCGCCGCGTTCGAAGGCTGGCTGTTCACCAACAAGGATTTCTACCGCGACCGCGACGGCGTGCCGAACCTCAAGGCGCTGCAGGCGAACGTCGACAAGGTGAAGAACCTGGGGTTCATCCGGGCCTCGCTGGAGGTGGAAAAATTCGCCGACCTCAGCGTGGTCGAGGAAGCCGCGAAACGCTTGCGCTGAATCTATATTAATCCTGCATCATCGCATCCGCCGTCGCATCCACGGTCGCATCGTGGGCGAAGATCCAATCGCGGCTGAGCGGCGGCGGCGGCGGGCTTCGGCGGTTGTTCTGGAATTGCTGGCGCGCCTGCAACTGCACCGATCGCGCCCGCGGAAGGCGTTCGGCCTCGTAGGCCTGAAGTCCCCGTTCGGGGTCAGCGCGATGGCGATCGAGATGGCGCGCGAGCGCCACCGCGTCTTCGAGCGCCATCGCCGCGCCCTGCGCCAAGGTCGGCATCATCGGATGCGCCGCATCGCCGAGCAGCGCGATGCGGTCGCGCGTCCAATGCGGCAACGGATCGCGATCGCGGATGCCCCATTTGAAGCACTGCTCGACCTGGCCGAGCATCTCCAGCAAGGCCTCGTTCCACCCCCGGTAGCCCGCCAGCAGCTCGGCGACGCTGCTCGGAACCACCCACGATTCGTCGACCCATTCCTCCGACACGTGGCCGGCGAAGATGTTGTAGATCTCCCCGCGCCGGATCGGATAGCAGATGACGTGGCCGTCCGGGCCGAGCCAGCCGACGTACTCGTCGCGGCCGATCTCGACGCCGGGCCCAACCCTGGTCGGCACGCACCCGATCGGCACGATGCAGCGCCAGGCCATCTGTTGCGTGTAGCGGGCGGGCTGGAGCCCGAACAGGCTTTCGCGCACCGCCGAGTTGATGCCGTCGGCGCCGATGATCACATCGGCCTCGATCTCGGTTCCGTCCGCAAAGCCGGCGACCGCACCGCCGTTCGCCGACGACGCGCGCGTGCAATGCGCCGCGAGACGAACGGCCGGCAGCGTCTCGCACAGGAGCCGGTGCACGTCGGCGCGATGGGCGGTCCAATACGGCGCACCGAATTTCGCCGCCGCGACCGCCTTGAGCGGCTCACGAAAGCGTAAACGCGCGTCGTCCCAGCCAAGCGAAACGATGTTCACCGGCTCGAAGGCGAGGTGTTTCAACGCGTCCGCGACACCGAGCGCGCGCAGGACCTTGACCGCATTGGGTCCGAGCTGCAGTCCCGCGCCGACCTCGCCGAGCTCCGGAGCGCGCTCATAGACGGCGATCTCGAAGCCGCGCTGGCGCAGCGCGCAGGCGGCGGCAAGCCCGCCGATGCCGGCGCCGATCACCGCCACGCGAAGCGTTCCGGCCACGCACCCTCCCTGCCCGGCCCTTCACCGGACGCGCTTTTCGTTCTGCTATGATACGTTCCGCCGCAAAAATTGGAAAAGCTCCGACTGCGCACGCGGAAGGCAAAAGTGAACAAGCCGCCATCCCTGCTTCCGGCAATTCTCGCCGTCGCCATCCTGGTTCCCGCCCCGGCGCAGGCGGATTTTCCCGAGCGCACGGTCAGGATCGTGGTGCCGTTCGACGCCGGCGGCACGGTCGATGCGGTCGCGCGGGCGCTCGCCAACCGGCTGAACGCGAAGTGGAGCGTGCCGGTGATCGTGGAGAACCGGCCCGGCGCCGGCAATACGATCGGCGCGGCCGCTGTCGCGAAGGGAGCCGGACGGCTATACGCTGCTGTTCGCGAACACCAGTGTGTCGGTCAATCCCAGCCTGTTCAAGAGCCTCCCCTACGACACGCTGCGCGATCTCGCGCCGGTGGTCTATCTGTCGCCGTCGCCCAATATCCTGCTGGCGCAGAAGACCCTCGGCGTCACCGCGCTCAAAGAGCTGATCGCGTTGGCGAAGTCGCGCAAGGAGGCGCCGCTGAGCTACGCCTCGGTCGGCCGCGGCAGCGCCCATCACTTCTGCATGGAGCTGTTGAAAAGCGAGGCCGGCATCGACCTGCTGCACGTGCCCTATCGCGGCGTCGCGCCCGCCGTGCTTGCCGTCACGCGCGGCGAGGTCGATCTCTATTGCAGCGACATTCCCGGCGCGCTCACGCTGTTGCGCGGCGACAAGGTGAACGCGCTCGGGATCACCAGCACGAAGCGCTCGCCCACCCTGCCGGAGATCCCGGCCTTTGCCGAAGAAGGACTGCCGAACTACGCCGCCACCGGCTACGTCGGCATCATGGTCACCGGCGGAACGCCGCCCGATATTGTCGCCAAGCTCAATGTCGCGTTCAATGACGTCGTCCGCGATCCGGACTTCGCCAAGCGCTTCGCCGAATTCGGCTACGAGATGGTGGGCGGCACGGTCGAGGATTTTGCGAATTTCCTGAAAGAGGACATCGCGCGCTACCGCCGGCTCACGCAGGCCGCCGGCATTGCACCGGAGTAACGCGGCGGCTTGCCAATGCCATGGCAGTATCGGCGGACGCGTTCGAGCGCACCGAAGGGAGAACGAGGGATGAAGCATCGCGCGGGTCTGCGTCTGGGAACGGCAGCGGTCCTGACAGCTATCCTGGCGGCGCCGGCGAGCGGCCAGGTGCCCGAGGTCCGGTTGGCCCGCCAGTACTCCATGGGCTATCTGCAATTCAACGTGATGGAGCACCAGCAGCTCATCGAGAAGCATGCCCGCGCGCTCGGCATCCCGGAGGTCAAGGTTTCTTGGCACCTGTTCAACGGGCCGGCAGCGATCAACGACGCCTTGCTGTCGGGGTCGATCGACATCGCCTCCGGCGGGACGCCCGGGCTGCTGCTGCTGTGGACACGCACCAAAGGCACGCCGCAAGAGGTACGCGGCATCAGCGCCATGAGCTCGCAGCCGTTCCTGATGAACACGCGCAATCCGGCGATCAAGACCGTTGCCGATTTGAGCGACACGGACCGCGTCGCCGTGCCGGCGGTCAAGGTCTCGATCCAGGCGATCATGCTGCAGATGGCGGCCGCCAAGGCGTTCGGCGCGAGCAACTTCGGCAGGCTCGATACGCTGACCGTGTCCATGTCGCCGCCCGACGCCACCGTGGCGCTGCTGAGCGGCGGCGGCGAGGTCAATACCGTGTTCAGCGTGCCGCCGTTCCAGCACCAGCAGCTGGAGAAAGCCGGGATCACGACGGTGCTGAACTCCTACGACGTGATGGAAGGCCCGCACACCTTCACCGTGGCCTGGACATCGGCGCGGTTCCGGGATCGCAATCCGGTCCTGTACAAGGCGCTGTTCGCCGCCATGCAGGAGGCGACCGACATCGTCAACAAGGACAAGCGCGGCGCGGCCGCGCTGTGGATCGCCGACTCGCAGTCGAAGCTCGCGCTCGACTTCGTCGACCGCATCGTCGCCGGCCCGCTCGTGCGCTGGACCATGGTGCCGGAGAACACCATGAAGTTCGCCCGTTTCATGGTGACGAACGGCATGCGGAAGGCGGCGCCGGAATCCTGGCGCGACTACTTCTTTCCCGAAATCCACAGCGCCGACGGCAGCTGAGCCATCGGTCATGCGCTCTCCGCGATCAGTAGGCCCAGTCCGGGCACGCACAAGCCGCGCATCCGAACGGATCACCCGGACTCCGCGTTAGCTGATCCACGCTGACATGTCGCACTTCCGCCTATAGTATGTGCGCGCTGCGCTGAGTCGCGCGCCGCGTCGCGCAGGAACGGGTGCGGTCGGTCGTCGGACTGCCGCACGGAATAGGCGACGTGCGTCGCAAACAGACAAACTGTGAAACGAGGGAGTTGCGTTGAGCCGCTGATCTTTCTCCGCGCCGGGACAACACAAGGGGTCGTCATGTTCCGATGCTTTGCTCGGTCGCTGCTCGTTTCGCTTATCCTCTCGCAGCTCGCTGTCCTCCTCCTCATCTCGCCCGCCTCCGCCCACGACAGCTGGATCCAGCGCGGCGGACATCGCAATGCCGCCGGCGAGTGGTGCTGCGGCGAAGGCGATTGCTTCGTTGTTCCCTCGCCGAGCGTGGGCATCACCGCGCAGGGCTACAGCCTGTTCGGCATGGAAACGGTGCCGTTCAACGAGGCGCAGCCGAGCCCCGACGGCGCCTATTGGCGCTGCAAGCGGCCCGACGGCTCGCGCCGCTGCTTCTTCGCCCCGCCGCACAGTTATTGATCCCCGCCGCCACAATCCCAACGACGTGACGGTCTAGCCCGGATTTCTCACAGGATCGCGCGATCATGGCGCAGAGATTTGGCCCGCCAGCGGTTTTGAGCCCCGCCGCCAATACTGGACGTATTGGCAAGGGGCGAAAAAGCGATGGCGGGACAAAGAGCAAGCCAGGGCGCGTCGAGACTGTGAGAAATCCGGGCCAGCACGACTTCAATACGGCCGAAGAGGCAAAGGCCTTCGCCTCGTGGGACAAGCTCAAGGACACGATGAAGAACGCCGGCGTGAAGGGCCCGCCGCAGATCTGGTTCGCGACCAAGGCGGACAAGTGATCCGAACCGGTCTCGCTCGTCATGCCCGGCCTTGTGCCGCCCTGCCAGGGCTATAACGGCGGCCCGGAATTATTAACCTCGATGGTGGGATTGGGGTGGAGGAGGCAAGATCTTTCCGTCAGATCGGGACAATTCTAGCGATCGCGCTCAAACATAATTTAGTCGGTCTCCTGCAATCTTCGGCTGCATCGAATTCCGTCGCGTTTCAACCGAAAGGGACGGCATGCGGCTCGTCGCACGGCGCGCGCTCACGGCGCTCGCAATCTTCTTGGGAACGGCGTTTGCGGACGCGGCCGCACTGAATTCCAATCCCGCCTGCTCCATGGATAAAATGGAGAGGGACCCGTCGAGCGTCATTGCGCCTTGCTCCGCCCTATTGAACGAAAACGACATCTCGCCGGAACAACGGGCGCAAGCGCTCTTCGTCAGAGGGTCCGCCTATCATCGCACCGGCCGCCCCGATATCGCGGCGCCGGACTATGACGAGGCCCTCAAGCTCGACCGCAACAACGACGAAATCTACATCGCCCGAGCGAATGCCGCCTTGCTGCTGGACCAGCACGATTTCGCTGAGGCTGTTGTCCGGGTCGCTCTGAAGATCAATCCGAAAAATCCGCGCGCCCTTCAATCGCCAAGGTTTCATCGATCCGCAATCGCGAATTCGCGACTTCCACGTCATTGCTCTGAAGAACAGGGCCAGGCTTTACGAGCAGACCAGCAGATACGATCTGGCCCGGCGTGATCTGGATGCGGCCGTAAATTACAAGGCGGTGCCCGAAGCGCTCGTCGCACGCGGCGAGTTCCTATGGAAACAGCGAGGGCAGGACGAGGAGGCGCTCAAAGATTTGGAGGCCGCCACCGCGCTCGATCCGAACGACTCGCGTACCCACGATCTGCGCGGCATGGTGCTCATGCGATTGCGCCGGCCGGAGCTTGCGCTTCGGGCGTTCGGTCAGGCGATCAGGCACGAGCCGGACGATGCCTATGCACTGCGCATGCGAGCCCGCGCGCATCGTGAGCTGGGTCAGACGGAAGAGGCGGTTCGCGACTTCGAGGCAGCGATGATGATCGATCCGGCGATTGCTCGCGAAACGATACCCGCGCTCCTCAAGGCCGGCTACTGGACGTCGCGCGAGCCGCCAAAATCGCTGACGCCCGAGTTTCGCGACGCGATCCGCGCCTGCATGCTCGATACGACCTGCAATTAGGGGAAGCCTATGGCACCGAATCTCCGGAAAATGGCGGTCGCGGCGCTCTCCACCGCATGGTTGCTGGGCGGCAGTCCGACATGGGCGGGCGACATTGGTCCGTTCTGCCCGAAAGCATCGATCAGCTGCGCCGGTCGCCTGCTTCATCACGGCGGACGCAGTTGCGGCGGTGTTCCCGCGATCGCGCCGGGACCGACCCCATCAGCCGCACGGCTGTCAAGGTTGGCGTGCGGCGCCGATGCAAGCTGTGCCTTCTCTGCGCCAAGTATGGCTCTCCGGGAAAGCTTTTCGCGCCGGGTTTCGAGCGCACGCTTCGACCGACTCCTTCGTCAGGTGAAGCAAGCCTGCTTGGTCGAGCTGAATGCGGGAGCGCGGGCGGCATGGCAATGATTATACGCCGACTCCAGCTTGTTCTTGGCCTGGGGGTATGGCTGGCCGGCGCCGGACCGGCGCTGGCGGCAGATCGCCTGGGGACAGCCGGCCCGTTTCGCTCGGTCGGCTGGGCGGACTGCGGAGCGAACTATGCCGATCAGATGCAAGGGGCCTGCGACCCGCCGGCCGTCGATCCGAGCTTGCCCCCCGCCCCGCAATCCGACGCGCACATCGAACGCGCCATCAGGCTCCTGTCGCTCCTGCGGATGGAGCAGGCGAGGAGCGCAATCGAACAAGCCGTCACGACGGACCCAAGAAATGCCGCCGCTTTGCTGTTGCGTGCGCGGTTCGCATTGCCCGGCAACCTTGCGGCTGCCGAAGCCGATCTCAACGCCGGTTTGTTGCTGTCGCCGGCCGATTCCAATCTCCTTGCCACGCGCGCTTACGTCCTTACTCACGTACAATTGCCGGAAGCTCTGCGCGACGCTAATGCGGCGGTAAGGGCCAATAGCCGGAACGTGGATGCTCGTTTGATAAGGTCGCGCATTCTGGCCGAGCTCGGGCAGCTCGAAGCAGCGGATGACGACCTCAGTCATGCCTTGCAGGTCGAGCCGGATGAAGTTCAGGCGCGGCAAGCGCGCGCTTGGTTACGGTTGGAAATGAGCCGGTACAGCGAAGCGATCGAGGATGCGACAGCCATCCTGGCGCAACGCCCTTCCTCCATGGCGTTGCAGGTGCGCGCCGTTGCGCGGATGGCGATCGGTGAAAACGAGGCCGCGATCGAGGACTTCACCCGGATTTTGGGAGAGCCCGGCAAACCCATGACCGCCCATCCGTCGATGCCCATGTTCAGGCGGCTTTTCCTGCAACGAGCCGTATTGCTGACCCGAGCGGGGCGAAAGCAGGACGCAATGCGCGATCTCGACGCGGTCGTCCAATTGGGCGGGCCGTCCGCGCTCGTCGCAATTCAGCTTCATCTGCGCAAGAACGGATTTCCCGACATCCCGCTCGACGGGCGGCGCTCGCAGCTGCTGGACGATGCCGCCCAGGCATGTTTCATCGACGAAGCCTGCGGGCGCGGAATTGCGTTGGCGCATTGATCAGTCGGCACGCCGATGCCGCTGCGGCACCCGATTTTTCACGCTCAATGCGAGGAGGTGCATTCCCGCAGGGCGCGGCTGGTGAGATCGATGCGCTGATCGGCGGTGATGTCGACGGAATCGATCTGGCATTCGCTGCCTTCGACCAGCAGCATGACCTGATAGGTGCCGGGCGGGAGATCGGCGACGGTGTAAGTCTCGCCGCGCGCGATGACGCGTGGCTGTTTCCCGCGCAGCAAATCGGCGCCCCAGCTGCGCTCGCCCGGCGCCGCGACGTAGAGCTCGTGGATCGCCCTGCCCGACGAATTGACGATCTTAAGTTCCGCAGCCGCAAGGCATGAGGGTCCGCCGACGATCGAGGCAAGCACCAGAACGCGACCCATCCACATCCTCGTTTCCCCCTTCCCGCGGCCGCACGGCGCCCTTCGTCAATGGCCCTGAAATCGCGGCGGCCGCTTTTCCAGGAATGCGGCGACGCCCTCCAGGAAATCCGGGCTCCCGCCGACCTTGCGCTGCAAATCGCGTTCGAGGTCGAGCTGCGCCTTGAGATCGTTCAGCCCGCTCGCACGCACCGCCTCCTTGATCAGCCGGAACGTGGCGGCGGGCCCGACGGCGAGACGCCGCGCCAAAGTCATGACCTCGCCCAAGAACTCCGTGTCCGGATAGACCTTGTAGACGATCCCCATGCGATGGAGATCGTCGGCGGGTACCTGATCGGCGGTGAGCATGAGCGCCAGCGCAAGCTTCGGCCCGATGATGCGTGGCAGGAACCAGGTGCCCCCGGCATCGGGTACCAGCGCGATCCGCGCGAACGCCTCCTGCAGATACGCCGAGCGTGCGGCGACGACGATGTCGCAGGCGAGCGCGATGTTGGCGGCGGCGCCCACTGCCGGGCCGTTGAGTGCTGCGACCGTCACCTTGGGATACGCGTAGAGCCGCAGCACGAGCGGATTGTAGTCGCGGTCGAGCCGGCCGCCGAAATCGATCTTGCCGTCCGGGCCTGCCAGCCGCTCCTCGGTCAGATCCTGACCGGAGGAAAACGCGCGGCCGTCCCCGGTAAGCACGACGCATCGCACCGCGTCGTCCGCTTCGGCGGCGGCGAGCGCCGCCCGCAGATCCGCGTGCATTGCCGCGCTGATGGCGTTGAGCTTGTCGGGCCGCGCGAGCGTGACCGTGGCAACGCCGTCGGCCGTCCCGTAGCGGATGGTCGTGTAGGTCATCGCCCCGCCTCCGGCCAAGGTCCGAGGCGGCGAGGCTACCAGACGGATGATCCGGCCAATAGCCGGTCGCGGCGCGATGACGCGAAGAGCCGATGACAGGGCCCGCTACGGCACGCTTGCCGGATCAGCACCTCTCGACGCCGTTCACGATCGGGCATTTGCGGCCCGGCGGCGGCCCGGCAGGTCGCACGACCGGTGCAGCAGGCCGCTGCACGACCGGCGGCACCGGTCGCGCGACGGCGGCGGGCTGCGGCGGCGGACCTGCCCGAAGTGCAGGTGCCCCCACGGGCCCGCCTCCTTGCAGGAACTGCTGCTGGGGCGGCGGCGGCACGATGCGAGCAGCCGGCGGCGGCCCGGCGGGCTGCGGAGGAGGCGCCATCGGCACGCCCGGGGTGCCGAAACGTTTGGTGTCGCCTCCGGGCGGGCCGGGCGGGGTCGCCATCGGCATGCCCGGCGTTCCGAACCGCCGAGGATCTCCGCCGATCGGGCCGCGAACGGGCGGAGCACCGCCGGGCTGGACGGCGCCGGGAGGCGTGCCGGTTCCGAACTTGCGTTGTCCGGGATCGGGTGGCGGAAAGCCGGGTTGGCCCGGGGGGGTTCCGAACTTGCGACCGCTTGGATCGATGACCGGCTGTCCCGTGCCGGGCGTCATCACGCCCACGGGGGGCCCATACCGCTTGGGCGGCTCACTCAATCGGGGAATCAGCGGCAACCCCGCCGGAGCCGGCAGGAGTCGCGGGCCGCGCGGTGGCGGCGGCGGCGGAAGGGAGGAAAAGTAGGCCGGCCGCGGGGCGATCAAGTTGCCGGGGAGCCGCACCGGCGCATAGACGCCGATGTATTCGCGCGGCTCGCGCGAAAGCGGCGGCGGAACGCCCATGAGCTCGATCGGGGCAAAGCCCGGCGGAGGCATGGTCAGAGCGGCCAGCCGCCGCAGGCTGCGACGCGCGTCGGGGACGTAGATCCCGTCCGGATAGCGCTGCATGTAGGTCCAGTACGCCGCGGGGGTATTGATCTCGCATGCCCGCATCCAGGCGAGCGCCTCGCGCCGCACGCGGATGACCGCCCAGAAGCGCGGCGCGTAGGGGCTGTCGGGATAGGTTTCGACGTACTCGACATAGCCCGGCAAGGTGTCCATCTCGACCGCCAGGCCATAGGCCTCCTCGGGATCGACCTCGCGCATCGGGCGCGGCTGGCGGAGAACCACGCGCGGAACCGCGCCCGCGATCCCCTGGGGTGCGGCCATGCGCGGCGCCCGCATGGCGGGCTGCCCGTCGCCCGGCACCAGCACGATCGGCTCGGTGAGCCCCTCGACGTGCCACGGCGTTTGCCGACCCTCGGTCAGCTCGTGGGTGCGCACGCGGGTTTGGGTGAAGATCGTGTCGAGATCGAGCCCGCCTTCGCGCAGCATCTCGGCCATCGCGTTGGCGTAGGCGCCGTAGGCGGCGCCTGTGTCTTGCGCAAAAGTGCCCGGCGCGGCCGAATAGGCGATCAGCATCCCGGGCGATGCCTCGGTGGCGGCGAGCCCGGGCGCGACCTCGATGGTGAACGGCAGCGGACGCGACGCGTCGAGGACGAAGAGCTTGGCGCGCGCTGCAGCGCCGGCGAGCGGACGCACGAGATCGGAGATCCGCACCGCCTCGAGCGGGATATCGGTATCACGCGTGAGCCGCGCATCCACCGGAAGCAGGTAGTTCTCGCCCTCGAACTCGACGCCGTAGCCGGACAGATAAACGAAGGCGATCGCATCGGGCCCGGCGGCTTCGACCCGCGCCAGGAAGTCGCGGAAGGTGCGCCGCAGCTCGGCCTGATCGAAATCGGCCCCTTCAACGATCTCGAAGCCGATGCTGTTCAACGCCTCGGCCACCAGACCGGCATCGGCGAGCGAGGTCGTCACCGCCCCGCGCGCATAGGCGCCGTTGCCCACGACGAGCGCGATGCGCGACTGCGCCGCCGCCGGAAGCGGCGCGAGCATGACGATCGTCGCCAGCGCGGCCAAAATCCCTGGCAGTCGCCGCACGATGGCCTCCATCACCCGCCGTCTCTTCCCAGATACGAACGGATTGTAGCCGTGTCGAGAGCAGGGGACCGAAATTTTCGCTATCCCGTTCTCTAGATTCGCTACCAACGCATCGAGCACTGACTCATTGACCAGCACTTGATGTTGACCGTCATCCTGAGGCGGCCGCGTCCTTCGACCGTCACCCTCATCCTGAGGAGCCCGCGAAGCGGGCGTCTCGAAGGATGCGGGTGACGGCTCAGGATGAGGGCGGCCCTCGAAGGATGTCGGCCCAACCCCGGCCGTCGCCCACCGATCTCGGGTTTACCCGAGATCGGCACCATAGCGTGCAAGTCGGCAACAGTCGACTTGCGATGGCTCGCTTCGCGAGCGCCTCAGGATGACGGGAACAGGTCAGACGTCCACCGCCAAGCCGTCCTCGGCCACCAGCATACCGAGACTCTTTGCCTCCTCGATCCGTTCCAGCATGGACGGATTCATGTGCGTGATCATGATCCGCCGCGCCCGCAGGTCGGCAAGGCGCGCCTTGAGGATGCTCCAGCTGATGTGGCCGGTGACCGCGCGCGCATACTCGTAGCATTCGACGATGAAGAGGTCGGCATCTTCCGCGATTGGGAGGAGCGCATCGGTCCACTCGGTATCGCCGGAATAGGCGAGCACGGAGCGGCCGTCGGAGAGACGGACCGCCGTCGACGGCGTGCCCGATTGATGCACCACTTCCGCGGTCGTGACGGCCAGGCCGAGAACCTCGCTCGCCACGCCCGGCGCGATCTCGATCACCTCCCACGGGAAGCGCCACTTGGTGCCGCTCGCGCGGGGAAAGAAGACTTCGAGCGCGGCGACGATTCGGTCGCGCGCGCCGGGTGGACCGGCAATGACGAGCGGACGTTCGCGCCGGCTCAGGAATTGCGAGTCGAGCAGCAGAAACGGCAGTCCGCCGAAGTGGTCGCCGTGCAGATGGCTGAGAATGATTCCGTCCACCGCATTGGGGTCGATCCCGCGGGCGCGCAGCGCGACCAGCGAGGAGGCGCCGAAATCGAGAAGAATCGTGCGCTGCCCGGTCTCGATCATGAAGCACGTATTGAATCGGCCGCCGGAACCGAAGGCATCGCCCGAGCCGACGATGGTGAGCCGCATCGTCTTCACGCCTTGGCGCTCGGTCGCGCCGCGACCTGGGCGTGCCAGCGCCGCACGTTGACCAATTCCTCCGGCATAGCGAGGTGCGCCGGCTTCATGAAGTCGACGGCCACCAGGCCGGTGATATCGGCAACGGTGAAATGATCGCCGACGACATAGAGTTGATCCTTCAATTCGGCATCGAGAATACCGAGGAAGTCCATGACGCGCGGTTTGTTCACCTCGGCCCATTCCGGGATCTGCGGCTCCTCCAGCTCTTTCATGGCGGGATGCATGTGGCGGAACACGTTGGAGACCGCGGCCAGCAGGTTGAGGTCCATGCGCCGGTTCCACATCTCGACCAAGGCCTCCTCCTTGGGACCCCGCCCGAACAGCGGCGGCTCGGGCCGCAAGCGTTCGAAATAGCGGCAGATCGCCATCGACTCGGCGATCACCGTGCCGTCGTCGAGGGCGAGGACCGGCACGCGCTGCAACGGGTTGAGCGCGGTGAAGGCCGGCGACTTCTGTTCCTGCGCCGCAATATCGACCTGCTCGGCGGGGACGGTAATGCCCTTCTCGGCGAGGAAGATGCGCACGCGCCGCGGGTTGGGCGCTCGGCCGCTGTCGTAGAGCTTCATGCCGCCTTCTCCCTCGGACGTTCAAAGCAGCGTCGGTTGTGGAATACCAGAGCGGGCCGCGATCGCATAGCGACGGCTTTAAGGGACGCCCGATCAGGCATCGGCCGGGTGTCGGCGGGGACCCTACCCATCGGTCCTGCAACCGTCCCTTAACCATAATTGTCAGCGGTGTCTTAAGGCTGTCCTTAAGGTTTTTCGGCAAAGTTCAAGTGCGAGTTCCAGTTTCGAGTGCCAGCATGACCGCGATTGCGAGTGGGGACCGTGCGGTTCCCGCGCCGGCCGACAAGGCGAGCGCGACGCATCGGCGCCACACCACGCAGCGCGTGCGCGAGGCGCGCGATCGGCTGACCTCGACCACCGGCACGCGGCCGGCCTTCGATTACGAGCTGCTGCGGCTGTTTGCGCAGAACCGGCTGTCCGCCTCGCTGGCGGTTCTCATCCTCGTTGGCACGATCGGGTTCCTGTCGGGCCTGTGGTCGAGCGCCATCGAGGCGAGCATCTGGGCCGCCGCGGTGATGATGATCCACGGCATCATCATCACGATGTGCCGGAAGTTCCTCGCCGAAGCCCCGGGCAGCACCGACCTGCGCGGCTGGCGCATGCGCTTCATCCTGCTCGATCTGTTCTTCGGCATGGCGTGGATGTTGAACCTCGTCCACCTGGTCGGGGGCGACGAGAGCGTGACCACGTTCATGCTGTTCGTGATGCTGCTCGTCATCGCGATGTCGAGCATGCTGGCGTCGAGCTTGCCGATGGCGGTGTTTGCTGCGACCGTGCCGGTGACGACCGCGGTGGCGCTGAATTTCGTGCTGCGCGGAAGCGTGCACAGCTACATCCTTGCCGTGATGGCGGTGACCGCGCAGGGCTATTTCGGCATGCTGGCGCACCGGCTGTTCTCCACGACCTTGGCCACGCTCGAGGCGCGGGCCGAGAAGGATGCGCTGATCGGCGAGCTCGAACAGGCCAAGGCGAAGTCGGACGAGGCGCGGCGCTACGCCGAGGCCGCCAACCTCGCCAAGTCGCGCTTCCTCGCGCAGATGAGCCATGAGCTGCGGACGCCGCTCAATGCCATTCTCGGGTTCTCCGAGGTGATGAAGAGCGAGGTGTTCGGCCCGCACGCCATTCCCACCTACAAGGAATATGCCGGCGACATTCACGGTTCCGGCGTGCACCTGCTCAACCTGATCAACGAGATCCTCGATCTCTCGCGCATCGAGGCCGGCCGCTACGAGCTCAACGAGGAGCCGGTTGCGCTCGCGCATATCGTCGAGGACTGCCAGCACCTGTTGAAGCTGCGCGCCAAGAACCGCGGCATCACCATCCACGAAGCCTTCGAGCCGGATTTGCCGCGGCTGTGGGCGGACGAGCGGGCGGTGCGCCAGATCTGCCTCAACCTCCTGTCCAATGCGATCAAGTTCACGCCCCAGGGCGGCGAGGTCTGGCTCAAGGTGGGGTGGACCGCCTCGGGCGGCCAATACATGAGCGTCACCGACAACGGCCCCGGCATCCCCGAGGACGAGATTTCGATCGTGCTGGCCTCGTTCGGCCAAGGGTCCAACGCAATCAAGTCGGCCGAACAGGGTACCGGGCTCGGCCTGCCGATCGCCAAGAACCTGGTCGACCTTCACGGCGGCACGTTCACGCTCAAATCGAAGCTGCGCGAGGGGACCGAGGTCATCATCACCTTCCCGCCGGAACGGGTGATGTCGGCGCTTGCGCCCGTGGTCGAGCCGGCTCCCTCGATCCAGCCGAACGACGGCTCGAGCCCGGCGCCGGCCGGGCGGGGCGCGGCGCGCCGGCCGCTGTTCAAGATGGGGACTTAACCCGGCTAACGGTCAGCGCCTTGCCGTTGATTTCGCGCACCGGATTGTCCAGTCATGCGATTGCGTTCTGCCCGGCGGCCTCTATCTTTCCCGGCGAATCGCTGTCCAGGCCCATGCCCATCGAGACTCCCTGCAACAAGATCTGCCTCGTCGACCCGGGCTCCGGGCTGTGCCTCGGGTGCGGCCGTACGCTCGACGAGATCGCGCGCTGGACCGCCCTGACCGACGGCGAACGCGCGCGCATCATGGCCGAGCTTCCTGAGCGCGTTGCCCGGCGCGAGGCGCCGGCCGCCGTTGCGCCCGAGCGCACGTGAGGCGGGTCGTGGGCGGTCGCCGGCTTCTCTGGATTCTCCTTCTCGGCCTCGGGCTTGCGCTTCTCGCCCTCATCGTCCGCCACGACGACGGCACGATCGCCGGTCTCGAAAGCCACGACTTTGCCTCGCTCGCGATCAAGATCGCGCTGCTCGTCTTTTTCGGCGGCTTCGTGCTGGCAATGTTCCGCCAGCGGTTCACCCAGGCGCTGGAAGCGGCGTTGTTCTGGGTCGTGATCGCGCTCATTCTCGCCGCCGGCTATTCCTATCGCACCGAGTTGCGCGAGATCGCGGACCGGATCCTGTCCGAGATCGTTCCCGGGCGGGCGGCGCAGCGCGGCACGACGGTCGAGTTCGCGCGCGGGCGCAGCGGCGATTTTCAGGTCGCGATGCAGGTCAACGGCGCGCGCGTCCCCATGGTGCTCGACACCGGCGCCAGCGCCGTGGTGCTGACCCAGGACGCCGCCAAGGCTGCCGGATTGCCGCTCGAAATGCTCGCCTACAACGTCAATGTCGATACCGCGAACGGGCGTGCGCGCGCGGCATCCGTGACGCTCGACCGCATCGCGGTCGGCTCGATCGTCGAGCGCGGCGTGCCGGCGCTGATCGCGCAACCGGGGCAGCTCAAGACCAGTCTGCTCGGGATGAGCTTCCTCAACCGGCTGCATAGCTGGGAGGTGCGCGGCGACCGGCTGGAAATGCGCGGGAAGTAAAGCTTCTCACCATGCCAGGCTGACGACGAAGCGCACCGCGACGAGCAGCAGAAAGATGCCGAACGCAGTTTCCAGCCGCCGCTTCGGTAGCGCATGGGCGAGCCGGGCGCCGTAGGAGGCGGTGAAGCTCGACACCGGCGCCATCACGGCGACGCCGATGAGCGAGACGAAGCCGATCGACAACGGCGGCATCAGCCCCCGGTGCGGCAGGCCGGCGAGCAGGTAGCCGATCGTGCCGGCGACGGTGATCGGCACGCCGAGCCCGGCGGAGGTCGCGACCGCGTTGTGGATCGGGATGCCGTAGAGCGTCTGAACGATATTCGAGACCGAGCCGCCGCTCACCCCCATCAGCGAGGAGCTCAACCCGACGAGCAAGCCGTAGCCGGTCATCGCGGCGCGGCCCGGCAGCTCGCCGGCAATCCGCCAGGTGTCGCGGCCGAACAGGAACCGGGCGCCGACGAAGGTGGCCACCGCGACGAATGCCAGCTTGAACACGGCGCTGGGAGCGAACGCCGCGATGATCGACCCGGCGGCGACGCCGAAGACCGCCGGCAGCGCCCACGCCCGCACGACGTGATGAATGACCGCCCCCTTGGCGTTGTGCGCCTGATAGGAGCGGATCGTGGTGGGGACGATGATCGCGAGCGAGGTGCCGACGCACAGCTGCATGCGCACCTCGTCCGCCACGCCGAGAATGCGGAAGACCTCGTACAGGACCGGGACGATGACGGCGCCGCCGCCGATGCCGAACAGGCCGGCGAGGACGCCGGTCACCGCGCCCCCGACCACGATCGCGGCGGCGAGCCAGAGAAGCTCGCTGACGGGAACAGCGAACAAGACTATTAAACTCCGTGCGATCGGCTGGGCGGGATTTACGCTGCGGCGGTCTGCGCCGAATCAAGGCGCGTGTCCAGCACGCGGGCGAACGCGTCGCGCAGCACCTGCGGTCCGGCACCGGGCTTTACGCCCTCGATGGCAAGATGGCGGCGGAAGGCACGAGCACCCGGCACTGCGTGGAACAGACCGAGCAGATGCCGCGCGATCGCGTGGAGCCTACTGCCGCGCGCGCACTCGCGCTCCACATAGACCATGAACGCCTCGATGGCAGCCTTGGGGGAGTCGAACGGGGCGGGCTCGCCGAACAGCAGCGGATCGACGGCAAGCAGCCGCCACGGCTCGTGATAGGCGGCGCGGCCCATCATGACGCCGTCGACGCGGTCGAGGTGGCCGAGCGCCGACTCGACGCTGCCGATGCCGCCGTTGAGCACGATATCGAGATCGCGATGGGCACGCTTGAGCCGATGCACACGGGCGTGATCGAGCGGCGGCACCTCGCGGTTCTGTCGCGGGGAGAGGCCGTCGAGCCACGCCTTGCGCGCGTGCACGATCAGCGCGTCGGCGCCTGCCGCCTTGACCGCCTGTGTCATGGCGTCGAGCGCAGCTTCAGGATCCTGGTCGTCGATGCCCAAGCGGCACTTGACCGTGACCGGCACCCGCACGGCGGCCTTCATAGCGGCGACGCACGCGCCGACGA
>WNGA01005188.1_pt1 | contig 18899 bp, 16 predicted proteins | sample 5400061 | NCBI WGS metagenome assembly WNGA01 (sample SAMN13153366, study PRJNA577476) | soil metagenome | isolation source: 100 cm soil or saprolite under grassland replicate 2 | place: USA:California | collected 2016-06-15 | reverse complement strand
CGGTGCCGGTGCCGCCGCCCATGCCGCAGGTGACGAACACGAGGTCGGCTCCCTGGAGCGAGTGCAGCACCTCGTCGCGGTTCTCCTCGATCGCCTGCCGGCCGATCTCGGGTCGCGCGCCGGCGCCGAGCCCGCGCGTCAGCTTCTTGCCGATCTGGACTTTGACGTCGGCTTTGTTGTTGAGGAGCGCCTGGGCATCGGTGTTCACCGAGATGAACTCGACTCCGCTCACGTGCTCGTCGATCATGCGGTTCAGGGCGTTGCCGCCGCCCCCGCCCACACCGACGACTTTCATCCGCGCGTTCTGCGTAACTGTTTCTTCGAGTTCGAAGATCATGGTTCTCCCCTAGGGCTCAGAAGAAGTCCTGCAACCATCTCTTGAGAGGTCCAAACAGTTTCTCCGGGGCGCCGCCGAACAGCACGCCCGGCGCCGAGCCGCCGCCCGCGCTCTTGCGCGCCGCGTACAGCACCAGGCCGACGGGCACCGCGTAGCGCGGCGCCTGCACACTGTCCACGAGGCCGGAAATACCCAGCTCGGGATGGCCGGCGCGCACCGGCACGGCAAAGACCTCGCGCGCCAGCTCGACCATGCCCGGCAGATGCGCCGTGCCGCCGGAGAGCACCACGCCCGCGGGCAACCGGCCGGCGCCGTACCCGGCGCGCTCGAACTCCCGGCCCACGAGCTGAAAGATCTCGTCCACTCGCTGGTGGATGATGTGCGCGACCAGCTCGCGCGAGGCGGTCCGCGCACCCTGCCCTGGCGTCGACGGCAGGCTCACCATCTCGCCCGCGTCCACCAGCGGCGTGTACGCCGCCCCATGCCGCTCCTTCAATCGCTCCGCATCCGATTGCGTCACGCCGAGGCCCTGCACCAGGTCGCTCGTGACGTGCGAGCCGGCATACTTGAGCGACGCGAGGTGGCGGATCTTTCCTTCATGGAAGATCGCGACACCGGTCGAGCTGCCTCCCACCTCGACCAACGCAACGCCCAGCTCTTTCTCGTCGTCCGTCAGAATCGCGTACGACGCGGCGAGCGGCTCGAGCACGAGGTCGGCCACCCGGTAGCCGGCGCGCTGCACGCTCTTGCGGAGGTTCTGCGCGGCGGTCGACTGCACCGTCACGAGATACATCTCCACTTCGAGCCGCGTGCCCGTCATGCCCACCGGGTCCGAGATGCCGTGCTGCTGATCGACGACGTATTCCTGCGGAATGTCGTGCAGCAGCTCGTGATCGCGCCCCAGCGACACGGCGCGCGCGACCTCATTCACCCGCGCCACATCCTGCGGGCTGATCTCCTCCGCACTCACGGCCACCACGCCGGTCGAGCCGCGCGCCGACACATGCTCGCCCGCGATGCCGCACGTCACGTCGGTGACGCGTGCGCCCGCCATCCGCTCGGCGTCCTTCAGCGCGGCGGCGACGGAGCGGGTCGTTTCATCGATGTCGCGCACCATGCCGCGGCGCACCCCGCTGTTCTTTGCGAGACCGACGCCGAGAATCTTCGCGAGCGGCGCGCGCGGCAGGTCCCCCGCCAGCTCCGCAATCACCGCACAGGTCTTGGTACTCCCGAGGTCAAGTCCCGCGACGAGGCGGCGATCGGACATCAGACGCTTCTCCCCCCACCCGTAGTCCTGCGCCGCACCACGATCTGTCCCGCAAACCGGGCATCGAGCTCGGCGTACGGACGCGCCTTCGCGGCCAGATCTCTCGCGACCAGTACCACTGCCTCGATCACCTCCGGCCCCGCGTCACAGTTGAGCAGCACGCGATGAGCGCCTCCCCCTCCTCGTCCGCCAAGCTCGAGCAGCACGTCGCCGCGCGTCGTCTCGGTCCGGCGCGCGGCATCGATCGTCTGAAACAGCGCAGGATCGACCGCCTGCACCCGCGCCAACAGTCCAACCACACCGGAGTCGCTCCCCCCGCTCCCCCCGCTCCCCCCGCTCCTCCCAGCGCTCGACCGCACGATCGGCAGATCGAGGCCGGCCACATCGAACGGCAACTCTCGCCCGGCAGCATCGACCGGCTCGAGCGCCCCGCGTCCGCTCATCAGGAGCGCAACGGGCTCGATCTCGCGCACGATCACCTGCAGCGAGCCGGGCGGACGGCGGCTGACCGAAGCATCGGCAACACCGTCCAGTCTGCGCAAGCGCTCGGCGAGCACCTTCGTGTCGTCGAACACGCTCGCCCGCGGCGACAATCCTAACGCCGTCAGTACCTGATCGGCATCGAGATAGCGGATGCCGACGATTTCGACCTGCTGCACGCGGAAAAACCGCAGGCGGCGCAACCCCAGCGGCGCCCCCATCCACATCGCCATGATGACCATCGTCGCGCCCGCCCATGCCAGCACCCGCCAGGACGCGCGCGGCCACTTCATACGACGGCGCCCTGCTTCCGCCCGTTCGCTCCCAGAATCTCGAGCAGCTCCGGTCCGACTCTCGTGATGTCGCCGGCGCCCAGCGTGAACACCACGTCCCCCTCGCGCACCGCGCGCGCGACGTGGGTCGTCAGTCCGGCACGATCCCGCACCCCAACCGTCGCTGCACCGGCCCTTGTCGCGCCGCGCACGACCAGGTGATGCGTCACGCCAACCTGCGGCTGCTCGCGCGCCGCATAGATCGGCGCGACGACGACCACGTCCGCTGCCGCGAGCGCTTTGCCCAACGCTTCGCCGTGCAATGCCGTCCGCGAGAACAGATGCGGCTGAAACACGGCCACCAGCCGCTGGCCCGGAAACGCCTGCCGCGCCGCCGCCAGCGTCGCGGCGACCTCGGTCGGGTGATGCGCGTAATCATCCACCACCGTCACGCCGGCCGCCTGACCCAGTCGCTCGAAGCGCCGACCGACGCCGGGAAAATCGGACAGCGCACGCGCGCCGGTCTGGACATCCGCGCCCAGTGCGTGCAGCACGGCGAGCGCTGCCGCCGCATTGCGCACGTTATGCAGTCCGGGCACGACCAGTTCCAACTCGACGCTGTGACCACCCGGCAGTGTGATCGTGGCGCGTGAGCCGCCGGGCTCGAGCCGAACCGCGCGAATGCGCACGTCCGCCGTCGCACCGTGACCCACACGCCACACCGGCGCCGTCACGTGCAACGCCACTCGGTCCGCGCCCGCGTCGTCGGCGCCCATGATCACCCGCCCCGCACGGCTCGCGAACTCGACGAACGCATCCTCGAGGGCTTCCATGCTGCCGTAGCACTCGAGATGATCTGCTTCCACGTTGTTCACGACCGCGACCGTCGGCCTGAGCGACAGGAAGGCCTTGTCGTACTCATCGGCCTCGACGACGAACAGGTCGTCGCCGCCGATGCGAGCGTTGCCTCCCCACGCAGCGACACGGCCGCCGGCGAGTCCCGTTGGATTTCGCCCGGCGGCCGTGAGCGCCTCTGTGACCATGACCGTGGTGGTCGTCTTGCCATGTGTCCCGGCGACCGCCACGACGCCCTCTCTGCCGCCAGCGACCAGCTCCCCGAGCGCATCAGCGCGCCGCACGACCGGCAGACCCAAGGCACGGGCCCGCGCCAGCTCCGGGTGCTCCCGCGGGACCGCGGCCGTAACTACAACCGCCCGAGCCCCTTCCACATGGCTCGGATCGTGGCCCCGCCAAACGGGAACTCCCAGCGCGGTCAGGTCATCAGCACCTGTCCCGGTAGTGTCGGAATCACAACCAGTTATGGCGACGCCCCGGTGCCTGGCAATCAGAGCCAGGGCGCTCATCCCCGCCCCGGCTATGCCCATGAGGTGGATGGGTCGGGGATCCCCGGTTCGAAACAAGGTCATCTGTGGGCAGCTAATATACGAAATCTACGCAACTTGCGAAAGCTCTAAAACCTTTGCGATGATGGTTCGGGCGGCGTTCGGGTGACCCCTGCCGCGGGCACTCCGGGCGAGGGCGTCGAGCTTGCTGTCGTCGTGGACCAGCGGCACGATGGTTTTCGAGAAAGCGTCCGGAGTGAACTCCCGTTCGAGGAGCAACACACTCGCGCCGGCGTTCGCCAGCGCTCGCGCGTTGAAAGTCTGATGATCGGCCGCGGCGGTTGGCAGCGGCACCAGTACGCTGGGCTTCCCCCAGGCGCACAGCTCGGAAACAGTCATCGCGCCCGCGCGCGCGACCACCAGGTGCGCGGCCGCGTACGCCGTGCCGATCGGATCGAAGAAGCCACGCACCACGACGCGGCCGGGCACCGCGAGCGGCGCGTAGCGATCCAGATGCATCGTGCCCGTACCCCACAACAGATTCACCTCGCCGAGCAATCCGCGTTGCAGCACGCGGGCGACGGAGTCGTTCAACGCGCGCGCGCCCTGACTGCCTCCGAAGACGAGCACCGTGCGACGCTCCGCCGTCAGGCCGAACTCGGCGCGCGCCGCGGCAGGATCCACGCGGCCCGGCGGCGTGATCGGATTCCCGAACACGAAGACCTGCGTGTGCGCGCCCGGTGACAGCCGCAGATGGGCTTCAGGAAACCCGAGGTGCACTTGCTGCGCGCGCCGCGCGAGCAGGCGCTGGGTGAGCCCCGGAAATGCGTTCTGCTCTTGCAACGCGGTCGGGATCCGCGCCTTTTGCGCGCACCACACGACCGGCCCCGCCGCGTACCCACCCGTGCCGATGACGATCGCCGGGCGCTCGTCACGCAGCACGCGTCCCGCGGCGCGCCACGCCCGCACGGCAATCAGCGGCCAGCGCAGATTGCGCCACCACGCGCGGCGATAGATCGGCTCCATCGGCAGCAAGTGGAATCGAAACGGATGGTGCGGGAGGATCTGCGCTTCGATGCCGCGAGACGCGCCAACCAAAACAACTTCGTGTCCCTGATCGGCTGCCACCCGCGCTAGGGCAAGAGCCGGCATCAGGTGACCACCCGTGCCTCCGCCGGCGATGAGAAGCTTCACGCGAAAAACGTGCGTGGTGCGTAGTACGTGGTGCGTGGGATCATTGGTCCAGCCTTAGACCCACGCACCACGCACCACGCACTATGCAGTTCGTCTTGCACGCCCAACGCTTGCCAGCACACCGGTCGCCGCCAGCGCCACGATCAACGATGATCGCCCATACGACATGAACGGCAGCGTCACCCCCGTTGCCGGGATCACCGCCAAGCTCACGCCGATGTGCACCACCACACTGAGCCCGATCATTACGCTGATTCCTGTCGCGAGCAGCTGCCCAAACGGATCCTGCGCATGGCGCGCGATCCGAAAGCCGAGCCACACGAATGTGCCGAACAGCAGCGCGATCGCGAGCACACCAAGGAAGCCCCACTCCTCTCCAATCGTCGAGAAGATGAAATCCGAATACGCGTATGGCAGGTAGCCGAGCTTCTGCTGGCCCTGTCCGAATCCGGCGCCGAGCAGCTGCCCCGCCCCGATGCCGGTGAGCGACTGCTGTACTTGCCACGTGGCTTCCTGGGGTGCCGCCCCTGGGTTCAGGAATGTGAGCACACGCGCGATCCGGTACTGCGCGGTCGCGACGGCGCCGAACAGCAGCGGTCCCGCGGCGACACCCAGGGCGAGGAAATGCCCGATGCGCGCCCCGGCGGTAAAGAGCACGCTGCCGGCGAGCAGGGCGACGAGCAGCGCCATCGACAGATGCGGCTCGAGGAAGATGAGCCCAATCACGGGCACGAGAATGACGACGAACGGCAGAACGCCCTGCTGGAAGCTGCGCAGCTGCTCGCCCTTTTTGGCGGCGAGCATGGCGCACCACACCACCACGGCGAACTTCGCGAGCTCGGACGGCTGCAGCGTGAGAAAGCCGAGGTTCACCCAGCGTCGCGCGCCGTTGATCGTGGGGGTGATGGGATGGGTGAATGGCAACAGCGGAATGATCAGCAACAGGACGGTGACGCCCAGGAGCGGCCAGGCCCAGCGCTTCCAACGATGGTAGTCCAGGCGCGCGAACACGATCGCCAGCAGACCCCCGACCGCCGCGCCGATCGCCTGGCGCAGCGCGAAGCTTGCGCCGACCTGGCTGCCGGCCACCGTGACGAGGCTCGACGCGCCATAGACCGCGGCCAGCCCGAAGACGACCAGCACCGCCGTGACGACGGCAAGCAGCCGGCCCTCCCACGTCACTGCGCTTCGACTAGTCGCCGGAATGTGGCCCCCCGCTCTTCGTAGTTTTTGAACATGTCGTAGCTCGAGCATGCGGGAGACAACAGCACGGCATCCCCGCTCCGGGCGGCGCGGCGCGCCCGCGCCACGACATCTTCGAACGTCGTACCGCGCTCGAGCGGCACTTTCCCTCCTAGGTCCTGCTCGACGAGCGGACCAGCTTCCCCATACGCAATCACCAGGCGACAGCGCCCGGGAGGGGCGAGCAGCGGCGCTAGACTCGTGTAAGGCTCGCCTTTATGCCGGCCGCCCAGCAACAGCACGAAGGGCCGCTGCATCGCGATCACCGCCACCGTCGTGGCCGCGATGTTCGTCGCTTTGGAATCGTTGATCCACAGCACGCCGCCCACTTCCCGTACCGGCTCGAGCCGGTGCGGCAGGGGCCGGAAGGAGCGCAGCCCGTCGCCGAGCAGCGACGCCGGGACCCCCGCTTCGTGAACGGCCAGTGCCGCCGCGAGCGCGTTCGCGACGTTGTGCTCGCCGAGCAGGTGCAGCTCCTCGCGTTCGATCAACACGTCGCCACCGATCCGGAGCACACGATTCTTCGGGTCGTACCAGGCGTCGGCTGACCGGGCGAGCGAGAACAGCACGGTGCGCCCCGCGACGCCGCGGGCCAGATCGAGCACCAGCTTGTCATCCGCGTTGAGCACCCACACATCCGCTTCGCTCGCGTTCCGAAACAGGAGCCGCTTGTCGGCGTAGTAGGCCTCCGCCGAGGGATAGCGGTCGAGGTGGTCCGGCGCGAGGTTCGTCAGCACACCGATTTCGGGAGCGAAATTGGGGCTGTCGTGCAGCTGAAACGATGACACCTCGAGGCTCAGCCACTGAAAGCGCTCGTTCGCCATCGCGAGGTCCGTCACCGGCCGGCCGATGTTCCCGGCGGTCGTCGACTGCAAGCCGGCCGCACTCAGCAAATGGGCCACCAGCGCGGTCGTCGTCGTCTTGCCGTTCGTTCCGGTGATCGCGATGCTGCGCGTGCCGGGGTGCAACGCCGCGAGCGCGCGGAAGCCGAGATCGAGCTCGGAGACGATCTCCACGCCGGCATGCCGGGCGGCGGCCAGCACCGGCGCATCGGGCGGTACGCCCGGTGACACGACCACGCCCGCCGCCTTGCGGATCTTGTTGAGATCGTGGCGGCCGATTTCGACGTCCACCCACGGCACACCCTTCAGTGCCTCGGCGGCTGCCCCGGCGTAGGGATGGTCGGACGCGTCGCTGGCGTAGACGCGCACGCCTTCGCGTGCCAGCAACCGCGCCGCCGCCACCCCACTCTTGCCGAGCCCGATGATCGCAACCACGCTCCCCGCGCGGCGCCAGGCGTCGGGGACCAAACGGGCTTGTTCGATCATCGCACCTTGAGCGTGGCCAAGGCGATCATGGCGCTCAGCACACCCAGGATGTAGAACCGCATCACGACCTGCGGCTCGGCCCAGCCGAGCTTTTCGAAATGGTGGTGCAGCGGCGCCATCCGAAAGACTTTGTGGGCATCCGCGTACTCTTTTCCATAGCGTCGTTTGCGCCACTTGTACGTGGTCGTCTGAATCAGGACCGATAGCGTCTCGGCGGCGAAGACGGCGCCGGCGATGAGCAACAGGAATTCCGTTTTGAGGAGAATCGCGACGGTCCCGAGCGCGCCGCCGATCGCCAGCGCGCCGGTATCGCCCATAAAAACTTGCGCCGGATGCGCGTTGAACCAGAGAAATCCCAGTGCCGCTCCCATCAAGGCGCCGCAGAAGATCGTCAGCTCCCCCGCGCCCGGGAGATGGAGCACGCCGAGGTAGCGCGCGGCGTCGACGCGGCCGAAGAGATAGCAGAAGATCGCGAATGCGCCGCCGACGATGACGGTGAGTCCCGCGGCGAGTCCATCCAGCCCGTCCGTCAAGTTCACGGCATTCGAGCTCGCCGTCGTCACGAACGTCACGAACGCGAGATACACCGGCCAGGACAGAACCCACACGTAATACTTGAAGAACGGGAGCTGCGTTGCGTTGGGGGCGACGCTATTCGTCAGCGGCAACAGGAGGAGATACACGCCCAATCCAATCCCGAACGACACCTGGCCAACCAGTTTCCAGCGCGCGACGAGCCCTTGCGACTGGCCGCGGACAATTTTCAAATAATCATCGAGGAACCCGATCAGGCCCATCCACAGGGTGGCCACCACCGCGACGATGACGTAGCGGCTATCGAGTCGCGCCCACAGCAGCGTCGGCATGATGGTGGCGAGGATGATGATCAGGCCACCCATCGTCGGCGTGCCGCGCTTCCCGTGGTGACTCGTGGGCCCCTCGGCGCGGACGATCTGACCGATGCGATGCTCGCGCAGCTTCCCGATGATCCAGGGACCCACGACGAAGGCGAGCAGCAGCGCCGTCACCGTCGCGCCGGCGGCGCGAAACGTGATGTAATTGAAGAGATTGAAAATGATGTGCTGGCGCGCGAGCGGCGCGAGCAAATGATAGAGCATCAGGTCAGGTAGTTGAGGACACGTTCCAAGGCGACTCCTCGTGAAGCTTTGAGCAGCACCAGCTCGTTGCCACGCAGCGCGGATTTCAGCTTCGGTCCGAGGGCGTCCGCGTCGGCCGCGGTAATCAGGCGCCCACCGAGCGCTTCCCGCAGGGACTCGAATGCGCGCGCAAACATTCCGACCGCCGCCACGAGCGCGGGTTTGCGTTGGGCGATTTCGCGTGCCGCTTCGGCGTGCAATCTTGCACTTTCCGGCCCTAACTCCAACATCGTCCCCACCACCACCACGAACGGCCGCCGCTGCCTCCGGGCCAGCCAGTCCCCCGTCTGCACCGCCCGGCGCATCGAGGCCGGGTTGGCGTTGTAGGTGTCGTCGAGCACGACCAGGTTGCCGATTTCCCGCACGTCGCCGCGCCCCTCCGGAAGCCGGAGCCCAGCCAGCGCCCGCACGGCGGCATCGTGATCGACGCCCGCCCGTTGCGCGACGGCCAGCGCGATCTGGGCGTTCTCGAGCTGATGAATGCCCAACGCCGGGAGGGTGACCCTTCCTCCAGAGTCCAGCGCGAGGCGCGGATGGCCGTCCCGATCCAGGAACCGGTCGAGCAGGGCATCGTCGGCGCTTCGTCCCCACAGCGCGGCCGGTATCACCTGCGTCCGGCGGCGCGCTTCGGGCCACATGGCGTCGGGTCCCGAGCCAAGGACGGCCACCGGGGCGCGATCCAGCAAGGACAGCTTCTCGGCCATCACGCCTTCCAGCGATCCGAAGCCCTCGACATGCGCATAGCCGATGTTCGTGATCACGGCGATCGTGGGTTCGATGATGTCGCGCATGCGCGCGATCTCGCCCGGCACGCTCGCCCCCGCCTCGACGACGAGCGCCTCGGTGTTCTCCGGCGCGCTGAGGATGGTCAGCGGAACGCCGATCAGATTGTTGAGGTTGGCGGTGGTGGCATGCACGCGATACCGCGCGCTCAACGCGGCACGAATCATCTCTTTCGTGCTCGTCTTGCCGCTCGAGCCGGTGATCGCGACAACCGGTGTCCCCTCGGGCAGGAGGCGGCGGCGCGCGCGTGCGAGCAGCCCCAGCGCCGTGAGCGTGTCATCCACCTCGAAGAAGGGCAGCCCGGCAACGGCGGGGGGGCCACGCCGGACCACGGCTGCCGTCGCCCCTCCCGCTTTCGCTTTGTCGAGGAAACTGTGGGCGTCGAACGTCTCGCCCTTGAGAGCCACAAACAGGGTGTCAGGTTGCAGGTGTCTGGTGTCGGTAGAAATGGCGCTGAACTTGAGCTGCGCGGGCGCAGGGACTCCCAGCGCCTGCGCGACCTCATCACTCGTCCACACCCGTCCGACCGTCAGACCGTCCGTCCGTCCGCCCATTCAGTTCGCCCCCAAGCTGCGCACGACTTCCCGCTCGTCGAATGGCTCCTTGGTCGTACCGACGACCTGGTAGGTCTCGTGTCCCTTGCCGGCGAGCAGGACCGTATCACCCTCGCGTGCCAGCTCGAGCGCCTGACCGATCGCGGCGCGTCGATCGACGACGCGATAGTGCTGCCGCCCGGTCATGCCGGCTTCGACGTCGTCCAGAATGCGCTCGGGATCCTCGGTGCGCGGATTGTCGGACGTCACGATCGCGATATCGGCGAGCCGCACCGCGATTTCGCCCATCGGAGCCCGCTTGCCGCGGTCGCGGTCGCCGCCGGCGCCGAATACGACAATCACCCGTCCCGACGACGACGTCACTTCCCGCACCGTTTCCAGCGCACGTTCCAGGGCGTCGGGCGTGTGCGCGTAGTCGCGCAGCACGACACACGGGTCCACGGCAATGCGCTCCATGCGGCCCGGAACCTGAGGCGCCGTGGAGAGACGTTCGGCGACAACTCGTGGCGGCACCGCCAGGCCCACCGCACAGGCCGCGACGCCCAGCGCATTCGCGACATTGAACCGCCCGAGCAACGGCAGCGCCACCGGATGACTTCCCTGCGTCGTCACCAGTGTGAAACGCGCGCCCTTCGCGTCCACGCGCACGTCCCGCGCCGTGACGTCTGCCGACTTGCCATTCGCGTCGGCCCCGAAGGTGATCCGGCGGGGCGTATGCGGCAGTCGTGCCCACGCCGGATCGTCCGCATTGATCACCGCCAGGCCGGCATCCGCCAGGTACCCGGCGAGCTTGGCCTTGGCGGCGAAATACGCGTCGAACGTCTCGTGATAATCGAGATGATCGCGAGTCAGATTCGTGAAGATCGCCGCGCGAAATACGAGCCCCTCGACGCGGCCCTGATCGAGGCTGTGGGACGAAACCTCCATGGCGACCCCGGCGGCGCCGCGATCGACCAGTGCCGCGAGCGTCGCCTGTAGATCGATGGGCCCGGGTGTCGTGAGATTCCCCGCTTCGCTTGCGACGGGCTCTCCCGCCGGATCGATGCAACCCAGCGTGCCAATCGCCCCCATCGGCCACAGCGCGCTCAACACATGCCGTGCGAGAATGACTGACGTCGTCTTCCCGTTGGTCCCCGTGACACCGATCAGCTGGAGCCGTGCCGCCGGCCGGCGATACCACGCCTCGGCGGCGAGCGCCGCGGCCCGCCGGCCGTTGCGCACCAGGATCTGCGGAATCGCCACAGGCTGGCGAGCCTCGACCAACGCCGCTGCCGCCCCGCGTGCCGCCGCTTCGGCGACGAAGGTGTGGCCGTCAAGCACCGCCCCACGGACCGCGCAGAACAGCATGCCGCGCTCGAGCCGCCGCGCGTCGGCGGTGAGGCCGGTGATCTGGGGCATGGGACTGCGGCGGGCGTCAGACGCGTCGACCAAGACGCCGGCGCGCGCCAGCGCGTCCACGACCTCCTGCAACGATCTGCTCACGGGCGCGATACGGAGCGGGGAGGCGGTTCCGCAAACACGGTGACGGTCGTCCCCGCCGTCACGTGTTCACCGGCGGCGGGCCAGGTGTGGTGAACGACGCCCCACCCTTTCACGACGACGTGGAAGCCTCGAGCGTGCAGCGTGCGGGCTGTTTCGCGCAGCGGACGACCAGTCACGTTCGGAACAATCCGGTCGGGTTGAGCCCCCACCGTGTCGGGGACGTAGGGCCATTGCACGACGTAGGGCACGACCCCATCGGGCTCGTCGAGCGGTGCGCGATCGGCGGTCGCCGCCACATTGGAGAGCCGGGCGCGATCGAGCGCAACCGTGCCCGCGGCGAGTGCCTGTTCCAGCATCGAGCGCGTGACCGGCGCGGCGGTCTGCGCCGCGAAGTAACTGCCGCGCTGCGGATTGTCGATCTTCATCACCACCACGAGCTGCGGTCGATCTGCGGGAAACAATGCCGCAAACGACGCCGTGTACTGCCCCGCCGCGTAGCGCCCGCCCACCACCCGCCGGGCCGTGCCGGTCTTTGCCGCGAGCTGGAAGTTCGCGAGGGCGGCTCGCTCACCCGTTCCACCCGGATCGACCACGCCCCGCAGCAGGTCGCGCAACTTGGCGGCGACCTCCGCCGTCACGACGCGGCGCACCGGCTCGGGCCGGTGGCGATAGACCACAGTGCCGTTGGGCGCGCGGATCTCGCGAATCAGCGTCGGCTCGAGCAGCACGCCGTCGTTCGCGATGGCGCCGTACGCCGCCGCGAGCTGAATCGGCGTCACCGCAAGCTCGTACCCGATCGCGAGGCTCGCGGAGCTGGGACGCGACCACTCGCGCGGCGGTCGTAGCCGCCCCGGCGACTCGGCGGGAAACTCGACCCCGGTCGGGGCCCCGAAGCCGAACCCGCGGAGTACTCCGTACTGCTCGTCCGGATGCAAGCGCGACGAGAACTTCACGAGCGCGATGTTGCTGGATACTCTGATCGCGTCCGCCAAGGTGAGGGATGGCAGCGGGTGCTCATCCGTGACCACGCGACCGGGCAGCCGGTAACGCCCCCCTTCTCCGGAAACGTGCTCACCCGGCCGGACGCGTTTAAAGGTGATGAGCGCCGCGGCCGCGAAGATCTTGGCGAGCGATCCCGGCTCGAAGGTTTCCGTGAACGCACTCGGCCGCATGCTGCCGTCGGCCCGCCGGGACGCCGCGGCGAGGATCTCGCCGGTTGCGGGATCGAGCATGACGACGTCGCCGCCGTCCGCCTCCATGTTATCGATCGCGTCATCGAGCGCGCGCTGCGCGATCTCTTGCAGCTCGGCATCGAGCGTGAGCACGACGTCATTGCCGGGCACGGGCTCGGCAATCACGCGCGCCGGTGATTCGTATTCGCGTCCCTCCCGATCCTTCAGCACCACCGCCGAGCCGGGCGTCCCCGCCAGCAGGGTGTCCAGTAACCGCTCGAGCCCACCGCCACCCCCGCCACCACCCCGTCCGTCCTCCCCCACCCGGCCGATCACGGCGCGCGCAAACTCGAGCGACGGATAGAAGCGCCGCATGACGGGTTCGAGATGAACGCCGCGCATGGTGCGCAGCGGCTGCACCTCGAGTGTGGTAAAGGGGCCCGCGAACCAGGCGTAGCGGCGGCGCAAACCGCGGTCCACATCGCGCGGCGCGAGCCGAAGCTGGCGCGCGATCGTCGCGGCATCGCGGGGCGGATCGCGCAGCTCGTTCGGCGCGACGCCGACATGATACGTCTCCTGGGTCAGCGCCAGGCCCAGACCGTGGCGGTCGAACAGCGTGCCACGACGCGCTTCGAGCACGACACGCTCGGTGCGCTGTGCCTTGGCGGAGGCGGCATACCTGGCTCCTTCCAGCAGCTGCACCTGTGCCGCCCGCACCACCAAGGCCAGCAGCGCGGCGCCGAGGCCGAACTCTACGACGCGAAGCCGCACGAGGGGCTTGGCCACTAGAAAGGCCGTTCTGGAGGTTCTGAAGGTGGCGCCGGAATCAGAATGATCTCCGTGTCAGCGGGCAATCGTAGTCCCAGCTTCCGGGCGCGCGGCAGCAACACAGCGCGGCTTTGCGCGGTACGCACGCGGCGGTCGAGATCGGCGCGCCGGCCCTCCAGCGACGCGCGCGCCTCACGCAGGTCCGCGAGCGCGCGTGCCGCATTGAGGGCGGACGTCTGCCGGGCGATCACGGCCCAGAGCGCCGCAAGCAACGCAACGAGCCAGAAGGCAATCCAGTGGCGGCCTCTAAACGTCATCGGCCGCCGCCGTTTGGAAGACGCGGAATTGCGCCGAGCGGGCGCGGGGATTCGCCGCGATTTCGCCGGGCTCGGGAAGAACGGGTTTCTTTGTAAGCACGCGCCCCAGGGCCCGACCGCGGCAGGTGCAGATCGGCTGGCGCGGCGGACAGATGCAGTCCCGACTCCACTCCCGAAATGCGTTCTTCACGATGCGGTCTTCACCCGAATGGTAGGTGATGACGCCCAAGCGGCCGCCCGGGACGAGCGCATCCCGAAAGACCGGCAGCGCCGCGACAAGCGTCTCGAGCTCCTCATTGACGGCGATGCGGAGGGCCTGGAACAGGCGCGCGAAATCGGGCGGACCCGAGCGCGGACCCAGGATGGCGCGGATCGCATTCACGAAATCGTCGCTGATCACGAACGGGCGGGAGAGGCGGCGCCGCACGATTTCTTTCGCCAGCGCGCGACCCCTCCGTTCGTCGGCATAGTCCGTGAAGACCGCGCTGAGTCGCTCAACCGGCCACGTATTCAGGACATCTCGTGCGCTAACTCCCTTTCCCCGTTCCCCCGTCCCCCCTCCCCCCCCTCCCCCCATGCGCATGTCGAGCGGGGCGCCAGGCCGGAACGTGAAGCCGCGCTCCAGCGTGTCGATCTGATGCGAGCTGACGCCGAGGTCCAGCAGGATGCGATCAGGATGGAACGCGCGGATCGCGGAAACGGCCGAAGGGGCGGCGAATGAAGCTTCGAGGTACTCCACGCCGGCGGTCCCAAGACGGCAGCGAGTGGCGGCGATTGCAGCGGGATCTCGATCGATGCCCAGAACTGTGGCTCCGGCCTCGCGCAGTATCTCCGCGTGACCGCCACCGCCGAGCGTCGCATCGACGGCCCGGGTGCTGGCGCTTGCCCACGCCCGCACGGCCGCGGCGAGCACGGGGATGTGGTATGGAATCGATGCGGAGCCGGAGGCTGCCGTGGGCACGCTCCATAATAAGAAACCCCCGCCGTTCATGGGCGGGGGTACGACGTCGGAAGCTCTCAGGCGGGGCTGACGGGGCTCGAACCCGCGACCTCCGGTGTGACAGACCGGCACTCTAACCAGCTGAGCTACAGCCCCAAGCCCCTCACGGAGCGCCGGAATATAGACCCGTGGTCAGGTCAATTCAACGGCGGCCGGCACTTGAAGGCGTTCTGCACCGACGGCTTAGCACGCTCGTATTGGGCGACGAAGCCGAGCATCTGGTCGGCCGTTGGCGGATGCACGCGGCGGCCGAGCAGCAGCCCCGCCTTCGTCCGCGTGAGGCGATCAAACACGGCATGCGCTTCCGGGCAGCGATTCGCACCTTTGGCTTTCGTCATCGCCTGATAAGGCGCGTTCAACGTCAGCACGGAAGAGAGCCCGTACCAGAAGCTGGCGTTGATCCGGACCTGTTGCTTCGGTCCGAGCGTGTCCGCCGGGTTCTTGGGGGCAATGATCTGGAGCAGCGTATCGAGCCAGCGGTACGCGGCGTCATACGCGCCGGCCTGCGCGAGCTTGGAGCCGCCGGTCAGCATGATCACCGCCGTAGCGAGCCGCTGCATGGAATCGGGCGACGAGAGCCCGGGCCGCAAATAGGGCTTGGCGGAATCCACTTTTTGCGCGAACGCAGTCCGCCGGATCCTCATCGTTACGCTGTCCGCTTTGGTGGTATCCCACACCGCCGCGTCGATGACTTGCTTTCCGATCTGCAAACTCGTGCCGACATCGTTCGGCTCGCGCGCCAACGCCCTCTTGTAGTAGACGAGGGCGGAATCGGCCTTGCCCGCCAGCTCGAACGCCCCCGCCCGCGCCTTAATGAAGCTGACGTTGTTCGGGAACAGGCGGATCGCGGCTTGCGTGAATTTGAGCAGGGCCTGCGTGTCGGAGACTTGTTGCGCCGCGCCGACGGCCGGTTTCAAGAACGTCGTGTCACCGCGCACCGCGCTGTCGTGATCGAACTTCGCGACCCACACGTCGAGGGCGCAGCGGAAATTCGACCCTTCGGTGCAAACCGTCAGCTTCATATCGAGCAGCTGCGCATCGCCGGGCATGACCTTCAACCCTTCGTCGAGCAACGCGATCGCACGGTCATGATGCTTCGCCTGCCGCAGGAGCTGCGCGATCTGGAGGCGCTTCTGCGTGTTGCGCGGCTCACCGCGGAGCTGCTGGATGAACGCCTCCATGGCCTTGACCGTGTCGCCCTTTTGCTGGTAGAGCTGGCCCAGGTTCTGGAGCGCGGTGCCGTTGAGCGAATCTCCCTTCAATGCACGCTCGTTCGCCGCGATCATGCTGTCCACCGGCATCCGCTGCGCCTCGTAAATCGTGGCGATGCAGAGCCACGCGCCGGTAGAATTGGGATCGATGACGAGGGCCTTCTGCGCATCCGCACGCGCGCGGGCGAACTGCCCCTTCTTCCGGTCCTCACCGCAGGCGCGGATCGGCTCGCTGATGCGCACCGTCGACGCGACCCGCTGCGCGATGGTCTCGGCCAGGGCCGCCGCTGTTCCGGGGTTGCCGTTTGTCGCGGTAAAGCGGCCGGAGATGCCGGAGCTGCCGATGTCGATCATCTGGACGTCGGCCGTCAACGTCGCGCCATTCTTCGCGAACGTGCCGGTTATATACGCGTGCACCTGGAGAAACCGGGCGAGCTGACGCGCCTGCTGATCGTCGAGCAGACCATTACACGGGAATCCAGACTGCCCGAGCGCTTCGCAGAGCTTCGCCTTGGGTACCACCAGGACTTTGCTCTTGACGAGCTGCGTGACGCGATCGCGCACGGCATCACTGACCTCGATGCTGTTAGCCGAATCGGCCGACGATGCCATGAAGGGCAATATGAGAAGTCGCTCGGTCGGCTGTTGCGGCGCGGCCAGCTGCTGCGCGGTTGCCGTCGTCGTAACGCCGAGCGTCAGAGCCACTGCGAATTGAAGCGCTCTCACGAGTTCGTTCCTCCGTTACAGGCTGCTACACCAATGGGCGAAGAGGGATTCGAACCCCCGACATCCTGCGTGTAAGGCAGGCGCTCTGAACCGCTGAGCTATTCGCCCGTGCCATTGGGGAGCGGAGGTGCTAAAGTGCCAGGCCTACGGGAAACAAAACGCAGTAGCCCAGGACGAGCAGCACCGGCGCGAGCGTCGTAGATCCTCTCGACAACAACCAGTAGCCCAGGACGAGCGACACCAGCGCTCCACCGAGAACGATGTAGTTCTTCGGTCCGAAACGCAGGCGCGAACGTGCAAGAGTTTGGTCTGCCATAAGCGGCTGGAGTCTATTCGGTAATCTCAACGTCGTCAAGCAGTTGGCTTCCATCCGCCTCTGCCTGCTCTTCCAGCGCCGCCCGCTTGCGCCGGTCGCGCTTGCGCCGCAGCGCGACCAGGGCGACGAGGAGCGCGCCGATGGCCAGCCAGAAGAACCCCATCGCGGCGAGCCACGACAGCCAGCCGTAGCGCGAGCCGACGTCGCGCTGCCAGCGCAGCTCGAAGTCGCCTTCCGTGACGTGATAGGTCGTGCGCAAAGCGGCGTCGAAGGACTCCGCCTGTGGCAGGTTCGCCAGCAAGGGTGCGAGTCCGCGCTCGCCGCCCCAACGCTCGAGCAGCAGCACCGCGGTGGCGGCGAGCGCGTAACCGGTCTCCGCGTCGCCCCGCGCCCCGCGCAACGCGCGATCGACGTCATCGAGGTCCATGCGTACGCCGCGTGCCAGCTGCCAGTTGAGCCGCAGCGCGTCGAGCCGGTCCCATTCTCGCGCCGCGACCGCGGCGTAGCCTTCCTCGAACCAGAGGGGGACGTGGCGACCGACATGCCAGCGGAGGGCGAGATGCGCGAGCTCATGACGGAGAGCGTCGGTCGGACGGTCGGACGGCCGGTCGGTCAACAACACAATCGTTCCCGCGTCCGGGAATGCCGCGCCTTCACTCCACAACGGCAAACGACCGCGGGTGAGTGAATCGTATTGCACGCGCGTCGGCGCGAGGATCAGGCGAACCGGGCGGTCGGGCAACTCACCGATGCCAGGGAAGTCGCGCGCGTGATCGGCGATTTCGGCGAGCGACGTGGCGAGTCCCTGCTGGCCCGGCCACGCAATCGCGGTGACGCGCCCAACGGTGACGGCAACGGGAAGCGGCGGGTGAGGCGAACCCTGCAGCAGCAGGGCAAGCAGCGCTATTCTCGCGGCGGCTCCTCGCCCTTGGCCACAAGCTCCAGCATCTCCTGACACTTCTTGCCCCAGGGATTGAACTTGTTCGCCTTGAAGCCGTCTTCCCAGGTGGATTTGGCCTTCGCCTGATCGCCGGCGAACCAATGTGCGCGACCCAGCTCGTAGTACGCTTCGATCAGGTTGGGACCAAGCTTGATCGTCTTCTCGAAAAAGGTCTCCGCGTCCTCGAACATCTCGCGCTGCAGATACACGAGCCCGAGATAGAAGTGCGCGTAGAGCGTCGCCTTCTTGTCATTGTCCAACCGGATCGCTTTCGACAGGTGCTCGATCGCTTCGCCGAAGATCCGCTTCTTCAAACAGATGTAGCCGACATTGATGCGCGCCAGTGAATTCGCCGGCTCCTTCATCAGGACCTTCTGGAAGGTGCCGAGGGCGTCGTCGTAATCTTCGTGCAGCATCTGCGCCCAGCCGAGCAGCGACTCGGCCTGCGTTTCCCCGGGCGAGAGCTGGAGCGCCTTGGTGAGCGCCTGGATCGCACCGGCGTGGTCGCCCAGCGAGATCAGGCTCCAGCCCTTCTCGATGAACGTGGTCGCGCCGATGTGATCGGCATGAAGCACCGGTCGCTGACCGGTGAATTCCGGGGCGGCGGCCTGCTTCGTATCCGCGGCCAGTTGCTTGTAGCGATCAACGAGCTGGCGGATGTCATCCTTGAGCTGCGTCATCTCGCCCAGTATCCCGTCGACCTTCTTGAAAAAAGCAATGATCTCGCGCTTGGCGGCCTCACGCTCGGCGTTTCCCGAGGGGCCCCCGCCCTCGAGCTGCCGCGCGATCGCATCGTATTCCCGGCGCAACGCCGCGACCGGTGATTCTGCCGTCATGTGGCTGCCTGCAGAGCAATTTTTTCCTTCGCATTGAGCAGCTTGTTCGTGTTCAATACCACGATCGTGCGGCCATTCTGCACCACGAGACCCGCGATGTATTCGGCTGCGAGGCCCTTCACGATTCCGGGCGGCGGCGTCACGGCCTGCGCCGCCACCTGCAGCACTTCGGTG
>WNGA01011430.1_pt1 | contig 18902 bp, 21 predicted proteins | sample 5400061 | NCBI WGS metagenome assembly WNGA01 (sample SAMN13153366, study PRJNA577476) | soil metagenome | isolation source: 100 cm soil or saprolite under grassland replicate 2 | place: USA:California | collected 2016-06-15 | reverse complement strand
TTGACCTTGTTCCGCATCCACCACGGCTCGAAGCCCCAGCCCATGAGGCGCAGGGTCAGCCCGTCGGCGGTGTCGATGATGATGGTTGGTCTTGGGTGGGCGCGACGTTGAAGCGCGGAGCGCCCACCAACGCCCGCGTCACCCTCAACGGCCAGACCCAGACCAGCGCCTTCGCTTTCACCCGTCCCGCCTAACACGGCCCAGGTCGCCTTCAGCGTCCAGCGCGTCACCGCGGGCCTGCCGACCCACGTCCCGTACGTAGTCGTCGACGACTGCGGCGAATGGCCGACCTTTCTCGGGGCGGGGACTGGGGTCGGGTTGTGAGAAGCAGTGAGCCTGCTTGCGCGTTGGATTCGCGCCGCGCTACGCTGGCTCCAGTAGGGAAAGGAGTCAAAGATCATGGCAGGCACGATGGTCAAGTTCCCGAGCAACGGCCGTCAGACCGACGGCTACCTGGCCACCCCGGCCTCCGGACGCGGTCCCGGTATCGTGGTGATCCAGGAGTGGTGGGGGCTGGTCGACCACATCAAGGACGTCGCCGACCGCTTCGCGGGTGAAGGCTTCGTGGCGCTCGCTCCGGACCTGTACGAGGGCAAGACGACCAAGGAGCCCGACGAGGCGGGCAAGCTGATGATGAGCATGCAGATGGACACGGCCGCCAAAGACCTGTCCGGGGCTGTCTCCTACCTCCGCGACAGCTCGGCCGCTGACCCGAAAAAGGTCGGCACGGTCGGCTTCTGCCTGGGCGGCGGGCTGTCGCTGTTCCTGGCGACCATCACTCCGGTCGATGCCTGCGTCATTTACTACGGCGTGCTGCCCGGCGCCCAGCCGGACCTGTCCAAGCTGCGGTGCCCGGTCCTGGGCCATTACGCCGAGCACGACGAGTTCGCGAGCCCTGAGAAGGCCCGCGCGCTGGAATCCGAGATCCGGGGGGGCGGCAGGCAGGTCGAGTTCCACATCTACAACGGCACCTCGCACGCGTTCTTCAACGACACCCGCGCCGACGTCTACAACGAGGCGGCAGCCAAGCAATCCTGGGACCGCACGCTGGCATTCTTCAGGCAGCAGCTGACCTAACCCCCCCGACCCCCTTCCCGGAAGGGAAGGGGGAGCACGTCGAGTAGTTCCCCCTGCCTTCAGGGAAGGGGGCTAGGGGGATAGGTTGGTAGCATGCTCGAGCCCGGATTGCTCCGCTGCGGCGGCCGCGTCCTGCGCCTTGGCCAGCGGACGCTGGTCATGGGCATCATCAATCTGACGCCCGACTCATTCTCGGGCGATGGGCTGGGCGGCGACCTCGAGGCGGCCGCGCAGCAAGGACGAGCCATGGCGGCAGCTGGCGCCGACGTACTGGACCTCGGCGGGGAGAGTACCCGCCCGGGCGCCGAATCGATCTCCGAGGACGTCGAATTGTCGCGCGCGCTGCCGGCTGTCGAGCGGCTGGCGGGTGAACTGCAGGTCCCCATCTCAATCGACACGCGTAAGGCCCGCGTGGCCCGCGTCGCCCTGGCGGCCGGCGCGGCCATCGTCAACGACGTAAGTGGCCTGGAGCACGATCCGCGCCTGGCCGAGGTAGCCGCCGAAGCCGGCGCCCCAATCGTGCTCGGCCATTGGCGCCAGCGCCGTAAAGAAGACCCGGCCGACATGGTCGAGTGGGTCGCGTCAGGCCTTCAGCAGAGCGTGGCTCGTGCTCGGGCGGCGGGCGTGCCGCGGACTCAGCTCGTGGTAGACCCGGGCCTGGGCTTCGCCAAGCGGCCGGCCTGGTCGATCGAGGTCCTGCGCAGGCTGTCGGAGCTGCGCGCCGCGGTAGGACTGCCGCTCCTGATTGGCGCCTCGCGCAAGGGGTTCATCGGCCAGGTCCTGGACCGCCAGGTCGGCGAGCGGCTGGAGGGCTCGCTGGCCGCGGCCGTCCTGGCCGTTCGAGGAGGCGCGGATATCGTCCGCGTGCACGACGTTCCGCAGACCGTGCGCGCTGTGCAGATGGCCGATGCCATCGTCCAAGGCTGGAGCGAGGACCCTCAGACGTGGACGCCCGTCTACCTGGGTCTCGGCGCCAACCTCGGCGACCGAGCGGCCAACCTCGCGGCGGCGATCCACATGCTGGCCGAACGCCCGGGCGTCCGCGTGATACGCCGCTCCAGCTTGTACGAGACGAGCCCGGTCGGGCCGGATGGCCAACCCGACTTCTTGAACAGCGTCCTCGAGGCCGAGACCACTCTGGGACCGCTCGACCTGCTCGCGAGCCTCAAACAGATCGAGCGCGCCCTCGGCCGGCAGCCCGGCCCGCGCTGGGGGCCTCGCCCGATCGACCTCGACATCCTGCTCTTCGGCGAGCGGCAGATCTCAAGCCCCGATCTGACCGTCCCCCACCCCCGGCTGTGGGACCGTCTGTTCGTGCTGGAGCCGCTTGCCGAGCTGGCGCCCGATCTGCCGGCTCCAGACGGCGCAACCCTGGCGACGTGGGTCGCGGACCGCCGCGACCCGCGAGCCGTGCGTCCGCTCGGGTGGTGAAGGATTGGAGGCCCCAACTCACCTCGTCCAGCGGGCGGCCGACGTGATCAGCCGACCGGCGGCGCTGTGGAGCAGGCTGTCGACCCGATACGCGGCGGCGACCTGCTGAGTGCCGATCGAGTACGTGGGGTAGACGTGCATCGCGGCGCTCAGGTCGCCAAAACTGAGGCCTCGCTCCATGGCCAGCACGAATTCATGGATCATCTCGCCCGCCCGGGCTGCGACGATGTGCGCGCCCAGCATCTCGCCGCCGGACTTGTGGACCACCTTGATGAAACCGCGGCGGTCCTCTTCGGCCTGGGCGCGATCGATCCGCTCGATCGGCCAGCGCGTCACCTGGACGTCTTGAGCGTGTCTCTCGCGCGCCTCGGGCTCGGTCAGGCCGACACGAGCAACCTCGGGATCGGTAAAGATGGTCCACGGCACGTGCTCCAGAACCCCGTTTCCCCGACCGGGCAGGAGCGCATTGCGCACCGCCACGTAGCCCTGCATGGCGGCGTAGTGAGTGAACTGGTGCGCGCCGAGGACGTCGCCGCAGGCGAAGATGTGGTCCTGGTTGGTCCGCAAGTAGCTATCGACGGGGATGCCGCGTGGGCCATAGGCGACGCCCGCCCTCTCGAGATCGAGCCCTTCGACGTTGGCCTTGCGCCCAGCCGCCACCAGCAACGCGTCGCCCTCGACCCGCTCGCCGCCCGCGCTCACGACGATTCGCCCGTCGACTCTCTCGACCCGGTCCAGCTCGGTCCCGAGATGAAAGCGCACTCCCTCGTCGCGCAGGATCTCGGCCAGCACATTAGAGCAATCGGGATCGGCCATGGACAGCAGCCGCTTCGAGCGCTGGAACATCGTCACCTCGGAGCCGAGGCGGCGGAAGGTCTGGCCCATCTCCATGCCGATGGGGCCAGCCCCCAGGACAAGCAAGTGCGCCGGCAGCACGGTCATGTGAAACAGGTCGTCGTAGGTCAGGAATCCGACGTCGGCCAGTCCGGGAACCGGTGGCACGGCCGCGCGGGAGCCCGTGCAGACGATGAACCGCTTGCCAGATAGGGTCCGCTGGCCGGCCTGGACGGCGTGCGCGTCGAGGAACCGCGCCTCGCCGATGACGACGTCGATGCCCTGGCCGGCCAGCGCCTCCACGCTCTCGAACTCGTAGACGCGCTCGATGACTTCCTGGACGTGAGCGGTGACCCGGCCCAGGTCAACCGTCGGTCGATATGGCTCCAGCCCGTAGTCGGCGGCGCGCCGCATGTCCCAGGCCACCCTGGCGACCTTGATCAGCGCCTTGCTCGGGACACAGCCGGTGTACAGGCAGTCGCCGCCCGGCCGGTACTTCTCGACGAGCGCGACTCGAGCCCCGAGCTTGACAGCCAGGGGCGCCGCGGACAGGCCACCTGAACCTGCCCCGATCACGATCAGGTCGTACTCGTCTGCCATCTACGCCAACCCACAAAGAACGGGTCTCATACATGCTACGTCAAACGGGTGGTGCTGGATGCCCGGCGCCTAGCCGTGGGGCGGACGCCGCGACCGGTAGTGAACGACGGCCGCGGTCGCCGTCCAGACGGCCAACCAGGCCGCCCCGAAGACCGCGAGCACGGCCACATGGTCGAGCAGGTTGTCCGTGTCGATCCTGCCAAACAGGATGAACCGGAAGGCCAGTACGATCGCGTACAGGATGGCGCCGACTCGGAACGCGAGCTTGACGCGCTCGCGGGCGAAGAGGATGCCGAGCAGCAGCAGGATCGCGACGGTCAGGAATAGGGCGGAGCGCATCGCCTGGCCGGTGCCCTAGAAAGCCAGCCGGGCGAACAAGCGACTACAGCCGAGGCCTTTCAAAGAGAGCACACGGGCGTTGGCAAAATACGGGAAGTCGTAGTCGGTCATCTCGCCGGCTCGTTTGCCCGGGACCGGCAAGAGCCGGCAAGTCAGCGGCTTGCCCAGCGTTACGGCCAGCGACGCGACGTCCAGGGCGATCCCAGCCAGCTCTTCCTCTGACGCGTCGCCTGGCAAAGGCACGGTGTCCAGCCCGGTCCCACAGACAGCGGAATAGAGCAGCAGCTCGGCCCAGGATAGAAGCCCCTCAGAGGCGCGCGCGGCCAGGACTGAGTCTTCCAGGACGGGCAGCATCAGTCCGGAGAATCCGGCCTGTTTCAATGGCAGCGCCTTGATCATCCGCGTGAGCGCGGCCGCGGCGGCCAGCGTGCCAACGGCGCCAACGGCGTCGGCGCCGAGGTCCTCCAGCATGCCGCCAGCGCTGATGTCGTCTGATGGGAAGGGGGCCGGGGTGAGGTCAGCCCCGGCGTAGACCACCCCAAACTCGGATTCCAGAGCGAGCGCCTCGCGCTCGAGCGCGGCGACCGCCTCGCCCATGGCCTCGCCCAGCCGTCGCTCTAGCTCCACCAGGCCGCCCGGCGGGCCGAACACGGAACGCACCAGATCGGCCGCCTCGAGGCCGAGCGAGAAGCGCGGCGGCCCGCCAGCGTGGTAAGCGGCGGGGAAGAACGGGATGCCGGGCGGACACTCCGATACCGTGCCGAAGCGAAAGTTGCCGAAGCCCATTTCCGTCTCGGCCGCCAGCCTGGCCACGACTCGGCCGGCCGCTTGAGCCGCCGTCCCGTAGAGCACGCCGCCGGAGGCCGTCTCGATCGAGGCCGAGACAATCTCGGTCGAGCCGATCAGCTCGGGCAGGGCCTCCGCGTGCGCGCTAGCCGCGCTCGCGGGCAGTCGACTCCAGCGAATCGGTCCGAGCGAGACGTAACCCACCGCCTCATCGCGACAGGTCGATTCCAGGTCGCGTGCCATCTCGAGCGTCCAGCGCGGGACAGCCTCAGACCGCAGCTCGGCGAACGGTGAGAGCGCCACGCGAGTCGTCTGTACCTCGACTCCGGCCGCCTCGAACCTGAGCTTGGCCTGGCCCAGAAACCGCCCAGCGTGCTGGATGGCTTGTGCATCCAGCGGCCAGGCCGCGTCCAGACCCAGAGTCACCGAACGGATCCGCACCGAAACCGCTCACCAAACGCGAACATTCTTAGGTTGTCAGCCGCCGCGCCCGTTCGCCCAAGCTTAGCGATGATCGGATTTCCGTTCAAGCGCTGCCTCGGCGGAGCAGTGGCGGATCGTCCGAAAACAGAATTAGAATGCGGACGGAGGGCACGTTCGGCCGAGAACGGCCCAGTTGGGTCAACGAATGGCGTCGCACGTAAGCGAAAGAGGGCAGATCACGATTGACCGACGGGCGCGTGAGGCACTCAGCGTCAAGCCCGGCATGAAAGCCGTACAGGTTGTTGTCGATGACCACCTGGAAGTGTACTTCCTGCCGCCTCGACACCGGCGTTCCGTTTTTGGGGTGCTGCCGCCGAAGCAGGCCGTGTCCGCCGAAGACTGGGAAGCGACCCGGGAACGCGCCGCCGACTCGATTGCCGAGGAGGCATGATGCTGAAAGCTCCCGAGCTGCTTCGAGTACTTGATACAAGCGTTATCGTTCGCTACCTGTCGAACGATCTGCCGGCCCTCGCGGCGCGGGCTCGTGCGCTAATCGAATCTGACGCCGCGCTTGGGATCACAGCGGTAGCGCTCTTGGAGGCCGTGTTCGTCCTGCGCCGGGCGCCGTATGATTACGCTCGGGAAGCCGTCGTGGACGCCCTCGTCGACCTGCTCCAACGGCAGAACATTCGTGGGGTCGGCGTCGACTCCGAGGAGGCCGCGCTGGCTTTGCTCCTGTGCCGGCCGTCGTCCGCCGTCAACTTCGGCGACGCGCTCATCGCGGCAACCGCCCGTTCTGCCGGACTCACGGAGGGATACTCGTTCGACGCGAGATTCGGGCGGGCGGGACTCTCCGCGTCGTCCCCATAGCGGAGAGACGGCCTAAGTCGAAGGGACTTGGGATGCGCTTTGATCCGAATCTCTCGAAGGACGAGGTCCTCCAGGCGCTCGAGGAGGACGCCCGAGCGACGTGGGGCGAGGCCCGACTGCCTGAGCTCCGGGCATCGCTCGAGACGACCGCCTCGGCGCTCTGGCTGATCGCCCAAGAAGAGCTCGAGCCGATCGACCTCGAGCCCTGAGACGCAATGGCGGAGCTGCACGAGCTCACCGCGACCGAGGCCGCCGAACGGATCCGGCGGAGGCAACTGTCGCCGGTCGAGGTGGTCCAGGCCCTGCTCGCTAGGATCGAGCGCCTGGAGCCCGAGCTGTGCGCGTGGGTAACACTGGACGCCGAGGGCGCGCTGGCCGCGGCCCGCGGGGCCGAGAAGATGGCCGCCAGGCGCGACGCCGAGCTCGGCCCGCTGCATGGCGTTCCGGTCGGGCTCAAGGACATCTACTACACCAAAGGGCTGCGGACGACGGCCTGCTTCCCGCCCCTCGCCGACTTCGTACCCGACCGCGATGCCGTGAGCGTGGCCAGGCTGCGGGCAGCGGGCGCGATTGTCCTGGGGAAGACGGTCACCACCCAGTTCGCGTACTCCGACCCGCCGCCCACCAAGAATCCCTGGCGGGCCGACCGCACGCCCGGTGGGTCGAGCAGCGGCTCGGCGGCGGCTGTCGCGGCGCGGATGGTGCCTCTGGCCATCGGCAGCCAGACGGCTGGGTCGATTCTCAGGCCAGCCGCCTACTGCGGCGTCGTCGGTCTCAAACCAACCTACGGTCGGGTAAGCCGCCGCGACGTGATGCCGCTGGCCTGGAGCCTGGACCACGTCGGCCCGATCGCGAGATCTGTCGCCGACGTGGCGCTGACGCTTCAGGCCATCGCCGGGCATGACCCAGCGGACCCCGGCTCGGCGCGCCGCGCCGTGCCCAACTTTCGGGCTGCGCTTGGCGTCCGCGCCCGGCCGCCCCGCCTCGGGCTGCTGCCCGAATTCCTGGAACGGGCCCAATCGGAGGTACGCGCTCACGGCGAGCGGGTCGCTCGGCGTCTCGCCGAGGCCGGGGCCAGCGTCCGCGAGCTGCGCCTGCCGGCCTCTGTCGAACTGTTTCTGGCCGTCCACCGCGTGACGATGCAGGCCGAGGCCGCGGCCGTCCACAGGTTGGGGATCGCCAGGTGGGCCGACCAGTACAGGCCGCGCATTCGAGCGGAGGCGATGGTCGGCCAGCTCATCCCCGCCCCAGCCTACCTACACGCCCAGCGGTTGCGGCGCCGACTGCGCCAGGCTATCGAGCCGCTGTTCGACGGCCTCGACGGCCTGCTGTTGCCGACCGCCTCAAACGTTGCGCCAGCCCCCGACACGACCGGCGACCCGTCGTTCCAGGCCCCGTGGTCGCTCATGGGCCTGCCCTCGATCAGCCTGCCCAGCGGCCTGAGCGCGGATGGTCTCCCGTTCGGCGCCCAGCTCGTGGGGTCTAGATTCGCTGAGCGTCGCCTGTTGCGCACGGCGGCCTGGTGCGAATCGACATTCGACTTCCAGGCCCAGCCTGACCTGTAGGGGCCCACCCTGCGTGCGCCTCGGGCGGACACGCGGGTCCGCCCCTACCAGGGCTGCGCGTGCCCTTATGCCCGGGGCAGGTGGGCGATGAACAGCTCGAGGGCGAGCTCGGGCTCGGCCTCGCCGGTCTTGATGGCCAGATCGCTCTTGAGCAGCAGCTGCAGGGCCGCCTCGAGCTGGTCGACGCGGTAGCCACGCGCCTGGCGCTCGATCTTCTCGGCTTGAAACGGATGGACGCCCAGCTGACGCTGGAGCTCCAGGCCGTAATAGCCCTGGTCCAGCAGCTCCCGGGCCTGGACGAGGCGCCTGAACGCCAGGCCGATCTGCGGCAGGATCGCCTCGGGTCGCTCGCCACGCTGGAAGTTGGACCGCAACAGCGCCAGGGCCCGCCCGCGCTCGCCATCGGCGATGGCGTCGATCAGACGGAACACCGTCACGTCGGGCGTGGCGGCGAGCAGCTCGACATCCTCTACGTTGATCGCGCGGCCGTCCGCGTAGGTCACCAGCTTGCGGACCTCGTTGTCGAGCAAACCCAGATCCTCAGGGGCGAGCTGGGCGAGCTGGCGCGCGGCCGCCAATTCCATCCTGCCGCCGTGATGTCTCACGCGTCGCTCGATCCACCTGACCAGCTCGTACGGGCGTGGGCGCTCGTACGCCCGGATGTGGGCCCGCTCGGCCGAGATGTGGTCGGCCACCAAGGCCGGGTCTAGCTGGTCCTCGACGAACACGAGCGCGGTAGTCGGGGGCACGATCGACAGGTAGCGCAGCAGCTCCCGCAACGACGCGGCCTGATCGGCCGTCTCGGGCTGGCCAGGCTCGGCGGTTCGGGCTGCCCGGCCGCGTCGTCCAGCTGACCTCGCCGAGCCAGCCAGCCGGCCGATCAGACCCTCGACCACGACGAGCCGACGCTCGGCCATGAATGGCAGCGTATCGGCCACCGCCCGAACGTCGGCGACACCGAACTCTCTGCCCGACAGCTCGGACAGGTTGTACTCGCCGCATGGCTCGGCCAGCATGCGGCGCTTCAGTCCGCGGACCTGCTCGTCGCGGGTAAAGCGGTCCGAGCCGTACAGGACGTAGATGAGGCCCGGTTTCACGCCGTCGGCGCGCCCAGGATTCGCCAGGGGTGGGTGTACACGTTCATGCTGGCCGAGCGGATGTAGCCGATGACGGTGATGTTGAGCAGCTCCGCCATCGTGATGGCCAGCTGGGTCGGCGACGTACGTGACCCGACGATCGGCACCCCCATGATCGCCGCCTTGAGGAGCATCTCCGACGAGATGCGACCCGAGGCAATAATCACGCGCCCGGCAGTGGCGATGCCTCGCAGCAGGCACTCGCCCTCGATCTTGTCGAGCGTGTTGTGGCGGCCGATGTCCTCGGCCACCACCAGGACCTCGCCGGCGGAGTCGGCGAGCAGTGACGTGTGGACGCCGCCGGACTTGCGATACAGATGGGCGTGCTCATGCAGCTGGCGCAACAGCCCGTAGACTCGACCAGGCTCGATTCGGACCAGGCCGTCGGCAACACGAAACCGCTGCAGCTCTTCCAGATAGAGGCCGAAGCTCATCCCGCCCGTGCAGCCAGAGGTAATGATCTTGCGCTTCGGTACCTCCAGCAGGCGGCGTCCCAGGCGCACCTCGGCCACCCGGTCCTCCAGACACACCCGCGCGCAGTCGACGTCGTCGACGGTCTCGATCAAGCCCTCGAGGTACAGAAAGCCTACCACCAGGGCGTTCAACTGGTGGGGCGAGCACATCAACTGGACAAGCTCCTGTCCATCGACGAAGATGGTCAGGCGAATCTCGGCGATGACCGCTTCCTCCACCGCCTGGCCAGTATCTGCCCGAAAGCGCACGTAGCGCCGCGGAATGACCGCCGCCGGCGTTTCGAGCTCCAATCGCGAGTCGCTAATCGCCAGCCCTTCGCCGCTCGCCACTCGCGACCCTTCGCTCCGCTCGAGGGCGGGCTCGCTACTCGCGACTCGTATGTCAGTCGTCATAGTCGTCGCCTTCGGCGCCGAGCAGCTCGAGCCGGAAGCCAGGCTCGGGCGGACGGACGTAACCTCGCTCGCGGGCCGCGGCGTCCAGGGCGGTGGTGGCAAGCTCGGCGAGCGCGAGCGCTTCCCACTGAAACGGGACGTCGATCTCCCGCGCTTTCAGATACCCGCGGCAGGCCCGACAGCCCTGAACCCACCAGCCGGCCCAGGCGAGCTCGCTCTCATTCTGGGAGAGAACGCGTGCGCTTCGCGGGGCTTCGACGTGAAGCGACTCGATGTCGTCGCTGGAACAGAACGGGCAGCCGCATCGGCTGGCCGGCCAGGCGACGCCGCACCGCGGGCAGCGGAGCAGGCGGTCTCGCCCTCGCCCTCCCGCCAGCAGCTCGACCAGGCCGGCCCAGGCCCCACAAACCGGGCAGTATCCGTGCACCCAGTCGGACGACCGTACAACTCGCACTAGCTGCTCGGCGTACGCGCGCAGGACCGGGCGGGCGCACAGGTCGAAGAGGGTCGCCACCAGCTCCGCGTCCAGCCCAGCTTCGACCGCGAGCTGCTCGACGTGCTCGGGATGATTGGCCAGCGCCTCGGCCACGGCGTGCTCTACGTGAAAGTGGTGCCGATGGACGGCATCGGAGAGCGCGTCGGCCTGCCGCGCGAGATCGGGGCGTGCGCGCATGGCCCCGAGCAGACGGTCAAAGAGGTCGCGGAGGAAGCGGGCATCCAGGTAGACGTCCTCGGCGTGCAGGAGCGGCATTCCGCGAGCCAGCTTGTCGCGAGCCCGCGGCTCGGGCAGCACGATCCTGCGCGTCGGACTGGGCCCGACGAGCGTGCAGTCCACGAGCGCCCGCTGTAACGCGGGCGCGCCTGCAAGCCCGCCACCGACCGCGGCTAGCCCTCCCATGCGCCTATCGAGCACGATGTGTCCGCCTTCTCGCTCCAGATTCTACCAGCCGTGGAGAGGCCCTCACCCCCTTGCCCCCTCTCCCAAGCCTGGGAGAGGCCCTCACCCCCTTGCCCCCTCTCCCAAGCCTGGGAGAGGGGTTGGGTGAGGGGCGGGCGGTACAATTCGTGCCTTCGGAGGAATCGATGGCGGGAGAGGACACGCCCGAACGGTCTCGGCTCGCTCATCCGCTGGTGCTGATCGTGCTGGACGGCTGGGGCTGCGCGCCGCCCGGGCCGAGCAACGCGCTCACCGTGGCCCAAACGCCAACGATGGACCGCCTCTGGAAGACGTGCCCTCACACGACGGTAGAGGCGTCTGGGGCAGCCGTGGGGCTGCCGGCGGGGCAGATCGGCAACTCCGAAGTTGGCCACATCAACATCGGGGCAGGTTACACGGTGCTCCAAGACCTTCCTCGCATCGACTACGAGATCGGGAACGGGAGATTCTTCGAGAATCGAGCCCTGGTCGGGGCGGTCGAGTACGTCAGGATGGCCAGAGGCCGCCTTCCAAGGCACCCGGCGGCTCGCCCGATCCACTGCCTGGCGCTGGTCGAGCTGGCGCGGCGGCACGAGGTGACCGACGTGCAGATCCATACCTTTCTGGACGGCCGCGACGTGCCACCCCGCCAGGCGCTGGAAGACCTCGAGCGACTGGAGGAAGCTCTGGCCGGCCAGGGTAGCGCCCGTGTCGCGACGGTCATCGGCCGCTACTACGCGATGGACCGTGACAGGCGCTGGGATCGAACTGCCGCCGCCTACCTGGCGCTCGTGCTGGGCAAAGGCGAGCGCGCCGATTCGGCGACTGAAGCCGTGCGCAGGGCCTACGCTCAGGACGTCGGCGACGAGTTCGTCCGCCCGACCATCATCGGCGACCCGGCTGCGGGGCGCATCCACGACGACGATGCCGTCATCTTCTTCAACTTCCGGGCCGACCGGGCGCGCCAGCTGACGCGGGCATTCGTCGCGCCCGACTTCGACGCATTCGAACGCCCGTCGTGGCCGCACCTGCTGTACTTTGTCACGTTCGCGCGATACGAGGATGACATGCCCGTGACGGCGGTCGCGTTCCCCCCGACGCTCGTCGAGGCCCCGCTGGCGAAAGTGATGGCCGACGCCGGCCTGCGGCAACTTCACGTCGCCGAGACGGAGAAGTACGCCCATGTGACCTACTTCCTCAACGGCGGCTGGGAGACGCCGTTCGAGGGCGAAGACCGAGCGCTGGTCGCGTCCCCAAAGGTCGCCACGTACGACCTGCAGCCCGAGATGAGCGCCCAGGGCGTGGCCGAGCGAGCCGCGGCCGGCATTCGGGACGGCTACGACTTCGTGGCGGTCAACTTCGCGAACCCGGACATGGTCGGCCACAGCGGGGTGATGGAAGCGGCGGTCCGGGCCGCCGAGAAGGTCGACCAGGCCGTTGGGCTGGTCGTCAGCGCCGCGCTGGAGGCGGGCGGGGTGGCCATCGTCACGGCCGACCACGGAAACGCCGAGGAGATGATCGACCCGCAGACGGGCGAGCCCAAGACCGCCCACACCACCAACCCTGTTCCCGTCATCGTGGCCGGGGCCAGAGGCGTCGAAGCGCTCCGCTCGGGCGGCCGCCTGTCTGACGTCGCGCCGACGGCCCTCGAGCTGCTCGGCCTGCCGCCCCCGCCCGCGATGACCGCGGCCAGCCTGCTCGTGCCCAGCCTGCCCTCGAGCGAAGCGAAGGGCCTGCCCTCGAGCGAAGCGAAGGGTCGCGAGCCTGGTAGAGAGCCGTGACTCGACGCTCCATGGTTCAAGCTGGCGGGCACACCGACCTGGGCTCTACGCTCAACCTGATCGTGCTGGGCGCCGTTCAGATGCTCCGAGGCGATGCCGGTGCCGTGGCGCTGTGGAGCGAGGAGGAGCAGCGACTGACGATCGAGGCAAGCTACGGCCTGGACGAGCGCACGCTGTCCTCGCTGCACCCGCGGCTCGACCGCGTGATCCTGGAAAACCTGGGGCGGGTCGGGGAGATGGTTTCTCTGGTCTGGGTCCCGCCCAGGGGGACGTGGGCCTCGCGCCAGCGGCTGGAGCAGATCCTGGCCCTGCCGCTGACCAATCGGGCGGACAGGCTGGTCGGCGTCATCTACGTGTTCCGCCACCCGTCAGCGCAGCGCTTCGAGCCGCGTGACCTGGAGCTGCTCGGCCTGTTCGCTCGCCAGGCCGCCACCGGCATTGATCAGGCGCGCCTGGCGGCGGCGACCATGGCCGAAAAGAGCCGCCTCGAGGCGATGCAGTCCTCCTTCATCTCGGTCGTCAGCCATGAGCTCCAGACGCCAGTCGCCATCATCAAGGCCTACGCCGGGACACTGGCGCGTCCCGACGCCCCCTGGAGCTGCGAGACGGTCACCCGCATCGCCCACACCATCGAGGAGGAGTGCGACCGCCTGTATCGGCTCATCGCGGACCTCCTGGATCTGTCCCGCATTCAGGCCGGGCGGGTGGCGATGTCGATCGGCCCGGTCGACCTGGCCGACCTGGCCGAAAGTGTCGCCGAGCGGAATCGGACGCTCTCGCCGACCCACAACATCACCACCGACTTCCCGCCCGACTTCCCGATCATTCAGGGTGACCTCGAAAAGCTCCGCCAGGCGCTGGCCAACCTGGTCGACAACGCCATCAAGTACTCGCCGCCGGACAGCCCGATCGTCATCGGCGGGCGAGTCGAGCCGGAGCACGTGGTGCTGTCGGTCAGTGACAAGGGGATCGGCATTCCGCCGGACCAGCGCGACCTCGTGTTCGAGCGCTTCCACCGAGCGGACACCCGTCTCAGCCGGACCACCAAGGGGGTGGGCCTGGGCCTCTACATCTGTAAGGTGATCGTCGAGGCACACGGGGGCGAGATCTGGGTCGAGTCGCCTGGTCCTGACCAGGGCAGCACGTTCTTCATCCGGCTGCCCAGGAAATGAAGAAGAAGAGTTAGCGCGCAAGGTAGCGTGCTGTCGACAGCCCTCAAAGACGAGCGGGAACGAGTCGCGCTAGACTGTGGCTGACCCAGCGTTCTGACGAGGAGGGTGGCGTGGAAGCAAAGGAAGCGATCAGAGGGCTCCTCGATCGACTGCCTGACGATTGCAGCGTCGAGGACGTCCTGTACCACCTGTACGTTCTGCAAGCCGTCGAGCGCGGTCAGGCGGACGTCGCCGCCGGGCGAACCATCCCCCACGAGGAAGTTGACAAGGCCCTGCGGCGGAAATGGCTACGCGGCGGCGAAGGGTAGTCTGGACCGACCAGGCTCGCTGGATGCTCGACGATGCCGTCGCCTATATCGCCCGAGACTCGCCCCCCGCTGCTGAGCGCCTGCTCGTCCTCGCTTTAGACGCAGCGTCCTCCCTTGACTCCTTGAGTGGGCGTGGACGTATCGTTCCTGAATTCGACCAACCGAGTGTGCGCGAGCTTTTCGTGCAGCGATACCGGCTGCTCTATGAAGTAACGCCGGACGAAGTCCATATCTTGGCGTTCCTTCACGGGGCGCGTGACCTGACACGCTGGCGGCCGGAAGGCTGACGGCCTTCAGGCTAACGACGCAGAATGCTGAGGTTCCCGGCGGACGCGGGCGCGCCTACCGTACTAGCCGCGCTTGAGCGCGGAAACTTTTTGCGTTTGAGTCAAGTTTTAGAGCGGCGACGAGGTGTGCGGTCGCGGTGCGTTGGTCAATGGCAGCCTCCAAGTCGTGGCAGAGTCGGGCGAGCTTTGGGTCCGGTCCCGTTGGGCTGAGGGCGGTCAAGCCCGGGCGGAACAAGCGGTTGTAGCTCGGCGTGGAGAAAAGCGCAGTGCGTAAGCCGTGTGGGGTTACGCGATAACGGTGGGTGCCAGGCAAGCGCTCGATCAAGCCGTGCAGGCGCAAGCGGCGCAGACGGTAGCTGGTCCGCCCCCGGGGTCATGGCGCTGAGGGGAAGCCCCATCAGGGGAGCTAGCCGCTCTCGGAACTCGCGGTTCGTAAACCCATGGGGGAGGAAGGCGAAGAGCACCAGCACGCTGAAGAGGGCTTGCACCCAGGCGTCCGCAAAGCGGAGCGCTGAAGTCCGCTGTGCGCCCACCTGCTGCGGGTCGTTCACCCGCTGGAACCGGTATTCGCCCATCGTGCAGTCGTGGCTGGTTCGTTGGACGTCCAGCAGACGTCGGTTGGCGGAGAACCCGACCTCCCGGAGTGCGGGCAGGTTCCCAGCCGCTTGCCGATGGCGAAGTCTTCGGTGTCGTTGATCGTTGTTTCCATCCGCAGCGCTCGGCCTTTCTTGTGGTACTGCTTGATGCGGGTGTGCTTGTAGTCCACATGCAGACTGGGGACCACCCCATCGGTGATCACCCGGGTTCGAAACCGCCCGAGGGTTCGCTTGCTCACCCGACGGGTAAAGACCAGTTGGACCTGGTCCGGCCGACCCAGGTCCAGGTTCTCGCGAATGACTCCTTCGAAGAAGATCCGTCCCGAGACCGGTCGGTCGAGCACCTGGGTGAGCAAGAAGTCCGCCTGCAGGATGGAGAGGTCACAGCGATAGCCCGCCTGTCGGTCCTCCGCGCTAAAGCGGTGCGGAAGCAGCGCCAGCCACTTTCGGAACCGCCTTGAGGTACATGCGGTCGATCCCCTCGATCTTCAGCATCACGTGCTCACGCAGAATGTCGGCCACGCTCGGTGCTACACTCATCTTGGCTCCGGTTGATCGGGCTGTCCCTCGAGGACACCCGCCGCCTTCGGGCGGCATCATGATCGGTGGCCGGTTCTACCGGACCCCGTTTTGTCCCGTCAACCGGAGCTCTCTTTTTCTGCGATCGCTCGCCACAGATACAACTCGTCGGGGCGGGGCAGAGCCCCGTTACCTCTTCACTCTTAATTCTTTATTTTCTTCATTCTTCATTCCCGAGGGCGGGCCGGCCTGATAGGCCTGGAACAGCCGGCCCCAGGGAGAGCCGTGCAGCCAGGCCTCGAAGACGCGCCGGTCGCGCAGCGGCCAGCGATAGTAGTCGTGATAAATCTCGGAGCCGAGGACGAAGACGTTCACGAGCGGGGTGCGGAAGAAGAGGCGCTGTATGCCGCGCAGCGGCCCGAACCAGAGCAGATCGCCGACCCGGCTGGCGACGTTGTCGCCGACCCTGAAGCCCCAGCTCTCACCGCTGACGTCGGCGCCGACGACCTCGATCGACCTGACGTCGCCGCAGCCCAGGCCGCGCTCGTGAGCCAGCCGGATGTAGCCGATGCTTAGTGGCTCAAACCCCATCAGTCTGGCCGCCACGGCGTCGATTGCCACCTGGTCGCCGGAGGCCAGGATGACGTTCTTGGTCTTCGGCCGCATGGTCCGAGGGCCCGGCCCGTCGCCCGCGGTCGTCCCATCCATGACCGCGAAGATGCCCGAGTGGATCTCCTTCTGGATGGCCAGCAGGTCGACCAGCGTCTCGTGTATCCAGCTATGGGTGTAATGCCGCCTGGTGTTGAGCAGGCCGCCGAAGGCGTTCTTCATCGCCCCGGTCGTGGTGGTGTAGATGTGGCACTTGACGGTCGGGAGGTGGACGATGTTCTTCTGGAAGAAGAAGTCCGGGACGTAGATGCCCTCTGGGTAGATTCGGTCCAGCGCCAGCATGGGTGCCTTTGGCTCGTAACGCACCCAACGCATGTCGCGGGGCTCGAAGTTGTAGCGGACGGGGACGTCGTAGGCTCGAAAGATCGGCACGTAGTGGTTGAGGTCCTCGCCCTTGAACGCGTCCGTGACCACGGTCTTGTTCTGGACGCAGACCAGGTCGGCATAGCCTCGTGCGCGCAGTCCCCTGATGGTGCCCTCGAGCTGCCAGGGTGTGGTGTTGGCGCCAGGGAACGGGAAATGCCAGGAGATGTTGTCCTTGAGAATGGTCGTCGCGCTCGGGTCGAGGTGCTCTCGCGCCCCGGCCAGCTCGAAGAGCCGATCGTAGTCGTCCATGACCGTGTCGGGGCTGGTTCGGAGGACGGCGACCTTCGGGTTTGACATCACATCCACCGGTTAGCGTTGTACATTCTGTCGTGAACTATGGCACACGCGAACGGGCAGGTGCAGCCAGCTCAGTGGTGGTCATAGTCGGTGGGAGGTGGCGACCTGAGTTGCCTGCCGCCTACCATCTACCACCTACCACCTACCACCTACCACCTACCACCTACCTACGATGGCTGTCTCCAAGCGCCGCGTCCTGCTGGTCGACGACGAGCCCCGCATCCTCGACCCGGTCAGGATGAACCTCGAGCTCGAGGGCTTCGAGGTCTACGAGGCCAACACCGGGCTCGAGGCGCTCGACAAGATCCGCCGCGTCATGCCAGACCTCGTCGTCCTCGACGTCATGATGCCGGAGATGGACGGCTTCGAGACGCTCCGTGAGCTGCGCCGCTTCTCGACCGTGCCGGTCATCATGCTGACGGTCAAGGCGGACGAGCGCGACGTGGCGCGCGGCCTGGAGTTAGGCGCCGACGATTACGTTGCCAAGCCGTTCAGCCAGGTGGTCCTGGTGGCTCGGGTCAAAGCGGTACTGCGGCGGGCAGAGCTGCCACCCCCGACGCCCCGCAAGACGATCGTCGTGGACGACCGGCTGAGCATCGACTTCGAGCGTCGCGAGGTCGTGGTCGACGGCCAGCAGGTCCAGCTTCGACCCACCGAGTTCCGACTGCTCTACCACCTGGTGAGCAATCCAGGCGTGGTCCTCAGCCACGAGACCCTGCTGTCGAGGGTGTGGGGCCCGGAGTATCGCGACGCCAGCCACTACCTGCGCCTGTACATCAACTACCTTCGCCAGAAGATCGAGCCTAACCCCGCCAGCCCGACCTACATCCTCACCGAGCGCGGGGTTGGCTACCGGTTCGTCGACTACGCGCGAGAGAAGCGCTGAGCCTTCAACCGCTCCTGGTTACCTAGCGAACCCTGTTGCTTCCGAACTAGCGTCAGATGGACAATGGATGGTGCAGGGCTGCGCAGCCGAAGGCGGGCAATCCGTTCCTTACAGAAACGGATTGCCGAGCACCTGGAGAAGTTGGAGCGGAATCCGAATGCACGCGCGGCTCCGCATTGGCGGCGGGAGATCGAGGCGCGGGTCCGGCACGTTGAAGCGCACGAAAGGAGACTCAGTGGTGGTCGAACCGAGTCTGGTTGACCTCGACCTGCAGAAGGCCCACGCCGTAGTCGAGCGACTGAAGGAGCTTGGTTATCGAGACGAGCCAATCGTCGGACGTCTCAGCGCTGACCTCAGCGACCTCTACGCCGGGGCCACCCGCGTGCAGCGATTGCTCGACGACTTCCTTGGGGTTTCAACGCTCGATCGCGATCGGTTTGGAGAGACGCTCTCGGACTTGTGTGAGGAGATGCGGCACATCGCTCAGCACATCGAGTCCAGTCTGGACGACGTAGAGGGTCTGGCCGAACGGTTCGACGACTAGCGAACTCAGGCGCACGGCTCCCTACCTGCGCCTGTACATCAACTACCTTCGCCGGAAAATCGAGCCCAACCCCGCCAGCCCGACCTGCATCCTCACCGAACGCGGGGTTGTCTACCGCTTCGTCGACTACGCGCGAGAGAAAAACTGAGCACGATCGCGCAGAACCCCAGGCTGGCTGCGCTGATGGCCCGGCCCAGGCGGAAAGAGAGCGGGTCGAAGACGAAATCCACGGTGTGCGGCCCGGGCGGGAGTCGGACCGCCCGGAAGAGGAAGTTGGCCAGGTAGACGGGCGTCTCGACGTCATCCAGACGGGCCTGCCAGCCGCGATGGTAGGTGTCGGTCAGGACCAGGTAGCCGCCAGGCCCGTCGGGCGTGCGGACGCGCACGTGGTCGGTCGAGAGGTCGGTCACCTCGGCGGCGGGCGGGATCACATCTGGGCGTGGGGTCGAGCCTGGCTGAGGCTCCACCAGCGGCAGTCCGTCAAACGGCCCCTCCTCCAGGATGACCTGGCGCCCGGCGTCGAACGGTCGGGCCGCCAGCCGGGGCAGCGCCGATTGCTCGGCCCGTGAGCGGCGGGCGATGGCCTCGGGGACGATGTACGCGCGCGGAAAGGCTGCCTGGTCCTCCAGGACCG